>MWVY01000272.1_pt1 | contig 12398 bp, 14 predicted proteins | sample 1047251 | NCBI WGS metagenome assembly MWVY01 (sample SAMN06349983, study PRJNA376086) | soil metagenome | isolation source: MS7-5 sample Antarctic (ecotone) soil | place: Antarctica | collected 2015-01-13
TCGTGACCGATGTGGTGATCGTCGCCGCGTCCGGGTGCTCCTTGCAGGTTGGGGTGCGTTTGCCGCCGCGGTTTTCCGGCTCATCCTTGCGGAAGGACGAGACTGGCGCGATCAAATGGATGATGTTGTTTTCGGGCACTTCGATGTAGGTAACGTCCTGGGTGCCGCTGGTGATCTCTCCGGTCTCTTCGTCGATACCCTCGCGGGAGCTGGGCTCGCGGACGTTCGTTTTCGTGAGCCAGCCGGCCTTCGCGGCGGCCTTGAGGTGGTTGCGGACCGTGCTGACCTTCTGGCCGGACTTGGCGGCAATCGTCGTGGCCGGGAGCCGGAACCCGTGCCGGGCCGACTCCTCGCCGTTGGCGATGCGAGCGCCCAGGTCCATGACGGTCACGAAGTGGGTGAGCTTCGGTCCGGGCCCGAGATCAGGATTGCGGATGATCTGCATCAGCTCACTGCGCTCGAAGCTGAGTCGCTCGACCCGCTCCTCGGCGGCGACGCGGAGTTCCCGCTCCCGTTCGATATTCGCTTCCAGTTCTGCAATTCTGGCCTGCGCGGTCATCAGTTGCTCGGGGCAGGTGGCGCTCACGGCGGTCGTGATCGCGTTCAGCGGCGGCGCTGATGGTATGGACGGGGGCGTGCGATAGGCCGGGTCGTAGCGGGGACCGACGTATTGCTCGACGGCGTTTCGAGCATCGAGTTCGGCCTTGCGATCCCGCTCGCGTTCGGAGTCGACGTCCTTGAACAGACCGGACGATCTGATGATCCGTGCGATCTGCTCGGCGTCGTCCGTGTAGAAGGACATCTTGGTCGCGAGTGCGAACCGGGCTGTTGAGAAGTCCGGATACCCGGTCGCGTCTCCGACCAGTAACCGGGCCGCTTTGCCGCCGGGCTCGCGGCTCAGACGCTCGAGAAGATTGTGATCATCCAGCGTGAGCGTTGGTGCCGCGGGCGCTGGTCGCTGGGGCTTGTCCGGGCTGATCTCGCGATAGAACGCCTCTAGGGCGCCGTGGTCGAAGTCGCCGAGCGTTTCATGACCGGGGAGGACGTTGCTCGTCACGACGAAGAAGCGGCTGTGCCAGAAGATCCCGATTCCCTGGGGATGGCGTCCGGTGGCATCGTCGGGCAGGACACCGCGACCGATGCCGTGCAATCCGGTCCCGGACAACGAGACCTCCTTATAGATGGTGGGAAACCGTTCGGCGATGGCCATCGCCCACGGCGCGATCTGTCCGGTTTCGGGATCCCGGCAATGGTCGAGGTCGATCCCGATGTATGGATCATCGAGGGTGAAGACGAAGCCGATCCCATCGGCCCGGCCGGCGACAACCATCGCGACGGCGGCGTCATACGTCCCCCACGTCGCGGGGTCGGTCGTGCTTGCGGCGTGGCCGGTGTTGGGATTGATCGGGCACTTCCCCCGGTGCGCGACCCATTGCGGGCGATCGCGGAGCTCTTGGGGGATGTTATTTGGTTGGGACCTGGGGTAAACTGATCTGGACATGTGAAGGTGTCCTCCTGTAAATCGCGTCTCCGTACGGCTGCCCGGCCAGGAGACGCGGTTTGCTGTTTAAGCCGTGGTTCGCTCGCGGCGCTTCACGGGCTCGGCGAGCTTCGCGACATCGTCGCGGAGAATCCATCGCCGCCGGCGGTCGTCCTGGTCGGCGTAGATCGTCACCCCACGATGCTTGAGACGCTCATAGAACACGCGTTGCCGGAGGCCAGCGAGACGCATAGCCTCGGCGTAGGTCACCAACTGGAGCTGTTCCTGCACGACCGTCCCTCCTTTGCGCGACGCAATAATTGCGACTTCCTTTACGTATCGTACGTGATTATAACTAGGATTTCTAGTCTATTTCAGTGTCATTGTGTGGGGCAATGGGCAGCGGGTACTTCGTGGCGCGGCCATTGGTGCCGACCACATGCACCTCGATACGGTCAACCTCAACCCCCTGGAGATGCGACCACCACCGTCCCAGGCGCTCGAGCTCTTCGACCAGGACGGGCCAGAGCATGAGTTGCTCTGGTGATTGCACACGCCCGAGTCGATGGCTGATTTCCTCATCCAGTGGCGTTCGTCCATGTCCGAGCACCAGACGAGCATAGGCACGGATTCGTGGCTTGATTTCATCGAGGGAATATCCCTCTCGCTGCAGTTGCCTGACATTGCGGACGAGGTATGCGTGCCAGTCGGGATAGAGCGCGTACTGTGCGTCACCACGCCGGAGCCGAATCGCACGGGGGAGTACACCGAGCTTCTCCCACAGCTGGAGATCGCTGGCGCTGACGGGTTTGCCGAGTGTCCCGATCAGGGTATTGGCCTGCTCGACGATCTCGGCGCGGGTGAACAGTTCTTCGGGTTCGGGATCGCCCGGCCCCATCCAGTCAGCCCAGGATTGCTTGGTCGTTGTCGTCGTCTTTTCAGCGGTGGGCATCAACCGCCCCTTCCTTCGGTAACATACACACGCCCCCTCCAGGTACGAACTGGTGGGACGCGCTCGCTAGCCGCTCAGGCCGCCAGGTTTTGAGCGGCTAGTTCTTTTCCCGGTGCAATGGCCGTTGGCTTCAACATCTCCTCGATGTCGACTCTCCTCACGAGCTTTTGCCGCCGGTCCTGGTGGGACTGGAAGGCGACGAGCTCTCCCGCCTGAATGCGTCTCCAAAGTGTTGCGCGACTGAGACCAAGCGCCTCCGCGGCCTCAGTCATCGTCATGTACCCCTCTTGCATATGTGCCTCCCGATTGCTAGCGATCATCCATTCCATTCTATCATGGTATGTTACATTGTGTTGCAATATGAGTTTCATTACATTACACTATGTATCAGAGACACAGGAGCGCGTCTCACCTACTACCAGTCGCCGACCGGGATTCGTACTCCCGGAGAGCGGTGTTCGTCTGCTCCGCGACGATGCCGGCGAGATGTGGGCAACGTCGGCGTCGGACCCGGGCTGGCTGCACAAGGTTGAGCCAAATAATTGCAGCTGCAGGGGGTTCGCTCGGGTCGGTCGCTGTCGGCACGTCGCCGCCTTGCTCAGCCATCTGGGGCACTTCGATCCGGAGCCTCCGGCGGTGATGTCGACACCCATCACGAGCATCTGTGTCGAATGCCGGGGCCAGGGGCTCGTGTCGGGCACGATCAGCACCGGACAAACAACGTGGCGGTATGGCTCGGTCACCTGCCCCGATTGCCACGGCGCCGGCACGGTCACCATCGCCGCCTGAGACGCTCCACGGTCGCCGACACCGAACGGAACCAACGACAACGGCCCGGAACATCACCGGGCCGTTTCGCTGCTCACGACATACCCCAGAAAGCCGCTCAAAGGGATATGCTGCCCGCCATGGACGACAGGACACCGACAGGCGAGCAACAGGACACGACCGTCGAAAACGACCGCCCCGACGTGACGCGACAGGATGCGACGGTCGGCGTGGTCGAGGCTGCTCACCTCCTGGGCATCACGACCGACGCCGTGCGTGCCAGGTTGCGCCGTGGCACGCTCCAGGGGCACAAGGTCAATGGCGAGTGGCAGGTGATCATTCCGGCGCCGACTGTCGGTCAACAGGATGCGACAGAACGCCAACAGGACGCGACAGGCAACACCGACAGGATCGCGACGACCATCGACCTGGCGCCGCTCGTCGACCACATCGCTGGGCTCGAGCGACAAGTCCAGCAGCTCACCGAGGCGGCGACGGGATGGCAGATTCGGGCCAGGCAGGCAGAGGACCGATTGGAGATGCTGACCGTTGGCAAGACCGATCCAGGGGCCGCTCAGGAGGCCCCTGGATCGCCCAGGAGCGACGATCAAGGACCACAAGGTGTCCGGGGGTGGTGGAAGCGGTGGTGGGGTTCCTGAGGGATGGCTGTACGGCTGCGTAGAACTGATGCACTACGCAGCGGAAGAGCGTAATGGCTTGCGGTACAGATCCTGCATTACAATGGATCCAGCATGCGGGAATCCCGGGTTCGGGGATTGGCGTGACCTGCCAGCATAGTGGGTCAGTAGTGATAAGGAACCGTTTCATGGGAATGACCATCAAGCAACGAGTAGTATCCGGAGCCCTCGCCTTGGCGCTTTTGGGTGGCACGGGGGCCAGTGTGGCCGCCCAGAGCCAGGGTGGCGGTACACGGCAAGGTCAGGCAGGCGGCGCGGCGGGCTTGGTTGCCGCTGTGCTGCAACTTCAGGCGAACCAACTCGTGAACGTCCAGGTGGTTGATTCGCTCAACAACCTGACAGCGCTCAACAATATCCTCAACAACAGCCCGATCCTGAGCGGTAACGATATTGACGTCACCGTTGGAGACGTCAGCCTTCTCACCAACTTCCTCAACGCAAATACCATTACCCTGACCAACTTCCTGAACAACCTTGGCCTTGTTGTTGGGGATGTCGTCGGCATCGCCCTTCTTAGCGGCGGCGATATCATCGTCCTCACATAACAGCGGAGTTCGGTAACACATGGGTCACGAGACGGACGGAGAGCAGGAGCTTTCCGTCCGTCTTCCTATCTACACGGCGAGCGCCAACACTGAGACCACGTCCCGCTATCGCATAATTGGGTTTGCCCGCAAACTGCATTGCACCGAGGTGATGATCACGAGGCCAGACATCCTAAAGGCGTCCTGATCGTGTCGGTCACACGGTCGAGACGCCTTCATTCATGAGGTGGCACATCGGCACATTGTGCCGTTATCGCCATCTGACGATTGTGAGGTTCGCGGTGATCGGTGAACCGGTCACGAAGCAGCTCACGCTCCCGGACCGTCAGTTATGACTTAGGCCGTTTGAAGATACCGTTCGCACCTTCTGCGGTCCAAAACAATTGAACCAACTCCCACCCATCCTTGCCTAGCCTATTGAGCCAGTCGTCATCCACCGTTTCCCACCATTCGACCTTGTATTCCCATACCTGAACATTCCTGCTCATCTGGTCACCTCTTCAATCGTTGCGTCGATTCCACTCATGGACAAGCCTGATCCTCCGTGGCATCACGCGGCGTCCATCCTGGCGAGACGGCCGGCAATCTGCCCCTCGAACTCGCCTCGGCTCCACTGATGTCGCCAGGCCCGATCCTCCCCGAACCGTTCCATGTCCCAATGGAAATACGCGGCGACGATCGAGCTGGCGATCCCGCTCGGGGTTGGTGCATGGTCCGGATCGCCGCACGTGGCGATCACGATCGCCAGCTCGATCACGTCGAGCCGGTGCTCCGTGCGGATCGCTTCATACGCGCGGATGATTCGCTCAACATCCTCGATGTCCTCCAGCACTGTGGCGGGTGACTGATTGCCATAGTTCGCTCGGGCCTGGAATCGCTCCTGCGCGAAGAACGTCCAGGTTGGCGGACCGTCTGGTTGCCGACCGCGAGCAATCACTTCAAGGTCGGCGATGCGCCGGGCAGCTGTGCTCATGCAATCTCCTTCCTCAGGGGCGTCGGTGCGTTCGGCTCGCCGGCGAGGGACGCCTCGAGCGCATCCAGGCGTTCGTAGAGTGATGCATCGCGGGCAAAGTCCTTCGGGAACCGACGTTCCAAGATCCACGCGGCCGCTCTCCAATCGTCCTTCGCGGCGGTACTGATCAGGGCGGTCAATCGGAGGGCCGACTGCCCTTGCGCGCGCGTCAGTTGGTCGGAGAACTCGGTCCTCAACTGCCGATCAGCACCACGCGGGAAGCGTCCTTGCTTCCATTCGTTGAACGTGTCGTAGTGGATTCCGGCGGCTTCGGCGGCAAGGCGATAGGGCAAGCCGGCGCGGACTCCGGCCAGCACCGCGTCCACGGTCGTGGCGGTGAACTTCGTTGGTCGGACCATCTCACCCCCCTATGGGATAACCAGCGGATCGATCGTCATGTGTCCTCCTCCCCGCTGGTCAACGACCGCCAGGGATAGGTGCCCTCCGACTCCTCTTCGGGTTGAGGCTCACGTCCGGCGGCACGGCGGAGCGCAGCGTTCAAGCTGTCCCGCGACGTCGCTGAGGTCACCCGGACGCGACGAAGATCTCGTTGATTGCGAATCAATTGATTGAATGCGCCGATGGTCACCTTCTGGTCGGGCTTCTTGCCGTTGTCGGTCATGCGGTCCTCCCGTTGACGAACGCGGTCCGCCGATCCGTAATCCGCTGCACGGCGTCGTCCTGGAGCTCGAGCGCGATGGTATCGACGATCGCGCCCACATCCATGCCGAAGTTGAACGCCGGGGGATCGGTGGAGCGGACCGCCACGCCATGGAAGTCTCGAATCTGGGCGAGTTCGGAGTCGATCTCCCAGACCACGATCCGGGCCGCGACCCATGCCCGGTACGCTTGAAAGACGCCAGCGTCACCATCGCCACGAACCGCGGATTCGAGCGCCGCCCGGCATTCGCCGACTTCCGTGAGTGCCTGGCTGCGTTTCTCGGGCGCTTCCCTGGCCACAACGTCGAGAAACTCGCGATAGGCGGCGGCACGTTCCCGCTCGGCCCTTTCACGAGCGGCTTCGGCTTTGGCCTGAGCGATCTGGGCGGCGGCGGTTGCTTTCGCCGCGGCGTCCTGGGCCTCGGCTTCGGCACGGGTGATTGATGCGAGTGTTTCGGTGGTCATCATCCGATTCCTTTCGAGCGGTAATCGATTGGCCGCGATCCATGCTGTGACGCGCTGTGTGCCCCGCTACGTCGTGTTTCCGACCGCAATGGCTCCGGATGCCTGATTGGCCCATCCCGAGCGCGGGGTTCACGCCGGATCAGCACATGATCCCGCTGTTCGAGACGACAGTGTTCGAGCCGGGCAGCCAGTTCGATCAGGTCGTGGATCGCGTCGGTCATGCTGCAACTCCTCTTCGTTCCGGAACGACAATCAGGTCATGAGCCGCAATCGCCTGGTCAGCCATCACGGTCGCAATCAGGTCCGAGGCCTCGCCCTTGGTCGTGATGCCGTTACGGACCTTCTGGCTCCGAACGCCGATCGCCCACAGCTTGCGCATCTGCCCGTCGGTCACGGGGTCCTGGCGCCAGGCCTGGGCTCGGATCGTCATGGCATCGAGGCCGGTGCGTCGGGCGCCGTCTTCGGCCAGGGCCTGAGCCATCGCCAGGTCAACGTCCTCGGCGACGCGGATCGCCCGGTAAGAGAAGCCGACCTGTTCGAGCCGAAACACGTCGCAGGAGTCCGCGCCGGCGCGGGGTCGGATCACGAACGCGTTGTTCGCGCCGGTGAGCATGAAGCCGCTGTTCGACCCGGCGACCCAGTTCAGATCGGAGCGGTGGAAGATGTCCACGTCGATCGCGATCAGGGTGGCGCCGGAGGTCTCGAGCATCGCCTCCTCGGCCGCGATCCGGGATACGGCTTCGGTCGCGGTCTCGCCCTCGTCGATCACGCTCCCCGCCGGCAGGGCATCGATCAGGCCGGCCGCCGACTGGACCGCGTGCCGCGTCGTGACGCCCACCATATCGAGGATCAGCGCGTCCGCCTTGCCGATGTAGGGCCGAAGCACCCGACCGGCGGATTGCTGGTAGAGCGATCGCGACGATGTCGGTCGCGCCATCACCGCGCAGTCGAGGATCGGCGCGTCGAATCCTTCGGTCAGGACCATGCAGTTCGTGATGACCTGGAGCGCGCCGGATCGCACGTCGTCGATGATCTGCTGGCGCTCGACTTTCGGCGTCTCGCCACTGACCGACTTCGCGGGAATCCCGATCGCGTTGACGGCGGCCGCGGTCTGCTCGGCCATCGCGACCGTGGGGGTGAACACGATTGTGCGGCGACCGGGCGCATGATCGCGAATCGCGGCGGCAATGTGGGCCGGCGCCCCGGCGTCCGTCATCGCCTCGCCGAGCGCGGAGTCAACGAAATCCCCGCCACGGGTCTGCACGCGGTCCAGGTTCACATCGAGCATGATCCGCTTGGCCCGAATGTCGGAAAGGTAGCCGCGCTGGATCAGATCGAAGATCCCGGTTTCGTAGCAGATCGACTCGAAGACGTGCCCCAGCCCTTGACCATCAGCCCGGTCGGCGGTGGCGGTAACGCCGAGCACGAACGGGAACACTGACGCGTGATCGTAGGCGCCAAGCGTCTCCAGGATGTCCTGGTAGGTCCGGGCGACGGCGTGATGCACCTCGTCGATCACAATCTGGTGGAAGTGGCCACACTGGGCGAGACGAACAGGATTGCGAAGCGTCTGGACCGTGGCGACGATCACCTGCGCGTCGTGCTCGTCATGGTGGGCTCGCACGATCCCAACGGAGACGTTGGGCAGGAGCGTCCGCAGTGTTCGCGCCGCCTGATCAACCAGTTCCTCGGTATGGGCCAGGACCAGCGACCAGCAGCCCTCGGCGATCGCCTTGGCGATGATGCTGCCGAAGACGATGGTCTTGCCGGCACCCGTGGGCAGCACGATCAGCGTGCGCCGGGTGCCGGCGAGGTACTCCCGGATCACGGCGTCATGCGCGTCCTGCTGGTAATCGCGGAGCTGGATCGTCGCGGTCACGATCCCACCCCCTCGTTCCACCACCACGGTTCAGATTCGATCGGCGGTGGTGCCCAGTGGTCGGGCGAATCGTCATCGAGCGGGGGCTGGGGTGCAAACTTTGGCGCCGAGGATGAGGCTCGCCACCCCTGGGGCTGGGGTGTGGTTTTTGCACCCAAGAGAGACGTGTTAACCACACTCCTGTTCTGGGGTGCAAAAGACGTACCCCAGGGGTCCGGCTCGTGGACGACGACCCTCCGGTCGAGCTCGGCGTGGCAGTCGGCGCAGATCGTGACCGATGTGGTGATCGTCGCCGCGTCCGGGTGCTCCTTGCAGGTTGGGGTGCGTTTGCCGCCGCGGTTTTCCGGCTCATCCTTGCGGAAGGACGAGACTGGCGCGATCAAATGGATGATGTTGTTTTCGGGCACTTCGATGTAGGTAACGTCCTGGGTGCCGCTGGTGATCTCTCCGGTCTCTTCGTCGATACCCTCGCGGGAGCTGGGCTCGCGGACGTTCGTTTTCGTGAGCCAGCCGGCCTTCGCGGCGGCCTTGAGGTGGTTGCGGACCGTGCTGACCTTCTGGCCGGACTTGGCGGCAATCGTCGTGGCCGGGAGCCGGAACCCGTGCCGGGCCGACTCCTCGCCGTTGGCGATGCGAGCGCCCAGGTCCATGACGGTCACGAAGTGGGTGAGCTTCGGTCCGGGCCCGAGATCAGGATTGCGGATGATCTGCATCAGCTCACTGCGCTCGAAGCTGAGTCGCTCGACCCGCTCCTCGGCGGCGACGCGGAGTTCCCGCTCCCGTTCGATATTCGCTTCCAGTTCTGCAATTCTGGCCTGCGCGGTCATCAGTTGCTCGGGGCAGGTGGCGCTCACGGCGGTCGTGATCGCGTTCAGCGGCGGCGCTGATGGTATGGACGGGGGCGTGCGATAGGCCGGGTCGTAGCGGGGACCGACGTATTGCTCGACGGCGTTTCGAGCATCGAGTTCGGCCTTGCGATCCCGCTCGCGTTCGGAGTCGACGTCCTTGAACAGACCGGACGATCTGATGATCCGTGCGATCTGCTCGGCGTCGTCCGTGTAGAAGGACATCTTGGTCGCGAGTGCGAACCGGGCTGTTGAGAAGTCCGGATACCCGGTCGCGTCTCCGACCAGTAACCGGGCCGCTTTGCCGCCGGGCTCGCGGCTCAGACGCTCGAGAAGATTGTGATCATCCAGCGTGAGCGTTGGTGCCGCGGGCGCTGGTCGCTGGGGCTTGTCCGGGCTGATCTCGCGATAGAACGCCTCTAGGGCGCCGTGGTCGAAGTCGCCGAGCGTTTCATGACCGGGGAGGACGTTGCTCGTCACGACGAAGAAGCGGCTGTGCCAGAAGATCCCGATTCCCTGGGGATGGCGTCCGGTGGCATCGTCGGGCAGGACACCGCGACCGATGCCGTGCAATCCGGTCCCGGACAACGAGACCTCCTTATAGATGGTGGGAAACCGTTCGGCGATGGCCATCGCCCACGGCGCGATCTGTCCGGTTTCGGGATCCCGGCAATGGTCGAGGTCGATCCCGATGTATGGATCATCGAGGGTGAAGACGAAGCCGATCCCATCGGCCCGGCCGGCGACAACCATCGCGACGGCGGCGTCATACGTCCCCCACGTCGCGGGGTCGGTCGTGCTTGCGGCGTGGCCGGTGTTGGGATTGATCGGGCACTTCCCCCGGTGCGCGACCCATTGCGGGCGATCGCGGAGCTCTTGGGGGATGTTATTTGGTTGGGACCTGGGGTAAACTGATCTGGACATGTGAAGGTGTCCTCCTGTAAATCGCGTCTCCGTACGGCTGCCCGGCCAGGAGACGCGGTTTGCTGTTTAAGCCGTGGTTCGCTCGCGGCGCTTCACGGGCTCGGCGAGCTTCGCGACATCGTCGCGGAGAATCCATCGCCGCCGGCGGTCGTCCTGGTCGGCGTAGATCGTCACCCCACGATGCTTGAGACGCTCATAGAACACGCGTTGCCGGAGGCCAGCGAGACGCATAGCCTCGGCGTAGGTCACCAACTGGAGCTGTTCCTGCACGACCGTCCCTCCTTTGCGCGACGCAATAATTGCGACTTCCTTTACGTATCGTACGTGATTATAACTAGGATTTCTAGTCTATTTCAGTGTCATTGTGTGGGGCAATGGGCAGCGGGTACTTCGTGGCGCGGCCATTGGTGCCGACCACATGCACCTCGATACGGTCAACCTCAACCCCCTGGAGATGCGACCACCACCGTCCCAGGCGCTCGAGCTCTTCGACCAGGACGGGCCAGAGCATGAGTTGCTCTGGTGATTGCACACGCCCGAGTCGATGGCTGATTTCCTCATCCAGTGGCGTTCGTCCATGTCCGAGCACCAGACGAGCATAGGCACGGATTCGTGGCTTGATTTCATCGAGGGAATATCCCTCTCGCTGCAGTTGCCTGACATTGCGGACGAGGTATGCGTGCCAGTCGGGATAGAGCGCGTACTGTGCGTCACCACGCCGGAGCCGAATCGCACGGGGGAGTACACCGAGCTTCTCCCACAGCTGGAGATCGCTGGCGCTGACGGGTTTGCCGAGTGTCCCGATCAGGGTATTGGCCTGCTCGACGATCTCGGCGCGGGTGAACAGTTCTTCGGGTTCGGGATCGCCCGGCCCCATCCAGTCAGCCCAGGATTGCTTGGTCGTTGTCGTCGTCTTTTCAGCGGTGGGCATCAACCGCCCCTTCCTTCGGTAACATACACACGCCCCCTCCAGGTACGAACTGGTGGGACGCGCTCGCTAGCCGCTCAGGCCGCCAGGTTTTGAGCGGCTAGTTCTTTTCCCGGTGCAATGGCCGTTGGCTTCAACATCTCCTCGATGTCGACTCTCCTCACGAGCTTTTGCCGCCGGTCCTGGTGGGACTGGAAGGCGACGAGCTCTCCCGCCTGAATGCGTCTCCAAAGTGTTGCGCGACTGAGACCAAGCGCCTCCGCGGCCTCAGTCATCGTCATGTACCCCTCTTGCATATGTGCCTCCCGATTGCTAGCGATCATCCATTCCATTCTATCATGGTATGTTACATTGTGTTGCAATATGAGTTTCATTACATTACACTATGTATCAGAGACACAGGAGCGCGTCTCACCTACTACCAGTCGCCGACCGGGATTCGTACTCCCGGAGAGCGGTGTTCGTCTGCTCCGCGACGATGCCGGCGAGATGTGGGCAACGTCGGCGTCGGACCCGGGCTGGCTGCACAAGGTTGAGCCAAATAATTGCAGCTGCAGGGGGTTCGCTCGGGTCGGTCGCTGTCGGCACGTCGCCGCCTTGCTCAGCCATCTGGGGCACTTCGATCCGGAGCCTCCGGCGGTGATGTCGACACCCATCACGAGCATCTGTGTCGAATGCCGGGGCCAGGGGCTCGTGTCGGGCACGATCAGCACCGGACAAACAACGTGGCGGTATGGCTCGGTCACCTGCCCCGATTGCCACGGCGCCGGCACGGTCACCATCGCCGCCTGAGACGCTCCACGGTCGCCGACACCGAACGGAACCAACGACAACGGCCCGGAACATCACCGGGCCGTTTCGCTGCTCACGACATACCCCAGAAAGCCGCTCAAAGGGATATGCTGCCCGCCATGGACGACAGGACACCGACAGGCGAGCAACAGGACACGACCGTCGAAAACGACCGCCCCGACGTGACGCGACAGGATGCGACGGTCGGCGTGGTCGAGGCTGCTCACCTCCTGGGCATCACGACCGACGCCGTGCGTGCCAGGTTGCGCCGTGGCACGCTCCAGGGGCACAAGGTCAATGGCGAGTGGCAGGTGATCATTCCGGCGCCGACTGTCGGTCAACAGGATGCGACAGAACGCCAACAGGACGCGACAGGCAACACCGACAGGATCGCGACGACCATCGACCTGGCGCCGCTCGTCGACCACATCGCTGGGCTCGAGCGACAAG
>MWVY01000273.1_pt1 | contig 12381 bp, 16 predicted proteins | sample 1047251 | NCBI WGS metagenome assembly MWVY01 (sample SAMN06349983, study PRJNA376086) | soil metagenome | isolation source: MS7-5 sample Antarctic (ecotone) soil | place: Antarctica | collected 2015-01-13
TCAGCCATCAACTCAAATTGACGGATTAGCTGCATTAATTCATACCAGTATAAATATGTTTCCCCTCTGTAACCAGTTGTTCATCTAAAATATCCAGAACAGTAAGATCTTTTACACCATAACTGTCTTGGTAATTTTTAAGAAATGAATTTCGCTGTTGCAAAATTTTAATGTAATTGATCAGATGTTGTAAATAGTCAGCATCCAATTGAGATAGTAAAGTATCTATAAATTTGCGGCGTTCTTCGCTGGCTCCAATAATCAGTTGAACATCATCAGGGGCAATTACCACGCAAGGGTACCGTCCAATATGTTTTGAAAACCTTTTATAATAATCGTCATTAATCGAAAATTCTTTTCTGCCATTTTCACGCAGAACACAAATTGCCATTTCATGTTCGTTGTTTAAATTAAAATTTCCTTCTAAACGAAAACCTTCGCGGCCATGTTGAACAACCACCTGGTCGTTCCTGGCAAAGTAACTTTTAGTAAAACATAAATAATGAATAGCATCAAGCAGGTTTGTCTTACCTTTTCCATTATTACCACAGATACCAACAATTTGCCCGGTAAATTCAAATTGCTGATCAAAGTAATTTTTAAACTGGTATAATGATATGGAATGAAGATGAAGGCTCATTGCTGATCAAAGATTAAATTAAATCGTAAACCGGACATAGATTCAGCACTCTTATATGAAGAAAGATAATGGTGAATACCAAGGAATACCAAACTCGCTTAGGTGTATATTGATTATAATAGCAGTTTAGCCTTGATTATATTCAAAGGCACTGGTTCATAAGGAACACAATGTAACTGTAAGTCTAAAACCTTATTTTTGCCCCTCAATTTTGCTGCCGGTGATTACAGAAACGTCAAAGGAAATTCATACAAAATTTAGCAGGGAAACATATTTATACTGGTATGAATTAATGCAGCTAATCCGTCAATTTGAGTTGATGGCTGAGGAAAAGTACAAAATGGAAGGAAGGATCCGTGGATTTTTTCATGCCTATGTGGGACAGGAGGCTATAGCCGCAGGGTGCATGACAGCTACTAAACCTGAAGATGTTTTTATTACAGCTTACAGAGACCATGGATTAGCAATTGCAAAAGGTGTATCCGTAAATTCCTGCATGGCGGAATTATATGGTAAAGCAACCGGATGTGCTAAGGGAAAAGGCGGGAGTATGCACTTTTTCGGAAAGGATGTAAATTTTTATGGTGGTCATGGAATTGTTGGGGCTCAAATAGGAACAGGGGCAGGTTTGGCGTTTGCTGAGCAGTATATGGGTACAGATAATGTTGTGCTTTGTTATTTTGGCGACGGTGCTGCACGCCAGGGTATGTTACATGAGATATTTAATTTATCTATGCTTTGGATGTTACCTGTGATTTTTATTTGTGAGAATAATAATTATGCTATGGGTACTTCTGTGCACCGCACCTCTAATGTTACTGAAATTTACAGGTTGGCAGATGGATATGATATGCCTGCCGATGTAATAGATGGTATGAGCCCTGAAGCTGTTCACGAGGGAGTTTCAAGAGCTGTAAAACGTGGAAGAGAAAAAGGAGGTCCAACACTTCTTGAAATAAAAACATACCGATACAAGGGCCATTCTATAAGTGACCCTCAGAAGTACCGCACTAAAGAAGAAATTGAAGAGTTTAAGGGTAAGGATCCTCTTACTGTAATTTTAAATACTATTAAAACTCACAATATAATTTCCGAAGAAGAAATCCAACAAATTAATGAAAGGGTAGAACAGGCAGTTGCTGAAAGTGTAAAATTTGCTGAAGAATCGCCCTTGCCTAATGATGATGAAGTACTAAAAGACATATATATAGATCCTGATTACCCGTTTATTGTAGATTAATAAAAAAATATTAATGGCTGAAATAAAAAATGCACCGCCTCGAAGGGAAGAGCATCATATAGTTGATCGTGCAACAGATGTATGGACAAAATATAACCGACCAATTTTAATAGCATTATCTGCATTAATCCTTTTAATAGGAGGTTACCTTGCGTATAAATATTTTATAAAAGAACCACAGGAAAAAAAGGCTGCAGAATCCATTGGCAAGGCTGAAGAATTTTTTAGAGCTGACTCTTTCAGGCTTGTTTTGAATGGCGATGGAGCTAATCCCGGAGTGTTAAAGATCATTGACAGGTATGGCAATACGAAAGCAGGTAATCTTGCGAGATTTTATGCCGGAGCATCCTACTTGCAATTGGGTGATCCAAAAAATGCATCTAAATATTTAGACGACTTCAGCACTGATGCTAAACAAATACAAGCCCGGGCATATAAACTACTCGGAGATGCTTATGCAGAGCAGGGAAAAAACAGTGATGCATTGTCAAACTATAAAAAGGCAGCAAGACATTTTCCGGAAGACGATGTAAATGCATCAGAATATTTGTTTATGGCCGCTTACTTTGCGGCAAGAGTGGCTAATAATAAGAGTGATGCAATAGATCTCTTTAGAGAATTAAAAGAAAAATATCCGCGTACAGAAAGGGGATTTGATGCTGATAAATATCTAGCTCAATTGGGAGTATATGATTAAATATGGCAGAAGTAACTAATAGCAAACTATTTGAAACAGAAGGTATCCACAACATTAAGGATGCCTTTGTTGTTTTGGTGAAAACAGAATGGAATGCTGCTATTGTTGATGAACTGGAAAATGGCTGCCTTAGAATATTACGTGAATATGGTATAAAAACATTTATTGTTGCTGTGCCCGGAGCAGTAGAAATTCCATTTGCAATTAATCAATATTGGCAAGCAAATAAACAATTATACAAACCCTCTGCTTTTGTTGCATTAGCATGTGTCGTTCGAGGAGATACACCTCATTTTGATTATGTCTGTCAATCTGTAACTACAGGCATTACACAATTAAACCTCAACTTACCAGTGCCTGTTATATTTGGAATATTAACTGTTGATAATGAACAGCAGGCAAAAGAAAGAATTGGTGGCGCTCATGGACATAAAGGAGAAGAGGCGGCAATTACTGCAATAAAAATGATTTTATTGAGTGGAAATTTATCAAAACAAAATCCACCCTCTCCTGAGGGGACGGGGGTGAGGTAATGAACGTACAACTTTTTATTCCCTGCTTTGTAGATCAATTGTATCCGGATACTGCATTCAATATGATCAAAGTTTTAAAAAGAGCTGGTTGTACTGTTTCTTATAATCACAATCAAACTTGCTGTGGGCAGCCTGCTTTCAATGCAGGTTTTTGGGATGAGGCCAGGAAAGTTTGTTCCAAGTTTCTAAAAGAATTTAATACTGAAGATTTTATAGTTGCACCAAGTGCAAGTTGCGTTGGTTTTGTAAGAAATTATTATAACAAATTGTTTGATGATTCAACACAACAAAGCGATATAGATATCATATCTAAAAACATATTTGAATTCTCAGATTTCCTGGTAAATAAATTAAAAATTACTGATCTGGGAGCGACTTTGGAATTAAAAGCCACATACCATGATTCCTGTGCAGCACTGCGTGAATGTAAAATAAAGAATGAACCACGTGTTTTGTTAACTAAAGTAAAAGGACTTGAGTTAATAGAAATGGAAGACGTTGAAACGTGTTGCGGATTTGGCGGCACCTTCGCAGTTAAGTTCGAATCAATTTCTATTGCAATGGCAGAACAAAAAGTTGATCATGCATTAGCAACAAATTCAGAATATATCATCTCAACCGATCTTTCCTGCCTGATGCATTTACAAGGATATATTGATCATAAAAAATATAAGCTAAAGACAATGCACATTGCAGATGTACTGGCAAGTGGTTGGTAAAATAGAAGTCGAGTATAACCTCCGACTTCAGATTTCTACTGAGGCATTAGTACCTTATCTACTACATGTATCACACCATTGCTTTGATGAACATCTTTGATGGTGATGTTTGACATGCCACCTTTTTCATCTTTTAAGGTTAATTGATCGCCATTTGATGTGATCCATAATTTACCGCCTTGAACGGTGGTTAATGCATGAGTTCCATTACCATTTTTTATCCATTTAGAAAGCTCCCTGCTATCTAGACGACCGGAAACAACATGATAGGTTAACACACCTGTTAATAGTGACTTGTTTTCAGGTAACAGTAATTTGTCAACAGTGCCTGCAGGCAACATATCGAAAGCTGCATTACGTGGAGCAAATACTGTAAATGGCCCTGCACTGCTTAATGTTTGTACTAAACCTGCTGCCTGTACCGCAGCAACTAATGTGGTATGGTCTTTAGAATTTACCGCATTTTGTACAATATTTCTTGATGGATACATTTCAGCACCACCTACCATTACTGTTCTCTCATTCTGCATTGTTCGTGTGGCACATGCATTAAACAATACAAGTCCTGTAAGCAGCAATGCTGCTAAATTCAATGTTTTCATTTTTAAATTTTTAATTAATTATATGACAGTCTTTGTCACATGTGTTGGAATAGCTGAACACAATAATTACGTTACCGGAGTAAAAACAGATTGCATTATTAAAAAATTTTCAATTGTACATTCGATAATCAATATTCATAATGGCGTATTGGCTTGTTAAATCAGAACCTTCTGTATATGGTTGGGAGAAATTCGTAAAAGACGGCAAAACAGTTTGGGATGGTATTAGAAATTATGCAGCACGGAACCACTTAAAGGCAATGAAAAAGGGTGATGAAGTTTTCTTTTACCATAGCAATGAAGGTCTTGAAATTGTAGGCGTTGCAAAAGTTATCAAAGAAGCATACCTGGATCCGTCTACAGATGAAGAAGCATGGGTAGTAGTGGATTTGAAGCCAGTTAAAAAATTAAAAAAGCCTGTCACGTTACAACAGATGAAAGCAGATAAAAGATTATTGCAAATGGCCTTGATACGAATCGGCCGGTTATCAGTACAACCTGTAACCGATGAAGAATGGAAGGTTATAATGGAAATGGCAGGGGAGAAGTAATTTACCAAAGCATGAATATTATTGAAGTAGAGTTATTGTCTGATGATCTGGAAAAAACATTTGAGTGTTATCATCAACTACTTCGATTTAATGTTAGAAAAATAAATTCTGCTGAAATAACATTTGAAGCAGGTTCTTCTGTAATAACATTTAAAAAGTCGTTGAATGAAAAACCTCTTTATCACTTTGCGTTTAACATTCCTTGTAATAAAATTGATGAAGCATTAAAATGGGCAGAAAGTAAAGTTGAGGTAATAAACACAAATGATCAGTCTAAAATTGCTGATTTTGTAAACTGGAATGCCAAAGCATTTTACTTCTACGATAATAATGGAAACATATTGGAATTTATAGCCCGATATGATCTGAAGTATGAAACTGAAGAGCCGTTTACCACAACCAGCATAATGTGCTTAAGTGAAGTCGGCATCGTATCTGATGAATGCACAAAAACCTGTGAAGAATTAAGAAGTGAATTCAATTTACCATTCTTCAGGAATGCCTCTCATCCTGCATCAGGTTTTGCTGCCTTGGGAGATGACAATGGTTTGTTTATTGTAGTTCAGACAAATAGGAAATGGTACTTAACAGATATCTCTGCAACAAAACACTGGCAAAGAATTATTGTGGAGGTAAACGGGTCAGAAAGTGAGTTGATTAATTATAATTAAACTTCAATGGCGAGGCTTAACCTTGTAGTACTTACCGGAGCCGGCATCAGTGCGGAAAGCGGGTTGAAAACATTCCGTGATTCGGATGGACTGTGGGAAGGGTATGATATTAATGAAGTGGCAACTGCAACTGCCTGGAGGCGTAACCCGGCATTAGTGCAGGAGTTCTACAATATGAGGCGTAAAGGTGTAAAAGAAGCTGAACCAAATGCTGCGCATTATCTGCTTGCTGAACTACAAAGCAATTTCGATGTTCACATTGTTACACAAAACATAGATGATCTGCATGAACGTGCAGGATCAAAAAACGTATTGCATTTGCATGGTGAAATTTTTAAAATGCGCAGTGAAAAAAATGAAAACCTTGTATACTCGGTATTTGATGACATTAAAATGGGAGATAATGCAGAAGATGGAGCACAGTTACGTCCGCACATAGTATGGTTTGAAGAGCCGGTACCTATGATTCAAGATGCAATTGAAGTGATAAGAAAAGCTGATATGTTCGCTATAGTCGGAACATCACTTGTTGTTTATCCCGCTGCTGGATTAGTTGATTATGCACCATGGCAAATACCGAAGTTTGTTGTAGACAAAAAAATTCCTTACATCTCATCTCTTTATAACTTAACACCAATTGAAAAACCTGCCACAGAAGGAACAAAATTGTTAAAGCAAAAATTAGAGGAATACATGTAACTGTTCTACTTTGTTATGCGACCCAAACGCAGACTTATTGGGAAGATGATTTCTTTTATCTGATCTGAAGGCCAGATAATATCCAGTTCTTTTTCTATCAATACTAATGGTGAAGTATTATGTGTTTTAATGTACTTCTGCACTGCAGACCAGCTTTCCAGGTAACCTTTAAAATCATCCCTTGTCCACTGCATTGTTGAAAAGAATTGTTTTGTTGGCAAAGGAGCAAAATCGAATCTCACAGTTTCGTATTTCTCGTCTACATATCTACGTTCATCCTCCCAATAACCGCGGGTGATGTTTTGATAAAAATGCTCGTATAGAGTGTTTAACTCTTCGTCTGCGGTTGTTAATGTATAATACGTCCAGATAGCTACAACACAATTTTTCTTTCCCACTCTTGTTGCTTCATTATAAAACTGATCCCACTTTAACCAGTGGTAAGCAGTTGCAACAGTAATTAAATCAAAAGTGTTATCATGGTACGCTGTTTTCTCTGCCGGTGATACTTCGTAGGTTACATTCTTCTTCTGTATAGAATTTCTTAACTGAGATTCACTAATGTCTGTTGCAAAAACTTCTGTGAAGTAGTCAGCTAATACACTTGCAGCCTGCCCATTGCCGGTGGCGCAGTCCCAGGCAATATTCCTTTCATTTACAAAAGAAATAATGTACTCGTAAAGTTCTTTTGGATATGTTGGACGGTACTTAGAATATATTGAAGCCAGGGTGGAAAAAAGATCCTTCGCCATTTCAGAACTTTTTCAATTGAGCAATGGTAGCTTTTGGATCATCAGATTTAAAAACAGTATTCCCGGCCACTAAAACATCGGCACCTGCATCAACTATCTGTTTAGCATTCTCAAGAGTAACCCCGCCGTCGACTTCAATTTTAACCGAAAGCGATCTTTCATCTATTATTCTACGGAGCTGTTTGATTTTTTCTATTGTATTCACAATGAATTTTTGTCCTCCAAATCCTGGATTTACACTCATCATGCAAACAAGATCTATATCGCTTAAAATATCATTCAATAACGACACAGGAGTATGCGGATTTAATGCTACCCCTGCGTTAATGCCAAGTGATTTTATTTGTTGAATATTTCTGTGCAGGTGTGTACAAGCTTCAATGTGAACAGTTATGTTATCTGCACCCGCTTTTTGGAAAGCTTCTACATATTTCTCCGGCTCCAGGATCATTAAATGAACATCACATACTTTATTAGTTGCTTTACTTATATGCTCTACAACTGGTAATCCAAAACTAATGTTAGGAACAAATCTCCCATCCATCACATCAAGATGAAACCAGTCTGCTTCACTATCATTTAGCATGTTGCATTCATCTTGCAGGTGTAAAAAGTTAGACGATAACAATGAAGGAGCAATAATTGCCATGCGATACCAATTATGATTGCAAACTACAACCTAGAAATGTAACTATAAACTTTCAGCAGCTTCTTTTGCTTCGGTTAACGATTTATCTAAACCATAAGCTCTCTGGTAATCTAATTTGGCTTCTTCTTTTCTTCCAAGTGCTTGTTTACATTTTCCAAGCCAGTAATAAGCATCAGCAAATGTTGGAGATATAGTGTTTGCCAGCTGAAATACTTTCATTGCATCACTATATTTTTTTTGCCTGAAAAAGATTTGTCCTTTTTCCATGTATGCATCTAAAAAGTAGTAATCACGCTGTATAGCCTGGTTAAGTAACCTAATTGCTTCTGTATAATTATTTGTATTACTATAATACAGAGCCTTAAAGTAAAATGGTTCAGCATGTGTTTCGGACATATCCGTTGAAATAAGTGAGTCACTCAACTTTAATACTTTAGGATTTTTAGCTTCTGCATATTCAAAAGCAAGATTGTTTGCAATTTCAATGTCGAAAGGAGCGTAAGCATACGCTCTTTCCAATGTATTTAATGCTTCAGCATCTCTATTCAACGATTTTAATATTTCCGATTTTAATAAGAGTGCATCTACCTGGTTAGGTGTTTTTTTCAATATTTGATCAAGAACTGGAAGCGCATTGGCTAAATCGTTTTTTTGCTGGTAAGTTTTAGCCATTGCTAGTTTCAAAGAAATACTGTTAGGCAACTTTTCTGTAGCTCCTCTGAAAAACAGTATAGCAGAATCAGGATGTTTATTTTTTAGTAAAGTAGCCAGGGTTAATGCATGATCTTCTTTCTGCTGAAGTGCCCATGCTTTCTTCAAATCTTTTTCGGCAAGCATTACCTGCTTATTCTGATGCAGTAGTACTCCTCTTCGAAAATATAAATCAGCATTTTGTGGTGACTGCTCAATGCTGTCTGTTAATCCATTAAATGGTGGCTGTGATAAAACAACATCATTGGGTTCATCATTATTACATGCAACAAGAACGGCAAAAAACAATGTGATTAGCAGTAAAAATGAGTTTTGCATGACCAAAACTACCAACTTGCTCTTTTCTTATGTATACTTTTGCACACTTTAGCAAATTTGTAAACTATCCATGAAAGCAACTATTTTCCTGTTCCTGTGTGCTTTTTCTATTGTTTGTAGTTCTTTTTATAAGGAAAAGAAAATAGGTTTCACAAAAACAAATTCTGATACACTGTTATATCCGGAGGAAAAGCACTTTAAAAACGTACAGCAATTAACATTCGGCGGAGACAATGCAGAAGCTTACTGGAGTTATGATGGCAAGTATATTGTTTTTCAACGAACGTCAGCAAAAGATGATGTGCCGTGCGACCAAATCTATATTGGTAAGGTGCCAAACAAAGGCGAAGAATTCAAATACAAAATGATTAGTACCGGAAAGGGACGAACAACCTGTGCATTCTTTACTGCAGATAATAAGCATGTAGTATACGCATCTACACACAAAGGCAATGATGAATGCCCGCCACTGCCGGATCGATCAAAATATGGTAACCGTTACATTTGGCCTGTTTATGATAGCTATGACATTTTTATCACCGATACTGCAGGTAAACGAATAAGGCAATTAACTACAACTCCCGGGTATGATGCTGAAGCAACTATTTCTGGTGATGGCAGAAAGATGGTCTTTACTTCAATGCGCGATGGTGATCTTGAATTGTACATTACAGATTTAAAAACAGGTAAAACAAAAAGAATCACCAATATGCTTGGGTATGACGGTGGAGCGTGGTTTAGCAGGGATGGAAAAAAAATAGTCTGGCGTGCCAGTCGTCCTAAAACAGAAGAAGAAATAAAGGAGTATAAAGATTTGCTTAAAAAAGGTTTGGTAGCCCCGACAAAAATGGAAGTATGGACGGCTAATGCGGATGGCAGCGGTGCAAAACAAGTAACATTTTTAGGGCAGGCTAATTGGGCTCCTAATTTTACTCCAGATGGTAGAATACTCTTTTGCAGCAATCATGAATACCCAAGAGGGTTTCCTTTCAACATGTATTTGATGGATGCTGATGGAAGTAAGATTCAAAAGATTAGCAGGGACAAAGGTTTTGATGCTTTTCCTATGTTTAGTCCTGATGGCAAAAAGATCTTGTTTTCCAGCAATAGAAATAATGGTGGCACAAGAGACACAAATATCTTCATAGCCGATTGGGAAGAGTAGCCTGTTAATCCAGTTTATTATTTTCATCATTGCTAATGTTCTTTTCTCAATACTTACTTAGTTTATTGCAAATTGCACATTGATATTGTAGTTTTACCCGAAACCAAATCAACTATAGATGAATAATGAGATGTATAACTTCCTGCATCACCTTCATAGCATAGGAAGATGGTTTGTTTTACTGTTATTAATTATTGCAATCTTCAACAGCCTTGTTGCAGGGCGTCGTCCTTTTATAAGAACAGATGCAAGAACAGGTTTGATACTGGTGGTCTTTACTGACATCATGGTTCTGGTTGGAATAGCTCTGTGGTTTTTAGGATCATGGGGATTCCAGCAGGTACAATCAAGGGGAATGAGCGAGATAATGAAAGATCCGGCAGCCAGGTTTTTTGTGGTGGAACATTTTATTGGAATGATCATAGCTGCTGTACTAATTCACATTGGAAAAGTACAGGGGCGTAAGCAAATAAGCGATAAGTCTAAACATCGTCGTACAATGTTGTATTACCTGATTGCTTTGATAATTATTCTGGTTAGTATACCATGGCCATTCCGCGAAATTGGTGCTGGCAGAGGATGGTATTAATCAACTTAAAAAAGAAATATATGGAGAAGGCATTAATTCCAGAAGGTTATAATGCAGTGATGCCGGCATTATGTTTCAATGGTGCTGCTGAAGCTATGGAATGGTATAAGAAGATATTTGGTGCAACAGAAAAAATGAAGATGGTTGATAGTGATGGTAAAGTAGTGCATGGTGAAATTGTAATTGGTGGTTCGGTATTAATGATTTCTGAAGAATACCCGCAGTACAATAAATCTCCAAAAACATTAGGCGGCAATTCAATAAACTTAAGCATTTATGTGCCGGATGTTGATGCTGTACTTAAAAGTGCAGTAGAAAACGGCGCAAAACTTTTGATGGCTGCCGAAGATCAGTTTTATGGTGACAGAAGTGGCCGCATTGAAGATCCTTTTGGATATATCTGGATTATCTCCACTCACATAAAAAATGTATCTGAAGAAGAGATGCAAAAGCTAATGCAGGAGATGAATCAAAAGCCAGAGAGTTAATTATCTTTTTCCAAGTTCAATAACCTCGCAATCCTTGATATTAGAACCATCAATAGCAAAACGAATGATGGTCCTTACTTTATGCAAGCCCTGTTTACCTGCAGCGCCTGGGTTTATGTGCAAACAACCAATTTTGTCATCATAGATGATTTTTAATATGTGAGAATGACCACAGATGAAAAGCTTTGATTTGTTTGTTAATAATTCGTTCTTCACTCCAGGTGCATAACGGTTTGGATATCCACCAATATGTGTCATATAGATATTTACATCTTCACACTTCCACACCAGCTTTTGAGGGTATATGCTTCGGATATCATACCCATCAATATTGCCGTAAACACCAGTTAATGGTTTAAATGCTTTTAACTGATCTGCTATTTCTGATGAGCCAAAATCTCCTGCATGCCATATCTCATCGCAATTTTCAAAATATGTGAATACTGCATCATCTAAATAATTATGTGTGTCAGAAATGAGCCCGATCTTCGTCATGGGAATAATTCAACTATGCCTTACTTAATGTATTTATGTTTTTCTATTCTTTTTTGCATACTGTCCTTTTTTTGCCAGGCACAGCAAAAGCTTGCTGTAAAAGTAATTGATGCAGAAAAAAAAACCGGTATTCCGGCAACTATCTTTGTTCAACAAACCCGCACAGGTAGTACAGCAGATTCTACCGGCAATACCATAATAGATTTTCCTTTCAATGGGAACTATACTTTAGTTACAACTGCAGTTGGTTTTGCGAAAAAGGAAATGAAAGTGTACATCCCGTATCTGACGGATACCGTTAATATAGAATTAACTGCTGAGGAAGAAGAGTTGGAGGAAGTGGTAGTTCAAACAACAAGGACTAGCCGTACTATACAAAACGAACCTACAAGAGTAGAGATAATAGAAGCCGAAGAAATTGATGAAAAGAACAATATGCGGCCGGCAAATGTTGCAATGTTGTTGCACGAAAGTACTGGCATACAAGTTCAGCAAACCTCAGCAACTTCAGGTAATTCAAGTGTCAGAATACAAGGTTTAGATGGACGATATACACAATTGCTGAAAGATGGGTTTGCAAACTTTGGCAACTTTTCAAGTGGGTTAAGTGTACTTGAAATACCTCCACTGGATCTTCGACAGGTTGAGATAATCAAAGGACCTGCTTCAACCCTGTACGGAGGTGGTGCAATTGCAGGTGTAATCAATTTTATATCGAAAACACCCAAAGCGGCTCCCGAATATAATTTCATTCTTAATCAATCTAATATTGGACAAACCAATGTTGGTGGCTTTGCATCCAAACGCGGGGAAATGTTAGGGTATACATTACTGGCTACTTATAACAACCAGAAATTGTATG
>MWVY01000274.1_pt1 | contig 12379 bp, 13 predicted proteins | sample 1047251 | NCBI WGS metagenome assembly MWVY01 (sample SAMN06349983, study PRJNA376086) | soil metagenome | isolation source: MS7-5 sample Antarctic (ecotone) soil | place: Antarctica | collected 2015-01-13
GTTGAGCGCGGATACGACGTAACGCTTTTTGCGACGGGCGATTCAAATACAAAAGCGGAACTTCACGCCGCGTTTCCGCACGGTTACTGGCACGACGAAGAAATGTATCCGTGGGAATTTTATGAAATGGTCAATCTGTCGGCAGCATGCGAGCGGGCAGAAGATTTTGACATCATTCATTATCAAGCGGCGTATTATCCGATGAGTCTGGCTTTTACCCGTTTGGTCAAAACGCCGTTTGTCCAGACAGTTCATTTGCAGCCGGACGAAAGCCAGCTTAATCTCTGGAAACATTACGCGGAAGCAAATTTTGTCGCTATTTCAAACTGCCAACGCGACGCGATGCGCGGATTAAACGTCGTCGGCACGGTTTATCACGGAATCGAAACCGACGCTTTTACTTTCAGAGCGAAGCCGGACGATTATCTTTTATTTTTCGGGCGATTTATGCCTGAAAAAGGCGTGCTGGAAGCAATCGAAGTTGCCAAACGGTTGGGAATAAAACTGCTGATGGCTGCGCCTGACGACCCGTATTATTACGAGGCAATTAAACCGCACGTTGACGGAAAATTCATTAAATACGTCGGTGAAGTTGACCACGCGGGCAGAAACGAACTGCTCGGCGGCGCGTTGGCGATGCTTTATCCCGTGCAGGTCAGCGAGCCTTTTGGTTTGGTTTTAGTTGAAGCAATGGCGTGCGGAACGCCGGTTCTCGCGCTCGATAAAGGCGCGGTTTCGGAAATCGTCGTCAATAGCGTGAACGGTTTTCGCGTCCAAACTTTGGGTGAAATGGTTGAAATTTTTCCCGAAGTTTTGAAACTCGACCGTGCCGCCATTCGCGCCTTCGCGGTAGAACGCTTTGACACAAGACGAATGGTTGACAATTACATCAAAATTTACGAGCAAATAATAAATCAGAACCGCCGCGACAGCGGGCGGGTTGAACTTTATGAAGCAACTGACAAACAAAAAACTTTTGGCGATTTTCGCGCACCCGGACGACGAATCGATTATGATGGGCGGCACGATGGCGCATTATGCCCGAAGCGGGATTGACGTTCACTTACTTTGCGCGACGCGCGGCGAATGGGGAACGATTAGCGACGATGCGCTGGCGACGAGAGAAAATCTCGCCGAAGTTCGTGAAAAAGAATTGCGCGATGCGTGCGAAATTCTCGGCGCGAATCTTTTAGGCTTTCTCGATTGTCCCGACGGCGACATCAACAACACGGATTGGCAGGCAATCGAAGAAAAGATTGTCCGCGCGATTCGCACTTTGCGCCCTCAGGTCATTGTTACCTTCGGACTCGACGGTTTATATGGTCATCCCGACCATATCGCAGTTTCGATGTTGACAAGCGACGCATTTAAATCAGCCGCCGATGTGAATTGTTTCGCCAATCATTTGGCAGAAGGCTTAGAGCCGTTTCAGGCGAGCAAATTATACTACGCGCAATACCCGGATTTTCTGATGAGCCAGTTGTTTTCGAGCGTTCTCGCAAATCACGACGCGGCGCATTTGTGGGGATTTCAACCCGAAACCTTCGGCGTTTCCGCTTATGACATCACCACAATGCTTAATGTCGAGGAAACATTGCCGCTCAAAATGAAAGCCATCAAAGCGCATCGAACGCAGTTTGCGCCCGACAATATTTTCTCGCTCGTGGGCGAAGAAAACGCCCGAAAATTTTTATCCCGCGAATATTTCCGGCTCGTCAGTCCGGCTTTTTCGGGAAATTTGGAAAACGATTTGTTTGCGGACACAAATGTTTCAAACAACGAAAAACGGAGTAACAAGGAGATTCAAAATGAAGTATTTATTTGAAAAACACTCGACGGAACAAAGATTTTTATTGATATTTGCGCTGCTACTGCTGACAGCATTTGTCAGCGTCGGCTTTCGCGCTTTTGCCGCGAGCGCGGCGACAAATTGCGGCACTGAACAAAGCTCGCCCGTTGTTGCTTCGTGCGTCGTTCCGAGTTATGTTACGGCGGCAAATTTTCCCGTGGGACAATCGCCGCTTTCGATTACGACCGCCGATTTTAACGCCGATGGAAAAATTGATTGGGCGACGGCGAACTTTTCTTCAAACAATGTTTCGATTTTCTTCGGCAGCGGCGCGGGCGGCGTTCTTTCGTCCGCGACTTTAAGCGCGGGAACGAATCCGAGCGCGATTGCCAGCGGCGATTTTAATTCGGACGGCAAAGCGGATCTGGCTGTCGTCAACGCCGGTTCTGACAATGTTTCCGTTTTTCTCAATAACGGCGCGGGCGGATTCGGAACGCCAGCCAATTATTTTGTCGGCGCGAATCCAAGCGCGATTGTCGTGTCGGATTTTAACAACGACGGCAAAGCAGATTTAGCCGTCGCCAATGCCGACACGAACAATGTTTCGACTCTTTTGGGAAACGGCGCGGGCGGTTTTACAAATGTGATGCCCGCCGCGCTCGTCGGTTTCAGCCCGCTCGCGCTCGCTGCCGGAGATTTTAACGGCGACGGTTTCAGAGATTTAGTGGTGGCGAATTTCGCTTTTGATTTTAACGGATTTAACGTCACGATTCTGCTCGGACAAGGCAACGGGCGTTTTATAAGATCGGTGGCGAACGAACAATTCAGCGGCACAAATCCGACGGCGGTTGTTACCGGCGATTTTAACGGGGACGGCAAAATTGATTTTGCCGTGGCGAACATCAGTTCGTGGGACGTTTCGGTTTTTTACGGCAACGGCGCGGGCGGTTTCGCTTTGCCCGTGTTTTACGATGTCGGAATCTCGCCGAGCGGAATGATTGCCGCCGATTTGAACGGCGACGGGCGATTGGACATTGCCGTAACTAACGGCGATTCAAACAACGTCTCGATTTTGCGGAATTTGGGCGCGTCGTTTAATTCTGATTTCAATTACGGAACTGGCAGAAATCCCAGCGCGTTAATTGCCGCCGACGCCAATTCCGACGGCAAACCGGATTTGCTGATTACAAATTCCGGTTCAAACAACGTTAGCCTTTTGCTCGGCGTGTGCAGTGCGGAGAAAACGCGCCGTCTTTCGGATTTTGACGGCGATGGTCGCACCGATTTGACTGTTTTCCGTCCTTCAAACGGAACTTGGTATCAATTGAACAGTTCAAACGGCGGATTTCTCGGCAGACAATTCGGGGCATTAGGAGACAAACCCGTGCCGGGCGATTACGATGGCGACGGCAGAACGGATTTAGCGGTTTTCCGCCCGTCAAACGGCACATGGTATATCTTAAACAGCGTGAACAACAGTTTTCGCGCAGTTCGATTCGGGATTAGCGAAGACATTCCGGCATCTGCCGATTTTGACGGCGACGGCAGCACCGATATTGCCGTTTTCAGACCGTCAAACGGCACGTGGTATTTGCTGCGGAGTTCGGCAGGTTTCACCGGAGTTCAATTCGGAACAAATGGCGATGTTCCCATCGCAGACGATTACGACGGCGACGGGAAATCCGACATCGCGGTCTTTCGCCCCTCAAACGGCGTCTGGTATTTGCTGCAAAGCGCGAATGGATTTGCGGGAATTCAATTCGGGATAAGCGAGGATAAACCCGCCGCTTCGGATTACGACGCCGACGGCAAAGCAGACATCGCTGTTTTCCGCCCGTCAAATGGCGTGTGGTATTTGTTGCGAAGCACCGAAGGATTTACGGGAGTTCAATTCGGTGCGAATGGCGACAAGCCGGTTGCCGGAGATTATGACGGCGATGGGCGCGCCGATGTCGCCGTTTTTCGTCCATCAAACGGCGTTTGGTATTTATTGCGAAGTTCGGCAGGATTTACTGGTATTCAATGGGGATTAAACGAGGATATTCCGGCGCCGTCCGCTTTTGTTCCTTAAAATAAACAGATTGTCGTTTGCGAATATCGGGCTAAATTTTAGTTATTAAAGAAGATGTTGCTCATTTCTTCACCCTGATAAACCGTGTCATCAAAATTTTCTTTCATTGTTTTTTCTCCTTTTGGTTTTCGCCGGCTTTTCGCTCACTCCGGCGCGTCCAAATCAAGCGGCAAGTTTTGTTTGCCGAACTCTTTCCGTTACGACTTCGCGTCCGTGAATCGCTTCGATTTCTTCAAATGAATAACAATGACCGGAACGATTTAAACTTGGCACGGCGGCGAAATACCAAGCCGTTTTATGTTTCGACCAACGAAAATGTATTCCGTCCGCGCTCGTGAAAGATTTAATGCGGTCTTTGCACAGATAAGTTTCGCCTTCCAGCCAAAGCCAGAAGCCGCGAATTATTACGGAAACATCTTTGGGCAAAGTAACGGAAAATTCGATTGCTTCGCGGAGCGGTTCAAAACCTGCCGTTGCTTGCTCGCGTCTGTATTCGTTTTCTTCGTTCGCAATGGCTCGGCGCATCGCGTCGGTGTATTCGACATTGACGGCTTGCATTGTCGCCGTGTCGCCGCCTAAATCTGGGTGATATTTTTTTGCTAAGTCGCGGTAAAGGTTTTTGACCGCTTCGATTGTTTGGCAATCAAAAAAGTATTTCATTATTTTTTCTCCTGTCGGCAAATCGGGCAGAGCATTCTTGCTTTTTTCCGGTTTTTTAGTTTTCGTTCAAAATTTCCATCCGTATTTTCCCAAGTCCTGACGACATCAAAATTGATTTCACGTTTTACGGCTTCGGCTAAAAACTTCGCGCCTGTTCCATTTCGGTGATGTTTAATTCTTTCCTTAAACCCTTTCGCCCAACCGATGTAATGTTGCGCGTGTGCAATGGGCGCGTCGAGATGAATTAAATAAACTGTTCCGTTCATCGTTTCCTTTTCTGCATTTTCGATTTTCAAGGATTTTTTAAAACCGTTTATAAAGGTAAATTTTTCGGGTGCGGCGGTTTTTGGTTTTCCCGCCGCGTTTTCCCTTTTTTACATTTTGAAATTCGCGTTTTCTCTGATTTCGCGCAGAGCGCAAAGCGCGTCGCAGATTTGGCGGCAAGCTGTTTCGCGGTCTTCCCAATCAAGCGGCGCGTCTTGCCCAATGAGATTTCCGGCAAATTCAATATGTCTCTGGATTTTCTCGAATTTCGCGGCGGGAATTCTGAACGCGATTACGCGAAACGGTAAAACTTTGGCTGTTGCTTTTGCTGACATTTTCGTTTTCTCCTTTCGTCCTCGTCTTTTAACGGGAAAATTAAAACCGTTTATAAAGGGTGGTTTTGCGGTCGCGGCGGCGCGTAGTTTCCTTTTGGCTTGGCGGTTGGGCGCGGTTTGTTTTCCCGCGCCCGCGTTTGTTTTTTCACGCCGCCTGCCTTTGGCGCATTATTCCGGTGTGCGCCAGAACAGCCGCCGCGATGTGATAACAAAACATTCCGTTTTCATTTGCTTTGCAACAACATTCGGCGATTTTCTGCCCGCGCTCGTCGCGGAAAAGTTTGACGTTGTATTTGTTTTCGTTGCCGATGACGTGATAATTTCCGATTGCGCCGTTGATTGAAACTTTCGGGTGCATTTGCCGACATTTTTCAAAGCCGTTTTTCAGTTGTTTCTCAGGATTGGAAAGCACTAATTTGAACATTATTTTCACCTCATTTTTTATTCTAAATGTATTCATTTAGTATCTTTAGAATACCATAAACATACTGAAAATACCACAAAAATGATGTGATATTTTTTAATGTTTCTAGAAAAATAAATAAGAAAAACTAATGTAACTGTAAGAAAAGAAAAGGTTTAGAAAGGCAAAGAAGTGGAAGAAGAAGGAACAAAACGAAAGCCCGACGACCAAACACCAGAACCCGCGCAAACCCAAGAGCCAAGCCACGAAGAAGGAAGAACGGAAGACGCGGAAACGCCCGCCGGAACGCAAGGAAAAACGACAACCGGAACGCCGCACCCGACGGCAAAGGCAACAGAAGCCCAAGAACCCGAACCGAAACCGGCAAAGCAGCGCGAAGCCGAGCGCGAAGGAAGCAAACCAGCCGGACAAGCCGAAGAAACAAAAGCAACCAAACCGCAACCAACGCCAGACGCGGAAACGGCAGAAACGAAAGCCGCCGAACGACGCGCAAAAGCGGAACGACCAGAACCAAACGACGAAGCAGAAAACAGAGAAACCGACGCGCCCGCAGCGCGAGCCGCCGACAAAGCGAAGCGGTCAGCACCCGAAGCGCAGCCAACCACAACGCCGCGACCAGCCGCGACAACCGCCGAAATGCACGACGAAACGAGCGGCGAAAACGCCGACGGCAAAGAACGCGAACCGCAAAAGCCAACCAGAGCAACCATAAAAACCGCCAAAAGGAAAGAACGCCAAAGAAAACCGGACAACGCCGCCACCAGAGACAAAACCAACGCGGAACGGGCGAACCGCCCAGAGCCAAACCCGAAGCCAGAAGCCCGGAGAGAGCAAAAGAAAACACCCGAAGGGGCGAAACGCTAGAGAAGCACCCGCGTTTTTTGCGGGTTGTTTTCTTTTGCGAACGTAGGGAAGATGGCGCAGGGTTTGGCGGCGGGCGGTTTGACCGAGACGCAAGAATTGAGCGAAGCGAATCGGCGCAATTGAGCGGAGCGAATCCGAATCCACTTCCTGCGCCGATTTCCAAATCAATTGAGCAAAGGCGTTTTTTGCCGGAGCGAATCCGACAAACAGAGGCGCATTCGGGTAAAATCTTATGTCGCGTGTCGAGCGATAGCGGCACACAAGCCGGAAGGAAACCAAAGACGCTGAACTTCCCGACAAAAAGTTTTTATTTCTCTTGATTGAAATTAAAATTGTCGTAAGTGATTAGCTTTACTTTTTGTTAAAAAATAAGATAAATTTCGATTTATGCCTGATTTGTTGATTAAAAATATTGAGCGGAAAGTTTTGAACGGATTAGAGGCGCGGGCGAAGAAAAACAATCGCTCGCTCCAAAGTGAGATTGTGATTATCCTAACCGAAGCGGCAAATTATAAACCTTCAAAGGATACGGAAATTGCCCGCTGCATCAAAGATTCTTTGCGCGGGCGCGATTACAGCGACGGTTCTGAACTTCTGCGTGAAGACCGGGCGCGGTGAGATTTCGCATAAAATCAAATTGGTTTTTGAACAGGGAGCAAATTAACTGAAAAGACGGCTGCGCCGAAACACACATTTATTTACGATTCTAAAAATGCCCGAACAACAGAACATCGAATATAAACAAAGCTGGCACGACGATTATCTGAAATGGATTTGCGGCTTTGCCAACGCGCAAGGCGGAACGATTTTCATCGGCAAAGATGACGCCGGCAATATCGTTAATGTGCCGAATTACAAACGGCTGATGGACGATTTGCCGAATAAGATTCGTGATATTCTGGGCATTATGGCGGAAGTCAATCTGCACGAAGAAAACGGTTTGTATTACCTTGAAATCATCACGCCGCCGTATGCCGTCCCGATTTCTCTGCGCGGCAGTTATTACTACCGCAGCGGCTCGACCAAACAGGAACTGAAAGGCAACGCGCTCAATGAATTTCTGCTGCGTAAATCCGGCAAGACCTGGGATGATGTCGTTGAACCGCGAGCCGCGTTTGCCGATGTTGATGAAAAGAGCATCGAACAATTCAAACGCGACGCGGGCAAAGCCGGTCGTCTTCCCGACGACGGTGATTTGTCTTTAGCCGAATTTCTGGAAAAACTGCGACTGACGGAAAACGGACAATTAAAACGCGCCGCGATTGTTTTGTTCGGCAAAGAACCGGGTCGCTTTTTTCCGAATCAAGTCGTCAAAATCGGACGCTTCGGCGCGAGCGGCGACGACCTCAAATTTCAGGAAATCGTCGAAGGCAATCTTTTGCATCTTTTGCGCGAAACTGCCGAACAGCTTAATCGAAAATTCTTTACCAAAGCGATAGATTTTGAAGGCTTGCAGCGCGTCGAAACGGGCGAATATCCGGTTGCCGCCGTCCGGGAAATGCTGCTCAACGCACTGGTTCACCGCGATTATACCGGCAGTTCGGTGCAGATTAGAATGACGGACGACAAGTTTTCAATCTGGAACGAAGGAACGCTGCCCGAAGGTTTAAGCCTTGAATCTCTGAAACGCCCGCATCCGTCGCGCCCGCGCAATCCGCTTATTGCCGATGTCTGTTTCAAAGGCGGTTACATTGATTCGTGGGGACGCGGAACATTGAAAATTATCAACGCCTGCCGCGAAGCTGAATTGCCCGAACCGAAAATTATTGAACAGGACGGCGGATTTTTAGTCGAGCTTTTCAAAAACCGTTTCGCGGAAGAACAGTTAAAAAAATCAGGCTTGAACGAACGACAGATAAAGGCGGTTTTATACGTCGTCGTAAATGGAAATATTGATAATTCCAGATATCAGAATGTTTGTAATGTGTCAAAATCAACGGCAACCCGCGACATTAAGGAACTTGAAGAAAAAGGAATTCTGGTTAATAAAGGGACAAAAGGCTCAAGCGCGGTGTATGAATTGGTTTAGCCGTGTTGGTTCAAAGTTGGCTCAGTTGGTTCAGGATTGGTTCAGATTTGCGGACAAATGGTAGTTAATTATTTTGATAGATAAGCGAAATGCTTTATAAGAATTGCACAATAATTGCACAAATTGCACATTCATTGCACCATAATTGCATTATCAATTAATTCAATCGCCGAAACAAAACGAAATTAAAATCGAATTTTTCAGCCTTGCCGATGTATTGAACTTTTTCGCTGGAGTTTTTTACCGTCGGGTAAATCTCGCGCGGCTGCAATTCATCAGGCAAATGCTTCACGCCTTCGGGAAAGATTTTCAGAATTTCGCTTTTAAAGACTCGCTTTTTCTCATCAGCATCCAAAATAATTAAATTTAATTCCTCGCTCGTCCCTGAAATTTTCCACGCTTCGGTTACTTGTTTGATAACCGATTCCCGCGCTTTTTCTATTGTCATCTCTGGGCGAGCGAATCTTTCAAGCGCGGCTTCGGTTTGCTTTATTTCCGCACGCAAAGATTCGATTTCCGAGCGAAATGTTTTTTGCTTTTCCCAAATCGCCAACATCTTTTCGGTATCAAAATCGCCGGCGCGATATTGAACCTCAAAGAGTTCAATTTGCTGACTGAAATTTTCAAGCGCGGTTTCTTTTTCCCGAAGTTGTGTGCGAGCGTCCTCAATCTGCAAAAGTAAAGCAATAACTCTTTCACGAATTCGCGTAACGGTTTCCGAACGGCGAAGTTCGAGCGCGTGAATCAGTTGTTTGTTTTCCTGAAAACGTCCGCCGCCCAGAACATTGCGAATGATTTGGATTGACGCGGTTATCGGCTCAATCGTCGAAACGTCAATTAAAGAAGTCCACTGTTTGCGCTTCGCTAAGGCAATCGCTTCGGTCAAATTTTTGACTTCCCGCGAATTTTTAACGGCTGTTTCCGTCCAAAGCGCGGCGCATTCCGATTCGGGCGATTCACAATTTTGGGCTTTGGCTGTCATCGCCAGCGACATCAATAAAAATAACAACGCTAATTTCATCATTGGTTTGACTCTCCCAGATTATTTTTTCTACCGTTCCGGCGAAAGACGCGCGAACGACACGGGTGCGGGCAAGCTGCTGTTCCGAATCAATCGTTTGTTTTTCGATTGACTGCAAATTCGCCTGAAGCTGCGCCTGTTGGATTTCCAGATTCTGCATTGCTTCCCGACGTATGAATTTTTGTTTTTCAATCTCCAATCGGTCTTTTTGTTCAAGGTAAGCGCGATTGGCTTTTGTTGTCGCAAGCTGCGCTCTGGCAAGTTGGAGATTGTCCCGGCTTGCCGATTCTTTCGCTTCGAGTTCTTCGAGTTTCACCTGCTCGTGAGAAAGAATTGTTTCGAGATTTTCAAAGCGCAGGGTTTTCAGTTTGGCGATTTTCGCCTTTTGCTTTTCGACCAGCGACGCGGAAAGCGAAAGATTGTTTTCCGCTTGTTTGATTTCGGCAGCGCTCGCGGAAAAATCGGACGCGGGCATTGTCGCCTGTTCAAGCCGCAGGCTTTCTTCTTTTGTTTGGCTCAAATTGTCGAGACGTTTAACCGACAGCAGAATCGCCTCACGCTGCTGGCGCAAGCGAACAATTTGTTTTTCAAGCAGTTCACGCTCGCGCCTGCGGTCTGCAATCACATCACCGCGCCGAATCTTCTGACCTGCTTTCACCCGCAAATCGGCGGCGGAAGAAATTTGGACGCGAATTTTTATTGCGTCCGGCAAATTCTCGCCTTGCGCTTTTGGTTCATCGCCGAGCGTGATTGTTCGTGTCGAAGACGGCTCTGGCTGCGGCGTGTCGCTCTGATGACAACCGGAAAGAAACAATGAAAAACTTACAATTAAAATAAATCGCATCATAAATTCGTAATTATTTTCACGACTAAGCGACCGGAAGCCGTGTAAGTTTTCAGCCGCCGCAGGTCATCGAGATTTGCGGATTGAAATTTAACGGTTTTTGTTTCGAGATTTGTTGAAACCTGCAAAGAATTAAATTGAAGCTGAGAAGTTTCAACACGCAAATCCGCCGCGTCCGGCAAATTCAATTCGCCGTAAATCAAAACTTCGCCCGATTCGTTTTCAAGCAAAGCGACGACATTGCCGATTTGCTTTTCGTTGAGTTTGATTTCCTGAACCCGAATCGAAACCGTTTCGCCCAAAACGCCTCTGGCTGAACCGGCTCTGATGTGGCATTGCAGACATTGAGCGTCGCCGACCGTGAGCAGGATGTTTTCAGAACTTCGGACGATAAAAACGTCGTTTGAAAGTAAATCCACAACCGGAAACTTGCCGCTGATGTTTCCCGTCGCCGTTTGTCCGTCAACCAGCGCGTAGATTTTATTCGTCTGTCCGTGCGTGCGGAACATTTCGGAAACGCCCGTCGGCTGCGCCAGCAAGGACGTGAAAATCTGCATCACGCCGCCCGACGAATGAAGTTGAAATGAAATGATAATCAAAGCCAGAAAAATGACCGAGAAAAACCATTCATTTTTTGAACCTGTGGAAAGGCGCAAAGCGGGGTTCGCCGGAATCACGAGCCGCGCCATTGACATCGGATAAAAGGCGGAAACGCCCGCTTTGGTGAAAACGTCGAGAAACCAGCCGCAGAAAAATCCGATGAGCGCGGCGAAATAAAATTCTTTGCTCTCGAATGCCAACGGAACCGCGCCGATGGCGACGATTGCCGTCATAAAAAACGAGTGTGTGAAAGTGCGATGCGGAAAATGTCGTTCAATCAGCCGAGAAAGCGGAAAGAACATTTTACCGTAGACCGATTTCGACGAATCAATATCTGGAAGAAGCGACATCGCGCCGGCAATCAGCAAAACAAACGGGTCGAGCGTTCCGAGCGTCAAACTCGCAACCGATACACTGAAAAGGAAATGATTTTTCGCCGTCATAAAAACCAGTTATCAGTCAACAGTTATCAGTTTTTGTTGACTGTTGACTGATAACTGCTAACTGAATTCACTCTCCCAATTTCTTCGAGCCTTTCGGCAAACTGAACATAAATAAGCGCAGCAGACTCACGGCAACTGCCAGCATTCCGCCGAAAAGATACAAATTCGTATCGCCGATGCCGCGACCGATGAAGCGAATCATCGTCAGACAAATCAACGCACCAATTAAGAAAGGCGTTCCGTTGATCCATTCAGTATGGTCGTGTTGCGAAGGCTGCAAACCAATATGGTGTTCACGAACAACACGCCGCGCGAGCATCGGATTTCCGGCGCAGCGCGATTGTAGATTTGCGACATCCGCTGGCGTTACTTCGATTTGTAATTCTTCGGCGGTGTCAGCAATCACCTTGCGAATGTATTCATAAGACAAAGGTTTCAATTCCATTCGCGGCAGTTTCAAAAACAAATCTCTCGCCAGCGCGGGTTTTGTGCCGAGAAACAAAATCTGTCTGTTCTCGTGCAGTTCTTCCAGCCAAGTCCGAACAGCGACGGTTAAACGGTTCGCTTCATCAATCACGATGATTGATTTGCGGTTTTGCAGCGCGGCGGTTACTTCTTTTTGCAGTCGCGGCGATGTCGGCAGTTTGTCATCTTCGGAATAGAGATTTAGCTGGAAGGCGAGCGAAACAAGAATCTGTTTCATCGAAGCGGGATTGACGCGAATCACGTTTGCGCCTTTGGCTTCAATTTCATCAGCCGCGAATTTCAAAAGCGTTGATGTGCCGAGTCCGGCTTTGCCAACCAGCAGAAGCGAATGACCGCCCGCGAGCAGCGTTTCGACGATTAAATTTTTTTCTTTCTCTCTATAACAAGAATTTGTTTGAAAATTCATCGCTTTTTCGCTCTCGATAAATCACCTTTTCGCACCTCGCGCATCGCCAGAGATTTCCGGCGGCGTGTTTGAATTCGTGATTGAATCCGCAGTTTTCCGGCATTCAAAACCTGTGTCTTATAAACATCTCAAAGCCCACGAGA
>MWVY01000276.1_pt1 | contig 12353 bp, 16 predicted proteins | sample 1047251 | NCBI WGS metagenome assembly MWVY01 (sample SAMN06349983, study PRJNA376086) | soil metagenome | isolation source: MS7-5 sample Antarctic (ecotone) soil | place: Antarctica | collected 2015-01-13
ACGACCGCGAGCCAATGATCGCCGGCGTCCCCAATGGCGTGCTTGACCTGGAGTGCGGGCAACACCGCGAGTCACGGCGCGAGGATTACATCACGGCCCAACTTGGTGCCAACTGGGAACCAAGTGCGACGTGTCCACGCTGGCTCCAATTTCTTGATGAAGTCTTCGCCGGTGATGCCGAATTGATCGCGTTCATTCAGCGCGCCGTTGGCTACTCGCTCACGGGCGACACCCGCGAACAGCAGCTCTTTCTTTGTATTGGCGGGGGTGAGAATGGCAAGAGTAAGTTTCTGATTACCCTTACCAGACTGCTCGGTGAGTATGCCGCCAATGCACCGTTTGACACCTTCGACGCCACGAACCGCAACGACAAGGGGAACGATCTTGCCGCCTTGAAGGGGAAGCGCCTGGTCACGGTGATTGAGACTGAAGACGACCGGCGCCTCGGCGAGGCGCGTGTCAAGGCTGTTACGGGCCAGGATCTCATTACGTGCCGCTTTCTGTATGGTGAGTTCTTCTCGTACCTGCCACAATTCAAGATCTGGATGGCCATGAACCATAAGCCGACGATTAACGGCACTGACAATGGGATCTGGCGCCGTATCCGGATCATCCCGTTTAGCCAGTCATTCAAGGGACGGGCCGATCTCGCGCTCGGCGAGAAGCTGCTCGCGGAACTACCCGGCATTCTCAATTGGGCAGTGGCCGGCCTCCACGCTTGGCAGCGTGACGGTCTGGGCACTGCCAAAGCCATTGACGAGGCGACGAACGAATACCGCCGCGAAAGCGATCTTGTCTCTCAGTGGCTGGAGGAATGCACCGAGAGCGACATTGATGGGCGTATGCCTGCCGGCGATGCTATCGACTCGTATGCAACCTGGTGCAAGCGCAACGGCTACCGGGCGCCAACGTCCCGCGCCCTGGGCCGGCGGTTAGCGGAGATCGGCCCAGAACTAAGGATCGCAATGATGCGCTCGAATGGTGTGCGGCACTATACCGGCGTGCGCCTGGTGGATATAAATAGTGCCGTTAGTGCCGTTAGTGCCGTTGATATGGGAAACTTTCCTAGTAACTCTCTCTCGCGTGGACTTTCTCAAACTAACGGCACTAACGGCACTAACGGCACTGTTTTTGAGAAGAAGCCAAAGAGTCTGCCCCGATCTGACATGCTTCTTATTGTCAACCGCCGGTTAGCCCTTGCCGAACAAGGCGACGGCAGCGCGCTCACTGTGGCCCGTACCTATATGGCAGCAAACGATGCCTATGACTGGACTGAACAACTCGACAAAGCGGAACAACTCGCGTGTATCGAGGCGGTGATGTCATGATACAGATCCCCCTGGATACGATCCGTACTGACGGGAACACCCAGCCGCGCGTCGGGTTGTCCGAGGATGCTGTGCGCGACTATGCGCTGGATCTGCTGGAAGGGCATACGTTCCCGCCCATCGTCGTGTACCACGATGGCACTGACTCTTGGCTTGCCGCCGGCTTTCATCGCCTCGCGGCAGCGATGTCGATAGGGCTTACGCACCTTGACGCAGTGATCCACCAAGGCGGCCCGCGTGAAGCGTTCCTGTTCGCTGTCGATGACAACCGACGCAACGGCGTGCGCTATACCAACGCTGACAAGCGAGCAATGGTTGATCGGTTCGTCTCCGATCCTGACTGGGCGCGATGGGCAGACCGGGAGATTGCGCGTCGTTGTGGGCTTAGTCACGAGTTTGTACGTCAAGCTCGCCCCTCACTGTCAACGGTTGACAGTGACATCAGGACGTACATCGACAAGTACGGCAACACATCCACCATGAACGTTGCAAACATCGGTCGGGCTGCGCCGGTTGATGATCAGGTTGCGATAGGTTTTGCAGATGATGACGAAGACGACGAGCCGATTGATAAAGGTGGAACGAGCCGGATACAGCATGTTATGCGTGTCATGGGAAGTAGCGAAAGTCCGGAGTGGTACACGCCAGCGTACATCATTAGCCATGTGCAACAAGTGTTCCCGGTTATCCATGTCGATCCATGTTCAAACAGCCACGAGAACCCAAATGTACCGGCGGAGGTTGTTTATACCAAGGAAGACAACGGACTCAATCAACAATGGAACGGGAATGTCTACATGAACCCTCCATATGGCGATGAAATCGGCCCCTGGATTGATCGTATGGTATCGCTTCATCGTGAAGGCAAGATTCAGGCTATTGCACTCCTTCCCGCACGTATTGATACCGCCTGGTTTCAGCCTCTTTATGATTATCCAATGTGCAACATCCGGGGCAGGGTCCGTTTCCTGAACGCCGAGAACAGCGCACCGTTTCCGTCTGTTGCCGTTTACCTCGGCCCGCATGAGAATACTTTTATTGAGGCGTTTAAGTCACTCGGGCCTATTGTGAAGAGGATAGCTTAGTCGTGAGCCATGACGACGCGGCAAAGACCACCCTCCGTACATGGAAGCGCACCCAGCGGCAAGTTAAACACCTGACCGCGCGCGAACAGCGTCTGCTGGCAGGTTATGACCAGGCCCTCGCTCGTGATGAATGGAGAACCAAGGAGCGCCTATGCCGTGTCACGAACAGCCCGACTTCCGGCCCTGTAGCGCGTGCGAGGTGCCCATGAACCGCAACGCCCTGTATAGCTTCGTCGGCCGGCGCGTGCGCTGCCTGTGTGAAGTGTGCTGGGCGCTTGGGTTCAGGTTCGATCCGGACGGCGCGGTGGTGCTCGGGCCTGAGCCTCGGGCGCGCGCTGTGGGAGCGACGTAATGCCACGCGCGTGTACCATCTGTACTCATCCCGAGCTTGACGCCATTAACCAGGCGCTGGTGACGACTGAGCCGTATCGCGTGATAGCGCAGCGTTTCGCAACGTCGCCCGATGCCATGTATAGACATAAAGCAGAGCATCTGCCGGCGGCACTTGCCAGGGCGACTGAGGCCAAAGAGACGGCGCTCGCCGATGATCTGCTGGGCCAGGTGAAGCAACTGCGCAACAAAGCGATCAGCATCCTGCTCAAAGCCGAGGCCGGCGGCGATTACCGCACGGCGCTGATGGGCATTCGTGAGGCGCGCGGTTGTCTGGAGCTGCTCGCCGAAATGGAAGGCGAGTTGCATCGGCAACCGGTGGTCAACGTCCTGATCGCGCCCGAGTGGCTGCAGCTGCGCATGGTCATTCTTCAGGCCCTTGCGCCGTTCCCTGATGCGCGTGCCGCACTTGCCACAACGCTAACGGATGGACGCCATGTCAACGGCTGAACTGGCGCGCGATCTGGCGATGGCCCTCGATCCGGTCGAGCTGGTGCGGCGCGCCGGGATTGAGCCCGATCCGTGGCAGGCCGGCGTGCTCCGGTCGACGGCATCCCGGCAACTCTTGAACTGTTGCCGACAGGCGGGCAAGAGCACGATCACGGCCGGCCTGGCGCTGCATACGGCGCTGTATGCGCCCGAGAGCCTGATCCTGTTGCTGAGCCCAGGCGAACGGCAGAGCAAAGAGCTGCTGCGCAAAGTCATCGCGCAATACGAGGCGCTTGATCGCCCGGTTGCGGCTGATGCGGAGAACACGCTTACGCTTGAACTGGAGAACGGCAGCCGCATTGTGGCGCTGCCGGGGAATGAGGCCACAATCCGCGGCTACTCGGGCGTGGCCCTGCTGATCGTTGACGAGGCCAGCCGCGTGCCTGACACGCTGTATGCCAGTGTGAGGCCGATGCTTGCGGTCTCTGGTGGAAGACTGTTGGCCCTGTCGACGCCCTTCGGCAAGCGCGGCTGGTGGTTCACGGCCTGGGAAGAGGGCGAGCACTGGCAACGCACCAAGATCACCGCGCATCAATGCCCGCGCATTACGCCCGCGTTTCTGGAGGAGGAGCGGCGCGCGCTGCCGGCGTCATGGTTCAAGGCCGAGTACCTGTGTGAGTTCGGCGAGCTTGAAGGGGCCGTGTTCGCCTATGACGATATTCAAGCGGCGCTCTCTGGTGAGGTGCTGCCATTGTGGGGAGCGCCCGCGACGATGGAACAGGAGGATGCATGTCTCGCTTTGTGGTAGGGCTCGACCTGGGGCAGAGCCAAGATTATTCGGCGCTGGTGATTGTCGAGAAGCGCGAAGACGTCGGCTATGATCCCGCGCTGGTGCGCACGGTGACGGAGCAGGTGACTGCTTATACCTTCACGGGCTTCGGGCGCACGGTCGACCGGGGCCGCCCCGAGCAGCGGACACGGCGCGTCCTGGTGCAACCGGACGGGTCGTATCGTGACGTTCCGGAGCAGGACGCCGTGACGCTGAGTTATGACGTGCGGCATATTCAACGCTGGCCGCTCGCAACGAGCTATCCGGCGATTGTGAGCGACGTCAACGCGCTGATGGCCCGCGCGCCCCTGGTGAATCGGGCGCCACTCGTGATTGACGGCACCGGCGTCGGCCGCGCCGTCGTGGATCTGTTTCGCCAGTCGGCAGCCTATGCGCTCACGCCGGTGCTGATCACCGCCGGCGCGACGGTCAGCAGCGACGATGCCGGCTATAGGCATGTGCCCAAGCGCGATCTTGTGGGCACGGTGCAGGTGCTGCTCCAAAACAAGCAGCTGCGCATTGGGCCAAGCTTGCCCGAGGCGCAGACGCTCACAACGGAACTGCAAACCTTCCAGACCAAGATCAGCGTCAACACGGCGCATGAGAGCTTCGGGGCCTGGCGGGAAGGGCAACACGACGATCTGGTACTGGCCCTTGCCCTTGCGTTGTGGCAGGGCGAGCGGCCACAGCCTGAATGGTTTTAGGAGGGATGAACCATGCTGTATAGAACACCTGACCCACCGTACAACGAGCAGCAGCTGCGCTATAAGCGGCAGTGGCAGGCCCGACAAGCGACGAAGCGGGATAATCCGTACATCGCCTACGATCGGGCCGAGGAGGCCCAGCGCAAGGCCCAGACACAGCGCGACATCGCAGAGAACGAGCACGAGCTCAAAATGGAGCGGGCCGCATTCAAGGGCATTCAGGCGGCGCGTGTGGCGCCTGATGCTTATGAGGGACTGGCCTGTGTGTATGGCGTGGTCGACGCCCACGGCGATCGCTTTCATCCTGGCTGTTTCAAGGAGGCGCGCGGCGTTGAGTATTGGTTCGATCATAACGAGACCTATGGGCGCACGGCTGACATTCTGGCGCTGTGGGAGATCGGGCGCAAGGAACTGCCGCTGGTCGTGCAACTCGACCACCCGGAAGCAACGGGCGGGCTCGTGGTGGTCAGGCGGTATCGAGACGACGGCAACGGCCCAGCGGCGAAGGCCTGGATTCAGGATGGCATCAAGGGGATCAGTGTCTCCTTCAGGCCCGAGCGCACAACCACCCGCACAACCAACGGGCGCACCGTGCGCGACATTCACCGCGCTGACCTGTGGGAGATCAGCGATGCCCGAAACGGCGGCGTTGTCCCAGGTGTCATTCCGGTAACCGGATTCAAGCAATTAAGCCTATTGGAAGGGAGCTATCGACGTGGTTGAGACACAGACGAAAGACGAGGGCCGGCGTCCAGGGACCGCAATTTCGATGGCGGAAGCTGTCAAGATGGGGCTGGTAACCCCGCAGCCACTGAGCGTGCAGACGCCGGCGCGCGCTCCCGGCGGCTATAACCTGGCAGCGATGGAGCAGAGCCGCGAACAGCGCGACACGGCCGCGTGGAACGCATTATGGGAAGCACTCGATCCCAAGCTGCGCACGGCCGTTCAGGAGACGGCCCGCGATCTGGCTGAGGCAGAACAAGCGTTGAGTGGCGCGCGGGCCCAGCTCGCGGACCTTGACCAGCGGCAACCATCCAAGTCGGCCGATGTGCCGAAGTGGGCCCAGAAGCGTGGCGAGGTGGCCGGCATGATCAGCGCCTATGAAAGCGTGGTGTATGGCGCGCGGCAGGCCTACGAGCGGGCAGCAGGGGCAGCGCTCAAGGCAGCCCAGGCCATTATGGCCAGACAGGCGCACCAGGCAATCCAGACCCACGAGGAAGCGGAGCGCGAGTACGTGCGGCGCAAGGATGCGGCCCGGCAGTACTTCAATGAGGCTAACGAGGCGCGCGCTGCCATCGGGCGGCTGTTTGCCAAAATCAACGACGGTGACGCGGATATCTTTCGATAAGGAGTTGCTGTAGCCCGCGCGCCCGTTCCGTCGCTCCTGAGCCGTCTGGCCCGGTCGTGAGCCGTGCTGGGCGGCTTTGTAGGCTTTGGTGTTAGTAGCCGAGGTCGGCAAGCCAGGCAGTAATCTCTTCCACTGTCCAGCCATAAGCCACATCGAGGTCAAGCACAGCCCCACTGAGAGACATCGGCAGGCCAGTGACAGGATGGGCAACGATGGTGCCTATCAGATCGTCCTCAACTACCTCGGATAACTCAGCTAAGATGGCGAGACCATCAGGGAGTCTGGAGGTCGGGCGTCCGAGCCCCAGCCAGGCTGTTCCCAGCACAGAGGCAGTGAAATCGAGAGAAGGGGGGAGTGTGCTCGACCCATGTCGGTGATGTGCGTCCTGCTGGCTGCCGCGCCGGATTGCGGTACTGAGCTTCATGTCCACCTCCAGAGCGTAGCCTTGAGGCAGAGATGAAGCGAGGCGAGGCTACAGCTTGATCCTACACCTCGTGTCAACCGCTGCCCACCTCGCACGTGCCCGGCGCGTCCTGGTGGCAGAGAATGGGCCACAGGGGCAAAGGTGAAGCGGGAAAGTGTAAAGCGGGGTGAGCGTCAATGAAAGTTAATTAAGATCTTATTTCATGACAGACAGACCGTAGTAGCTAGCTCTTCCGAGGCCGGCCTGGTGGACGCTTCTGCTCGGGCCGGCGCGTATCCTGCTTTGCCTGACGTTGCCGCATGTTGCGCATACGTTTGGCAGCGAGCGACAACTGGGCATCCTGCTTGCACTTCTCGGAACAGTACGGCGGCGGCCGCCCAGGCCCGCTTCGCACAACCGTAAAGTCGCCGCTGCACCATTCACAGACCCGTTTGAGTTCGCTCATTGCACGCTCTGAATAAGTCGTAACCGTATTTATAGCAAAGTCGCCCAACTTTTCCCCTATAGGGGAAATTGACACCCGCGCGTGGGAGAGGGGATTAGCGAATTCCGCATCCTTTCGCTTTTCGCTAAGCCAATCCCGAAGACTTTCGGTAATTACTACGGCTGCATCGAATTCCGTCGGAATTTACCGCAAGTGCGGATTTTTCCGACTCACAGCTACGCGCGCGTGTGCTGGCCCAGGAGCGACGAAGACGCTCCCAGCATACACCAGGAGCGCCATACCGATAGTCATTATTATCGGTGCCTACTTCGTATAGATCCCACTCGCGAGCTTGGCCGCCTCTTCGTCCTTGCTTATATCGAAGTCGGCCCAGTAGCGATCCTGGCGCTGTGCTTCGAGGCGCTCGATCAACGTGGCCACGCCAGGCAGCCGCACGAAGACAAGCATGCCGTACACCTCGTCAGGCGTGAGCTTGACCAGTGGCCGCCTGTCCTCGCGGTCGTCAATGGCCAGGCCGCCATCACGGTCAAGGAAGAAGTTCGCGCCGTTGAGCTGGTGAAAGCGCGGCACGTCGAGCATGTTCCGCTCGTGCTTGACAATGGCGATGGCTTCGAGCACACCCAGGACGTGATCGATGGGAATATCCTGCAACCCGTCGGCGGCTGTGGCGGTATCATTGGAAGTGGTCATGATGGCTTAACTCCCTGTCGTGACTCGTGGCCCGCTGGATTATCACTCTCCCAGCGGGCCGTGTTGTTGCCCAGAACCCGCTGGGCGCGGCCGTCGTACAGAACATTTTTGCTGTTTGTCCACAATTGGTGACAAGCCGACGTTCGTTGTAGACTGGTGGTCCCGGTGGCTGGGGGGTTCTGGCTGTACCTCCCAGTTGCCGGGCATACCTTCTGCTATGAGTTGTGCTCCCCGGTGGCTGGAGTTTCGTCGAAGTTTCTCCCAGCTGCCGGGGCATACGTTCTGCTGAACCGTCAGTGCCCGGTGGCTGGGTGGTTGAGGACCTGCCCATCTGCCGGGCTAACCCGCTTGCCTCACCTCCTCTCCCGTGCCTGTCGAGTAGAATGCCGGTATCGAGGAGGGAACAGGTAGCAATGTCCTGATTGCTCCTCATTCATGCCGTCTGCGCCACTGCGATCAGCGCCCATTGTGCCTCGGCCGCATATTGGTTCCAGTCGTGCGCGAACACGATCAGCCCGCGTAGCTCGACTGTGGCCCGCTCCAGGGCAGCGGCGAGGGGGATGCCCTCAACCGCTGCGATCTCGCGTGCCAGGTCGAGCAGCTCTGTCTGATAGCGGCTCATGCGAACAACTCATCAGCTGCGGCCTGAAGCTCGGCCATGGTGGGCTTGGCATCCTCGAATGGCCGCGCCGGCACATCCTGGTACCCGTTCGTCGTGGCAGCGGTGTACGTCATCTCAGCGGCCTTACAGAGCAGCCGGCAGCCCGCGCGATGCCAGCAGGGCTTGCCGGCCTTGCCAGCCTGACAGGGGCACGTTTCGACGGTGACGGTGTAGAAGTCGCCGCTATTCGTGGCGCTCTCGACACGCAGCGTATCGCCGTCGAAGGACCAGCGGCACGATTCCAGGTTCATCGCCGCGCGGTTGACGGCGTTCAGCCAGCGATGCGAGGCGGCACATTTAGCGCGGGCATCACGAAGGGCCAGGGCGACGGTCTGGCGGTTGACGGCTTGTGCTACGGTTGCGTTGGCCATTACGCTGCCCTCCGGCGCGGGCGCGCCTCGACGAATGTCACGCCATTCGCTTTGGCCAGCTCGGCCCGGTGGAAGCTGAGGCGGGCCGGGGTCTGGGCCAGCGTGGTAACTTCCAGGACCCGCGAGCTCTGCATGATCTCGACTTGCTTCGTTACCGAGTTGAACCGCCATGTTACGATCTGGTCTGCCATGAGGGGTAACCTCCCTTTTGGTGCTGGCCTGGTCGGAGCTCTCAACCTCTGACCGGGCCGCTTTGTTATTCCGATGTATGCATTATAATGCATAGGTGCTTGAATGTCAACACTCAATATGCTATACTAAAGTGAATATACTAGACTAACGAAGGAGGACTCTATGCTATACTCGCACGACACTACAGTAGTCAAAGAGGCGACGATGGGGCGATTGCGGATCAAGGAAGTAGCAGAGGATCAGGGCCTCGACATTGCGAAGCTTTCGCGGCGTGCGGACCTGGCCTATCGCACGGTCTGGCAGCTCTGGAATGAGCCGGATCGTGATGTCACTATTGGTACGCTTCAGAAGCTGGCCGATGCCATGGGCGTATCACTTCATGCGCTGATCGAAAGTGCCGAGCCGGAACAGGCAACGCGAGGATCTGCCAGCAAATAAAAACAGCCCGACCCTGATCGCCTTCTAACTCAATCAGGGCCGGGCCAACATGGAACCTATGTGGAGCATTATACTCTCTCACCATGCAAGATGGTGAGCCAGACGATTTTATCCCCGTTGACGAGGCGCGATCCATTCTCCGGGTCTCTGCTCGGCAGGTGCAACGGCATGCCGCGAAAGGTCGCGTCAGGTCGCGACGTGTCGGCAGACGCCTTGAACTGCACCGCGCGGACATTGAAGCCCTGGCCGAAGAGCTTGGAGCCGAGGATCGCCCGGCGCCAGTCCACGAGGGCGAGCTGCTCGCCGACTCGGGCGCGATGCTTGACTACTTGCGCGAGAAGGATCAGCAGATCCTCTTCCTGTCGCGACGTGTCGGCGAACTCGAAGGCCAGGCACACAACCGGCTGCTCCCAGCCGATGAAGCGATCCTGCGTCAGGAACTGGCCGACGCTCAGGCGCGGATTAAAACCCTCGAAGAGCAGAGCCGGCGGCATCGGCCCTGGTGGAGGCGGCTGTTTCTGTGATGGCGACGTAGGGCGCGACTCTTCGCGACTCTTCGCGACTCTGGTCGTATATGGTTCTGATGCTCTATTCAGGCTTGACGACGTAGCAACGGCATGCTATAGTAAACTTATCACGGTGACGCAGAGTCACCGAACCGAATACAGGTTGTGCGCTTGCTGCCAACCCTTCCAAGCCAGTCATGGCTTTTTAGGTGGTAGCGTGCGTATAGACAACCAGACAACGACAATTGATATCGCGTCCGATGGGCCGCTTACTTCACGAGCTGAAGGAGGCGGCCTTTTTGCGTGCGTTCCGGACGGTAACCGGCAGGGCAAGGAGGAGTCATGTTTCGTAAGGACACTTTCGGATTCAGGGTCAGTGACGAGGAGCGCGGCTTAATCAAGGCCGTGGCAGATCGGCTACAGCGTGACGAGTCAGACACGATCCGAATGATCGTCCGCAATGTGGCCCAGGAGCTCGGAGTAACCCCAATCGCCCAGCCTGATCGGCGCGCCGATCAACTGGAAAAACAGGCCGCTTAACGAACGAAACCCCAACTGCGACCAACAGTCGGGGCATCGCGGAAAGCGCAAAAGCGGCGGCATTTGCTGCCAACATTGTAGCACACCACGATGTTTTGAGAAGTATCTAGGAGGAAAGCACATCATGGCGGTATTGCAGGACACCTCACCAGCGCTTGACCAGCGCACCAATGAAGACGGACGCGCGCTCCTTGAGCGCTTTCCCGGCACACGCCGATCCTATGTGGCAAATACCTTCTTATATGCGGTACGGTCAGGCGCGCGGACGCCGGGCAAGGTACTCGCGGACGTCGAGCACGAGCTCAGCGAAACGGCGAAGCGTTCGCGCCGCTGGGGCTTCACTGAGACGGTCGAACGAACCGAATCCATTTATTCGATCCTGAATGAATACCACGATGAAGCGCTCGCATTCGCGGCCTGGGCGATCCGATGGGAGGCCTTGCCGCCGGCAGAGCGGGAACGGCAGAAACGAGCGAAGGGCGAGGTGCATCGGCAGGCCTACCTCGATACCCAGCCGGCAACCGACAAGCAGATCGCCTATATTCGAGCCCTCGGCTACCACGGCCCGGTAACCTCGAAAGCGCATGCCAGTTCGCTGATTGAGCAGCTCAAGCGCGGCGAGCTGGTGGAGGCGCTGCCATGACGAACGCAGCACTCTTCGATAATCTGCCTGATGAACTGAAGGCAACAACTCGCTTCGTTGTGTGGCACCTTGAGGAAGTCACCAACGAGAAAGGCGTGACGCGCCTCACGAAGGTTCCGTACATTGCACGCCGCATCGCCTACGCCGAAGAGACCGCGCGTAAGGCATCGTCAACAAAGTCCACGAGCTGGACTTCTTTCACCACGGCGGTTGAAACGTACCTCCAGGGTGGATGGGACGGCATCGGGTTTATGTTTCAAGGCTCCGGGTATACGGGTGGCGACGTTGACCACTGCATCGATCCCGAAACAGACGCCATTGATCAACGCGGCCAGCGCGTTATCGACCGCCTCCAGAGTTACACCGAGCGGAGTTTTTCGGGTGACGGCATTCACACCATTATCAAAGCCTCGATGCCAGAGACAGGCAGGCGATTCGGCCCGGTTGAGTTTTATTCCGACGGACGCTATTTCGCGATGACGGGGCAGCACATCCCCGGAACACCAGTGGCAATTGAAGAGCGGCAAGACGTACTCAATAGCCTGATCAAGGAACTCGACGCGGACTGGAAGGTTGAAACGCAACTAAAGAAGGATGCCGCGTTGCTCAAGCTCTGGAACGGTGATACCAGCGCCTACGATGGGGATGCCAGCCGCGCCGACCTCGCCCTCTGCAACAAACTCAAAGTGCTCTGCAGCCGCGACAAAGAACAAATGGACCGCCTATTCCGTAGCTCGAAGCTCTACCGTGACAAGTGGGAGCGCCAGGACTACCGTGATTGGACACTTGATAAGGCACTCACCAGCGATCGCGGCCCCACGGCGAGCAGCGCCTCACGCACGAGTCAGGAGCCGGCCCATCTTGACGCTCACGCCTTCCTGACAGAAGCGCCGCTGACTGATGTCGGCAATGCCGAATGTATGGAGCTGCTGTATGGCGATGAATTTCGCTACTGCCACAGTCGTAAGAAGTGGCTCGCCTGGGATGGCAACCGCTGGAAGCTCGACACTGACGGCGAAGCGGAGCGGGCAACCGTCGAGACTGTGCGAGCCCGACGGCGCGCCGCTGCATCCCAGATCGATGATCCTGACAAGGCCCGCAAAGCTCTATCGTGGGCACTGGGGAGCGAGGCTGAGAGTAAGCGCAACGCCCTGCTGAATACCGCTCGCATCCTCAAAACCTTTGCAACCCGTATCGATCAGTACGACCGCGAGCCAATGATCGCCGGCGTCCCCAATGGCGTGCTTGACCTGGAGTGCGGGCAACACCGCGAGTCACGGCGCGAGGATTACATCACGGCCCAACTTGGTGCCAACTGGGAACCAAGTGC
>MWVY01000277.1_pt1 | contig 12340 bp, 12 predicted proteins | sample 1047251 | NCBI WGS metagenome assembly MWVY01 (sample SAMN06349983, study PRJNA376086) | soil metagenome | isolation source: MS7-5 sample Antarctic (ecotone) soil | place: Antarctica | collected 2015-01-13
CGCCGGCGGAGTACGGGCGCTACCTGGCCCGCTTCCTCGCGGGCGTCGCCGACCCCGGCGCCGTGACGCCGGCGGAGATCCACGCCTTCGCCTACGGGCCGGGGCTCTCCGGCCGCGAGCCGTCCCCCTCGAGCGTGGGCGTGCGCCTGGCCGCGATCCGCGGCTTCTACGACTTCGCCCGGCGCATGCGGCTGATCGACCATAACCCGGCCGACGACGTGAAACGCCCCCGGAACAGCGATCCAACACCACGGGGGCTCGACGCGGACGAGCTGCGGCGCCTGCTTGCCCAGACGCCCCAGACACCGGCCGGCGCCCGCGACCGCGCCCTCATCCTCACCGCGGTCTTGACAGGGCTCCGCCGCTCGGAAGTGCTTGCCCTCCGCGCTGGCGACCTCGAGCGCCGCGGGAACACTACTTACTACAACGTCCGTACCAAGGGGGGCACTGTCCGGCACCGTGAGCTCCCTGCGCCCGCCTTCGCTGCGATCTGTGCGGCGCTCGATGCCCGGGGAATGCCGTTCGCCGCGCTCCCCGTCGAGGCTCCGCTCTTCGCGATCTCGTCCCACGGCTTCTACAAGAACCTCCGCACCTACGCGGAGCGAGCCGGCTTACGCGACGTGACGCCCCACGTGCTCCGCCATTCCGCCGCGAAGCTCCGCCGCGATTCGGGCGCCAGCATCGAGGCCGTCGGCTCGTTCCTGGGACACCGGAGCTTGCATACGACCTCGCGCTACCTGGCGCGGCTCGAAGGCGAGCGCGATAGCGGCTGGCAGGGCGTCGCCGCGGCACTGGGGGTGGATTGATGTACTGCATCGATTGTGGGGTTCAGCTACCAGAGGGAGCTCGCTTCTGCCCTTCGTGCGGAAATCCTCAGCAACTATCAGAACAGCGAGCGGCCGCGCCGCACTCCCCTCCGCCCGCGTCTCGCTCGGCAGAGACAGAGGAGCGTTGGGACTATTGCGAGATCCGGTATTCCGAGGGCTTACTCCACAAGAATTTCGAGGCGGTTGCCCTCGGGGCCAAAGGCTCCAAAACGGCCGGTAAGGTGCTCGCACGCAAGAGCGATGACGCGGGCAACGTCAATCGCGCCAACGTGAGCCGGCTGGTCAACGCGCTCATCGCAGCGGGTTGGGAGCCCCAACCGAAGGGTTCCGAGTGGTACGCCTATCGCTTCCGCCGAAGGTCCACACCCGCATGACGGCCCAACGCTGCGAGCACGTCCGCAGGAACGGTGAGCCGTGTCGCGGCTACGCCGTGACCGGCTCCCGTTTCTGCTTCGCCCACGACCCCGTCCAGGCGCCAAAGCGCGACGAGGCCCGCCGGCGCGGGGGCGAAGCCGGGAAGATCGAGCCGCTATCAGAATCAAGCCTGATCGTCCGTTCGATGGGCGACGTCCTGGAGCTCATCGAGCGCACGATCAACGATGTCCGGGCGGGGCGCGTGGACGTGCGCGTCGCCAACGCCGTCGGCTATCTCGCCAACGTCTCCGTGAAGGTGATCCAACAAACGGACATCGAAGCCAGGCTCGAAGCCCTCGAATCCGTCCTGGAACCCGACAGGGCGAGCGCGGTATCGGCTCGTCGGAGAGCCGCCTAATGACCGCTCGCAGTACTACCAACAACAAGCTCGATAAGCTCTACGCGGAGCTCTCCGAGATCGAACGCGCCCGCATGCAAGCGAAGCTCTCGAAGGCGCATGACACCGCGGGAATGGACCGGCTCCGCCGCGCCACGCCCCCAGAGCATGCTGAGGCCTACAACCGCGCCCTGGGCTTGCTCCGCGTGCTGAACGGGCACATGCTCGATTGGATCGCGATCTTTCATATTGGCATGGAGCGCGACCGCATGCGGTTGCAACATGCGACCTCGGTCGTTGCTCAGCGTTGGCTGACACGGGCCACCATGTTCAATACCTGGAGGATTGTTCCGTACCCCGTAACCGACAGCGAATACCGCACCCTCGTTAATCTGGAACGCTCCCAGCCATATAGCGTGCGCGATTATGCAGACCTTATCTGGGATAGGGACGGTCTCCGCCCGGAACTGCAAGCGATCGTGCAGGAATATCGAGACGCGGACGAGCCCAGTGACGCGGAGCAACAAGAGGCCTTCTGGAAGGGCTACGAAAACCGGATCGCGGCTATGGTTCGGGCGGCAATCAAGCGAGGCGAGCTTCCCAAGCCCAAACCGGCACCGAAAGACGCAAACAACGCTGATCCTGGGGATATCTGGCTCCCAACGGGCGCGCTCAAAGACTGGGCGGACGGCACCACAGAGGCAACCTATAAGCCGCTCCCGCCCAGCTTCGCCGTTCCGATCATTGGCGCCCTCGATGACGGTATGCGCACGGAGTGGGATATCCGACCCGACGGCGAAGTGGAGAGGGTAAAAGCACAGCGCGAAGCCATACGGGATGTTTTCCTCGACTTTCTCCGCGTCACCATCCTGCGAGACGAGCGCGCCTCTTTTCCCTCATTCGAGCCACCCCTCACCCGAGGGGAGCGTGATCGCGCCTGCAAACTGGCAGATGAGATCAAAGAGCGGCTCGAAGACCTCGCCGATGAGCCTGCAGGGTTGGCGCTCGAAGCCGCACAGACCCACGCGACGCACCGCGCCCAGCTCGAAGACCTACTTGAAGCAATCGAGATCATCCGCCGCGACGATTTCGGGGGCGAAGACCCGCTCTGGGAGGAAGTGCGCACCCTCATAGCGCGTGTCCAGGCAGAGGCGGAACGCTTTGATGAGAACTGGGCAGACGCGTTGGGGGACGTGTATATGCGCCGTTCCCTGCGCAAAGCCCAGGGACTCGAAGGATGGCCAATGGATGAAACCGGGAGGCCGATCATTGATGCCCCCGTTCCGCTCCCCGAGGGCGAGCACGATCTCGAAGGCACGCTCTCCCTGATTCGGGACTGGAGCCGCTAGCATGCCCTCCCCCCGGTTAGTGACTAACCCATGAACCGACCGCCGCGCCGCTTCCCAGCTCCGCCCGTCGCCGTACCGCGCCCGTCTCCCACGGGAGACGCTTTCACGCTTGAGCGGGGTATCACGCCCCGCCCCGCGGCGCCGCCGGCGCTTCCCGAACCGATCGAATCCGAACGCCTGGAGCTGATCGCGACCGGATCATCCGCCGTCTACCACGGGCTCCGCTCGCGCATGCACGCCGGCGCCTTCCGCGAATACGACGGCTCGCCCTTCCCGATCTCTCCGATCAATGAGCCAAGCGTGAAGGGGCAAATCGAGCTCAAACCCCTCTCGCTCGATGACTTCCCCGCGCTCCCCCCGGACGACATCGCCGCGCTTGCGGGAGAAATGTGGAAGTACGCAAGCGAGCTTTCGGAGCTCGATGCCGACGTGATGGACGCGATCTGTCACGCCTGGCTCACGCAAGCCCGTACCCTCGATGCGAAGGCCATCGTTGACATCGACACGATCCTCCAACTCCGCGGCATCAAACCCAAGAAGGGTGGGAGCGGGCGCCGCGGGGGGTACATGCCAGAGCAACGACAAAACGTGCTCCAGACGCTTTCTCGCCTGCAAAGCCTCTGGCTCCAACTCGATGAGGCGCCCGACTACCAGGCGGGCAAGGGGAAGAAGCCGCGCTCGCGGAGCATCGCGAGCCGAGCGTTCACATTCTCCGATGTCGCCGGACACCAGCGGATCGATGGGGGGATAGACATCGACCGGGTGGCATTCGTGCCCGGTACGCTCCTGGCGCTCTATCTCCAGGGCATCGGACGCCAGACTGCTTTGCTCTCCGCGAAGGCGCTCCGCTATGACCCCTATCGTCAGGCGCCAGAGAAGGCGCTCACGCGGTATCTCTCCTATCTCTGGCGCGTGCGAGCGACCAAAGGCACCTATCGCCAGCCGCTCCGGGTCGCGACGCTCCTGGAGAACGGCCGGATTGCCCTCGATGAGCGTCCAGACCGCAAACGGAACCGACTCGAGAAGGCGCTCGATACGCTCCAGGCAGACGGGGTGATCGCGTCATGGCGGTATGACGGCTGGGAGCTGGGGACTGCACCCGCCCGCGGCTGGGTGCCCAACTGGCTCCAAGCGCTCGTCATCATCGAGCCGCCAGCTTCGATCCCCGCGCACTACGCCGGCGAGCTCCGTGGGGGCATGCCGATGCTCGCGGATCCGCGCCCCCTCCCGGAGCGGATGAACGCGACGCGCACCCGGTTGCGGCTCTCCCAGGAAGCCGCCGCGGAAGCCTGCGGACTTGCCCAGCAAACCTACTCGCGGGCGGAGCGGGGCGCGTCGCTCTCCGCGGAGAATCGCGGGAAGATCGAGGCCTGGCTCACCGCAAACACCCTCCCCAGCGAGTGAGTACCCCCGGCGCAATCGGTGAGTAAACCCGCGCCGGCGCCGGCTCCGTCCTGAATCCCGCAAAAACCGCACCAATCCGGGCAGCCTCGCCCCTTCCGCGCCGGCGCGAGTGAGTAAAAGTCGTGGTTATCGTGCCGGAACGTCGTGGTTATCGTGCCGGAACGTCGTGGTTATCGTGCCAGAAGCGATCCCAAAAAACCCCGTATTTCCGGGCGATTTCGCCCCTTCCGCGTTCCTAAGGATATTAAGAAGAGTAAGACCGCCCAGGCGTGATCTAGCGATCTCCTGGGCGCTTCCCTACTCTGATGCCAAACACGCGGAGCGGACGCGTTGCCGATTAGCACCACGCGGACGCGCCCGCGATAGCGAAAGGGCACCTCGATGGCAGACGAAACGAACCGTGGCCCCGTGGAGCTGGGCATGGTGCGAGCGGAAGTCGCCGCGCTTCGAGCGGAAGTCGTGGCGCTCCGCCTCGAGCTGGAGTGCGGGCCGCTCGCCGCGGTTGCGCACCGGGAGCGACGCGATCGAATCGCCGTGGATGTGATTGCCGACTACTGGCAGGAACAGCGCGCCGGCGCGTCCGAGCTCGCGTGAAGGGCTACAACCTCTCCGACGATTTCGTAGACGCTGATTTGGAGCGGGCAACGCTCGCCGCGGTTGCCCAGGCGCCGGCGCTCTACTGGGAGCTGCTGGACACGCTCCCCGCCGGCGCGTTCGTGGCGGAACCGGAGACGTGGAGCTCCGTCGCGAAAGCCATCGAAGCGGAAGAGCGGGCGAGCGTTCCTGGCGACTGGAAGCCGGCGAGCGATCCCCAGGCGAGCGCCCAGCTCCTAGCCGACCTCTTCCAACGCCGGCTCCTGGCGGAAGCGCAAGAGCGGCTCGCCCTGGCGCTCCATGATCGCAACGTGCCCGCGTCCGAGCTGGCAACGATGCTCGAGGCGGAAGCCGCGAGCGTGCAGGCCGCGATCCGGGAGACCGCGAGCGGCCGGCTCACCTGGGCATCCGATCTGCTCGATGACGTGCTCCGCGCCGCGGAAGAGCGCGCCCGGCAGCTCCGCGAGACGGGCAACCCCGTGCCCGGGTTGCCGACGGGGATCGCGCGCCTAGACGCCCGCATAGGCGGATTGCAGGAAGGGCTCACGCTCCTGGCCGGGGCGCCGGGCGTGGGAAAAACAACGCTCGCCCTCCAGACCGCGGGGCACGTCTCCCGCTTCGCGCCCGTCGTCTACGTCACGTTCGAAAACAGCCCGATGAACCTGGCGACCAAAGCAATCTGCGCGCTCGGGGGCGTCAACCCGATCGACGTCGCGCGTGGCACGGCCGATCTGCAGAAGCTCCACGCCGGCGCCGCGAGCTGGCGCGAGACCGCAGGGCGGATCGCGCTCATCGAAGGCACCGCGGCGCTGACCGTTGCCCAGATCCGGGCGACGGCGCTCCGCGCCATGAACCGCCACAGGTCCGACCGGTGCCTCGTCGTCGTGGATTACCTGCAGCTTATGGCGAAGGCGTCCGCGGAGCTCCGCGGCATGGCGACGGTCCGGGAGCGCGTCGAGACGCTGGGGGCGATGCTGCGCGAGCTCTCGACGCGGCTCCGCTCCCCCGTGCTCTCCCTGGCGAGCCAGAACCGGGCGGAAGGCCGGTACGGCGACAACAAGGGCTCCGCGGAGCTGGGGAGCCTGAAAGAGTCGGGCGACCTCGAATACGGCGCCGATCTCGTCTTGTTCCTGACGCCGGCGAACGGGCGCCAGTCCGTCGCCCCCGCCCGTGCCGTGGACGTGACGATCGCGAAGAACCGCAACGGGGATACGGGCCGCGTGGAGCTCATCTTCCGCCCCGATGTCGGCACGCTGCGCGAAGTCGCGAACGCATGAGCGAGAAGCCGCCGTGGAGCTGGGGCGAGAGCGAAAACCTCACGCTCTCCGATGCGGAGCTCGCCCGGTGCGAGCCGATCGCCGCGGAAGGTGGGAAGACCCTCCGGGCGTTCTGTCCCTTCCACGGCTCCGACAAACAACGCTCGCTCCGCGTGAACGTGGAGACGGGGCAGTTCAAGTGCTTTGCCTGCGACGCCTGGGGCTACCTGGAGCGCGCCCGCGAGCGCCGGCGTGATCCCCCCAGGAGAGCGGGCGCGCCGCACGTAGGTAACGCGCCGGCGACGCCCAGGCGCGTGCCCAGACCCAGACCCAAACCGGCGCCCGCCCCCGCCCCGCGCCCAGAGCTCGCGGAGATCATGGAGCGATACCACGCCGCGCTTCCCGGGTCCGCCGGTGAGACCTATCTCGCAGAGCGCCGTATCCCCCTCGAAGTCGCGCAACGCGTAGGCGTCGGCTATGCCGCGCCTGGGCAATGGGCGCATGTCAACCGCGACTGGCACCGTGGGCGGCTCGTCTTCCCGCACACCAACCCCGCTGGCGAGCTCGTCAGCCTGTACGGGCGCGCCGTAGGCGACGCGTTCGCAACGCCCTATGAGAAAAGCCTCAAACACGATCACCTGCCCGGCGCGAAGGGCTATTTCAACGCCGAGGCGCTCGCCGGCGCGGGCGAGCCCGTGACCGTCTGCGAAGGCGCCTTCGATGCCCTGGCGCTCATCGTCGCCGGCGCTCCCCGTGTCACCGCGATCTTTGGGGTAAACGGCTGGCGCTGGGATTGGGCAAAGGAAGCCCGCGAGCTCATCTTCGCCCTCGATGCCGATAGCGCTGGGCTCGCCGGCTTCCGCGAGCTGGCAGGAGCCGCGGCGCTCCGCGGGAAGCGCGTTGCCTATCTGGAGCCCGATGCCTACGGGGGCGAGAAAGACGCATCCGCCGCCTGGCGAGCGAGCACCTTGACGCTGGGAGACTGGCGCGCCGTCTTCCCCGCCGCGGCGCCGGCACCGCCCCAGGAGCCAGAGCATGCGATGCGCGGCGCCCGCCCGATGCTCTGGGGCGAAGCTCTCGAGGCGTGCGACGGGCTCGATGTCGCCGCAAAGCTCGCCGCCTACGAGCTGAGCCATGCCTACCTCGAAAATGGGCCGGTGGTCCTGGCTGGGCTCGAGGCGTCGCTCTGGGACGATGTCGCCGCCCTCTCTACGGGCGCCGCGCTCCCCGCGGAGCTGGCGCGTGACCTCTTCGCCTGGAAGACCGCCGCGTATATGGCACGCCGGCGCCTGAGCGATGATCTCCCTCCCGCCTGGTACGACCCTGCCCAGGCGGAGCATAGGCGCCGTTTCCGCGATGGGTAGGGCGTTCTCAGTGCGGGGCGATCTGCTTATCTGCAATGGAACGAACGCGGTCCTCGTTTTCAGAATTTGTCTCAAATACGGTGGTCAGTGCTCGAACCCGGCGCGCGAGTGTCTCCTTCGGCATCTGCAGCGTGTACCGGCTCTCGCCAATCCGGCGTAGTACGGCGAGCTGGGGCACGCATAGGAGCTCGAGTGCAGCAGCGACCTCCTCCCGGCTGTAGGTCTGCCCACGTCGCCGGCGAGCAAGAGGGTAAATCAGCGCATCCACGCCGATGGGATCGTAGATGCGGTACTGGTAAAGCTCGCTGATCGTGTCGACGATGTCGGGTAGCAGATGCTGGAGGCGGAACGTATCATCCGCGAGTTCTCGCATTCGGGCGATAGGCAAGTCCGGCTTGCCGGGATAGCGAAAGAGATCGCGCAGGGCGGGAAGCGAGAACGGCGCCCGGACATGCAGGCGGAGTACCTCGCCGAGGTCGCCAGCGGTCAACAGTGCTGCCCCCGTGCGCTCAGCGTCGCGAGCGAGTTCTCCGCCAGAGAAGGCTGGGGCCACCACGAGGATGTGATCGGCCTCATGTCGCTCACGGTGCCGTTCCAAGGCGAACCAATCTACCTGAGCGTTGCTCACGCGGCCCTGGCGGCTCGACTTTGCATCGACCACCGCACGGTAGGAGTCGGCGCCAAGCTGAGCTACAACGAGGACGTCCGTGTCGCCCGCCCCACTTTTGCGCTCCGCCTCGAAGCCGAGGAAGGCAAAGGCTTCGACTAGTGCCAACTCGAATGCGGCCGATTCGTCGCCAGCGGATGCGGTTCGGAGAAGCTGAGCAGCGATGAGCTCTTCCTTCGGCTCCACTGATCGCATAACACCGAGACCTGCAGACGGGATGTCAGGCGTCAACGGTGGCGAAGGAGACGGTTCAAGATGGGGGGGGTCAGGGCGGACAGGAGCGCGCTTCGGCGCTCGAACTGGTCCAGGGATGTTCTGGAGGTCAAGTAACCGGCTCTTATCCCTGACGACCTGTTGGAGAGCGGCCTCGATAACACGACCGTCATCTTCGCCAATCTTCCGGGGGCTTCCCTGAAAATAGACGGACCATCCTTCCTTCCCTCGAGAACCCTTGAAGTACGAGAGTTGATCCGCGAGCGAAGGAACAGATAAGCCCCTGTCAGGGAGCAAGATGATCTCGGGCTCGACTGGCAGTCGACTTGCGAAGACCTGGCTCTCCCAGATCTTGCTCGTGTCTCGGAAGGCTGGCCCGGTTACTCTCAGCAGGCCGACATAGGCGGAGCGCCCCTTGAGGTAGCACACGAGAAAGTCGCCCGGATTGATAAGCCGCACGGAGTTCCAGCGGCTCTCCTGGAAGCCGGTCACAGTGAACCCGTGATGTGCAGCTTCGAGCCAGGTTTCCTCGGTGAAAACGTTAAGCCAATAGCAGGGACGGCGCTCGGTGACCATGGCGTTCCCCTCGGCTTGTGTGATCGATGATCTGGCCCTGAGGGACCCAATGAACTGCAACGGTGACACTCTACCGACACGGACGCGCAGGCGAGAGCAAGCCGTCTCTACCTGGGCAATGCTTGGGTCGTTGCCTGGGCAAACCAACTCACCCCGCACGCGTGGCACGTTGTCAGCTCGCGCCCGTCTGCATCTAGTGCCGTGTACCAGCCCGCCGGATCATGCGGACACGTCTCCCGTAAGAGCCTATCGAGCATCGCGGCGGCCGTCGGCAAGTCGGCATCATCGTGTCCGCTCGCGGCGCGTAGGATCGTCTGGCGAGCCGTCACTACGTCGGCTCTCTGGCGCTGACTCAACATCGCTCGCTCTCCCGTCTCATCTCTTCCCACGTAGCCAATCCCAGAAGCTCCGACGCGCCGGCTCAGGCTCCGCCCGCCGCTCGATGACCTGGGCATCATGTGGGGTCGTTTCCATGGCTTCTGAGGCCTCTGAGCGCGTCGTTTCCGAGGGGAGCGCCCGCATTTGCTCGTTTCGGAGCAAGACGCGGAGCTCGCGGGGCCGCTTCGCCGTCGCGCTGGGCTTGCTCGCGCCAGGCGTCACGTGCTCTACAGCTCGCCCGTGAGCCACTCCAAACCTGGCTCGCGGCGAACGCTCTCCCTCAAGCCGGATCGCGCGGGGCTATTGGCTGCTGGCCCATCTGCTGCTGCATATGGGCCAGCTGTGCCACCATCTGCTGGTTCGCGGTGAGCGCTTCTCGAGCGATCCGATCAAAACGGGGACACGCTGATGATGAGGCGGTAGGTGGCCAGCTGGCCTGCGTCCTCCATGCCGTCGAGCGCGTCCGAGATGTTGCCACAGCCGCCGCTTGTGTAGACGGAGAACCTGGCGGCGCGACCTGGCTGGATCTCCAGGTCCAGGTAATCTCCCGAGCAATGCCCGAGAAAGACCCCCTCTTTATCGAAATACGCGATGGCTATTACGACCGGTCCGACAGGGGTCTGGCCATTATTTTGGATCTTGCCGGCCGCCTCTTCACCGACCGCTCCGGTTTCCTCGACATCAACGAGGACCAGATCGAGCGAGTACGTTTCGTCGGCAAAATAGCCTGGTTCCCCGGCCAAAACGTTGACGCTTGCCCAGTCTCCCGGGAGCAGCGCGCCACCCAGGAGACTGTGAGCGGTGAACGGCATTCGTTGTTGTGGCCCTACCCAATAGGACATCGGCTCTGCTTCGTCTTCGCCGAGAACGAGACCGTCTTCGTCCAAGAACTGGAACAGGATATTGGGGACCTGAACAGGATCGTCGGTGACATTCACGATCTCACCGCTTGCCTTCAGGTCGGACCCCGAAGCAAACAGGTGATAGTAAGCAACTTCTAGTTCGGGCGAGATCGGAATGGGATCACCGGACTCCGTCTCAGGAACCGGCATAGCCATGGCCGTCGGACCAGCTTCCGTTGCGGCACTCTGTGTCTGCTGGGCTTGGATCGTTTCGTCGCGAGCCTCTACGGTCGCTTCGAGTTCTGCAACCTGCGTCTGGAGGGCGGCGACGGTCGGATCTGCTGTGTCTTCCTCGGCGTTTTCGGTGGCGTCTTGAGCAGCCGTCGTCCGGGAAAGAAGGAGTCCGGTCATCAGCATCAGCACCACCAAGCCGGACAGAAACCGTAGTTGCCTACCCACCACCTTGCTCCTCCTCAATTGAATGCGCCGCTCGCGGTCGCCTGGAGTACGAGCAGGGCCAAGGCGACCTTGGCGAGTCCGAGCATCGATCCCTCTACAACGGCTGGTGAGGAAGTCCGACGATGATAGACCAATCCGTCTCAATAAGCCTGAGCTCCTAGACACCGCCTAGGAGCCTGCGTAGGCGCCGCAAGAGCACGTCCCCAATCGATTGCCCTCCCGACCGTGGGATGGGAGGGGCCGTCTCTGCCCTCCCGCTTCCGTGATCATGGGGATTGCTGCTGTCTGCGGTGGCCGGCAGTGCTCGTGAGAGCTCCTGGGCCTGCCGCACGAGGATGCGCAGCTCCCGAGCCGCCCCCTCGTGGCGCTCCGCCTGGGCCTGCCACGCGTCGCGCTCGCCCCGGAGCTCGCCCACCAGGCGCTCCAGGCCGTCGACCCGCTCTCGCAGCCGCGCCGCTTCCAGGGCGTCCTCCACGAGCACGGAGGCCGCCTGCGCGGCGTTCGTTGCCTCTGCCGGCGCGGTAGGCTGCGTTTCGACTGGCACCTCCACGCGCCAGACGAAACCTTGGGGCGTTGCCTCCTGTTCGCCCCCTAGCTCACCCCGTTTCAGTCGCCGCCGCACCGTATCGGCAGAGACGCCCAACCGCGTCGCGGCTTCCCGAATGGAGACAAGCTCTGTCATTGAGGCGACACACGAAGTTCTGCTGATAGTACGAGCACAACGCATAGCAGGAAGAGCCCGATGATCACGGCGATCGAGATCGTCCACATAACCCCGGTCCCACGCGACAGCCCACGACGTTCGGGCTCTCGTTGGCTGCCAACGATCATGGCTCTCATGAGATGAGCATCGCGGACTGCTGCCGCCTGGTCCTCATGCAGGGGGCGCACAAACTGGTATGTCCACCAGTTATTGCGGTCCTTCGCCCTGGGCACGCGTTTCTCGATCCATCCGTCGGTGCGAATATCGAACAACAGATCCTGGAGCGCTTCTTGTTCTCGTTTTTGGTTTGTAGGATGATCGGTTGCTGAGACGAAATGCGCCGAGTCGAGCAGTGATCGTCCCCAGTCGTCTCGCAGACTGAAGCACCACGTCGTCCGAGCTATTCCTTTCCGGATCGCCACGGCTTTTATATCGGCACGTTCCATGACGGGCCGGCCTTGGGGGGCCTGGTCCCCTAGGATCACCGGGTGATCGCTCATTCGCTACATGCTCCTTTGCAATCTACCAAGAGCCAAGAGTCGTCCAACCCCAGGTGCCCAGGCGCCCACGTAGGCGTCTGCCTACGCAATGCCCCGGTGGTCGCCTACGCCGTGCCTATGTCGTGCCCAGGCGGGGAGTGTACACTAACCCACCTTAGTGGTACCATACGTCCATGGATACGACGCTCGAGCGCGAGGCCGCCCCGATACCGCAGCGCCTAGGCAGCCACCTGGGCAGCGCCCCCGCAGTGCCCAGGCAGGCGCCTACGTGGCAGGCCGTCGGCCTCGCCTACCTCGCCGAGGCCGGGCAGCGCACCGGGAGCACCCGCACGCCGGCGGAGTACGGGCGCTACCTGGCCCGCTTCCTCGCGGGCGTCGCCGACCCCGGCGCCGTGACGCCGGCGGAGATCCACGCCTTCGCCTACGGGCCGGGGCTCTCCGGCCGCGAGCCGTCCCC
>MWVY01000278.1_pt1 | contig 12340 bp, 19 predicted proteins | sample 1047251 | NCBI WGS metagenome assembly MWVY01 (sample SAMN06349983, study PRJNA376086) | soil metagenome | isolation source: MS7-5 sample Antarctic (ecotone) soil | place: Antarctica | collected 2015-01-13
TCCTGGCCGCTCACTACCCTATCGGCCTCGGCCTTCTCCAGGTCCTTGTACCCTTTCACAATCTCAATCAGAGGCTTATTGACAACGATAACATCATAGAGCTCTCGCCGGCCCTTTCCCTGTCCGACCCACTTCTTTCGGGTATAGCAGATACGCCTCGGCTGTTCCAGAGAAGCGAGCGCCTTGAGCGCCTCATCTGCGAGCGCTCCATGATACCGGCCGTCTTTAGACCTCTTGAGGCCATAGGCCTCGAAATAGTCTGAGTACTTAATCGAGAGAACTGGAACTGTGCCTTGAAACTTCCAGGCTTGAGAGTTTATCGGCACGCCTGCGATATTGCCCTGATAATCGGTCCGGTGGAGTAGTTTTTGGAGTGCCGTGAGCGCCCTTCCTGCTGATACTGTAAGGTTCAGGCCTGAGCGCTCTGTCTCTTGCTCAAGCTCGGCTCCTCCGAGGCCCTCCGAAAGGAGGAGCTGCCTAGCCTCCTGGCTATCCTTGAACTGTTGCCGTTCCAGATGCATACCGGACTTATAGACTAGTCCTCCGGCTGGTTGCGGCGTGAGTGCTCCTGGCTGCTGAGGCTTAGGCTTCTTGGCCACTGGCTACCTCCTCCGGCTCTTCTTCTCCAGCCGGCTCTTCTTCATCGTCTGGATACTCCAACTCCTTCACCATCTCGAGCCAGCCTGCTCCGAGGCCGAGCGCTATCCGCTCCTCGAAGTACCGGAGTGAGGAAGCCGTAGGCTTGAGGTTATCTATCCGTATCTTCCGGAGCTTTGGCATATCTGGAGCCGAGAGGGAGTCACTCCGGAGGAGGTCGTTATAGCGCTCTACGCCTTGCTCGATATCGCCGTACCAGTCCCTGAGGTCCTCCGCAAAGTCCACGCCGAGCACCCTGGAGACGGCCTCTACCATGCTCTGGAGGCCGAGATAGTAGCGGAGTTGCTCTCGGAGACTCTTATTTACTGCCTGGTGGACTTCCTCAGCTCCGGAGAAGCCGCGGCTCTTCCACTGTTCCTCCATCGCTTGCAGGCCGGAGATACGCTCGAGGAGGCCCTCCAGCCGAGGCCGGTAGTAGCCTTGCTTGTCGGTATCAAAGAAGAGACCTCCCTCCTGGATAACGGCGTAGCTATCGGCCTCTCCATCTGCGTAGCCAGGCATAAACTCCTCTATCCAGGCTTGCCACTCCGGAAGGCCAGCCTCGGCCAGCGCCTCGCCCGAGCAGAAGGTATACTCGAGGAGCCGCTCCTGCTCCTCCTCGCTCAGGGAGCCTTCCAGAAGCCGCTGAAGCGCTCTGGTGAGCGGCTCTGTGCTGGCCTGGCTCTGCTTCTTCTGGCTGGCCTTGTAGAGCCGCCGCTTGAGCTCCTCCACCAGGATAAAAACCTCAGTAGCCTCGAGCGGGTCTGGCTTGAGGTTCTGCTTTGCTCTTTGCTTCTGGTCTATACCCTGGAGCCGCTCGATATCGGCCGGCTGGAACTGGACAGGCCGGAGCCTGCCGGCCTCGATAGACTCTAGGAGCTTTCCCACGGCTTGCCGGTGGAGGTCTGGATTGCGCTCGGCCAGGAAGTCCACAAAGGAGGCCGCGCCTTCTGTTTCTTCCCATGCCGCCATGAGGTCCTCCGAGCTGAGCGCTAGAGCCGAGCGCCTGAGCACCTCTTCGAGCGTCTGGATCTGCTTGAGCTTCTCCGCTCGTTGCCTGGCCTTGATATCCTCATACTGCTTCTCTGTGACAATAGCCGGCCGGAAGCGGAGCTGGAGCTGGATAAGATGGTCTATCGCGTAGCGCTCGAGCTCTCGATTGGCTACGGTAAGAGCGAGCACTATCTCCAGGACAAGGACGCGAGCCTCCTGGAGGGTCCGGTCTATGATGCGATAGGTATCTATCCAGCGGTTATACTCGGCCGCTGCTCCTGAGGTAAGCCGAGACTTGATATAACTGATTTCACGCTGCGAGAGGGAGCCAGGCCGGTTATGGTCCTGCTCTACGTGATGGCCGATGATGAGCCGAGCGGCCTCCAGGCCACTCAATGAGCCCTTCTTCAGGAGTCGCTCGATATCCTTCTTGCTGGCCACGCTAGAGCCTCCTTCCTTCCAGGACCGCCTCGAGCCTGGCTATCTTCTCCTCCAGCTCCATCTGCTCATGCGCCTTCAGCATGGTCTGGAGGATAGCGAGCTCCTCCTTGGCCCTGGCTCCGTCTATCAGGCCGGCTCGATACCGGAGGAGCGTTCGCTGGAGCTCCTGGCCTATCGCTTTACTATCCATGGCTCTGCTCCTCTTCCTGCTCAGTTTCGGCCTGGTTCTGGCTCTCTATTTCGTGGACACACGTTCCAACCTGGAGGCTCTACGCTTCTGTCTCCTCTTCCATCCGAAGCGCCTCGAGCTGCTCCAGGAGACTTTCTCGTAAAGCCGCACTTTCCTCCGAGGTCTGGAGCTTCAAGAGGAAGCTGCTCCGGTTCCGTGATACTCGCTCCTTGACTTCCGGTCCGAGCGCGTAGGCTTTCCAGAGCGCTTGAGCATAGAGAACGAGCGCCTCGCGCCGGGCCTCTCCGATAGTCTCAAGCTGGCTGAGCTGCTCCAGCGGTATGCCGAGCGCCTGAACATACATACCGAAGTCCATAGTCCAGTCCAGCAAATCCTCATCAGAGAGGCCTTTTCTCCAGGCGCGATACTCCCTCGATAGCAGCTCTCCTGGCTTTATCTCCAGGCTGGCCAGCCGAGCGAGTATGTGCTTCTCCTTCATCCTGCCTCCTCTCCGAGCTTATACCTGACGATACGTTTTACCGATGTAGCGCTTTCGTGTGCGGCCCTTCTCGCTCCAGTAGGCATACCAGTAGGGTCCGTGGCCCTGGCCATCCTGACACGGCTTGCAGTTGGCCTTCCCACACTTTACCCACTCCTGCCGATAGGTCTTATCCTCAGGAGCCGGCTCCTGAGCCTTTCCATAGCCTGGCTGCTGCCACTCGGTATAGAGTGCGTCTAGCTCGGCTGCTCGGAGGTACACGCGATGAAGGTCCGCGGCCGTCAATGTGTCGAGGATATCGATAATCCGGTCTGCATCCATGGCCGCTTTTCCTCTGTCTTAGGTAAGAGTATAGCAGAGACTCTCTTCCCTAAGAAGCCGGTATTATCGGAGCGCCTTGAGCTCGGCTATCTCGCTCTCGGAGAGCGGCCTCACCTCGATAGCCTCCTCCTTGAGCTCCTGGTAGACCTTGAGCCACATATCCAGGAGCTTGTCTGTGGAGACGCCGGCGAGGTCTCGCTTCTTCAGCTCCTCCTGGAGGCCCTTGAGCGTCTCTCCGAGGAGCTTTATCCGGCCTTCCTTGAGCAGGAAGTACTGCTCCTGGAGGCTCTCCAGCTCCATCGCTTTGAGGCTGGCTATCTCGGCCTCCAGCTCCTGGCTCCAGGAGGCCAGGGTATTCCTCGAGAGCTTCATCCTCCTGGCTATCTTGGCATAGGAGAGGCCCTTCGCTCGGAGCTCGATAAACTGTTCCTTGAGCTCGGCCTTCCCAGGCTCCTCGGCTGGAAGGAGCTGGAGCGCGGGTCTGGTCTGTAAGCTCTGGCTCATAGCTCCTCCTCGTCTTTGTTCCCTTTGTCAATCAACGCCTGGCCGCTTAGGAGGATAGCGCTCCATCTCGAGCAGGTCCGGAGAGACGGCTACCGGCTCGGCCACTGGAGGCCGCTCATGTAAGCCTACCAGGATATCTCCGAGCGGCTCAAAGCCTACGACGGTCCCGCTATGGCCTCCTGCTTGTACCTGAGCCCATGGGAGGAGCCGTACACGGTCTCCAGGTTGGAAGTCCTCCGCTCGGAGGCCTGAGCGCCGTTCCATCGCGGCCTTGATAGCCTTTGTCTCGCCTTCCAATGCGGTCTCATGTTCGCTCATGCCTGTTTCTCCTTTTATGTAATGTCTGTAATGCACACTTTACGGACATATGGCTATGACTCCCTCTCGGCCGTCTCTTCTTCCTCATGTTCTCCAGCCGGCTCCGGTTGCCGGAAGAACTCCTTGAGCGCGTCCTCCGAGACGTACCAGCGCTTGGCCAGCTTGCGGCCTGGAAGCTTGCCGGTTCGGAGGAGCTTCCGGACTGTCACCTCATGCACATGGAGCCGCTCGGAGAGCTCTTCCACATCGTAGAGCGTCACACTTCCTATGTGTAATGGCATCATCGCGGCTCCTTTACCATGGGCTCTTACCATCAGGCTTAGCCTTCTCCATAATCCGGAGGCTCGGCCGCTCAAAGGTGAGCATACAGCTCCGGCCGGCGATACCGGCCCGATGCTTGAGTACTGATACCTGGAGGTCTACGGCCGCGCTCTTGTCCTGTATGCCTTCCTCCTCCATCTTGTCTACCGTCGCATTCAAGAGGCCGAGTACCAGAGAAGCGTCCTGCTCAATATCGCCGGCCTCTCTGAGGTTATCAAGTCGCACCTTGGAGCCGCCGTCCTTGCTGGAGTTGGAGCCTCGGCCGAGCTGAGCGCCTAAGATAATCGGTATGTTCTGTGCTACGGCCTGCTCGAGCAAGAGGCCGGAGACTTCCTTTATCTCCAGGTAGCGCGGGCTGATTTGTCGCTGGAGCGGTATCTTCTGGATATAGTCCACGAATACCGCTCCTATCTGGCCTCGGCTGGCAATATGACCAATTGTCGCGGCCAGGTCCTCTCCAGTGAGCCGCTTGTCTATCAGGAAGAGCCGGCCTCCAGCGAGCCAGCCCTCAAGCTCCTGGATTGCCGCCTCGATAGCCGGCTCCGCTTGTGGCGTGCCTCTCCGCTCTTTGAGGTATCGGAGGTATCCACCCTGGTTATGCTCCTCGCTCAGAAATGTACCGGCCATCAGCATAATGAGCTTGAGGCCGAGCCTGCTCTTTGCCTCCTCATAGGAGTAGAAATAGAAGTCACGGTCTGGATACCCTCGTATCATTTGTACCAGGAGATTGAGCTGGAGCGTTGTCTTACCATGGCCAGGCCTGCCGGCGACAATGCTTATGGCTCCAGTCGGTATCCTGAGGAGCTTATCGAGGCTTGCGTAGCCAGTCGAGAGGCCATCATTTGTGCTCTGGAGGTCGGTGAGCAAGTCCTCCAGGAGATAGGGCGCCGGAGCGGTTACGCCTCTGGATTGCCGGAGCTGCTGGAGGCCTTGCTCCAGCTCCAGCTCGGCTCCGATTATGTCACCTTGAGCGGCTCGCTGCTGAAGTCCTCTCAGGAGGTTCTGGAGCCTGGCCTCTGCCTTCTTCTTGGAGAGCTGCTCAGTTTGTGCTCTGGAGCGGTCCTCGAGCTCGGCCTGAGGGAGGCCGGTAGCCTGCTGGAGCGTCTCCATAAAGTAGCGCCGCTCATGTGGAGGCCCGATATCCTCATAGGCCTCCATCGCCTGGAAGATTGCTTGTGTGAGGCCCTTATCCGTCTGGATGTCATGCTGCGAGACAATGTACCGCGCTCTCCACCTTGGCCACTCCTCGGCCAGATTGAGCACATCAACAAGCGCGTTTATCCCTTCCTTGCGTACCAGTTCATCAGGGTCTTTATAGCCTGGAGGAAGCGTAGCAACAAAGGCATACAGCCGAGAGCCGCTCAGGAGGCTGATAGCCTTGTCTGTGGCCTTCTGGCCTGGAGCGTCATTATCGAGCGCGAGTGTTACCTGTTGGGTCCCTGTGGCCTCCAGCGCCTGGATATGCTGGAGTGAGAGGCTTGTCCCTCCGAGCGCTACGGCTGCTACACCATCTTTTTGTTTGGAGTTGATATAGAGCGCGTCAAGCGGCCCTTCTACCAGCGTGATATCCCTGGCTCCTCTGGCTCGGCTGAAGCCGATAAGTCCCTGGTCTCGCTGGAGGCCGAGCGAGTACTTATACTTGGAGAGGCCTTTCTGCTTGAGCTCGGCCTCACTGAGCAGAGCGCGGCCGGCCAGCCCGATAGCGCGGCCGGCCTGGTCTCTCCAGAGCAGCATGAATTGATAATCTGAGCCGTATCCCTTGGTCAGGAGGCCGGCCTCCTGTATCTCCTGGTGTGTGTAGCCTTGCCGTGTGAGCTCTTGCTCCAGCCTGGCCGTATCGGTATAGGCTCCGAGCTCCATCTCCTTGATTTCGCTCTCGGCATAGCCACGCTGGAGGAGGTAGTCCAGGACCGGCTTTCCAGGAGCCTGGAAGAGCTCAGGCTGGAAGAGCTTCTGAGCGGCCTCCAGGATATCGGCTCGCTTGACTTTGGCCTGATATGCGGCCTGGTCGAAGCCGGAGAGTGTAACGCCAGCCTCCTGAGCCAGGAACTGGAGTGCGTCTCGGAAGTCCAGCCCTCTCTGCTCCTTGAGGTACGCTATCCAATCGCCGCGCCGGTCACACTTCCAGCATTTCCAGACCGGCTTATCCGCGTTATAGGAGAAGTGCTGGCCAGTGTCAGCACAAAAAGGACAATCGGCTATCGTCTCCCTGCCTTGCTTCTTTGGCCGCTGGAGGCTGGAGAAGAGCTGCTGGCTCTGATAGCCGCGGCCGAGGAGGATATTGTAGACCTGCTCTACATCGGCATTCATCTAGAAGAGGTCCTCCTGCTCCTGCTTCCAAGCCATCGGCTGCTCTTCCTCCTGGCCTGGAGCGAGATACGCGATGTAGTCAGGGTCCTTCTCGCTCTTCTTGTGGCTATTCGGAAACACCAGGAGCCGGCTTGTCGGTGATATCTTGCCGGAGAGAAAGGTCTCTCCGCTCTTGCTCTTGCCTTTCCAGAGTCCGGTTAACTTGATGCTTTCCATAGATACCTCCATCCTTCTCGCGTCATGGTCGGAGCGGTAAGCGTGCGAAGCCAGGACTTGGCCAGCTCGGAGCGCTCGCTCTTCTCCGAGCTCATCAGGTCTGTTACCAAGGCCCTGAGCATCTCCTGGATTGAGGTTCCATGCTGGAGCTCGAGCGCCTCAAGGAAGAGCACCTGCTCGAAGGAGAGGTCGAGCCGAGCGTAGAGCGCTGCTCGCTGATCTGTCTCAATAGGAGTAGCCTGGTAGACCATCGGCGGAGGTGGGAGCGCACCTGCCCAAACAGGGTCATCAGGAGCCGGCCCTTCGTCGCCTAGAAAGTCCTCGAGCGATAGCACCGGAGGAAGGCTGGAGGCCTCCTCAGGCTCGCTCCGTCCTATCACCTCACAATCTTCTACATCAAAGAAGCCAAAGACCTTGAATGGAAGCGAGTACTCCGGCTCACTAGAGAGTTGATACCAGTCTGAGGAGCCGCCGACGGGAATACCACTGAGCGGAAAGGACTTGCTCGCAAGTGGAAGTGAGACCTCCTCGGCCAAGGCCTCTCTATCGTCATGAGCCAGGAGCAGATATTCCTGGAGCTGCTTGAGCTCTCGCTCAGTGAAGAGCTCTTGGAGGCTCTCCTCGGCATAGAACTTATTCGAGTCCTCCAGCCGGCCATAATTCTGGATAGCCTCCGCAAATGGAGCTACAGGCTCAGCATCTGGACTTATAAACTCCTCAAATGGAGCTGGATACCTTTTCCTATCCATAAGCCAGGTGATTTGTACGTCCTTATAGAGCCGGCCGCGATGCGGGAACTCTGGAACAATCGTCCTCGGCTGGTACAGCTTCAGCCCTGCCATATGCTTAGCTCCTTTCGTGCTTACCATAGAAGCGGCTCGATATCCGGAGAGATAGCGGCCTCGATATGCTCAGGCCGGAAGAGCCTGAAGCTCTGGCCATCATGGACCTTCCGGAAGGCCTGGAGCGCGGCCTCGGCTTCCGTATGCTCCTGCTGAGCCTCCAGGAGCGCTATCCTGGTCTCCAGCCTCTCCTCTTCCTCGGCTTCTCGCTCGGCCCTCTGGAGGCCGTCCTGAGCCAGAGCCAGCCGGCCGGAGACCTTCCAGTATTCCTCCTGAGCCTCGGTATGCTCGAGCGCCTCCTGGAGGCCTCTCGGCAGAGATAGCCAGTCCTCTATCGGTTCCATACGTTCTCCTTACCAGATACCTGCATCCTCTGGCCGTAATGGTGGGATATCTCCGCTGGAGAGGAGGGCTTGTATCTCTCTCCATTCGGCTCTCTGCTGCTTTGACATGGCCGAGCCTGGAAAGTATGGCCGGCCCTCCTTGGCTGCTTGCTGGCATCGCTCACATGATGGCTGGCCGGCCTTGCCATATTCACTTAAGGAAGCGGCCAGCCTGGCACCACAATCACCGCATCGTACTGGTATCGGCCTCATAGCTTCTCCTAGAATGAGATAAATCGCTCGGCTCCGGCCTCAATCCGAGCCAGGTTATGGAAGTAGATAAGCGTTGTCTTTGGGTCGGTATGCCGAGCCATCGCTTGAGCCTGCTGGAGGCTCGCTCCTCCCTTGATAGAGAGCGTGATAGCGGTATGCCGGAGCGAGTGCGCGGTAAGCCGGCTATCGTCAATGCCCACAGCTCGGAGCCGGTCCTTCACTATCCTGGAGATACTCCTGGTCGTCAGCGCCTCTCCGGTATTCCTTCTGGAGCCGGAAGCAAAGAGCGGCTCGCTCTCCTTCAGCCGGCCTCGAGCTGAGAGGTACGCTCGGAGCGGCCGGAGCGTCTCTTCTACCAGGAGGACAAAATCATCCTTACTCGCTCGGCCTTTGCCGCGTATCCAGAGGACGGCCGAGCCGCTCTCCTGTCTGAGGTCTCCGAGTGTAGCCGTCGATATCTCTACCGTCCGGAGGCCAGTCCTGAGCAGAAGATTGAGGAGTGCATAGTCTCGGAGGCCTTCCAGCGTGCGCTGGTCTATGGCCTCGAGCGCCTCTCGTATCTGGCCAGGTGTGAGACAGTCCTTCCGGAAGCCTTTCGCCTTCTTGGTGCCTTTGACACCTCGAGCGATGTTCGGATACACCTTCTCGGCTTCCAGCCATTCAAAGAGCTTCCGCGTTGCCGTGATGTAGCTGGAGACCGTATAGGAGCTCAGGCCGAGCTGGAGCAGGTAGTCTTTATAGGCCAGGATATCTTCTCGGAGGAGTGTCGAGAGCCGGTCTGCTCGGCCGGTCTGCTCGAGCCAGGAGAGCAATTGCTTGAGCTGCCGGCCATAGGTAGCCCTGGAGGAGGAAGCGATATCCTGAGCCTCCAGGAACTTCTGAAGGAGCGCCTCCAGGGAGGCCGGAGCGCCGGCGAGCGGCTGAGCCTGGACTGGTACGAGAGCCTCCATAGCGCCTCCTGTATCTTGTCGCCTCATTATATCACATATAGGCATGATGTGAAACGATTATCGTAGAGTGTGGATAACATGCGCCTAGTTTGTGGATAACGGTTGACAGGCTGGAGCGGCTGGCCTTACTCTTGTCTATGATAGACAGGCCGGAGGTAGACAAGTGGCTGGCAAGCATGACACGGAAGCTAGACAGGAGCCTGGCAAGCATGACAGGAGCCTCTCTATTGAGGAGGCCGCTCAAGCTCTCGGCTGCTCGGCTCGGACTATTCGCCGGCGTATTAAGGACGGCCAGCTCCAGGCTTATGAGCGCCCTATCCCTCGTGGCTTCGAGTGGCGTATCCTGCTGGAGGAGGCTAGTAAGCTTGCCACTGAAGGTAGACAAACTTCTGGCCAGCATGACACACAAGGTAGACAGGAAGCTAGACAAGCGGCTGAGGAAGGTAGACAAGAGCCTGTCATGCTTGACACGCAAGAGGAGCCGGCTCAAACCTTTGACAATGTACAAGGTTCGGAGGCAAGGCCAGACAGCCAGCCTCAGGAGGCTCCAGCTCCTGATAGTGACAATGTAACTATCAGGCCAGCCGAGCCCGCTCTCCTCAAGGCCCTGGAGCTTATCGAGACGCTCCAGCGAGAGCATAGACAGGAAATCGAGCGGCTCCAGCATGAGAATACGGAGAATTACGGCCGAGCGTCCTTCTTCCAGGCTAAGCTCCAGGATGCTCAGGAGCGTATCCTTATGCTCGAGGCTCAGCCGGCCGAGGAGGAGCAGAAGGCCGAGCCGGAGCCAGAGAAGCCGAGCGGCTCCTGGTGGAGAAGGCTGCTCCGGAGAGGCTGAGGGAGGAGCTCGCTATCCCTGGCCAGCCTCCCGCTCTCGATACCAGCGCCGGAGCTCTTCTTCCGGTATCTTGCCGGCTGCTACCACCTCGAGCTGCTCAAAGCTGAGAGCATCCAGCGCGGCCTCCAGCTCAGGGTCTACTGGACGATTGGCTATCTGGGCCTCGAGCTCCTCATCAGAGAGCGCTGCTACCATGGCCGTCTCTCTCCTCCTGGCCTCAGCCTCCAGCGCCTCCAGCCGTCGCGCCATGCTCTTATAACTTGGCATAGTCTGCTATGCGCTATCCTTTCCTGTTGCGGTAAATAGCCGCTTCATACCTGCGAAAGTCTGCCATAAACCTGCATCACTCGAGCGCTCAACTCTTCTTGGCTCGCCTGGTCTCTTCCATATTAATAGCCTGCTCCAGTAAGAAGAGCATCTCATTATGAACGGACCTCAAGTCCTCCTCGGCCAGAGCCTGGGCTCGCTTCCAGAGCTCCAGCGGGAGCCGGAGAGAGGTTATCTTCGGGTCTGTCTCGGTTGTCTTAGCTGGCATAACTTCCTCCTATTTGTAGTCATTATATCACCTTGATAGCTACTTTGACTTGTATTCATGATGATGATATAATGACTACATACAAGAGGCCCAAGCAGAGAGTAGAGGCTCCGCTCAGGCCATAGCCACAAAGGAGGCTAGTCCATTATGGCCAATGCAAGTGTAACGGCTCTCGTCAATCGTCGGAACGTCGCTGCTGCTCTCCAAGCTGCTCGCGTCGAATGTGAGCAGTACCAGGCCTGGCTCACTGCCCTCAATAAGGCCGCTCTCAATTTGGAGGCCTGCTCCTGGCAGTTTGATGGAGAGGTCCTCCGGATTGCCAGCGCCTCCAGCTCCAGCACACGGTACACGGTTACGCCTCAAGGTTGCGGCTGTAAGGCGCATCAGGCCGGCCGTCCTTGCTGGCATCGTGCGGCTCGCCGGCTCCTGTGTAAGGCTGCTGAGCTGGCTCCGGCTCCGAGCAAGTCCATGGCCGAGCTCCAGGCTGCTGTTGATGAGCTCTTCTCATGACACAAGAGCAGGAACTCATGGCCCTGGCCAGAGAGATAGCAGCGAGCGAGGGTCTCTCCCTCGCTCAGGCCCTCGAGCGTGCGGCTCTGGAGCTCCGGAGCCTGAAGGCCTATGCCCATGCCTGGGACCGCATGACGGCCGAGGCTCAGTCCTCATCTTTGTACATTGTACAAGCGGCCTAGCTCGGAACACTACCGGCCGGAGCGGTAAAACATTGCTCCGGCCTCACACAAAAGGACTCTCACAATGAGCACGAACACCACTCAGAGCGCTCCTCCAGCGGAGCAGCTTCCAGACCCAAACGCCGCGCTTATGGCCTTAGTCGCAGCGGTGCAGGCTCCTGAGGGAGAAGGGACTGAGGTTGTCTACGGCCGCGTCGTCAATGATATCTTCTTTGCTCTGGATAATGCCGGCTGCTTTGCCTTTACTGACTTCCAGGCAGGGCAGGACATTATCGCGGAACTGACACCACGCCAAACCCTGGCCCTCTTCAGCTTTTGGATGCGGCCGGCCCTGGCTATGATAGAGGCCGTTGTCAAGGAGTCGAGGAAGGAGCGAGCGGAGCAGGAGGGAGCGGAGCAAGCTCCATAAGAGAGGAAACGAGCCGCCTGGATAGAGGAGTTTTGGAGAGAGCCGGCGACCTAAAAGGAGCCGGCCTCTCGCTTAAGCATTCTTTATAAATGCTTAAGAGAAAAGCACATCGACTTTATGGCTTTATAGAGCTATATCTCAGGAGGCTCCTCCGCACGAACTAGTGTCTATTCCCGCACGAACTAGTGTCTATTCCCGCACGAACTAGTGTCTATTTTGGAGAAAATCTCTTCCGATTTACTCGCCAGCATTTCTCGGGATTAAGCGTGAATACCAGGAGTCCGTACTCATCATTTCGATACTCCAGGAGGTAGCCGAGGGTCTTAGCCGTCTCGCAACACTCCAGGAGCCGCTTTTCGAGCATGGCTTTTCGGGAGTGCTTCACCATGTTATCCAGCCAGAGCCGCTCAGCCAGCTTGTCTCTCGATATCTTGATAACTGGACGGTCCCATGAGGTAAGCATATTGATAAAGCGCGGGATAGCATCGCTAAAGCGCCTCGAGCCGAAAAGCTGCTCTATCTCCTGGTAGAGCGTAGCTGACTTCAGGGTATAGTAGTCCTCTATGCCGTCTATCATAAGTGGCGAGACATAGATAACGAGCCCGGTTACTCGCTCTGGTATGTCCTGGCCGCTCACTACCCTATCGGCCTCGGCCTTCTCCAGGTCCTTGTACCCTTTCACAATCTCAATCAGAGGCTTATTGACAACGATAACATCATAGAGCTCTCGCCGGCCCTTTCCCTGTCCGA
>MWVY01000279.1_pt1 | contig 12314 bp, 15 predicted proteins | sample 1047251 | NCBI WGS metagenome assembly MWVY01 (sample SAMN06349983, study PRJNA376086) | soil metagenome | isolation source: MS7-5 sample Antarctic (ecotone) soil | place: Antarctica | collected 2015-01-13
GATCGTGACTGCCCTTTGTTCGCTTATGGCTGAATCCTTTATATGTCAAAAACGCTTCCCAACACTTGGTAGGCAAAGGGCGGAAGTTACCCATAAAAGATTTTATGCTGCAGTTAAGGTAAGCCGTTCAACTTTTTCTGGAACAATATTTAAATCCTTCAGCTCTCCGTTAATATCAATATATGCTTTAGAATATTCTTTATTTCTGAAGTGATGCTGCTTCCAGCCTAATTTAGAAAGTTCAGTATTTAATTGTTTCGGTGAAAGGTCTATTAAATATTCAAAAAGATCATCAATGCTTGAATTGAGCATTACGGTTGCTTTTTCCTGTGTGGCTCCATAGCTTGTGAGATCAAGTGCGGGAACGTAGTTCACCCATTGCTTAGTATCAGTATCAATTAACCTATACATCGTTACTTTCAAACTAATATGCCGTCTGTTCTTATCAATTCGGATATTCTCTTGATTGGCAACTCCGGGTGTATATGTCACTTCTTGAAAGACTCCCATGTAATACAATATTACGTAAATCTACGGTACAATCACAGTTAAATAATGTTATAAGAGGTTGTCCAAAGCACCTTTAATTGGGTGCTTTTTTATTTCGTATTTATGTTAGACCCCAATAATTGTACTAAAGACGTAAACATTATTTTAGAGTTTTTGCGCTCTCGAAATAGTTTTGAACATTATGCCATCATCTGGCACAGTCTCAAAGACAAAAAAATGGATTTGAAGATGGACAAGCACTGGTTGAAATTGACAATCTCGGCCTAGTTGATAAAAAATTTTATAGCAGAGGCTGTTGTATGTATTATAAAAATAAAGAAGTAAGGGTCTGGACTTCAGCCGATGGGTTTTATAATAATATTTGGAAAGTTGATTTAAATACGGACAATATTCCTGATTTCATTTTCGAAAATGCATTTGAGGATGGTTCTACTCTTTATGCTCTTATTTCTATGAGTGATAAAGATTTCCAGGAAAAATTAATTACTGATGATTATGGCGGTTATTATTGCGTCGAGAGCAGCGACACTACACAAAATCTCCATCCATTAGTCATCAAGGATATTAACAACAATGGAAATAATGAAGTAATTGCAAATCTTGCAAAACTGAATAATAAACTGTTTAGCATATCATGCACCGACACATTTTATATTGACAGATAACTTAAGTTGATTTAGAACTTACATCTTTTCTTCTTCATGAAAAGTTTCTTACCACAAATGTTTTTATTTGCCGCGAATGTTAATGTAAAATATGTTCGATGATTCACTTTATAAGCGGCTGATCATTAAAGAAATTCATGAAGAAGTAAAAAACTTTAAAACTTTCACGTTTGAAGAAGACCACAATATCAAGTATAAAGCCGGGCAATATCTGACGCTGGTGCAATACCACCGAAATGAAGAAGTGCGGCGATCTTATTCTATCACTTCCTCACCTGTACTTAATGAACCACTTTCAATTGGTGTAAAAAGAGTTGATAACGGTTTTTTTTCAAGGCAATTAATTGATAACGCAAAAGCAGGAGATGAAATACTAACTACTGGTTCTGGTGGGTTTTTTGTACTTCCTGATTATACTGGAAATTACCAACAACTTTTCTTTTTTGCAGCAGGTAGTGGAATCACGCCGGTGTTTTCTCTGATTAAAACAGCATTGAATGCGCATCCTTATTTATCAATTGTGCTCATTTATAGTAATGCTTCCCAAGAGAAAGCTATTTTCTTTTCTGACTTACAGAAATTGCAAAGCTCATTTCCAGATCGGTTTCATATTGAAGCTCTGTTTAGTAATTCGTTCAATCTTGCTAATGCAAGGTTGCATAGAGATTTGATATTTACATTCATTCAGCAACTCTCTATTGTACAAAAGGAAAAAGTTCTTTACTATATATGCGGTCCGGAAAATTATATGCGGTTATGTACATATACACTACAAGAATATGGTGTTGAAACAAATCAAATTAAAAAAGAAGACTTCTACATATCTGCTGTTCGTAACCGGGATGCTACACCTCCTGATAAACAAGATCATATTGCTCATATTCATATAAGTAAGAAGACACATCATATTAAAGTACATTTTCCTGATTCTATATTGAAAGCTGCGAAAAAAGAGGGAATTGTTTTGCCGTATAGTTGTGAAGCCGGCAGATGTGGTAATTGTGTAGCCAGGTGTGTTAGTGGGAATGTATGGCATTCATATAACGAAGTGCTGACCGAAAAAGAATTGCAGGAAGGACTTATTCTTACTTGCGTCGGTCATCCAGTTGGTGGTGATGTTGAGCTGGAAATTATTACTGAGTAATATTGCATACAAAAATAGCTGCCGTAATGAAGCCTATAATCTAAAAATCCACTAACCTGTAAAAGGGCAGAAGAAAAACTCTTTATTTGATGTACTATATCTATTCAGATTTTACTTCTTCCGTATTCTTTAGTAAATATTTTTTAATAACCTCCTGAAAAACATTTTTGGGAAAAGCTCCAGGTTGTACTATAGGATCTCCATTCACCGGTAAAAATAAAAAAGTTGGTATGCTGCTGATACCAAAAACAGAAGATAGTTCCATTTCTTTTTCCGTATCAACTTTGTAGATCACAATTTGCCCAGCATATTCCTGAGACAATTCTTCTAAAACTGGAGCAACAGCTTTGCATGGACCACACCAGTCAGCATAGAAGTCTATTATTGCAGGGAGTGGTCCACTGTATTTCCATTCCTGCTCCTTGTCATAATTAAATATTTTATCCTTAAAATCCTGAGTAGTTAACTGTATTGTTGACATAATACTTGTTTAATAAAATTATATTTCATCTAGTCTAGTGATGATTATATACACAAAAAGCGTTCTAGATATTATACCCACTTTACTTTTTTAACTCCCCAGGTTTTGTTCTATTCTGCTCAAATTATTTTTTTAATTTATCGTAGTCACCACCTGTATTACGATCATAGTTTTTCCAATCCCGAATTTTTGTAAAAGGCATTTTCAGGAGATTGCCAATAGTTAATTCCTTTGCATCAGCATATGCAGGAACACCTGTTATTATTTCGTTTTGATGGATGTTTAATCTTACTGTTTTATGAATCCTGTCCCAGAAAGAAAAAATAACAGAATAGTTGCTATCCGTTTCTCTTTTTATCATTGAATGATGAATGCCGTGCATCCTTGGAGTAACAATAACCTTATTGATTATTTTTTCCAGTTTGAACGAAATGTTTGTGTTGCTGTGATGGAATTGTGTGGCTGCTTCAAAGGCTATTTCATATATAAGAACAATAGCAGGTGAAGCTCCGATGAGTACAACGGCTGCTCCCCGAAAAAACACCGATGCGATCATCTCTCCAAAATGGAAACGAAAGGCAGTTGTTAAATCAACGTCTAAATCTGTATGATGCACTAAGTGAAACCGCCACAGAAATGGAAGCTTGTGCAGCAAAATGTGCCATATGTAGTTACTATAATCTAGGAAGATAAATGCAATCAGGTATTTTACAGATGCCGGCACGTTTAGTAAATAGTTTAACCCAAATTGCCATTGTTGGTTTTTGAATGCAAGCCAGAGCATTGCAGGAATGAATAAAAACCGAAGTAATGCAAACGCAGGAATGGATATTATAAAATTTATGATGAGTCTCTTCCACCTGTTTTGGACTCTTTTCCTCAACTGAAATTTTGTTTCTAAAAAGAATAGAATCAGAAAAATTGAAGTCAGGATAATGATACCATAGATATCGAATATCGTATTAATCATTTCTTAGCTTTTCGCCTTCACCTTTTTTTGAATGCCAGGTTGCATCTTTATTTAAATTTAAATCATGCTGTATTCTTGGTGATGAACCTTTAGGTGCTTTTCCAACCATCATTCTAACATAACGAATTCCATCCTGCACATTTGCCCACATGTTCTGTGGAGGTTCAAAACCATATGCTCTATATTTTCCGGGTTTAACTTTACCTTTCTGGATTACGAAATCTTTGAATGCATGTACCCAGCCATTGAATGTTTGTATAAATTCATTTTCACTGATCATGTCTTCTGACTGATTCTCGCTGTACTTTTTGCCTTTACCACTTGTACAGTGTTTCCATAAATGGTCAGGCACTTCAACACCGCCATACCTGCTTTGCCATACTAATGGTGCATAAGCATCTCTTTCATTTTCAAACGGCTCTTTGTTTGGATCAAAATAATTCTTGTGCTGCAGAATCTTTGGTCTACCTGTTTCATCTAATTCATCACCACCTTCATCACCATAGCAAAAAAATGCTGCTGTTCTACCCTCAAGATGATTTACACTCATTTCCTTCCACTGTTCTGTTTTTTCAAAAGCAATTGCTTTCTCAGGATTTTTATGATCTATAGTATTCTCATCAGGATTACCACCATTCATGCAAACAAGCCTGTCAAACATTAGTTTTAAGTTGCTTGATGGTGCATACCAGTTTATGGGGCCAATGATTGCCCATGCATCTGCCATATCTAATCTTGCATACATATCAAGATTCCACATAAGATCAGGTTCTTTACTATCATTTTTTACATAGCAGTTACATGGCCACACGCACAGCGCCATTGATGTAGAAACACACGCATTACAGCTTTGTATTCTTTCTCTTGCATATACGTTTCCCAGGTCTTCATAATCTATTTCCCAATCCTGAGGCAGCATTTCCGCCATCTTCAACATCAGCGCACGGGATTTGCTGTCAACACCAGGACAGTTGTACTGCCTTCTGTCAGAACCTGAGATTATCAGAATCCGGAAAGGTCGTTGCTCCGGCAGTAATTTTGCATTTTCATCATTTGGCTTCATTTAACAACTTTTAGATTTTGGCTTGTTTTATTAATCTTCTGTAGGTTTTAACCAGTTGCTGTTGCGAAAAACCCAATGCATACATAAAGTATATTAGAAAAAAGATGCCTTGTGTCTTGTAGATTCCGTTGTGCATATATTTACGAGCAGAGGTAATTACCGGTTTCTTTATGATGGCGAAACGTCCTATACTTTTTACGCGTTTTACTATTTCCTGATCTTCAAGTACTATGTGCTTTTCACAAAAACCACCTGCTTTTTTAAATGCTTCCCTGGTAACAAAAAGGCTTTGATCACCAAACCGCACTGCATCTATATTAAATTGGGTAAACCAGCAATTTGCTCTTAAAAACCAGTGGTCATAATCAAATGCAAGCATAAAACAACCTCCTGTAGCTCCAGCATCAATAGCATTGCCTATCTCTAATGTAAAATTCCTGGGAGGAATTGTATCAGCATGCAAAAAATACAAGATTTCGGCTGATGCTGATTGAGCACCATGATTCATTTGTGCAGCTCTGCCTTTAACGGGACACACAAGCGTTTTTACACCTTCCATCTTTGCTTCTTTCAAAGTATTATCAGAACTGCCACCATCCGCTATAATGATCTCTTTGATTAAATTATACTCATCATAATTCCATAGACGCTGAATTGTGGTTTTAATATGGTCAGCTTCATTATATGTTGGTATGATGATGCTGATCATGTTCTTTGATTTTAAAAGCGATCAATTGTTTCAATTCCTGTAGGCTTTTGCATTGTTCAATAGATTCTTTAGACAAAAACTCTTCTAATCGATTATCATAAATGTATATAGCAGGAAGGGCAGCTTCAATTTTATACCTTTTTCTAAATTCATCTTTGTAAAGGAAAACCACTTTTACAGGTAGATTTTCAATAAAAGATTTCCATTCATTCTTCATAGAAAAATTGCCGTACGTTAAAGCACATAGTTGACATTGATAAGTTGAAGGTGAAAGTACTTTATGTGCAAAGTCACTCAGCGTGCTGAAAAAATCACTATCTGAATTATAAATAAATATGAGGTGCTTTTCATTCATTACTAAATACAGATTTTGATCTCATTAAATCTGATTCATTATCTATATCTCTTAGTTTAGGCAGCAGGTAATAACTTAAATTAAGCTGATCACAAGCAGCTATTGTATCATCAAATACTGTTTCAGTGCTCCATTTAATATTATTAAATAATAAATGATGGAGCTTTTTCATTCCTAACAAATAATATCCTCCATCTTCTGCAGCTCCAATTACAACATCATAACAATTAATTTGAGCGAATGCTTCTTCGATTATTGACGATGTAATTTCAGCGCAATCTGTTCCTATTATCAGCACTTGCTTGTACCTGTTTTCAAAAGCATATCCAAATGCATTTTCTATTCTTTCACCCAAATTATTTCCTGACTGCAGTTGCTTATAATATATACTGTTGTCCCAGAGGTCTTGTGCTTCTATTTTATTTGAGTAAAAAATAATTTTATCGGTCAATATAGGTGCTGTTATCTCTTTTGTATGTTGCAAAAGTTGTTTATAAACCTGGTAGGCAACTTCGTTGCCTGCAGTAGCTGCAAGTCTTGTTTTTACTTCTCCATATACAAGATTTTTTGTAAATATTAAAAGTGCCTTCTTCATTAAAGTTTTTTGATAGTTTCGGAAAATAATCTCGAAAGCTTTAGGTCAGCTTTTCCTGCCACTTCAATAATTTCCTGGATATTTACTGGTTTAAGATTATCGGGATCACATTCATCTGTAATAACCGAAACAGCGGCACAGGGTAATTGCATGTGATTAGCTGCAATTACTTCCGGCACTGTTGACATACCAACCATGTCAGCACCAATAATTTTCAAGTAACGATACTCTGCTTTAGTTTCAAGGTTAGGGCCATTAACTGCTGCATAAACTCCTTGCTTAAGTTCTATGTTTATATCACTGGCACTTTCTTGTAACAACCGGGTTAATTCAGGATCATAAGGTTGGCTCATGTCTGGAAACCGTGAGCCTAATTCATCATAATTCTGTCCGGTTAAAGGATTGCCATTCAGTAAATTAATGTGATCATCAATTAATACTAAATCTCCTTTTTTGAATTGTAGATTAATACCACCAGCGGCATTCGATAACAGCAATTTTTTCACTCCTAGTAGGTTCATAACACGAATAGGAAAGACAATTTGCTGCATAGAGTAGCCTTCGTAGGCATGAAAGCGACCCTGCATGATGAGAACTTCCTTACCGCCCATGCTTCCGTATATGAGATTGCCTTTGTGAAATTCTACAGTAGATAAAGGAAATCCGGGAATATCTGCATAAGGAATGCTTTGTTTGACATCAACAAAATGTATCAACTGGTGTAAACCTGTTCCCAATACTATACCTATATAAGGCTGTAGTATTTGTTGCTCATTTAAAAAATCTTTTGCTTCTTCAAGTTGCTTCATCAAAAATCAAATTACTTAATAACAACCCGGCTATTTAGTAGGAATGTTTGCAACAATATCCTTTACAGTTGCTCTTATACGATAATCTGGATTAAAATGTCTCCATGCTATTTTACCGTTTTTAGAAATAATGAAAGTTGCGGGAATAGGAAACCGATTTGTACTATCTGAATGTGCTTTTCCTAATTGTGCATCAAGTCGTAAATTATATCTATCAGCAAGTACGGGATCCAGCTTAAATGCTACATCAAAACCTTCTTCAATTTTATAATCTTTATCGTGTAATAAGGTAAAAGTTGCTTTTGTCTTTTCTGCAGTCTTTCTAAGATACTCATTCCGTTCAGGAGATATGGCTATAACGGTTGCACCTGCTGCATAAATCTGCTGTAGACTATCCTGCAACTGGCTTAAATGCATGTTACAAGCAGGGCACCATTGCCCTCTATAAAACAACACTACTACCGGCCCTTTTTTCAATGCCTTTTTTAGATCATATTGATTATCATTTTGATCTTTTGCTTTAAACATGGGAGCTTCTGCACCCACAGGTAGCCCTTTTGCCTCTGATAGTGTTTTATATGTTTGTGCAAATAAAAATTGATTTACAATAAACAGAACCAAAATCAGACATAAGCTATATCTAGAGGATGTTCTAAACATATTATATAATTAGATTAAAGAGTTATAAGATATCATTTTCTGCCCGTGCGGCAATTGACTTATTTTGTTTTGCAGGCTTTACGCTACAGCGCCGCCACAACTGGAACCTGCACCGGCAGTGCAGCCATAGCAATGTTGCCCTAATATGATTTCCCGATTGTAAAGCTCTACTTCATTAAACGTACTTATATGCTTGCTCTTACAATTCACTTTTAACTCCAACATCTGGTTAAAATCACAATCATACAAATACCCATCCCACCCAACAGAAATTGTATTTCTACACATTACATTAGCAGCTGCAACCGGGTTGTATGCGCTTACCAGTTTTTCCATATAGCTTTCATAGTTTCCGCTGGTTAGTAAATAATCCAGGTATCGACTTATGGGCATATTTGTAATGGTAAACAGGTTATTAAATTCAATTCCAAACCTTGCCTTTAATGCTTGTTTATACTCCCTTTCTAAAGCATGCTGACCAGGCGGTAAAAAAGCGCCGGCAGGATTATAAACAAGATTCAAAATTAAACCTGTTCCATCAACCCCATATCCAACGGAATTTAGCATTTGCAAAGCTTTTATACTATCCTCAAATACTCCATTTCCCCGCTGCCTGTCTGTTCTGTCCTGTGTATAAAAAGGAAGCGATGAAATCACTTCTATATTATTTTGCTTATAAAACTCTGGCAGATCATAATATTTCTTATTTGCGCGAATTATTGTAAGGTTACAACGAACTATAATATGCCTGTCGAGATTTTTAATTTCTTCTACTAACCAACGGAACAAAGAATTCATTTCCGGAGCACCACCGGTGAGATCAACTATTTTTAAGTTGGGGTTGCTTATCAAAACCTTCAAACACTGTTGCATGGTTTCTTTGGTCATTATCTCCTTACGATCCGGACCAGCATCAACATGACAATGTCTGCAGGTTTGATTGCACATCTTGCCAATATTCACCTGGAAAATTTCAAGCTGTTTAGGTTTTAATGGATATAGATTTCCCGATTCCAGTTTTTGCTGAAAAGGAGTTAAAGCAAAACTATTGATGGTTTCATCTTCTAAAATGTGCAGTTGTTCACCGGCATTGGCAAGAAAACTATTTTGTGCTTTTAAAGACTTCATTTTTACATGGCAATTTCATTAACCTTATTCATCATCTGCACACCATGTACTAAAGAAGCACCGCCCCTTATAGCACAGGCTACATGCACAGCTTCCATCATTTGTGCTTCGCTCCAACCTTTTTCAAAGGCATCATTACTGTATGCATCAATACAATATGGACATTGCACTGCATGCGAAACGGCTAATGCTATTAAAGATTTTTCACGGGCAGAAAGTTCACTGTCTTTGAATACTTCTCCATAATATTCAAAAAACTTATCAGCCATAGGCTTTTGGAAATCGGCTACATTACCGAATTTCTTTAGATCTTCTGAGTTATAATAGTTGCTATTCATATGTTTATAATGTATGGTTATCGGAAGAAGTGTTGAAAGTGTTTATGTGTTTTTCTTAACCACTTCTGGATCCTGTATAATGAAATAGTCGCCCTTCAAATAAAAACCTGACAGTATTAATCCTAATTGTTCTTATTTATAACTACTCCTGATTCATCATCAAAGAACATTTATTAATCCTTTTACCTTTTCCTGGTGTTTATCTTCTTTTCTACTTACTCCAATGTTTGCTACAAGATAACATATCCTGCTCATTAGTTTCTGCAATAATGACAATGCAAACACTAAAGACATTTACGTATTGTCGCTAAAGTAAGATGTAGTAATTAGCAGTATTTCTAAGCAAGGCCCAGGTTAATGAATGCTCCTGGGCCTGTTAGTCGTATCATTCCTGCGCAGGGAATCAGAGGATCCAGGTTGATAAGTACTTAAGAACCTATCAGCAATCTCAGCTGGTACAATCTGGCGTAAATGAGAGTTGTTCTCCAATGCAATAAATTTCCATCCTCTTGAAACCGTATCATTTATCGCTAAAGCCTGGCGCTGAATAGTTGCACCTATTGTACGGGTAGCCTCATTGTATTCTACATTCCGTGCACCTAATGTTGACTTTAAGGAGCCAATAAGCATGTTTCGTACCTGTGGCGTAACCTGCTTCCCTACACCTGTATCTTGTATGGTTACTGCTAGTTTAAGCACATAGTCTAAACGGGTAGCTTCCCCGGAAGAGAAACGTGTTACAGAATCCATCCGCAGAACATTGGCAGAATCTACACGTATGTCAATACCTTCTAATAACTTCAAAATACTTAATCCTTCAATTACCTGGGCTTTTGGAAGATAATTATATACTGTTGGATATATATAATTAGCTACCGAATCAAACTGCATTGCTTTATTGAATACCATAAAATGTTGTACGCTGGTATTAAGGTCATTAGGGGTTGGTCGTGTAACATTTGCCATTGAATCTCTTTTGGCAAGTTGTGCAGAATCCATTGTTGTGCCATCAGCATTTGTATCAGTATCTGAACACGCTGAAAAAAGCACAATAGCAGTAACAAGTAACAAGTAACGCATAATTCTTTTTTAATGATTATTGCAATAAATACGCCATTGAGGTTGTGCGAAAGAAAATTTATTAGCAATGTTGCGCACTTAATGAGCAATCTATTGCATCAGTTGCCATGTGCATTAACAAGCCTACACAGATGATTCTAATTTTAGGATGGAGTAATAATACAGCATATATAACTATAGCAACATAGCTGTGTAGTAGGTGAAAGCCAATACTACAGCGACAGGGATCAAATATGGGTGAGGCAAATAAATGGTCCAGGTCAACTAACATGGTAAGTAATAAGATAATATAGGATCTCAACCAGTTTTTTCTGTAAAAAACTAATGCAACAAATAAAGGAAAGACCAGGTGTAGAAAATAATGTATAATCTGTTGCATAAATACTATTAATTCTGGAAGAACTAAAAAAGTAATCTAAAGTATACAGACTTTGTCTTCTCGTCTGCTTTATGACATAGATTCTATCGATTCTTTAGTTTCTTTTTCAGTTTTCCAAAGAAATAATCCCTTTCTATATTAGCATTTTGAGGTTTTTTACTTAATGCAGTCTTATTAGTTTTTTTAATAAGGAAACTTAATGCGATTTATGTTTCTTGTTAACCATAATAATTATTGTACAGCAGATGGCCATTTAGAACTCAACAAATTATTTAATTCCATAATTTCTTTTGATTGAGAATTAATTATGTTGTTTGCAATCTTTATTAATGTTTGATGGTCTCCCATCTTTATATAGGCTCTTGACATATCTATTGCAGATTGATGATGGGGTATCATCATTTGAACAAATTCTTTATCTACAGAACCGGTGTGGCCCATATCCATATTCATCTTTTTCATTATGGACATTGCTTCTTTATAATATAGATCACTGTTGCCATGTGGTCTATGTCCAGATAAAAAAGCTTTGAATTCAGCCACCTCTCTTTGTTGATCTTTAATTGTTTTTTCCGCCAGTTTTTTAATTTGAGGGTCAGTTCCATTTGAAATTTGAAGTTTTGCCATCTCAATTGCACCCAGATGGTGTTCCATCATTAAAGTAGCATAATCATTATCAGGATTCCCGGATGCTTCAACATTCTTCATATTATCCATCATATCTGTCATGATAGTCATAATAGTTTGGGCATTTGTACTCTTGTTATTTGACTGAGTATTTGAATGCGCCTGATGATCAGTAGTTGAGGAATCACTACATGATAGTAAAACTGCTAATGATATAATTATGATGGTTGTTTTCATTCTTCAATATTTAATGCATTCACTCTTCTATCTTTAACTCTCAGTAATTTTTCACTACGAAATTACAATGCATGCACTTACAACTTTTTGGATAAGGTTTAGTTCTACTTTACGAGTGATCCGGTTCATAAATTAACTATGGTTTACGACTAACAGGCATTACTTCAAAAAAAAAGAGCCCGTCTCAAAAAAGACGGTCTCTTTTTTTTATCGGATAGTTTACTTGACTTGTGAACTATCTGTTGGTGTTACTATTGGCGACATTGGTGGATTATAGGTCTACTGATTGTAAAAAGCAGGTTTTTCAAGCTGCTTTTCGATCATTTTCTTCAATTTTCAGCTTCGGAACTGCTTTAATTTTACTGAGATTGTGGGCAATGGACAATAAGCCCCACTCGATCGCTACTTTTTCTACTCCTTTTAACTTGAACCGCTTAAAAGTTCTTGTTATGTTTAATGTTAGCAAACACTGGTTCTGTGTCCCAACATCGCTTCTTACGATGATAAATTCCTGTTTCTGTTTGTAATCTTTCTATAGCCATTTTCTTCAGCCGCTTGCCTTCA
>MWVY01000280.1_pt1 | contig 12281 bp, 19 predicted proteins | sample 1047251 | NCBI WGS metagenome assembly MWVY01 (sample SAMN06349983, study PRJNA376086) | soil metagenome | isolation source: MS7-5 sample Antarctic (ecotone) soil | place: Antarctica | collected 2015-01-13
CCCCCCCCGACGGCGCGCGGGCGGGCCCACCCGGGTCCGCCCGTCGCCCTGCCCGCCATACCATCGGCGCGCGTTCGCCTCGACCATGCCCCCCCTGTGGCCTACCGTGTCGCTCGGAGCACCGGGCAAGCACCCTCATCCCCCACGCCCCCTAAACACCCGCCACCACCATCCCAGTTGTGCCCTACGCGCGCCGCCTGCTCGGCACGCCGGGATCGCCGTGCAGCTGCCGAACGCTCCCCAGCACATAGCTCGGCTCGCCGTTGCCGTAGGTCTGCCAGGGGCTGCCCTCCTCGCCCGGCGCCAACTTCGCCGCCAGCTCGGCCTTCAGCCAGGCGACCGCCTCATCCGGCGTGTCGGCCTCGACGGTGAACTGCCCGACGATCGCCCACTGTGCCACCGCTACCCGCCCCCCTTACTCTCGCCCCGCGCCCTCGGGGCGGGCGAACGTGACCGTCTCCGCCGCGAGGTCGACCGCCTCGACCGTCCAGCCGCCCCGCTGCCAGCCGTACCAGGCGTGGGGCGCGTTCGTCAGGCCACCCCACCAGACCCGATAGTGACGGCCCGCGCACGCCGTCGCGGGCAGGGGCCGCCCGAGGAGCGCCTCGATCGCGGCGAACGTCAGGGTGACGCGCCACTCCCCGGCCGCCCTGCGTGCCGCGAGATGCTCGGCCAGGGGGGCATAGATCCGCTCGATCGGCCGCAGCATCAGTGCTACCCCTCGCCCCCGCCGAAGACCCGCCGCACGCGCGCCCAGAGGCCTGCTGACGGCGCACCGCCGGGCTTGTCGGCACTCGCCCCTTCCGGCGCTCCCGGGCCATCCTGCGCGCCCTGCATGCCCTCGCGGTTCTTGCGCTCCTGCTCGATCCGCCGGCGCAACAACGCGGCCGCGCCCGCCTCTTCCTCGCGCCGGCGTGACACTTCCGCCTCGGCCACCTCGGCGCGGCGGCGCAGGTCATCCCGCTCGGCCTGAAGCCGCCCGTTCTCGCGTTCCAATTCACCCATGCGCGCGATCAGCGGGGCCAGCCATTCATCGCGGATCGTGGCAAGTTGCCGCCGTGCGGCATCGCTCACGAGTGCGGACTCGGCAAGGGACTCGGCAACCTCCTCGGCAGACGTTGCCGGGTTGTCGGCGGGGCTTGCCGTATTGCCGACCGGCTTGCCGACCATGCGCGCCAGTTGCTCGACTTCGCCCATGCTGACGAGCTTCCCGCGCTTGCCGGCAATTGCCGCGAGTTTGCCGGTGGTGATCCAGTGGCGCAGCGTGCGCGCGGGTATGCCGGCAACCTTGCCGGCAACCTCCACGGCAACGTAGTCGGCGGGGTTCGGCAACTCGCTCATGCCGCGCAGCCTAGCACGATCGCCGGGCGCGCGAAAGGCCCGGATGAATGACGTCATTCATCCGGGCCGATCTGTCCGCCGCCTACCCCCCGCTAGATGATGCCGAGGAGCCGCAGGACGACGATGACCAGGATGATCGCGACCAGGGTGCCGATGATCCCGTAGTTGCGCATGGTGCCCCCTTGTGCGCCGCCGCGCCGCTATCGCTCTCCACGCCGAGGAGCGCCCCAGCCTAGCACGATCCGCGGGCGCGCGAAAGGCCCGGAGTTGCGTTGACGCAACTCCGGGCCGAGCTGTCGGACGTGCACCAGATTACGCCGGGCGCTTGTCCATGCGCGACGGTCCGGCGGTCGCATGATCGAACGGCCCCCAGACCCGCCGCGTATCCGCCAGCATCCCCGCCTCGGGGATCGCCCCGTCGCGCAGGGTGTCGGTGGCGGCGCGTAGGACGGCCCTGAGGGATCAGTCGGCACCCTCCAACGGCACCGGCATCCGGCCCCCCTGCGAGCCATCGGTGCAGCGCACCACGGCGGCGAGGGTGCCGACGATGCGGCGCGCGCCGTTCAGGATCGGGTAGCCGGGCGCGGCGGCGTGGAACTCCGCGAAGCCGGGGGCGAGGAGGCGGCAGACGCGGGCGACGTAGGCCGGGTGGCGGTCCTCCACCAGCATGATCGCGTCGTCCGTGGGGGTGGTGCGGTCCCGATCGAAGATCAGCAGATCGCCGGCGAGGATATTGCGCCCCGCGAGGCTGTCGCCGTGGTCCTGGCGCCCGGCATGCAGGTAATGCCCCTGCGAGAAGAACCGGATCGCCACGCAATACGGGGCCATGATCCGCGTGTCGATCGTGTCGAACGTGAGCGATTCCAGCGGCAACGCGGCGTAGTCCTCCCACATCAGCGGGTGCAGGCGCTCGGCGGCGGGCCGCTTGTCCTGCGGGCGGGGGGTCTGCGCGGTGGTGTCCATCGGTGGCGCTCCTCTCCATGCTTTTCGTTGACGGAATGATCGCCGGGGTTCGGATATCCGAACCCCGCTCAGTCGGCGGGGAGCCAGTCGCCGACGGTGTGCGCCGCGTGGACGGGCGCGCGCACCGGCAGCGGCTCGCAGACCTGATCGAGCGCGTCGCCCACCACGGCGACGGCGACGGCGGGCAGCGCCTCCCCGGCGAGGCGCGCCAGGTCCTGCCAGACGGCCGCGAGGGTGAACGACTGGACCAGGGGCTGCGGGACCTCGCCCGCTTCGAGTTCGGCGACGAGCAGGGTCATCGCGGCGTTGATCGTCATCGTCATCGGGATCTCCTTCATGGGTGAATCAAGGGGGTCCAGGCTGATCGATGGGGGGGTGAGGATCAGGCGGCCAGCGCCAGATCGGCATCGGCGACCGGGGCAGGGGCGAGGGCGGCACGCCGCCGCCACTCGCTCCGCGCCGCGATCAGGTTCGCCGCGTCCATCGGCAGCACGCGCCCGGTGCGCGCCCGGTAGGTGTCGACCATCGCCGCCGCCGCCGTGCCGTAGCGGACGAGCCGGGCAGCGGTCAGCCAGCGGACATCCCGCATGGCGGGGGAGGCCAGCCAGGCGGCCGCCACGAGGTCGGCGTGCCAGCAATCCTCGTGGCACTGCGCGCCACGACAGTCGCAGTGGATCGCGCCGGTCGCGGTGTCGTAGGCGGTGTGGTTCGGTTGGGCGGGGTCGCTCTTGCTGGCGGCCTGGAAGACGACGATCCCGGTGGTGTCGTCCACCGCGACGAGGACCAGCTCGGCGGGGCGGTGCAGCGGGGCGGTCCTGGCGCTCATGGTATCCTGTCCTCTCTGGGGCTTCGCCCCGGGTTGCGGCCTCACGAGTTGCTTTGGTCGGCTCGCTCGTGGGGCCTCTTTGTGTCCGATAGGAGCTTACCTATCTGTTACCTATAATACACCTATAATCTTACTTTGTCAATACCTATATCTTACCTATTTAGAAGATAACGATCTACTGATTGACTTATCTACTACCTAGATGGTATGCTCATAGAATGTATCGAGGCCTTATATTGCCTAGGCCTGGAGGATGTTGCTAATGAGCGAGGAACGTAAGCTGATCACAATTGGCGAGGCGCGTGAACTCTTAGGGGTAAGCAAGCCGACAATGGCGCGCTTGCTTCGCGAGGGTCGTTTTAGTATCTACGACAATCCTCGTGATCGGCGTAGCAGGCTCTTAGATGCCAATGAGGTTGCCAGGGGGCCTCAACCTCGGTTGCTGGTCCCACCCGAGGGGCAAGCATCAAAAAGGGCGGCCTGAGTTAGCAGGCCGCCCGTAGGCTCACCGGGCCATCACACACCGGCGAGCAGGCGGATTCTACCAGGGTGAACAGGCGAAGGCGACATGGGCGCTGCGAGCGGGAGAGGGCATTATGAGTGAACCGGCATCGCACGCGCTCGAGGGGGAGGACCTGATGATCGCCGCGCGCGTGCGCGTGGCCCTCGGGGATCAGCATTGGCACGCGTTCACCGAGGTCGCCGCGCGGGTGCAGGGCTATCCGGCGGCGGCGGTCGCCGGGGTCCTCGCCCAGATGGTCGCCGCGCGGCAGGTCGAGGAGGCGGGTACGGCGCATGCACCCCGCTATCGGCTCGCGCCGCGGGCTTGACGCGCGAAGTGTGCTGGGGCGCAAAAATCGCCGCCTAGCGTGAACTAGGCGGCGTAGGCGCACCGGGCTCTCACACACCGGCGCGCGGAGCGATTCTACCAGGGTAGAAATCTATCGGTTAGGGAAGTCCGCGCCGACTTTACTCTACCTAACCGATAAGACGCCTAATGGTTAGGCAATGTCCTCAATTGGCGCACATACCTAACCATTAGCGTAGAGGGCGGAGATGGGACGCGGGCTATCGCAGCAGCAGCGGCGGATCCTCGCGGTGGCGTATGGCGCGTGGCGTGATCGCGCCGCCGAGTATGCGAAGACGCGCGAAGCGGAGGCGTTCGTCGAGAAGATAGGCGTCAGCGGTGCCGCGTGGCGCGGCCGACCGGCGCCAGCGCCGCGCCACGGCCCGAGCATCCCGCCGCCGCACATCACCCATAACGCGGCACTGCTGGCCCTCTACGGCTGGCGGAGCGGGAAACAAGACCGGGACTGGTGGGCGCGGCGGCGACGTCAGACGAGCGACACCATGGCCGTATCGCGGCGCTACAACGCGCGCGGCGAGGCGATCATCGCCCGCATCAGCCGCGCCGACTACGAGACCGCTCACGCCTCGACCGCACGCACCCTGGCCCGCCTGGTCGAGCGCGGGTTGCTCGAACCCCATCACCGCTACGGTTGGTATCTCACCGAGGCCGGTCTGCGCTGGTGTGCCGCCTGGGCCGACGAGAAGGAGGCCGCATAGTCGTGGAAGAGTTGCACGCGGCGATCGCCGCCTACCTGGACCGCCAGCGCCTGCGCGAGCGGGAGTCGCGCATCCTCGCCATCTGGCGCGAGCGCTGCGCCGTGCCCCGCTGCCGCTACTGTGGCAAGCCGATCACCGAGGGCGATGAGGCATTCGACGTCGAGCAGATGCGCGCCGCGCGGGCGTGCGTCGATCACTACGCGCCGTTCTGATGGCGCGCACGAAGCGCCCGAATCGGGACGAGGCTCCGCCGACCGGGGCGGTCGAGCCGCTCGAGGCATTTATAGGGGCCATCGAGTCCGGGGCATTCGCGGAGAACGCCGAGGCGGCGCGCATGGCGCATTGCCAGCTTTGCCGGAGTAATGGTGCGGCCAGGTCGCACGAGCGCGACGAGGCCTGCAAGGGGGCGCGTTGCTACATGCGCGACCTCAATGCGTGGCGTTACGAGTACGGCTGGCTCGCGGGGATTCTCCACTCTTCTCTGTTTACGAGGGCGCCCCGGTTGGACGATTTAGGGGAGTTCAATCGGCATATCGGCGATGCCGCGTGCGTGACGTATGGCGTGAAGGTGAACGGCGCGACCGGCGCGCTCATACCCCACCCCCACGCCCCGACGCTGCGCGGCATGGTACACGCCGCGCTGGTGCTTTTCGTGGCTTGGCGTGCGGGTAATCGGCAGTACAACCTCAACCTGATCACCGGTGAGGAGCTGCGGGTGCTGGTCGGCCGCGAGCGCGACGAGCTCGACGAGCGCGACATGGCCGAGCGCCGGCGCCGGGCGGCCGCGATGCGCGACGAGGGGTTGACCGACACGCAGATCGCCGATGCCTGCGGGCGGAGCGGCAAGGCCGTCCGGGACTGGCTCGGGCCCAAAAACACCTGGCGCGCCAGGCGGGCCGACTGGTGGGCCAGGCACGGCGGAAATGGGAGGTAGACACTCTCAACTCCCACCCCAAACCCCCTTCCCAACGCCTCGTGGCGCGGGTACTGTGGGTGTACGAATGCGGGCTACCGCAACGAATTCGCTTCAGAGGTGCAGCATGATCGCGACAGTAGCCGAGCCGCAGTTCCTCGAATCGGGGCCGGTCGCGCGTGAACTGGGGGTCGCGGTGGAGACGCTGCGATTCTGGGAACGCACTGGGAAAATTGCCAGCGCTCGCCGCACCGCCGGTGGTCGTAGGCTGTATACGCGCGAGGAAGTGGAAGCAATTCGCGCTACTCGTGAGCGGGACCAGGACGCGCGGCAGATCGTCGCGCGGGCATAAGTCACCCCTCGCGGTTGCGCGCCCCATGCTGGGGAGCTACGGCGCACAACGGGAGGGGCAACGGAGTCGTATCCAATGGCAGTGTACCGCGATACCTCACCCGCGGGCAAGACGGCACCCCCGATGACCCACGACGGTCTAGCCCACGACATCCTCACCAGCGAAGAACTCAGGGACTTGTATGCCCCGCTCGGCCGCGACTATCGCGCGGCGATCCTGATGTCCGCCGGCCTCGGCTTCCGGGACCGCTCACGGGTGCTCAGCCAACGCCTCGACGCCTACGCCACCGCGCTCCGGGAGGCGCTCGACGCGGCGAAGGCCGACGCGACGGTGCTGCTGCGCGGGCCGCGCTCGTGGTGGGGGCGACGATGACCGCGACCAACCACACCGAGAAATGGCCCGCCGTCACGCGACACGCCCCCTGCGCGATCTGCGAGAAACCGGATTGGTGCGTCGTCTCGCCCGATGGCGCGATCGCCGGGTGCATGCGGCAACAGGGGGACAAGTATTTCAAGACGACCCCGAACGGCATGCATCTCCATCGCCAAACCGACGAACCGCGCGAACGCCCCACGCCGCGCCCGCAACCCACCACCACGACGCGCGACGTCATGGCAGACCGGGCGGTGTTCGGCAGCGTGGCGCGGTCCTGCGCCGCGCTGCCCCCGGTCGCCCGCGACGAGCTGGCGCGGCGCTTCGGCCCGGTCTACGGCCCGCAGGCCGCCGCACGCTTCGGGATCGGCTACATCGACGGCCCGGCCCTCCTCGCCGCCCTCGCCGCCGCAGGCCGCACCCAGGACGCGCAGAAGGCGGCGGTGCTCTGGCGCGATGGCACGGTGGCGCGCACGATCGAGGGGAAGCTCATCATCCCCCATCGCCGCGACGGGCTCGTCCACGATCTCCGCATCGCCGGGATCAAGGCGATCCACGAGGAGACCAAGGAGATCAGCCTGCCCGGTGGTTACGCCGAGCGCGAGATCGCCGATCTCTTCCTCAATCACGACGCGCTCAACGGCCCCGGCCCGGATGGCGTCATCCACATGGGCGGGGGGAGCTGGAAGACGATCGCCCTGGTGTTGGCCGACCTGCCCGCCATCGGGACGCGCGGCGAGGCCGAACTGAGTGGCGGCCAGATCGCCGCGCTACAGGCGTCGGGCATCCGCACAATCGTCCTGCACATCGACGCCGAGGATCCGCAAGCGGGGGAAGACCGCAGCGCCGGACGGCGCCTCGGCTTGCAGAAAGCCGAGAAGCTGGCAGCGGCGGGCTTCGACGTCCGGATCGCCGAGCCGCCGCGCGAGCCGGGCACACCGAAGGTGGACCCCGACGCGCTCCTGCGCGACCTCGGGCCGCGCGCTGTCCGCGACTACGCGCTCAGTGCGATCCCGTTGGATGCCTGGCGCGTGGTGATCGGGGAAGCGGCACCCGGCGTGCCCGAACAGGCCGCCTTGATCGCGCGCATCGAGGCGGAGCTGGCCGAGGAGCGTCGGCGGCGGGAGATCGAACAGGCGGAAGGCGCGCGGATGGTCCTACGCATCACCGAATTGGAGACGGAGAACGCCGCGCTCGAGGCGGGGATCAAGCACCCCGACCAGGCCGCCGGCGTCGGCGCGTTCGACCTGATCGAGGCCGCCGAGCGCGCCCGCAAGCAGGGCGACATCCTCACCCGCGACGGCAAGGATTACGCCCGCGTCCCGTTCAAGCAGGCGGTCAACCGGCGCTCGCAGACGACCCTCGCGCGCGGCTTCAAGAGCATGCACGAGGCGGGGAAACTCGACGCCTTCACCCGGACGGAGCGGATCGAGACGGCGACCTTCAAGGGCGAGGTCCCGATCGCCTATATCCACATCCCCCCCGCGCTGCATGGCCGCCGGGGCGCGGCGGTGCTGGCCGTCCTGCCGGAGGTGGCCGCGAAGAAGCACGGCGGCCGCCGCACGATCGACGTCCCGCCCGAGGTCGCCGCCCAGCCGCACCCGGTCAAGCGCGAGCGCGAGCTCGTCACCCGCTGGTACGACGCTCTGAGCAACGTGAAGATCGTCACCGACAGGCCTGCGGCGCTCGGCACGGACTACTGGACGGCGCAGGGCGAGCAGCGCACGGCCGCCGAGATCGAGGCGCTGCGCGTCCGGGCCGGGTACCAGCCCGCCCCCGCGAAACCGTGGCAGCCGACGCAGCCGACGCTGCGGATGCACCCCGACCCGGAACCGTTTCAAGATGACGCCATAGACCACGTAGTTAATAGGCGTCAAGATGAAACGGTTCCCCCGCTCGTAGTCGTAAGCCCCGACCCGGAACCGTTTCAAGATGAAATGGTTCCCCCGCTGGATCCGCCCGGCGTCTGCCAGGATCACGACTGTGCGCGCCGTGCCGCGATCGGGGGCTACTGCGAGGGCCACTATGATGCGTACTCGCGGCGCTACGCCGGAGATTACGACCACGCGGCGGGGGCGGACTAATGAGTCGCATCTGCACCGTCTGCGCCCACCCGGAGCGCCAGGCCGTCGACACGGCGCTCGTCGCCGGGGGCGCATACCGGGACATAGCGGGACGGTACGGCCTCTCCAAGAGCGCCGTGGAGCGGCACCAGGCGGAGCACCTGCCTGCGGCACTGGTGCGGGGCGAGGCGGCACGGGAAGAGGCCCGCGCGCTCGATGTGCTGCAACAGCTGAAGTTCATCAACGGCGCGGCGCTGAGCGTGCTCAGGGATGCCAGGGCGGCGGGTGAGGGCGAGTTGGTGTTGAAGGCGGTCGACCGGGTGATGAAGCAGGTCGAATTGCAGGCGAAGCTGCTCGGCGACCTGGATGAGCGGCCGGTGGTGAATGTGCTGGTGAGCCCGGAATGGCAGCAGGTGCGCGGGACGATGCTGCGGGCGCTGGCACCCTTCCCGGCCGCGCGGCTCGCGGTGGCGGCGGCCCTGCAAGCGCAGGAGACGGCATGAGCGCGCTCGCCCTCGACTTCGCCTGTGCCCTGGACCCGGTCGCCCTCGCCACGCGGGCGGGCCTGACCCCCGACCCGTGGCAGGCCGAGGTCTTGCGCGCGACCGAGCGGCAGATCATCCTCAACTGTTGCCGCCAATCGGGGAAATCGACCACCACGGCGGCGCTGGTGACGCATGGGGCGCTCTACGTGCCCGGTAGCCTGTCGCTGCTCATAAGCCCCTCGGAGCGACAGAGCGCCGAATTGCTGCGCAAGGTCAAGGACACCCTCGCCGCACTCGGCACGACCGCCGCAGAGTACGAGAAAGACAACACGCTGGGGCTCGAAACGACGGCAGGCTCGCGCGTGGTGGCGCTACCGGGGAAAGAGGAGACGATCCGCACCTACTCCAATGTGTTGCTGGCGGTCATTGACGAGGCCAGCCGCATCGGCGATAGCGTCTACTACGCGATCCGCCCGATGGTCAAGAATGGCCGCCTGGTGCTCCTCAGCACGCCGCACGGCAAGCGTGGCGTGTTCCACAGGGAATGGAGCGCGGGCGGGGCCGACTGGCGGCGGTGGACGATCACCGCCTACGACTCGCCGCAGTGGACGGCGGAGGCCATCGAGCGCGAGCGCCGCACCATGCCGCGCGACGTGTTCGCCGAGGAAATGCTCGGCGAATTCATCGAAGGCAGCGGCTCGGTCTTCGACGCCGACGACCTGGCGGCGATGTTCGGCGACGCGTCCGCCACGGCGGACACCAGCGAGGGGTACCTGACGCTATGACCTACTTCATCGGGCTCGACCTGGGCCAACTCCAGGACCATAGCGCGCGCGCCGTCGTGCGCGTGGATGACGGCCCGGATGCGCCGGGCAGCGGCGACCCCTCCCAGCACCTGCACGTCACCGGACTGCACCGCTGGCCCCTCAAAACGAAGTACGCGAGCATCGTCGCCGACATGGCCGCATTCCTGGCCGCGCTGCCCGAGGGCGAGCGGCGGCACCTGATCATCGACGGCACCGGCGTCGGCGTGGCGGTCCTCGAACAATTCGACGCGGCCGAGATCCCCTACGAGGCGGTGAGCATCCACGGCGGGCAGGCGACCACGCGCGAGGGCAAACTCTGGCGCGTGGCGAAGAAGACGCTGGTCGCGGCGGTGCAGGTGCCGATGCAGAACCGCCTGCTCACGGTCGAGCCGCCGACGATGCCCTATGCGAACGAACTGCGCGCGGAATTGGGCAACTTCCGCCACATCATCACCGCCGCCGCCAACGACACCTACGCCGCCTGGCGCGAGGCCGACCACGACGATCTCGTGTTGGCGTTGGCGATCGCCTGCTGGCGGGCGCAGCGGCGGGCCCGGCACCCGCCCCCGCCGCCCCCGGCGGTCGCCATACGACGCCGCTACTGAGACACGACACGAAGGAGGACACGATGACCGAGAAGTACACCGAGCGGTTGCGACACAAGGCCGACCGCCTGGCGCAGATCAGCGCCGAACTCGACGCCCTGCATGCCCAGGCGTGCGCGGTCCTGGGCGACGCGCACGAGGGCGTGCTGCTGGGCCAGCTCAGCGACACGCGCCGGGCGCTCGCCGCCCACCTGCCGACCGCGCAGGTGGCGGCGAGTGAGGCCGAGGGACACACGTCCGCCGCGACGGACTATCTCAACCGGGTCTATCGGGCCCCGGCGCAGGCCGGGCGACAAGGGGGCCAGTCATGATCGGCATCAGGCCACGCCTGCCGGACGCGCCCGACCTCGCCGACCGCGCCGCCGACGAACTCCTCGCCGCGCTGCGCGACACGGCGCGGGAACGGGACGCGACGACGGCCCGGCGAGATCGGCTCGCCGCCGATCTCGCGCGCCGCGAGACGGAGCAACGCGCCGCGCTGGCCCGGACCCGGCAGGCCTGGGGGCCCGGCTTCGACGTCGCCGTGCCGCCGGGGGACCGGGAGGGCGAGCGGTTGCGCGCCAACCTGGTCGCCGCCGAGGCGCGCCTCCCGGCCATCGCGGCGTGGCGCGGCGAGGTCCTCGACGCGCTGCGGCGGCGGGTCGCGCGGGAGGAGACGACGATCGCCGAGGAGGCCGCGGCGCTCGACCGGGACGCCGCGACGCTCGCGGATCGGCGGGCGCGGCTGTGCGCGCTGTGGGCACCGCTCGCCGCCTTCGAGGGGCTGCCGGCCGGTGACCCGCCGATCGCGGGCGCGACGCAGCAAGCGGCGCTGGGGCTGCGGGGGCGGCGCGAGGCGCTGGATCGGCGGGAGCGGGCGCTCGCCCGGCTGCGCGCGGCCCTGGGGTAGCTGAGGCGGGGGTGGGGCGCGGCTGGGGCGAGTTGCACGCCCATCGCGGGGGAAGTCCGTCAGGAACGCCGCTGTGCCGGCTCGCCACCGCGCCCCGGCACAGCGTAGCACGACGCTCGCCCCGCCGGGTGCTCTCCCGGGGCGACGGTCGAGCCGGGGGTGCCCCCAAGCCCCCTGGCTCCCGTCTGGCCGCGCTCCTCGGCCGCCGGGCCGGGCCTCATTATGGTCAACCCGGCCCCCCGTCGCGGCCGCCGCGACGGGACGGTTATGACAACCCGACGCACGCTATAGCGGAAAACGAACGGTGTTATGTCGCGCCCGCCCGCCGCACCGGCGGGCGGGCGCATGCCAGCGCCGATCTCGGGGCACGCCAGTAATGGTTATCGTGCGTTGGGGCCGGTTCTGGTCCCGCGCGGGCGCGGACCTGGGCGCAAGTTCTGTGAGTATTCTGTGAGTATTCTGTGAGTATTCTGCGTGGTCCCGCCCCTCGTCCGGCCGCATAGTGGTAACCGTAGCGCAACACAGCGGACATGCCGTCGGGGGGCGGCCACGTCGCACCGCGCACACGCCTCGGGGAGTACCAGAGGCATGGAACTACGGCACGATGGAGGACCCGATGATCAAGCGAATCGCCCTGCTCCTGGCCGCGCTGACCCTGGCCCTGACCCTCTCCCTCGGCATGCTGGCCACCGCCGACGGGGTGGGCGCGGAACATGAAGAGCCGAAGAATGTCGCCCAGTTGTGTAAGCTCATCATTGAGCAAGGGTTCCCCGGCAGCCAGGGCGCGTGCGTCGCCCTCGTCACCACCGACAACTTCACCCCGCTCATCGCCAGCCTCTGCCAGACGGAGGAGTTCCGGCAGGAGGTCGAGTTGTTCGTGGGCGTGACGACCACCAACCCCGGGCAGTGCGTCAAGGTCGTGAAGGCCTTCATCGCCGAGGGCGGGCAGTAGCCCGAACCACCACGCCGACTCCCCCCCCCGACGGCGCGCGGGCGGGCCCACCCGGGTCCGCCCGTCGCCCTGCCCGCCATACCATCGGCGCGCGTTCGCCTCGACCATGCCCCCCCTGTGGCCTACCGTGTCGCTCGGAGCACCGGGC
>MWVY01000281.1_pt1 | contig 12239 bp, 20 predicted proteins | sample 1047251 | NCBI WGS metagenome assembly MWVY01 (sample SAMN06349983, study PRJNA376086) | soil metagenome | isolation source: MS7-5 sample Antarctic (ecotone) soil | place: Antarctica | collected 2015-01-13
GGCACCTTCGAACAGGCTTGCAACGCCGTCAGTCGCTACGGTCATGACGGCATTGGGTTCGTGTTCACGAACGACGACCCATTCGTCGGGATCGACCTCGACCATTGCCGGGATCCCGAAACCGGCGACATCGAGCCGTGGGCGGTGGAGATCGTCACCCAATTCGCCTCCTACACCGAGATCACCCCGAGCGGAACCGGTCTCCACATCCTCGTCCGTGGGCAGCTCCCCCCCGGCCAGCGCCGGACCGGCAAGATCGAAACGTACGATGCTGGCCGCTACTTCCGGATGTCGGGCGACGTGCTGCGCGGTTTCGAGACCATCCGTGACTGTGGTTCCGATCTCGCCGTTTGGCATGCCGAGACCTTCCCGGCCGAACCCAAGCGAAACGCCGCGCCAACGCCAACCCTGACGATGGATGATCGGGATCTCATCGAACGCCTGACCCGTGAGCCTGGTGGGAAGGCGGCCCGGTTGCTGACCGGCGATGCGACCGGGTATCCATCACCATCGGAAGCACGGGCCGCGCTTGCGTGGAAGATCTGTTTCTACACCGACGACGCCGATCAGGTCGCGCGCCTCATCCGCACGTCGGACCTGTTCAAAGCCGGAGACAGTGATCGCGAGCGCGACCGCAAAGCCGCCCTCGACGCCACGAAGGCCGTCGGATCCTACGACGGCGCTCGCTACGATCCCACCTATGGCAGCGCTCCCCACGGGCAACCGGTCACGCCACCCCGCGATACCGACGCCGCCAGTTGCAGCGTCCAACTCGCCGCGGCCCGAGTCGAGATTGCCCAGCTCAAGGCGACAATCACCCGCCAGGCCGAGCAGATCAGCACGCTCCAGGAGCGGGCGCGTCTCGCTGATGAACGGGAAGCGATTCAACGGAACGCGAAGCTGGGAACGTCCCGCCAGACCGGCGCCGCCCTTGCCACCCTGTTCCGGGAGCTGACGCCAAAGGAACCAGACACGCCGGCGGGTTACCGGGTACCGCTCGCCAAGCTCGCCGAGCGGACCGGGTTATCGGCGGACACGTGCTCGCGACAACTTAGGCAACTCTCCACCTATCGCACCGACAACAACACCCCCGTCCTCCACGTTGAGACCCGGGACGTTCCTCGCCACGTGATTCAGGAAACCGGCGAGATCATCGAACCCCACCGCGAAGTGTGGTGCGGACCCGGCGTCGAGTCATCCGCGTTCGGGTACGTCCTGGCGCAGCTCACCCCCGCCGACGCCCCGAAACATGGCGGGAAACCCGACCGGAACGTGTGCCCCGAGCACCCCGACGCCGGCGTCCTGCGCCGGACGAAGACAACCCGCAAGATCACCCGCGAGTGCGCGCATTGTCACCTGGTGCTCGATATCCAGGTGATCCCGGTTGGCCGCGAGTCAACCGAGCATATCCCCGCCGGCAGACCAACCCAGCATGATGCTTTTGCGCACGGAGGTGACGATCCAGAAACCGCCGACCCTATCCAGCATGATGCTTTTGCATCGGACACTGACCCGGGAGCTATGCCGCAACATGCCGGAACTATGGGTAACCACACTGGGGGGGAAGCCCTATCCGGCAAGATGCGGCATAGCTCCCCGCAGCTCGATGACGAGCCGCCGGACTTCTGGATACCGCCCGACGATCAGTATCGATACCAGTCCCGGCATGGTGAAGTCGCCGGCGCCGATCGGTGGACCGGATGAGCGGGCCGACGATCGGCCGAACGCCGAGCGGGACGGTTGTGCTCCGCTTCCCCTTCGATCGGTGGCTCGTTGACGAGCTCAAGCTCGAAGTGCCGGCGCATGCGCGGACATACGATCCGGCCGGAAAAACCTGGACCATTACTCCGACATACGCATCGACCGCATTTCGCCTGATGTCCGCAGTCTTTCCGGATGTCGATGTCGTGGAGCAGACGAGCGCTGGCTCGGCTGATCGTGCCCCTCACGCTGGCGAAGACCCGTGGACGATCCTTCATCTCCGACCTACGGCGCCGCCCGAGCTTGTCATCGCTGCCCATCGATGCCTGGCGAAGCTTCACCACCCCGACCGTGGTGGAACTACGGCCGTCATGCAGGAAATCAACGCCGCCGCCGAAGCACTGCGAGGTGGTCGATGACCGAGATCCACGAGCTGATCGAGCTCGCCCAACGCCTCGAGCATCATCGATCCCTCCCGCCCCGACCATTGTTCCGGCGCGGAAACCCCACGCGTGATGGCCCGGCAATGACACGTAGCCCATTGCGGCGAAAAGAATCGCGTAGCGGGGCACACAGCGCGTCACAGCGAGCATCCGTATGGAATTGGAAGAGTAAGGGAATCTAGATCATGACCACCGAAACCTTGAACGACATCACCCGGGCCGAAGCCGAGGCCCAGGACGCCGCGGCGAAAGCAACCGCCGCCGCCCAGCTCGCTCAGGCCAAGGCGGATGCCGCTCGTGAAAGGGCCGAGCGGGAACGCGCCGCCGCCTATCGCGAATTCCTCGACGTTGTGGCCAGGGAAGCGCCCGAGAAACGCAGCCAGGCACTCACCGTCGCCGGCGAATGCCGGGCTGCCCTCGAAGACGCCGTCCGGAATGGCGGCGACGTGTTCACGTCGTACCGGGCATGGGTCGCGGCCCGGATCGTGGTCTGGGAGGTCGACTCCGGCCTCGCCCAGATTCGCCACCATCATGGCGTGCCGGTCCGCTCCACCGATCCCCCGGTCTTCCGGTTCGACCTCGACATCAGCGCGATCGTCGATACCATCGCGCTCGAGCTCCAGGACGACGCCGAGCGGCGGATTACGGATCGGCGGACCCGGTTCGTGAATGGAAAAACGACATGAGCGACAGCCAGAAGGCGATCATCGCATCATTCGATCGGCAGATCAGGGACGAGCACTCCCGGCATCGCGTCCGCGTGACCGCCGCGACGTCGAGGGACGCCCTGAACCGCGCGCTCCGGATCGCTGCTGGACGTGATCCTCAGCATGCCGAGGAAGAGCCAGAGTCGGGCACCTATCCCTGGCGGTCGTTGACCAGCCGGGAGGGTGATGCATGACGTTCAATCCGCCGACTCTTCCATAGGAGGGTGAGATGGTCCGACCAACGAAGTTCACCGCCACGACCGTGGACGCCGTGCTGGCCGGAATCCGCGCCGGCTTGCCCTATCGTCTTGCCGCCGAAGCCGCCGGAATCTCGGAGTCAACCTTCCACGAGTGGCAGCGTGGCCAGTTTCCCCGAGGAGCCGACAAGGCGCTCAAGGCGGAGTTTTTGGCGTCTCTTACGCGTGCGCAAGGGCAGTCGGCCCTCCGGTTGACCGCCATGATCAGTACCGCGGCGAAGGACGATTGGAGAGCGAGCGCGTGGCTGCTCGAGCGCCGGTTCCCGAAGGACTTTGCCCGGGATGCATCGCTCTACGAACGTCTGGACGCGCTCGAGGCGGCACTCGCCGGCGAGCCGAACGCACCGACGCCCCTGAGAAAGGATGTTGCATGAGCTCACCAGCCCGTCGGATCGCGGACCTTGAGGTGATCGCGCGGAGCCGTCAACCAGACGGTCCGCCAACCTGGACGTTCTTCGCGCAGGAGCGATTCCAGGCCCGAGCGAACTATGGCAATCAGTCACCCGCCACGGTGCTGGAGGACATCGAGGGCGTTGAGCGAACCATCCGCGCGTATGACGAGATCCGCACGGAGCATCGTCTCGACGTGATTGATCTCGCGATCTCGATTAGCACGTACAGCGACCCGGACCATGCACCAACCCCGAGCGGGATCGCCGGGATGATCGTCCACGCGTATTTCCATTGGGACATGGAGCGCCATTCAGAGGATTACGCCTGGCGACATCAGCGGAGCCAGAGAGAATTCGAGCACCGGGTGCCTGGCGCGATCGCCCGGTTGGAAGCGCGACCCCCGGTGTGATGCTCACCCGGGCGCACCGGCATCGTCAGCCTCGTCATCGCTACGTTCTGGTGATCCATACGGGGGGGTGGCTTCGTAGTACCGGATGTAGAGTAATAGGCCTGTCTATGCGCTCTGGAACAAGTGAAGAAGAAACTCGTGACGGCATTGACGACCGCCGCAGTGACGGATTATGTACTTCAGGGACCAAGGCGTCAGGACGGTTACCGCCGATCATTCTGCCGCCTGAGAAATTACTTCAAAGCATTGCGCATCGATCGCGCCGTTCAGGAATTTAACGGCTTTGGGTCAAGGGACCAGGGAGAAGGCACCATGGAAGAGACCACCTACACGCAGACAGACCAACAGGGCCAGTCGCGCCGCAGCCTCATCCGCAAGGCAGCCTACTCGGCGCCCGTCGTCTTCGCCATCGCGGCGGCCCCGAAGGTGGCGCTCGGCGCGAGTGGCAATGGAAACAACGGCTTCGGTAACGGTGCTGACCAGAATACTAGCGCTCCGGGCAATTCTGGCAAGACCGGCGGTGGCAAAAAAGACAGTGTCGGCGACAAGCGCGGCCGACGATAACGTCGCGCTGGTTCTGATACAGAAGGCAATGCCCCAGTTGACTGGGGCATTGCCCATACGTGCTCAAATCGACTCTAGCTTAGAGGCTGCGCCAATAGGGAATGGGTTATGGTCTGCGGGTTGGCCGGGTCTCCCAGCGGGAGCGGGTCCGGGCCTGGCGAAGGTCGTGGCGTCCGCAGGTTGATCCAAGTGCGCTATGTGCTCGGTAGTACTGAGTGTCGGAGACCAGTCAGCCATCGGTATCCGGCCCGGGTGGTAGTGCCTAACCTCCCCGATCAAGCAGCCTCGAGCGCTGCCACCCCGCCGGCGTGATCGGGCGGGCCTCACCTTAGAATCATCGGATCGAGATAGCGGACAAATTGACGGATGTATCGCCTCGCGAATGAAGGCGTCGTGATCGTGGAACCCCTGCGATCAGGGTGCCTTCGGTGCGTTCAGGATGTGATTGTTCAGAAAGGCGCTGGCCGGGTTGCGGACAAGATAAATTATGCGATAGCGGGACTCAGTCTCACTGCGGACTGTCCCGTCCAGCAGACATGGAGACGGACGGAAAGCGTCTGCTCTCCGTCCGTCTCGTGATCCATGTGTTACCGAACTCCGCTGTTATGTGAGGACGATGATGTCTCCACCGCTCAGGAGCGCGATACCGACAACGTCGCCGATAACGAGGTCCAGATCGTTCAGAAAGTCGGTCAGGGTAATGGTATTTGCGTTCAGGAAGTTGGAGAGCAGGCTGACGTCTCCCACGGTGACGTCAACATCATTACCGCTCAGAATCGGGCTGTTGTTGAGGATGTTGTTGAGCGCAGTGAGATTGTTGAGCGAATCAACAACTTCAACGTTCACGACGTCGTCCGCCTGAATCTGCAGCACAGCCGCAACCAGGCCAGCCGCGCCACCTTGCTGTCCCTGATTCGTGTTCTTCTGCGCCACGACCCCTGCCGCGCTGCCCCCCAAAAGTGAGAGCGCGAGCGCTCCGCTTACGATTCCACGCTTGATGCTCATACCCATGAAGCAAACCCTTATCACTCCTGACCTACCACGCTGGTACGTCACGCCAAACTTAAGTTTCGGACTCCCACATGCTGAATCAGAGCAAGATCTGTACCGCAACCAACCCCACTCACCCAGTCACCCAGCATTGCGGCGGTATCGGGCATCGGCCGTCCGCATCCGCCGGATCGCGTCTCTCCGCGCATCATGCCAGTGGGGGCTGTGATCGCCGAACGAGGACACGCGCACGATCTGTTGGCGGGTCAGCTTGTCGTAGGTCGCGGCGGACGCCTTCTCGATATCGAGGCGATCGTCAACGGGACGGACATAGACGGCTCGCTAGTGTGGTGTCTCTCCCTTCGACACACCAGACGCGGACACCGACACCTTCCAGCCCCGTTCAAGCAGATCGGCCGGCAATACCTGGGGCATCTGCAGTGTTTCGGGATCCATCGCGCTCCTTACGTGCCCCACCACGCTCGCAGCCTGTCCCAGAGCCCTCGTGGCCCAGTGTCGTTCGTCCTGGGCGATCCTGGGGCCTCCTGAGCGGTGTCTGGCATGGTCTCGCCAGCAGTCAGCTGCTTGAGTTGATCTTCCGCTTGTCTGGCCCGAATCTGCCATCCCGTCGCCGCCTCGGTGAGCTGCTGGACTTGTCGCTCGAGCCCAGCGATGTGGTCGACGAGCGGCGCCAGGTCGATGGTCGTCGCGATCCTGTCGGTGTTGCCTGTCGCGTCCTGTTGGCGTTCTGTCGCATCCTGTTGACCGACAGTCGGCGCAGGAATGATCACCTGCCACTCGCCATTGACCTTGTGCCCCTGGAGCGTGCCACGGCGCAACCTGGCACGCACGGCGTCGGTCGTGGTGCCCAGGAGGTGAGCAGCCTCGACCACGCCGACCGTCGCATCCTGTCGCGTCACGTCGAGGCGGTCGTTTTCGACGGTCGTGTCCTGTTGCTCGCCTGTCGGTGTCCTGTCGCTCATGGTCGGGCATCATATCCCCTGGAGCCCTTTAGGGGTATGTCGTGAGCAGCGAAACGGCCCCGAAGGTATCAGGAGCCGTTTCTCCGGTTTGCGCATAAGCACTGATTGTCAGTATGTACGGCTGTTCAACGGCCACCGGCCTGGCGATTGTGCCAGGCCGGTGCTGAGTGATATGTCTGCGGAGATCGTGGGAACAATCTTAGGTGAGGACTGGCGCTGCTTTGGAGCCTACTCGTGGAGGGTGGTAAAGTCCTCCCCCACCGGGGTCAGTGTCGCGAGGAGCAGCACCACGTCGTCCTCGCCGGCGTTGCGGATAGTATCCTGGGGATCCTCGAGGAAAAGCGCATCCCCCTTGGTAAGAATGACCTCGGTGCCGATCGACACTTCTTCGGCCGGGGCGGGGGTGCCGTCGACCGCCGCCCGCGTCAGCTGGGTGGTCCCGCCCAGCGGCGTGAAACCAAAGGTGCCGGCGTCGACCACGAGCACGATCGACCCGGGGTGGCTGTGGGGCGGGAGGCCGCCACCCGGCGCGATCGTCGTCCGGCGCAGGACCAACTCCATCTCCGGGATGGAGTTGGTCCTGCGCCGGACCCCAAGTCGACGCCTTCGATGCCGACAGGCTCGGTCAACGGCGTGGACTCCTGCGCGGCGGCGGCCAGGCCACGGGCGGCAAGGGCCAACCCGAGCCCACCGGCTCCGAGGCGCACCACGGCGTCACGACGGGACATGTCCGAGTTGGTCGACCATTGCGTAGCGGGTTTCATGACACTCCTCCTTATAGGACGATCCTAACGACGTCGGTCCCGTTCAGGCCGAGCGCGCCATGCCCGTCGCCCGGTGCTGCGGCGAACCCGGGGATGGTCCCGCACCGGGAGGAGTGCTGTCTGAGGTAGCCCTACTCTACGCCAATGCTGGGCGATGTCAACCACGCCCCACGGCCCGGGCAATGACTCCCGGGCCGTTGTCGTTGATTGCGGGCGGTGTGGGCGATCCTGGGGCGTCCGACGCCGGGACCGTCTACTAATTCCTGGAGTAATAGCCTTCGCGGCTGTCGTGCCCGCCACCGAACGCCAGGATTCCGAGGCCGATAAGGAGGAGAACGAGAATGATCAGTTCCATGGAAATACCTCTCTGAACTTTGGTGACCAACGATCACGGCGTCGGAGGGATTAGCTGAGGCGGCACTCGCCGCCTCAGGTCCAGGCATTGTGTGCGGAGGGGTCAGGACACGACGGACCTGGCCCCTCCCGACGGACGCAGCGTCATGCCTGGCTTTCGTCGGGCAGCATCACCGCTGCGGCCGACCCGGCACGTACCTGCCGCAGCGCCTGGACCTGGTGGCCGGCGCTCCGCTGCAGCGCGCTGGCCACCACCTGCATGCGCATCATCAGGCCGGACGAAGCCCGGCGGTCACTGGGGAAGCCTTCGGCCACACACCGTGCCCGCTCGTTCTGGGACACGAGCAACTTGCGATCAGCCGCGATTGCCATGGCGTGCAGGTCCATACTCATCGTCGTCGTCTCCATCCGGGGGTCATGTCCGCTGCGGTTCGTCCGGTCCCTGAGCAGGTCCGTAATCGTCGCGATCCTTGTGTGGTCTGCTCCTCTTCACAGCTTGGGGGGTGACGGATCGCCCCACCACCCGCACTGTGCCCACAACTCTCTACACGCTTGAACTGTGTGTCCTCATCGGAACAGATGCCCGACATCACCGGCGGCTCCGGTTCTGGATCGACGTTGATCCAGCCCAACGCGGAATGCAACGCCGCCAGGTGAGCGCACCGGCTGTGCCGAACGAATCCCGGGCAGGTGCACGAAAAGCCGGTCAACCGATGAAGCGTTCCCGGTTGCGATCGTGACGAGCCGTAGAACCGACCGTCGTTTCGATCCTGATAGAGCTTGACGCCCGACGCCCGGGCCTGTGTGGCGAGACGGGTGAGCGCTTGCTCTCGGGACTCCGGCGCGGTGGTGGTAGCGATGGTGGTCATGATGCCCTCCTTGGGCGGGTGCCGGCCCTTGCAACAGGGTTGTCGGCGGTGAATCTCGGCGAGCGGTCTGTCAACTGCTCTAGATGTATTATAGAGGATTGATAGATGATATGCAATAGGATACAATGGATTTGTTTAGACGTTCGGCAGGATTCCCAGAAGGATGCGCAATGGATCGCAGATCATCATTAGAGGTTGACGACCTGATCACCGTGTTGGAGGCAGCTCAGGAGTTCGAGATGGGGGAGTCGACGGCATGGCTGCTCATCAAGCGCCACGACGTGCCGCGCTTCCGGCTCCCTGGACAGGGAAAGCGCACCTTCATTCGCCGCGGCGACTTCGAAGAGGCGTATCGGACGCCGGTGCCAGTCGTGAGCGATCCAAAAAAAGCGGCCGCGTGAAGTAGCACGCGGCCGCTGACAGACCGCCCGCCTGGTTGCACAGGAGGGGTCATTCGCATTGTACCGAAGGAAAGGGCACCTATGCCCACCGATCAGCACACGGAGACGTGGGCGGACTGGATGCCATCAGACTGGATCGGTCCAGCTGATGAAGAACTGATCACCCGCGACGAACTCCTCACCCAAGCCAAAGGCTTCGGTGCGGATATTCACCCGCGGACACTCCAGATCATGGAGAACCAGGGATTAGTGCCCCGTCCTATTCGGCGTTGGCACGATGGAGCTGTTCGCGCTCTATACGCCCCGTGGGTCGTTGATCTTGCCCTTCGCGCCTACGAACGGCGCCGCGGGAAATGGCCCCTGGACAAGGCTCTCGAGGATGTTCGAGGTGCCGTCAAGACAGCCATCTTCACCCATCTGATGAATACCAACCAAGTCACTTCAGCCAAATTACTCACCCAACTCCGCGAACTTGCCGATCAACACGCAAAGCGGACCGGAACGCCGATCCAATCCTCGGAAATCCGCTTGCTCGACGCCGACGATCGAGTGGTCGCCACCCTACGACTGAAGTTCTCCGATTCGCGTTAGGTATCGATAATTCATGTAGGTAGGGTATGCTTACAAGCAACGAACGGACACATTCGGTTTCGAGACCGGAAGGAAGGCGCATGGACACCACCAATCACCTCGTTCGATTCTCCGATGTACGCAGGGCAACCGGACTCCGACCCCATGTGCTGACCCGACGGATTCAACGAACGGGCATCCAGTCGTTTGTTGATGGCAAGGATCGGAGGCAACGGCTGATCGACGTCCGCGACCTGCCACGGCTCACCGCAATCGAACCCGTGAAGCGCCGCGGACCGTCGCGGGCATAGCAAAACCCGCCCCCGATGACGGCAATCGGAAGGGGCGGGTCTCACAAAGGACACGGGTCAACATGTCGAGAGAAGCATACCCCAACCACCAGATTTCGCAACAGTCTCCACCAACGCGATACCCCCAAGAGCTCCGCGATCGCCCGCAGTGGCTGACGCACGCGCGGAAAGTGCCCAAGAATCCACGCACCGGTGGGAATGCTGACCCCACAAACCTGGCGACGTGCGGCACCTTCGAACAGGCTTGCAACGCCGTCAGTCGCTACGGTCATGACGGCATTGGGTTCGTGTTCACGAACGACGACCCATTCGTCGGGATCGACCTCGACCATTGCCGGGATCCCGAAACCGGCGTCATCGAGCCGTGGGCGATGGAGATCGTCACCCGGTTCGCCTCCTACACCGAGATCACCCCGAGCGGAACCAGCCTCCACATCATCGCCCGTGGACAGCTTCCTCCAGGCCGGCGCCGGACCGGCAAGATCGAAACGTACGATGATGACCGCTACTTCCGGATGTCGGGCGACGTGCTGCCCGGTTTCGAGACCATCCGCGACTGTGGTTTCGATCTCGCCGCGTGGCACGGCGACACATTCCCGGTGAAAGACCCAACACCGGTTCGGCCACCCCCGCGGACCGCGAACCGCCTCGATGATGACGCGATCATCGAGCGCGCCGAACGATCACGGAACGGCGCCGGTTTCATCGCGTTATGGAACGGGGACACCAGCGGTCACGACGGAAACCACAGTGTCGCCGACCTCGCCCTGATGAACGTTCTCAGATTCTGGACCCAGGGCGATCCCGAGCAGATGGAACGATTATTCAGCAGGTCTGTACTCGGGCAGCGTGACAAGTGGCGCACCCGCGCCGACTACCGCCGGCGCACGATCGATCGTGCGCTCGACACGCCCGACTTTTACGACCCGGGACACGCTGCACCGGCGACGCCCCGGACGCCGGCGCCCCCTGACCGCATCGCCGCACCACCCTCGCCGACGATCCCGGTCGCGGATGCTCCGACCTGTGATGACGTGCGCGCCGAGCTCGAGGCAGCCCGCGAGACGATCACTCGCCAGGCCGAGCAGATCACGCAGCTGCAGCGCGACAAGTCCATGCTGATGGCGCTCCTTCTCAATCCCCACGTCGCCGCGGCCGACAAAACCGCCGTCGCCGCGACCCTCGACAAGGCGACCCGGAAGCAACCCGGGGAGGATGGACTCGTCACGCTCAAGCCTGGCGAGATCGCCAACGACTGGCGGCCACGGGCGAAACCCGGCGAAAACACCGATCCCCTCAATAAAGATGGATCGAAACCGCTGATGAGCCGGAGCGCCGTCAAGCGCACGATGGCCGGCCTCACAATGCGGAAGTTCATCGAGGCGACGGCGCACAAGCGCCAGGTGGAGCCGAAGGGCCGGGAACCCTATCAGGAGACCGTCTGGCTCGTGAAACCGCCGGACTCGGTCGCGGACTTCCTGGCCCCGATCGCGCTGTTCACGCCGGCGGAAGCGACGCCTCGGAAGCCGCGCACGATCACCCCGCAGTGCCCCGACTGTGGTGTTGATCTCGACGTCACGACCTGGACCGTGACGGAAACAACCTGCCCCGAGTGTGGGCAGGTTCACCGTGAGAACTCGAAGCCCCGTACCGTCAAACCGATCATCACGATCGACCCGAACGCCCGCGCCGCCGAGCGCGTAGATCATTTATCTACGGTAAGAAGTGTGGACCCTACCGTAGATCATTTATCTACGTGCTCGGCTCCACCGGTCGACACCGAGCCGCCGCTCGATGACGTCCGGCCCGAATCCACCGGTCCACCGCCGAATTGGGAGGACGAGCGCCGTCTCGTTTACGGGCAGCTCTATCGAGGGGGCGTGGCATCGTGACCGGGCCGACGATCATCCTCACCCGCGAGGGCCGCGCCGAACTTCGATTCCCGTATGACGCCGCGTTCATCGAGCGGCTCAAGGCGGCCGTGCCCGCCTACGCCCGGTCGTACGACCCGACCGGAAAGGTCTGGACGGTGATGCCCCCATACGTGGATGTCGCCGCCCAGCTGATGCTCGCGACGTTCGCGGATGTGGAGATCGAGGACCTGGGCGAATCCGGGCGCCGCTCGTCTGATCGCGACCGTCACGCCGGCGAGGATCCGTGGGTGATCCTTCATCTCCGACCTACGGCGCCGCCCGAGCTCGTCATCGCTGCCCATCGCTGCCTGGCGAAGCTTCACCATCCCGACCGTGGTGGAACTACGGCCGTCATGCAGGAAATCAACGCCGCCGCCGAAGCACTGCGAGGTGGTCGATGACCGAGATCCACGATCTGATCGAGTTGGCGCTTCGGCTCGAACACTGCCGATCCCTCCCGCCCGGACTGCTTCGTCACCGAGAACCCCGCGCTCGAGACGGTCCTCGACGGTATCCGGAGCCCTTGCGGCGAAAAGAATCGCTTAGAAGGGCACACAGCGCTTCCGAAGTGTCAACCTATGGAGGGAGTCGATGATCAACACGTATAACG
>MWVY01000282.1_pt1 | contig 12236 bp, 23 predicted proteins | sample 1047251 | NCBI WGS metagenome assembly MWVY01 (sample SAMN06349983, study PRJNA376086) | soil metagenome | isolation source: MS7-5 sample Antarctic (ecotone) soil | place: Antarctica | collected 2015-01-13
GCTTCAGTTCACCCACGGTCCAATTAAAGCACATCTAAGGGCGCGGTGCAATGGTGGTTCAAGAAAAGTTTACAAAAAGTTCGTCGGCTGGTAGCATGTATAGCCACTAGCCCACGACTAGAGAAAGGACGGTGCATGAGGCTAGACCACGAAAGGGTACATTGGCACCGCGACCGCCTGGGTTGGACGCTAGAGACTTTGGCCGAAAAGGCGGAAGTAGCCAAAGGCACGGTTTTGCGCGCCGAACATGGAGAGGATGTACGCCCCGGCTCAGGGCGCCGGATAGCGCAAGCCCTGGGCGCCGAGCTCTCAGATCTGATCCCGGACAAGCCGGGAAGAGTCGAGGAGCTAGTAGGCGCGGGAAAAGCTGAGGCCCCGAGGGAGGCGGGGCGTCCCGGCGGGGGGAGGTCGGCCCACGATATTGCCCGTGGCGAAGCTCGGCGGCAGTTCGAGATAGACGCCAAGGCATTCAGGCGTACTATCGCGTCTGAGGGAACCGACCGCGCGGCGCGGGTCTCCGATATCTACGCGCCCGCCGTGTATGACGCCCTGAAGCGCCAACCTCCCGACGAGCTGGCCGGAACACTGCTGGACGCCGAACGGCATGTCGCGTACCTCGAGCAAGAGAATGCGGCCCTACGCGAGGCCCTCAGCCAGGCGCAGGCGGCGCTTGAGGAGCGTGGGCAGGGCGCCCAGGAGCCCGCCGACGCGGTTCGTTCAACCAATGGCTAGACGCAGAAAAAGGGCCCGCCGCTAGCGAGCCCGAACCCGATGCCTTCCGAAAGGACAAACGTGATTATAAACCACAACGCGCACGAGCGCACCACCGAAATCGAGTTGCTTCAGAACGTCCCCGAAGAAATGCGACAGCGCCCTCAGTGGGTGGTGTGGAAGCTAGAGCAGCGCGACGGCAAGCCCACAAAGATGCCATATATCGCCGGCGGCGTGGGCAAGGCAGATACGACGGACCTAATGACCTGGCGCCCCTTCGAGGAGGCCGCCCAGGCTCTTGAGACCGGCCGGTATAGCGGCGTGGGGTTCGTGTTCTGTAGCGGCGACCACTTCACCGGCATAGACCTCGACGACTGCCGCGACCCCGAGACCGGTGAAATCGAAGAGTGGGCCGAGAAGATCGTGGAGGAGTTCGGAGGTTACGCCGAAGTCTCGCAGTCCGGTGAGGGCATGCACATCATCGTGCGCGGCAAGGGCCCGAACAGGAAGCGCGGGAAGGTGGAGGCGTACAGCATAGAGCGGTTCTTCGCCATGACGGGGCGGGTGATCCGATGAAGATCCCCGAGCGCCAGGCCGCGATCGACGACCTGACGCGCAATTACCTCACCGCCCCGAAGCCTCAGGCCGAGGAGAACAGCCGCCGCTCTTACACAGCACCCTCGAAGGGCGACGAAGAGATTATCGAGAAGGCACGCGCCGAAAAAAACGGCAAGTTCGACCGTCTGTGGCGGGGTGACACCTCCGACTACGGCCACGACGCCAGCAGGGCGGACGACGGCTTCGTCCACAAGCTTTGGCCCTACACCCAGGACGAGGAGCAAGTCGAGCGCATACACGCCATGTCGGGGCTGAGCCGGCCGAAGAGCACGCGCCGGGTGGATTACCTTCGGCGTTCCATAGCACGCGCGAGGGAGGGCGTTACGTGGTTCTACGAGTGGCCCGAAGAAAGAAACCACCACGGGCGTACCTCCACTAACCCCACTAACCCCACTAACCCCACTAACCCTACTAACTCCGCTAACCGGACACAGCCGTTGACGGCCACCGAGCTCATGGGGCTAACCTTCGAGCCGACGCGGTGGGTGGTCCCGGGCGTGCTGCCTGAGGGGCTATCCCTGCTCGTCGGGAAGCCGAAGAAGGGCAAATCGTGGATGGCCCTCGGCGTGTGTGAGGCGGTCGCCGACGGCGGGGTCGCCTTCGGCACGAGGCGCGTGGTGCAGGGCGACACGCTGTACCTGGCGCTGGAGGACAACCATAAGCGCCTACAGAAGAGGCTAAAGAAAGTCCTCAACGGAGCGCCGCCGCCCGACAGGATGCACCTGCACACAGAATGGCCGCGCCTGGACGAGGGCGGGGCGGAGCAACTGGACGAATGGCTCACGGACCACCCCGAAGCCCGCCTCGTGGTGATAGACACGCTGGCGAAGATACGTCAGCCGGCGCGTGGAAACAACATCTACGCCGAAGATTACGCCGCGCTTGAGAAGCTGCTAACCCTCGCGGCCAAGCACGGGGTAGCCATCGTCGTTGTGCATCATCTCCGCAAGATGGCCGCCAGCGACCCGATGGATGAGATCTCATCCTCAACCGGCCTGACAGCTGGGGTGGATGGTTTCCTCATCCTACGCCGGACGCCGGGGAGCAAGGGCCCGACGCTCTTTGTGGACGGCCGCGACATAGAGGAGCCCACGGAGTATGCCCTGCATTGGAATCACAATACGGCGACCTGGACGATAGAGGGCGACGCCGAAGAGGTGCGCATCTCCCAGGAGCGGGGGGATATTCTGCTGCTCCTCAACCGGGCCCCGTCCCCCCTTACGCCGAAAGAGGTGTCAGACGTGATGCCGGGCGCCAAGTACGGCAGCGTCAAAAAACTCATGTGGACCATGCTCGGGGACGGCCAGCTCATCAAGGACGACAAGGGGCGGTACTCGCCTACTACCCCTACTACCCCTACTACCCCCGGTAACCCTGGTAACCGTAGTAACCCTGGTAACTCCGGTAACCGTGGTAACCCTACCCCTCGCAGGGTTACCGGGTTACCGGGCGGCGATTCGGGCGGTAACCCTACTTTCCCCGATACCTATGCGGAAAACGACGCTTCGGTTACCGGGGTTACCGAGGTTACCGAGGGGGGGCGGTGTAGGCATGGCACGCCGGAGGGGTACCCGTGCGACGACTGCGAGATAGACGACCGCTTCGGGGGCACCCAGTGAGCCGGCCCAGAGTCCTCCGCTGCGCGGCCTGTGCGCGCCGCATAAGGCCCCACCACCCGCATATAGGGATAGAGGACCTCGCTACGGGCGAAGAGTTCAGCTACCACGCCCGCTGCCGGGAGCGCCTCGTCCTGGAGACCGCCGCACGCATGGAGCGTGGGAAGGCTTACGCCATGCACCACTATCACAGTGCCCTGTGCCCCGACGAGGCCCCCGGCTTCGGCTGTAGCGGCGGGTGCTTTGATACGCCGATGGCGGCGGCGAACTAATGCCGCAGACCACGATACAGATCCTCCGTTGCCTCACTCTAGGCAGGTACACCGCCCGCGTGGTGGACGGTCGGCTAGAGACGGAGGGCCCGCAGCCGCTCGCCGGCCCACTCCCCGCGAGCATCAAGGCCCGCCGCGCCGAGCTCGTCGCCTTCCTGAGCGAGCGGTGCGGCGCCGCGTGGCCACCAGCGCCCGGCTCGCGTGAATCGGTTAGGGCCGAGCAGCTGCGCCAGCCGCACAAGAACACGCGCGAGGAGCGGGACCGCGAGTTCCGCCAGAGGCTACAGAAGCTCCGCGAGAAGCGAGAGGAGGCAGCGTGACCCCCAACGAGGTGCTAAGGGAGCTTGACCGCCTGGGAATAACTATCTTCTACCAGCAGCTTGGTCCCGACCAAGATCCCGACATGCTCCACATCGGCAACGACGGCGAGCATGTGTACCCGGAGCTGCGCCGCGCCATAGAGGAGCGAACGCCGGAGATCTTGAAGCTTGCCCGCTTCGAGCCGAGCCGAGGCGCTGTCGCCGTCTACCTCAGAACGCCGAGGGAGGCCGAGTGATCGCCGGTTTGCTCAGGGCGCCCGAACGCGCCGCCGAAGCCTTGCGCTACCTCGGACACAACTATCCCGAGTGCCTGGAGAATCTGCGGGTGCTAGACGAGCACGAAACGGCCGCACACGCGGCCGCGCTACTCGGAGACCGGGAAGGCTACCTCGACGCTCTAAGGGCCTACATGAAGGCTGGCAGAGACGCTGCCCTGGAGATACGGAGGAGGGCAGCATGACGGACCGCGACAAGCGCGACGCCGAACGAAGAGAGAGGAGGCAGGCCGAGGAGGTCGATGAACGCCAGCGAGAAGAAAAGGAGCGCCGCTCTGACCAGCTGAAGGAATCGTGGCGCCGCAACCGCCCGAGCGAGGAGGAAGAGAGGAGAAGGAAACCAAAAAGATGATGCGATTCCGCGCCAAGTGCCCACGAGGGCGCATGACTTTACCTGCAGCCTCACCGTCTGCAGCCAGGACACCAATACTAGTGAAGGAGGCCGATGGAAGCCGTTGACGAGGTGCGCGATGACGTGCGGGACCGGGAGCTTACCCGCTTGATCGAGCGGAGGGCAGCATGACCACCGACGTAGAGCGCTACATAGGCCGGGACGCTGGCCCGCCGCCGCCCGTAGACGGGCTAAAGGCCACCGTTATCCTCCGGGGCTCGGACGGGAAATCCTGTGAGACGGCCAAATACCTCATCCTTGCACTGCGCAAGATGGATGCCAGCGTGTGGATCTCCCACCGGAGGGGCGGCAGCCTGCAGCTAACCGACAGGGGCCGCGACACGAGAGGTAAACAGCGCCTGTGGGCTCGCTTCCACCAGGGCCAGGAGCTCACCTTCACGGCGACGGGCCCAGAGGCGGCAGAGGCGATTGACGCCTGTAAGGCGATGGCGGAGGTTCACCCGCTGTGGCGTGGGGCGATCTACCGGGAACGGTATCGGAAACGGCGCCGGACGCGGAAACCAAACACGAGCGAAAGGGGCATGATTTGACAATCGAGATCCTGGAGGCAATGACCCGCCCGGACGTGAATGGCACGCCGAGCCTGCCTAAACGCAACGGCCCTAAGGGGCTACTACCGAGCACGTGGTTGGAGCGGACCCTGAAGCTGGAGTACGTGGTCTGTGGGGAGCTGAGGACCACGCAGGCCACGCTCCTGGACACGTACCCCGCCGGGCCGGTGCTGAACATCGGCGGGGCCAAGACGTTGATCTCCTGGGACAGGCTCGTACTTTGCGAGCTGGTCGAGGACTAACGAACAACCTACTGAAAGGCGGCAACATGACCACGGATCCGGTAGAGATACTGAACCGGCAGAACGCTGAGATTGCACAGATTCGCGGATATGTGGACCTCACCGAAGAGGCCAAGAATAAGCGCATAGCCGAGGTTACCGCGAGGGCCAGGGCAGAGTATGCCGAGGCCCGCGAGGCCGGCGAGCGTGAGAGGGCCGAGCGGGTGGCGAAGGCGGAGGAGGCGCTGTTTCAGACCCCTTATCCGTATGCCGCCTCCGACCTGGAGCAGGCGCAGATACGTGCTCTTCGTCGTGGCGCCTACGAGAGCGTCGAGGCCCTGTTGGCGCGCGTTCCCGACCCGGAGTACGCGGGCGAGGAGTTAGATAGGCTACTCACGCGAGCGGAGCGCACGCAAGACCCGGAGCTTGCCGACGCTGTCTACCACGTGGCCACGGAGAGGGGCGCCCGGACCATCGCCGACGCCTACCTCGAAAAGAGGCCGCACGCAAAAAGGCGTTGGGAGGAGTTCGTCGCGGCCAGCCGGGAGGCCAGAGAATCTCAGGGCCTCGGGGGCCTGCTGGAGCGTTCGTTAACAGACCGTGCCTTCTCCTCCGAGGCTGCAGGGTAGGGGGAGGCTAGACGATGCCGACGACCATTGAGAGGCGAGTGCGGCAGCTGGAGGCAACGACCGGCGGGGGCAATAGGTGCCCGGTGTGTGGCAACGGCCCCGACGACGACAACCGCCCTTCTTCGATCGTGTTCGTGGATCCCGACAAGGCTCCGCCTGATGAGTGGTGCCCCGCGTGCGGCCGGCCGATTGCCATCACCATCCACATGGATTGGTGAGCACGAAGCCAAGCAATGAAGCTACTGAAGGGAGCGACGTAATGCCTACAAGACCGAGCCGGAAGGCTGCCACGCTAGCGGAACTGGCCCGCGGCCAGGGGGACCCGGTCGAGGCGTTTGCCCCGGCGCCCGGCATGAAGGAAGCCAGAGAGGCCGCCGGCGTGAGTCTGTCGGAACTCTCCGAGATGACCGGCTACAGTAGCGACCTCCTCGCAAAGATCGAGGCCGGGGATGTACCGGTGCCCAGGATCACCACCTCGCGGATTTCCGCGGCATTGGCCACGGAGCACACCGCCGTTCGTGGCGAAGGGCCGCAAGAAGTGACCCGCCTCAAAGACATTCAAGAAAGGACCAAGACTGTGGAACACGTACCAGACCATCACGTACTTGAGGAGAATTTTCACCCCGCCTACGCCGAAAGAGAGACACTCTTCAGAGACCAAGCCGCGAAGCTGTGGGACAAAGAATCGAACGCTCGAGCGCAGATCCGGACCGACATCAGCCTCTCAGAAGAGGAGAGAATGGATCAGTACATCGCTGTCTACGGCGGCCTTGAGAAGACACTCGATGAGCTCTCAGGCGAGCTTGGCCGCGAAGAGGGCAAAGCCATTCTGGAGGCGACAGAGACGCTCTACGGCGGTGGGAGTGGGAAGAAGTTCTCAGAGCACCTTGCCAGCGTGGCCAACGTCCCTGACGAGCGGCTAGAGAGCCTTATGAACACCGCAGTGCGTAGCGGCCAGGGGGAGCTTGCCAGGGCGATAGCCGTCAGCGCATACGAGCGTGGCGGCTCCGCCAGTACCATCTTCAACTCGTGGGCCGAGGCCCACCCCGAGCGCGCAGCGGCTTTGGAGCGACTCACGAAAACGCCCGGTGCCGAGCAGATGGCCACGCGCACCAAGCGGGCCATGACTCCTCCGAAGGCCGCCCTTGCGGATCTCATACCCACGCATGAGGACGAGCGCAGGGCCGCCGAGGCCGAGGCCGCCTCAAACGTGGCGAAGTACGCCGAGTTCTTCGGCCCTACTACCGTTCCTCGCCAGGTCGGGGGCCGGCGTTCGTGAGTAGGGCAGGGCGCCGGGGCTTAGGCAGCAAAAGGCGCCTCCGTCGTGAGGCCCATCGGGACGTGACGAGGATTGTCTCTCTCTCAGAGGCGGGCCGCTCGCCTCGAGTGATCGCCGCAAGCGTGGGCCTGCACGAAGAGTTCGTCCAGGCTGTTCTCGAGCAAGCCGAGGCGGTCCGTGGGGAGGGGGCGTCCGTTGGCCGCCAGATGTAGCGGGATAACGCGCTCGGGCTCCCGTTGCCAGCGCTCCGCGGAGGGTCCGCACGGCCTCTGTTGGGCTCACGATCCGACCAATGCCGACCAGCGCCGCCGGCTGGCCTCGAAGGCGGGCAAGTCGAAGCCCGACCGGGAGCTGGCCAACATCAAGCAGCGTCTCTCTGACCTCGCGGACGACGTGCTCGAAGGACGACAGGACAGGGGCGTGGCCGCGGTCGCAAGCCAGGTCCTAAACGTCTACCTTCGGGCCGTCTCTGTGGAGCTGAAGGCACGCGAGCAGCTGGAGCTTATCGAGAGGCTGGAGGCCCTCGAGGAGCAGCTGGAGAGGGGTGCGCGCCGTGGGGCTTAGGAGCTGGGTAAAGCGCCTGGAGCGGGATGCCCGGGAGGAGATGATAGAGATCCCGCAGAAAGACGGCACGGTAGCACGCTTCCCCCAATCGGCTGCTAGGGACGCTTTCATCAACCTAATGGACCGCATGGGCGCCGGAGAGAACGCGCCGCCCGAGCACCCGCTCATAGCGGCGGCCAGGAACTCCAGTGATCCCAAGTGGGCGAACTCCATCTATGCCGTAGAAGACCCGGCGGCGCACGTGGCGCCGATAGAGGACCTCAGCGAGGGAGCCCGCGAATGAGTATGGAGAAGCGCATAGAGGCCCTGGAGAGGTCCTACGTAGCGAAGCTGGAGGCCCGCGAAGAGGACCCCGCCGAGGAGGCGAGACGGCGCGCGAAGTTCGCGGCCAAGCTGGAGCGCGTCGAAGAGACGGAGGGCAATCCGAGGAGACGCATCGCCCTGGACGAGCTCAAGGAAACGATGAAGGAACGGGTTAGGCAGAGGACTGGCGCCCCCTAGAGTTGCCTACTCCTTACCCCCGGCCCGGGGTCCACGTGGCGCGTGTCGAAGTAGTAGTCCATGTCTTTGAGGAACATCGGGAACTTACCGGCTATGTCCTCTCGGTCCCATACCTCCGAATAGCTGAGGCTTCCTCCCCCCGAGCGCTGGTCTCCCTCAAAGGGCAGCAATTCGTACACCGGAGCCTCGGGGCTGCTTTCGTCAAAGACGTGGACACGGTAAGCCTCGAAGTTGTACGCGGTGCATCTGAAGAGGGTATACACGGCATTTCTGTTGCTCTGGGGGTCCTCGTATCGGCTGACCTCTTCTCCCTCAAACTCGGCCCAGAAGCCCGGGAACCCGCCTCCCCTTTTTTGTCCGACCAAGACCTTGACCATGGTGCTCCTTCCCTCGCGTGCAAGAGAAAGCGTACCCGGGAGAGCAGCCGATAACACGCTATTCGACCACGACCCGCTTGTAACGAGCTTGGCGGCGCTTGGCGGCCTCCAGGGCGAGCAGGAGGGGTAAGGGCAGGAGTAAGATGCCCGGAGATCGTAGGCGTACAGGGGAGGCTCTAGGATGGCCGGGTATTTGCCTAAGACGGCTGATGCATAACTGCTCAGATCAACAGATCGGCCAAATGGCGCAGCGGCCGACCGAGCTGGGAGTTGAGCCATTGCCCGCAAGTGTATGCTGCGATCTTGGACGCCAAGCGGGCCAAAAGTCCGCTCAAGGTCTTGGCTCGATGGCGCTCCAGGAAAAACTGGTCCTTCAACTGGCTTATGACTCCCTCGATGATCTGACGCTTGCCCGACGCCCAACGCCGATCCGCCTCCGACCACGCTCGGTGGGAGTTGTCTTTGGGAGTTGCCGCTACCAAAGCTCCATAACTCTCCAACCACCGTCGTTCCCAATCTACCGAGGAGAATCCCTTGTCGGCCAGATAGGCGTTGTGGGCATCTTGGCGGATGAGAAAATCGCCTATTGGTCTCTCGTCCGCGGCTGCCTCGGCCAGACCGAAGGCTCTGATGACACCTTCGGGAGTGACCGAGAGGGCCACCTTGAAGCCGTAGACCCACTCGGTCTTCGATGCGCACCGCCCGAAGGTGGCCTCTCCAGCGAAAAGACCCTTGCGAGAGGCTCTCACCCTCACGACCGCCGGGACGAGGGTGGTGTCCAGAACGTGGTAGACCTCCGAACCATCGCAGAGTTGGCTTCGCCCGGCCACCTCGCGCTGCAAGGCGCACAACTCCGGCTCCAGAGCGCGCACCCGTCGGTTGAGTTGACTCTGGGAGAGGAGGTTCGGGAAGTAGGAGCGCAGATGTGCGTGAGCAAATCGCCAGAAATCCCGCTCGCTTCTGAAGCGAGGCCACTGGGCGAGTATCGTCAGGGTCAAAACCTCCGAGTCGGTGAGCAGGGCTGGCCGGCCGGTTTTCGATGGCTCCGAAGAGTGTTTGAGCTTCCACCAGTCGTCCACCAGCACGTACAATGAGACCAAGAAGGAGTCGAGATCCATCACGGCACCATCCTTTGGAGAGAGTTTGGTGCAGCATAAGGTCTGGGCTCCTTCTCTGTCGTCCTGCGTTACACATCAGCCGTCTAAGGGGTGGAACGGGAAGCGAGTGACCGTGCGGTTCGGGAGTGGCCGCGGCTTCGACGCTAGGTTGGTCGGCGACAACGCCGGTGGAATCACCGTAGAAACCATCAAAGAAGGCACCGACGAAGAACACGCCCGGAGTGCGTTCGTCCCATGGGCAGCCGTGCGATATATCCAGTTGCTCGACGAAGCCGCCGAAGGTGATCCGGGAATGCAGGTAACGGAGAAGCCGCCCGGGCCGGGAAACTCACCACCCGCCGCCAGGATGGAGTAAGGGCCAAGGGTGGATGTTGACATCCACTGTAAAGCGACGCTTTAAGGTGGCGAATGCCTCGTTTCGCAGGTGCGAGGCCGTACGGCGCACGCCGGGCGGAAGCCAGCGGTGAAAGGCCGCATCGGGGCGGCCCGATAGGGGTAGCCGCACCCAGCTTTGTGCGCGCACAACAAGCGGCGCTTGATGGCCTCCAGGGGGAGCGCGGAGCACCGCTCCAGGGGTAGGATGCCCGTGTGGATAGGGAACCCGAGGAGAGCTACACCGTCCAGGAGGCCGCCCGTATCCTCCGGACCACGGAGAGGACCGTCCGCCGGCGCCTGGAGCGTGGCGACCTCGAGGGCACACGCGACCCTACGTCAGGGCGTTGGCGGGTCGCGGCGCATTCTGTCACCGCTGCCATGCCTGAGAGGCCGCCAAAAGCCTCTCAGGAGCCGCCAGAAGCCGCCGAGGAAGCCGAAGGCCTCCGGGCACGGCTGGAGGATCTACAGCGCCAGCTTGGGCGCCTGGAGGGGCAGAGGGAGCTTGAGGCGGCCACGCAGTCCACACTCCGCGAGCAGCTGCAACGGGAGCAGGAAAGGGCGGACCGGCTGGAGGAGGAACTCAGGAACGCTCGCCAGGCGGCGGCTCGGCCGTGGTGGCGGCGAATCTTCGGACAGTAGGAGGCCCATGACCGGGCACCGTCCGCCCGTCCGGGGCATCCGGGAACACTTCTTATCGCCGATTGCGGACCATCTGCGGACAGTGGCCGGACAAACGCGGCCAAAGTCCGGACACCGTCCGGGGCGAAGCCAGCGGGGTTTCACCGCTGGCTTCGCCCCGATAGGCAGGGGCCGCCGGGGGGCATAATACCCGCCGCTGGAAGTATTATATGAAGCGGGTCTCGTGGGCACGGAGGGGTTAGGGGATCGGGACGGGGCCTAGAGGTCTATCACCAGCACGCCATCTATGACCCTCGGGTCGTAGTAGCGCCTGGTCTCGACTATCTGGACACCGTAGAAGTCAAAGAGACTCTTGCAGGGGATCGAGACATCGCTGCAGGCGGAGAGCCCGTAACTGTTCGCTTCTTCGGGGCTTACGGGCCGCAGCGCGACGCGCCGGCGCTCAGGGTCGAACATCGCCTGACACGCCTCCGGCGCTCCCCACATCTTGTAGCAGGCTTTGTTCATGCCGATGGAGCCGCCAACCCGAACGGACACGAAGGCGACCTTCACCCCCCCGTGCTCCGGAGCACGAACCGTCCTGTCCCACACCTCGAAGCCTTCGAGGCCGGCCAGGCGCGGCAGCTCCTCGCCCGCCATTATCGGGACACGCCGGCGTTACAGCGCCGGCAGGGAACCGCTTCCACGATCTCCGCCTCTTCGCCAGTCTCCGGGTCCACGGCCAGGTGGCCGATGTAGACGAGGCCGTCCATGCAGCCGTGAGGGGCTTTCAGGAGCTCCAGGAGCTCCAGGCGCCCAAGGCACGAGTGGTGGGTGTCGATGGTGTCGTCGTGGTCGTGTATCCTGCTGGTGTCCACAGTCCTCCTTAGGTATGTGGGCCGGAGCCCGGGAGCGCCTCCAACGCTCGCCGGGCTCAATGATTTGGGGCTAGAACGGGATGTCTTCCCAGTCCTCGTCCTCTTCGGTCTCACCAGCCTGGGCCGGGACGTTCTTCTTTTTCGGCTTCGGAACGGCCATGATGGTCTCCCAGTTGAGCATGGAGCCCGTGACAGCGCCCGTAGTGAAGTTCTTCTTCGGCTCGACGCGAGACATAAGCACGAAGCCTATGAGGTCCTCTTCCTCGAAGGCCGTGTCGGTCTCGAAGAAGTCGTTGCCGTAGTAGGCTTTGGCCAGGGCGCCGAGCTTGGTCCCGTCCCGGATAGTCCAGTTGCCAGTATGTCCGCTTTCGCCCCTCATGATGGCGGCATGGTCAAGTTCCTCTTTGAGCTTGAACGAGTCATAGAACTTGGCTCCGTCATACGTGCCGTCGGAGAGGTCGTCTACGATCTGCAGCTGGCAGTTGAGGTTCGGGTCAATCGTGAAGGTATGGCCGGCCTTGCTTGTCACTTCGTAGGGCTCGGGGTGGAGTTCGGCCTCGAGAATCATGATCTTGGCCTGCGGCAACTCGATAACCGGAGCCGATTCTTTCTTCGCTGACTTTGCGGTGATCGCCATTCTTTCGCATTTCTTGTTTGGTTCGACACTATGTGCCGTGTTTTCTGCTACAAGGCGTGATTGCTGCTATCCTTCTGCTATTCCTTTCGGCCTCCCTTCGAGGTCTTGCTCCCGTTTTTGCTTGGTAGGCGGCGGGAGCTTCAGTTCACCCACGGTCCAATTAAAGCACATCTAAGGGCGCGGTGCAATGGTGGTTCAAGAAAAGTTTACAAAAAGTTCGTCGGCTGGTAGCATGTATAGCCACTAGCCCACGACTAGAGAAAG
>MWVY01000283.1_pt1 | contig 12223 bp, 19 predicted proteins | sample 1047251 | NCBI WGS metagenome assembly MWVY01 (sample SAMN06349983, study PRJNA376086) | soil metagenome | isolation source: MS7-5 sample Antarctic (ecotone) soil | place: Antarctica | collected 2015-01-13
GCATCGGCGAGTTGCCGGCGCGCCCGGGCCTTGTTTGATCGAGCGACACCACCCTTCCGGGACCACTCGGTACGCTCTTCGGCACGATTCGGGTCGTGCCAGCGACACCATGCCTGCCCGTCGTCAACATGGGCGCTGCAGGGCTCCCCGGTTCGGTTCGTTCCTTGGCATTGGGTTGCCATCTCGTAGCTACCCCACCCCTAGACCGTCGGGCACGTTGCCCATCTCGCCCACGATCACGAGCGTCCGGAAGGGCACACGCCCACAAGCGGAGCACCCGGATTCCGGCATGGACTCGGACAGCACGGCCTCGGTGACGCCATCGACGTAGACCAGGCGGCTCGGATGATTGCCACACCACGGGCACCGCTCACGGGGCAAGCGATTGGCGACGCGGTTCAGGCGCGATTGCAGATTGCTCATTCCATTACCCCTTGTCACGCCGTGGCATCAGAAGGCGCCCACGCGTCGCTTGGCCTCGGCAAGCTGCTGTTCCCGGACCGCCGGGGCATTCAATGCGGCCTGCCGCCGCTGTTCCCGGAGCAACTCGGGCAATATCTCGTCGAACTCCTTCAGCGTCGCCCCTGGCTGTGCCATGAAGTTGGTCCGCAACTGGCCCGTGATTGCGGCCAGTGCCCGGGCATCGTGCTCCTGCTGCTTGGCGTCCCCGGCGGCCTCGAGCTTGGCCAGGTGAGCGTTATGCGCCGCCAGGTTCGTGTTGGCCCGTTCGAGCACACCTTCCAAATCGACGACGTTGCGCGCAGCCGCGTCTTCATCGATCGACCCGGACGGCGCCGTGCGACGGTTCGCCCGCTGCGCGTCCAAAGCCGCGGTGATCTCCGCGACCCGCTTATCCGGAATGGTGCTGAAGTAGATCTGATCGATGCTGAGTCGTGCGATTCGCGTCATGGTGTTCGGTCCTTTCAGCGGACAAGACGGAGGCTCCAGGATCGCGGAAGCGGCGCGGGAATCAGCCTCGGTGACTCCGGTGCCTCGTCGCCCGGATCGCCCCGGCAGCGGGCGCAGGCGCGCCACGTTCCGCGACGGTAGGCGTCGGGAGCAGGCGTGAATGCGTCGCCGCAGCTGGTGCAAGTGGTGGTCATCAGCTCGCCTCCCGGATGGATTCGACGGCACGATTGATTCGCTGCATGACCACGGTGCTTCCACCGGCGTCGGGATGGTGAAGCTTGGCGAGGCACCGATGCGCCGCAGTGACGAGTTCCGGCGGCGCCGTTGGTAACAGGTGCAGCACGACGTAGGGATCCCCGCCGGTTGGGCGGCCACGATCGGCCGCGCCAGATCGAGACCCCTCGATATCAACCTGGTCGAACACCTGGGCAAGAACGTGATAGATCGCACTGACGTACCGGGCCGAGATCGTCCAGGTCCTCGAGCCGGGATCGTAGGACCGCAACGGCGAGGGCACCGCGCGCTTGATCGCATCGACCACATAGGCGTCGAAGGGGAAGGTGATATCGGCGGCCGAGCCATCGGTATGCCAGTGGATGAGGGGGTAGTTCATGGCGCCATCCCCGTTCCGGCTTGGGTTCGGAGTTGATCACCGGGACTCTCGCGATATGTCGTGTCATGGAGGAATGTCACCCGGGCCGATGTGGAGGCAGTCGGGTCCTTGGGAGAAAAATTATCTCCCGTAGTGGCCACACTTCTTACGGGAGAAAAATTATCTCCGTTACCTCGGTGGTCATCGAGTGTCACGATCGGGGGCACCGTGCGCGGTTTCGACTCGGTGCGATGGATGTCACCACACTCGGGGCAAATTGCCTCCGTAACGGTCCAGGTCGTGACCTCGAGGTCGACGCCGCACTCGAGACATTGGGGGGCGATAGTGCGCGGCTTGCGGGTCGGCATGTCGGCCGGCTGATGGAACGCCACCGGCGCCAGAAAGTCGGCGATGTTCTCCGGTCGTTGGACGCGCCAGACGGTTTCCTTGTACGGCTTCCGCCCCTTTGGCTCCACATCTTCCTTTTTCGAATGAACGCCCTTGAGCCCGTGTTTGGTCAGCTCGACCATCGTCTTTTTGACACTTGCCCGGCTCATTCGCGGTTTCGAGCCATCACGATTGAGGGGGTTGGTGTTCTCGCCGGGGTCAGGCTTCGGTCGCCAGTCGTTGGCGATCTCGCCGGGCTTGAGGGTGACGTAACCCTCGGCATCGGCGGGCTTCTTGATACTGCGGTCGATCGTTGCCGCGGCGGCAGTCTTTTCGGCGCTGGTGACGTGCGGGTTGAGGATCAGGGCAATGAGGGTATCCCGGTCACGCTCGAGTTGGGCGATTTTCCTCATGGCTTGCGCGAGTTGGACGTCACAGGCCGAATGGGGTGGCGGCTGTCCCAGTGGTTGCTCGGGTGGTGGCGGTGCTGATGAGGTCGGTTGCTGGCGATCGCCATAGACTGGTCCGCGATACCGCTGCAGCTGGTCGCGAATTTCCTTGCGGAGCAATTCAGGCCGGCCCTTGATCTTCTTGGTCCATTGGCCAGAGCTGCGAACGATCTCCTCGATCTGACCCGGATCCTGCGTCCAGAACAGGCAGGCGCCGATCAGGGCGTACCGCGCTTCACTCATCGATGGCTTGTTGCCGCGGCCGCCACCGTAGTACTCGCGAAACGTCGCGCCGTTGGCTGCCCTCGATGCCCGTTCGATGATTTCCTCGGTGGCGAGGCTCAGGCCGACTCGGGTAAATGGCTCACTGCTCGGCTCCGGCTCTTGGGGGAAAGTCTCGCGACACCAATCGGCGAGATCGTCACCGAAGTCTCCAAGGGTTTCGTGTCCTGGCAAGATGTTGCCGGTCATCACGAAATACCTCGAGTGATGGAAGGCGCCGATCCCGTCTGGGTGCCAACCGCTCTTTTCAGTTGGGAGGGTGCCGTACCCGATGCCGTGCAGGCCGGTGCCGCTTAGGCTGATCTCCCAGTACAGCCTTAGGAAGCGCCCGACAATGTCCTGAGCCCACGGTTCGATTGCGCCAGTTTCGGGATTGCGGCAGTGGTCGAGGTCGATGCCGGCAAGATCGCCATCACGACGAAACACAAAGACGAGGTGATCGGGATCCCGCCGGGCGACCTGGGCGAATGTCCCCCAGGTCGATGGGTTCGTGCTGGATCCACGCTTGCCGGTGTGGGGGTTCTGGATCACCTTGTCGTCGGCCCAGTTCGCCCACTGATTGAGGGCCTGCAGCTTGGGGGGGATGTTCACCGGATCGGGTTTGATGTATGCTGTGTTGGACATTAGCGGTGTCCTCCAGAAGAAATGCGTCCCTTCAGCTTGGTCGGCAGTGGGGCGCATTTCTACGTTAAGCGGCGCTCGGTGCGCTGCATGCGTTGATCCAGGCATCAAGATCAGCGTGGGCGATCAGCCACCCACGTGTGCGGTACTTGCGTGCAGCGAGGTCGCCCGCGTGGATCGATCGGTAGACTTCCGACTCGCTCAACCCCGTCAACTTTGCAACCTCCCGAGGTCGGAGGAACATACGGCTGGCAATGCTCGCCTCGGTGAGAATTGGCGTAATGTTCGTGGCCATTTGGTCCTCCGGGTTCGTGTGCTGCAGGCGGGTGATGCGCTCTATGAAGCCATAATGCAGGGTCTGAATCTGTTGTGCATCAACCGCAAATTGCTCAGCGGGGTTTGCAACCCCTAAAGTCAAATCAAGGTTGTAGCCTCCGGCACGCGGGTGAGTAGCAGCTTCCTATCACGTCCGTATTTCGTTTGGGTTGGTCCCTTGAGGCCAAGGTCTGTCACGGCATCCATGGCCAACCTGTGTTCCAGCCCGGTCTTCATCAGCAAAGCGACAGCCCACGTCCTGATAGCGGTAGGCACGTTCTGTCCGTTAGCTGCGCCTAGGAGATGCAGGTTCCATTGCCGTTGCTCGATCACCACGCGATCGTAGTACTCGGCAATCACGCTTTTAGGGGGGAGTGGCTCAGCCACGGCGATCACGACCATGGGCGGCCATGGGACGAATTCCCGTCCTGACCCAGAGGGCTCAGGTACCCGTCGGCCATATTCGCCGGACTTGAACAGCGTGGCGCCGATGATCGCGATCGCCTCGTTCTCGGGGTATGGGGGATGTGGGAATGTTTTGCCATAAAAGTCCAGTCCAGCACGACTCCGGCGATCAATCTCACGAGCGACCTGAGTGCCGTTCCATTCTTGATTACGAATGCCGAGGCGGATCCAGACGGAGCCAATGTCAAAATCCGTAATCCCATCCGCTTGCAATGGATCGATCACGGACCCATCCGCAGACAACCGCGTGGGATTCATGCAGCTCATGTCCACGGCGTCGCGAAGATAGGGGCGGTTCGGTATGACATAGAGATAGTGACGGCTTCCTGGAGCATTCGGGACGAATTGCCGAACGCGCGCATTGACGGACTGATGAGCTACCTCCCCCGCGTGCGCCTTCCTTTCCATTTCGGCGATCTGGTCAGCCATGCAGACGTGGACATAGAACGTGCCATCAACCTGGTCCAGGCTGATGGTGTCTCGTTCTGCCCATAATTCGCTGGCAATCGCCAGGATCCTTTTTCGCTGATCGAGTGTGGACGTGCTGCTCGTCATGCGGCGTCCAGTAGAATGGTGTTGTCCTCCACCGGGTATGAACCGGTGTCAGGCGTCTGATCCCCGGCCCGGACCATTCGGGCCGGGGATTTTTTTGCCTGGTCCCCGAAGAGCAGCCATTCCGGCGGCACATCGAGCGCAGACGCAATCTTTCGCACTGTCGAAAGCCGTGGGGCCCGTACGCCCTTACCAGTTTCGATTCGACTAAGTGTTGCTTCGGTTATCCCCGTGGCTTCGGCTACGTCGCGTTGAAGCATGAGCTTTTGAGTCCGCGCCACCCTGACGCGTTGTCCAAGTGTCTCCATGCAGACACCTCCTTCTATTCGATAATCATACTACATGTTCTTGACAATTGAATACAAAGTGAATTATCATTCACTTGTCAGATACAGACGCCTGACACCAACCATTTACCAGCCGACCGAGTTCATACCTCGCCGGCAAGCCCAAGGAGGGCACACATGGACACTACCACCCGAAACGCCGAAACCGTCGACCAGGCGCGTCGCCGGCTGGCCGAGAAGGCCCGCCAGGAGGGCGTCACGCTCACGCTGGACGATGATGGGCGCTGGTACGCCTCGTCGGTCAGCCATCCCGGCACGCGCCATTACTTGACCGCCTACAGCTGCACCTGCGTTGGGTTCTGCAACCATGGCAGGTGCAAACACAACAGCGCCTTGCTCGCGTGCCTGGGTTGGCTCGATCTCGATGACGACTCTGAGCCAGAGCCCACCCCGCCGGCGCCGATGACGATCACGTTGGCCCACGTCGGCGCCCACTACTCCCTCGATGCAGACCCGCAGTGGATGGAGCCGCGGACCGAGATCCTGGTCGATGGCGTCGAGAAGGTCCGGATCACGGGCGACACGTTCGGCCTGAGCGTCCACTGGATCGAAGGTGGCCGGCCGATTGATGACCTGACCGGCTGCACGCCGTCCTACCTCGACCACTACGAGGCGGTCCGCTACTGGATCGAATCGCTCGATACCCACGTGCCGGCCCACGTCGCGATGCAGGAGGCGGGGTTGTTCCCCGCCGGCGAGTTCGTCGACGCCCAGCCGGTCGCCGCCTGACCCTGAGGAAGATTTTCCTCAATGTTGCCGCCTAACCTGGTGGTCAATTGACCACCAGGTTCCCTTTAGGAGACGAATTCCCATGAAGCCGATGCCCCAGCGCAAGATCACCCTGATTGATGGGCAGTACGCTGCCCGTGTCCAGGTCGATGACGTGTCACAGGCACATGCCGAGATCAGCCGCGATGTTGCGTTCAGTTGCGACACGGTTGACGGATCGTGGACCGTCCTGGCCACACACCCGTATGTGCGTGATCTAGAGCGCGCGGATCTCTGTCTGTTTGGATCGGGCAGCATCCACGTGACCGACCCCACGATCTGCGCCTTCCTCGACGCCCTGTGTACCCTCATTGCGGCGCCGGATCTTTATGGTCCAGGGCACACCGTGCAATTCCCAGGGGGCACCGCATGACCACGAAGCAGATAAGCCCCTTCGCCGGGTTTGAAGGCACGTTCAACGACACCGCCCCACCCATCGGCTACGTTGGTGGCAGCCTGGTCGGCCAGGTCAGGGTCGGCACCAGCCGCGACGTGCGCGTCTGTGTTCACCGGGAGATCTGGTTCGCCCGGGATAATGTCAGTGACGAGTGGTCTGCCTATGTGGAGCTGCCGGAGCGGGGCAGTGGCGGCGTCGGGTCGATCCTGATCACCGACCCCGCGGCGAATGCGTTCATGGAGCAGCTGGTAAATCTGATCGCGGACCCGGAAGCAACCGGCGAGGCAACCTTCGGGCCACAGCCCGGGTGCATGGCCACAGAGGCCGTCTGAGACACGCCAGGATCGCCCAGGACGAACGAGGCAGCGCACGTTGGCCTGAAACGCTTCAGCAGATCATCAGGAACGGCTCAGCAAGCGCTCAGCCGCAGGGGCGAGACTAAGAGCAATCTCTCCTCCCCCCACCCGCCAGGCGGGTCGCCCCAAGCAGCGACCCGCCTTGGCATTTAAGTAACCCTCTACGTGAAAATACGGAGGCATCGGGCGCCTCGAGTGGGTATCCTCAACAACAGGCAGGGGGCTTGGCTGGGTACCCCCCCGGACCCCTGCGGGATGCTCTGGCGTCGCCGGCCAGCTTGACCGCGGCGGCCATCGTCCCCGCAACGCCCCGGTTCACGCCGGGGCGTTGTTGTGCCTGGATCGCCCCGCAATCGTCCAGGACGAATGAAACCAGCGGAGACGGCTCACACCATGCGTGTGGGCCGTCTCCAGTTTTAGTAGTGCTTCCTATGATTTACTTTATAACGAGATCAAGGCCGCTGGGGATGATACTCGGCGGCCTTCCCATCTCACGGTTGACGACACCCCATTCTAGAGGAGTAAGCAATGGACGAGCGCGACGTACGTGAGCAGCACACCGAGGACCTAATCCAGGTCCGACGGGTCACCCAAATGCATGCGGCATGGACCGAGGTGGAACGAGGTGCTCCCGGCGCCTTTACGCTCCAGTTGATCCTTGACAACGGGGCGGATGAGTACATCCTGCGCCCCACAGCTGATGACATCGACGTGTTGCAGGCGCTGTGGAGGCGCAGCGAGAGCGTGACGTTCGATCTGGGCCGCAAGGTACTCATGTTCAGCAGCGTCGCCAGCTGAAGGTGTGCTGCCCCGTACGATGGAGTCTGGGCTAGCCCGTTGGAGTCTCGTCACCCCTTCGACCTGGCCCGTATCCTGCCGGGGCAGGATCACCCCCCCCTGCGGAGCGCGTGGCGCCGTGGTCTGGTTCCATCCATCACGGCGCAGCAACTCTCGCGCTCACCGGCAACGTCTCGGTCTGCACACGCGAGGCCGGGGCGTTGTTGTGTGCCCTACGATGGGCAGGCTCTGGGCACCTCACACGTCATATCCCTCTGCACTCCGGATTCTGGCCGATTGCCGCAATGGTGCATCTGCTGATGGGCTATGTCGCGTGGCATCGATCGGCTAAGCTACCTGGCATGAGTGACACGACAGGGGACACATCACACAACACAACAGATGTGTCACATGACACAACCGTCGATGTAGCGACGGCGGCCCAGCTGCTCGATATCAGCGAAGAAGCTGTGCGTGCGCGCATCCGGCGTGGAAAGCTCAGGGCGGAGAAAGTTGGAGCGGTCTGGAGAGTACACCTCCCCAACGGCGAGCCGGTCAACACAACCAATCGGTCACCCCAGCCGTCACGTGACACAACATCACGTCACGCAACAGAACACACAACAGAACAGAACACGGAGTCGAGCGAGTTGGTCGATCACCTGCGCGGTGAGGTGACCTACTTGCGGGAACGGCTCGAGGAAGCCGATCGGCAACGGGGCTATCTCCAGCAGCAACTGGAAGCTGAACGCCAACGCGCCGATGTGCTCCTGGCCCTGGGCGCTGGCACGACGTCGGAAACGTCACCGGAAGCCGGAGAATCGCCTCAGACGAGCGATCCGGCGCCGACGGGTGTCCTGGCATGGTGGAAGCGGTTGTGGGGAGCGTAAGGAGAGATGTGACATGTTCAGGGACGGGGACGCGATGCGTCTGCTGGACAACATTCCGAGCGATCTGAAGGTCCGTGGGTGGCGGTATTCGTATACCGAGTCATCCGTCCAGAAGGGCCCAGCAGTTACCTGGTACGACGCCGTCTACATACGTCGCTTTGAGTCAGACATTGATGATGCCGCGCTGGCGGAGCATCCCCCACACAATTCCCATAACCAGTTAGCGCATGTCGTTCGCGTCTCGACCCTCATCTCCGCCTGGAGCAAGAGCTGGACAGATGCCCGGGACACAGCCATCGCGTTGATGCGTGCAGCCGATGCCAAGCGCCAGGAATCCACTCAGACACCGGAGAATCGCCCCAGGCGAACGAAACCGAGCCACAAGGCTCTGGGATAGGGTGCGGCAGTTCTGGCGCGGGTAGGGGAACCAATGGCATCTGTCGTGCTCGGATCGATCATCACCTGTCCGGTCTGCGGGTTAACCACGATCCAAACCATGCCGACGGAGGCCTGTCACGATCGTCCGAGGCGAGCGAATCCCAACTACACGGCTTCATGGATTGATCCCCTGTGTATCTGGGAGTCGGCGACCTTGGCGCAATGGCTTGACTGGCGCCGATCACAAAACTTGGGGGTCGTAACGTCTTGGCCGGAAAGGATGAGATTCGCATGACGCAGGGTACCGTGAGACACGTTTGGGCCGTCGTGTTGGCTTTCATCCTGGCCATCGCATTCGGCAGTGCGCTCTCGGGAGGGGCTGCACAGAATGAGGCAACGCCCGGGACGGAGGCAGACTTGCCCGCGCCGAACGGATCCCCGGCTCCGAGCACCTGCCGCGTCGGCCTTGCCCTTGAGTCCCTCCACAACATCAATTTGAACAATGGCACGATCGATGCCGACTTCTGGATCTGGAGCGTCTGTCCCGACGATCGGTTTACGCCGCTCACGACCATGGAATTCCTCAACGCCAACTCCGCCAACATGAGCATGGAAGGCGGGACCGTTGTCGATGGGCTCTTCTGGAACTACGCCAGGGTGTCGGGCACGTTTCGACTCGAGTGGGACCTGACCCGGTTTCCATTCGACGAACAGGTCTTCCGCATCGTGATGGAGGACACCGCCAACGTCGCTGCGGACTTCGCCTACGAGGCAGACCCTTCCAATCCTATTCCGGAGACCGACCTGCAGATACGGGACTGGCGGCTCGTGGGGACTAACCTGGAGACCACCACGTACACCTACCTGACGACCTACGGTGATCCGAGCGACCCGGATGGCTCCACCGACTATAGCCGACTCGTCCTCACAGCGACCTTTGAGCGCACCGAGCTGATGAGCTTCTTCAAGCTCACTTTCGTGGTCTACATTGCCTTCCTAATCTCGCTGATCAGTTACCTCCTGAATCTCCACAATCCCACGATGCTCACCGCGCGCATGAGTATTATCAGCGGCACGCTCTTCGCGGTGGCGGTGAGCATGCGAACGGCCACCTCCTCGTTGAGTACCGAGGAGAGCCTGACGCTCGTCGACAAGATCCATGTCGCCGCACTCGTTGCCATTCTGATCGACGCGGTCACGGCACTCGTAACGCAGCGCCTCATCGAGAACGATTACCCTGCGGCGAAGGTGACTCGCTTTAACCACATCGTGATGGTCGCCGTGGTTGTGGGCTTCGTCGTGGTCAACGCCTGGCTGATCGGTCATGCCACCCTTCGTTAGGTTGTATTGCGGACAATTGCCATTGCCTGCATCTATGCTCGTTTCTTGATTACCGGAGAAGGGCCCTGCCCTTCGGCGTGCTTGGACAAATAACTGGGTCGTTTTACGGATGCGACCTGGGGGCGCTCGACCTATGCTGGGAACAGATGGGTCTCCGATTAAGTCGATCGCGAGGACGACCGTGGCGCCACGGTCCAAAGGAGCATTCCATGTATGCCGTCGTTAACCGTCGCCGGATGAATGAGGCTCGCGCCGAGGAGACACGTGAGCGCGCCACCCGGGAGTTCCATCCCAAGCTCCAAGAGGCGCCCGGATTTGTCTCCTTTTCCCTGGTCCAAGGCGAGCAGGGGGTGAATGTGGTGGTCATCCTCTTCGAGAGCAAGGATCACGCGGACGCCGCGTTTGCAGAGATCGGGGAGAGTTGGTCGCGAACGCTGGACGCGCTGGGGCACCAGCTGGAAAGCCGGGACACCGGCGAGGTCGTCCAGCACCTCACCCCCGGCACCTAGCCTCGGCGGGTGTATACCGGTACGTGGGCCACAACCCTAATTTCGCTAACCCGGTGATCCCACCGGTAGCTGGAGCGCAGGATGCCTCTGACCTTTACGGATACCGTCGACCAAGATACATCATTTCGAGCCAAGATGGACCATGACAAGTGGCGGTTCTACTGGTGCCTGTTCCACGATTGCTTTGAGGTGGATAAACCACCACAGGGGAAGCCGGTCATCCCCATTCCGATCCCGGACCCGCCATATGCGTTGCAGCAGATGACGACGGGAAGCGCCATTAGCACCTTGCTCGAATCCGTCGGCTATCTCGGTCCTGATCAGGAGGGAGGACCAGATCCCAATGGGCCCCTGGGCCCCTATATCCGCGATGCGCTCGTCGGACTGAGCGTGATTCAGCTGGTGTCACGCCTGAGTGACGCCAGCCAGGCGCAGGAGCTGCAGGCAGCGGCGGCACGCATGGTCCGGGACCAAGTCGACCGCATCACCACGGAGAGCGGGCGCGGGAAGTAGTCCCGATGGCGCGTGGATCATCTTCACGTCGGTCATGCCGGAGACCCCCAGCCTGTGGGTGATACCGGCCGAGGGTGGTGAGCCGATCGTGCTCGCCCAGGGTGGTGTCTACACGCACGGGGCCTGGCAACCGACGCCCGGCACGGGGTGAACGCTCCGCCGAGATCGCCACGATGAGCACCCGGACTCGCGAGGGCAGCGGTGACGCTCGGGGGCACCTCCACGATCATGGCGTCTTCGGTGTGTTTGGCCGTGGTTCCTGTACTTAGCCGACGGCCGCTTTGCGGACAAGTGTACTTATCCGCGCGAACGTTTCGTAAGCGGCCACGCGGCACCGATCGATCGAAGGCCGAACACAGTGAAAGCGCCACGATCGAAGGGGATCCACGATCACGATGCCTTCGATGGTGAACCGGCCAGGTGCCCAAATCGGGCACTTTGGACAACAGCGGAAAGTGAGGTTCACGACAACGAGCAGATGGGCATGATGTCCACCTCATTGGGCATCATGCCCACCTTTATGGGCAAACAGAGTTCGACTTTGTATTTAGCGGGCCAATGTCACCCTACGCATACTCACTGTGCGGCTCAACTGGCCTCGATCGGCAATGCCGGGCTACGGGGCCCGGTCGGATTGTCGTCCAGAAACCCGAGTGCGGGACAGTTGATGACGATGTTGGCAGAGCCCAGCGGCAGACCGCCGGGTGCCGTGACAGTTCCTTCGCTAGCCAAACGACGCACCTCATTGGCATCCGTCATCAATCCGTTGAGACCCTCAGCCACTGCGTCCTTGCTGTACACACCGACATTGAGATCCCAGGCGGGGCTGTACTCCGCCCGGTCTTCCGGCTGCGTGTTCGTGGGGAAGACATCAAAGATGTTGCTGACATCGCCTCCGCTGAAAAGCGCCTCGAGTACATCAGGGTTTGCGACGGCAGCGTCGCTGCCGGCAATCGGGAGCGAGAGCGCGTGGGTCAAACCTTGGGAGCGCCCGGATCCCTGCGAGGCCCCTCGTTCGGGCGGAGAAGCTTCCAGTCCGGTCTTGGCATTGACAAAGGTGAAGATCGAGGCTCGTGTAGAGTCCGTCCTGCCGCCGCCGTTCGCAAAGGAGAGGTCGGTCAACGCGGGGACGAAGGTGCTGCGCTCGATGGTCGCCGTGAAGGCGTCGGAGGAATCGAAGCTGAGGTACAGGATCGACTGACCGTTGGAGAATCCACGGACGAACAAAAGGTCGGTGGTCATGTTGACGGTGTCGATACCCAGCGTGCGGTCATGGGTATCCGAGTGTGTCGTGATGTCAAATGGTCCTTCACCGGTGGCCACAATTGGGGCGTTATACACCACGCTGCTGCCTAGCACGGTGACAAACGGGCTG
>MWVY01000284.1_pt1 | contig 12223 bp, 20 predicted proteins | sample 1047251 | NCBI WGS metagenome assembly MWVY01 (sample SAMN06349983, study PRJNA376086) | soil metagenome | isolation source: MS7-5 sample Antarctic (ecotone) soil | place: Antarctica | collected 2015-01-13
GCTGGTGTCAGACAAGGAAAGAGACCGCCTCTATACCAGGGGCGGTCTCTCGGGCTTCCTGGGGCGCGTGGTGACGATCTACCCCGGTAGAGCAGCGTTACAGTGAATGGATGAGTGATGGTGAAGACGAGCGCGCAAAGGACACGAAAGCGCCCACTGTTGCAATCGGAGGCAATCGCTATCCACGCTGCGCGGGGACTGGCCAGCCCTTCATACCCGGTACGTTTCGGCCAGCCAATCGGTCTGGCCGCTGCCCGGCTTGCTTGTCCTGGATACGCCTAAGCAAGACGGGTGTAATCGTCCCCCACACACATTCATAAACCGTTCGCGCCAGACTAGTCGGCGGCCCCTCACATGGTGGAGGGGCCGCCTTGGGCTTCCTGTGGCGCGTGGTGCAGCCTATGGAATAGGCTCTACCCTGCCGGGTCGTCTGCCGATCATCATCCCGCCCGGTAGGCGGCCCGGTTCTCTTCTTCCCCCTCCGGCCAGTCCACGATCAACACGTCCGCGCCCTGGCCGAAAACGTCACACGCGGCCACCGAGCGCGCGAGCGTCTGCAAGGCCATGAGCATAAGTAAGGTGTTCACCGCGTCACTGAGCGCTATCCCTTGCGCGCTGTCCTGCTGGCGAACCTGCTCGATCAAGCGGTCCAGTTCCGCGCGCTGCTCGTGCAGCTCTGCTGCTACCTGGTCCGGGCAGGGTAGGTGCATCAGCCCATAGTTACCCCGGATCTCCGTGCTCCAGATCTCCGGCTTATCCGCGTCCAGCAGAATCGGGGCAGCGGAGCGCCAGACGCGCTGGACGGGTGGTATGTCGATCATGGTGTCTCTCCTCTTGTTGACGAAACCGAGCACCCGCCCCATAGTGGCGGCGTACCCCTCCTTGGTACGAGCGCCGGGCTGGGTCCCTCCAAACCCGGCGCTCTGCCGTTTTCCGGGTCAGGCGGCCGGGGCGAGTGAGCGCCAGACGTTGAAACAGCGCCGGCACCGCCACGCCCGCCAGCGGCCCAGGCTACCGACGTGCGTACAATCAGCGGCGCATTGCGGGCAGCTCACGCGACACCTCGCACGCGAGCCACGGCGCGGTCAATGGCGTCCGCGTCGCCGTACAGATCGTCCACGTTTGGCAACACTCGCTTGACGGTTTCGCCCATGGGCGAAACGCCCTTCCCCTGGGGGAAGGGGGCCGGGGGGTCAACCTCTCCCACCACTGGGAGAGGGACCGGGGTCGTGCGCACCGCTTCCCGCACCGCGCCCGCCTGCACCTGGCGGATATGTTTGCAATCGCGGGCGCGGTGCGTGTGGTCCGGGCACTCGCACTGATAGAGGCCGCGGGTGTCCGTGCTAACGGCGTAAAACTGCGTCGGTGTGACGCCGCTGCGGACGAAGTACAGCGGCTGATATGATGAAGTTGGAGTAGGGTTCTGCAAGTTCTCGGCTCCTCTGGCCCGGCAGGGAGTGCAATCCCGCCGGGCCGCTTTGCGTCGTGCGAATCTGGCCGGGCCTGCCGGCGGTGTCTCCCTTCACTAGTATTATTCACGATATCGTGAACGAACACAAGAGGTTAGGCGGATATGTTCGCTAAATCGTGAATATTCACGTATACTGAAAGTGGGCTGCTAGTATGGCTCGGTGGAGACACACATGACGCTGACAGATGCGGCGCGCGAGCTGGGCGTTGACCCGTCCACGCTGCGCTACCGACTCAAGCGGGGAGACATGCAGGGCGAGAAGATCGGCCCTCGCACATGGCTTATCCCGCGAGAGGAAGTCATGCGCGCCAAGGAACTCGGCCGGCTGAAACCGGGCCGGAAGTCAAAGTCCGGCGAGTAACGGACAAACAGAAACCGCCGCGCCCTTGCAGGGGCCGGCGGTGTGAGCGTGGCGATTGGAGCGCCACTGCTATGAAAGATCTTCCTCCATCTGATTCAGCAGGGCAACCCTGCATCGGGCCGGACGGACACATTCCGCCCGATGCAGACGCCAAACCGCTGAGCGCACTGATCCCCGCGTTCCCTGACATGCGCCTGATTGCGCTGCCCGCCGCGATCGGCGGACGCTGCACGGGCCTGCACAGCACCGTCACCCACGAGTGGGGCGCCACGAGCGAGGGACCGCACCTCGCGACGATCGCGGTCGGATTCGATCCCCCCCGTCCGCATGCACCTGACGCCTTCGTCGGCGGTGTCCCCGGCCTGCCCGGTGAGATCGTCCGCACCGGACACAATGGCGACGACCTCGGAGCCGATGATCGTCAACAGCTTGTAGACGCCTACCAGGCGGTGATCGAAGGGCGCGGCGGGCCGATCCAGCTTTCGCGCCGCCGCGGCAAGCCAGAAGGCGCCACCACCTACCCGCGAGACCTCATCCGCGACAAACTACTCGACTCGGAGCGCTTGCGGCGTGAAGGGCTTTCACGGGCGCACCGCGCCGCGCGCCTCGGTGTACCTGAAGGAACCCTCAGGGAGTGGGAAGATAAACGGTCAAGGAACCCACATTACCCAAATCCACCGAATAAGACCTCATAACCCGCAGATGAACCGGCGGATCATGAAAGGGAAGGAGGCCAGCCAACCATGCAGCAGGTCAAGCGCGTCATCGTCGTCCTGCCCATCAATGAATACCAGCGCCTTGCCAATGTTGCCGCCAGCCAGGTCCGCGAGGTGGACCAGCAAGCGGCGTTTTACGTCCGCCGCGCCCTTCAGCGGAGCGGCGAGGCTCGCGTGCAGGAACCAGCCACATGAAAGGGGAGCCGCACATGGATGTCATGGTCACACTCAGGCCGAACAACGCCGCGATGCTCCGGCAGATCGCACTACGTGAGCGGCAAACGCCGCGACGTGTCGCGGCCGATTTGATCGCCGAAGCGCTCGCCCAGCGAACGAGTACGGAACAGCAGAAGGAACCAACGAAATGAACAGATACGGAACAGCTCCGCCCGGTGATCTCGGTGCTGACAACACCGAGGCCGGGCGGAGCAAAAACGAGAGCGCCGGGCGGCAACATCTCACTTCTCACCTTATCAACTTCGTCAACAAGGGGCCCGTCCCCCGCCAGCCGCTGCGCTGTCCGGTTTGCGGCCGGAAGAATGTTGCGTGTTGGGGACCGTTTGGGGACAGTCGTGCGCGCTGCCAGCCGTGCGGTTACACGGCCAGCCGCTCCGAGTTCATCGCGGGGAGGGCGGCATGAGCGTGCAACGTTTCCTCCCACCCAACCACCCGGACGGCTGGTATGCCAACAGCTTCAAAGACGAGCCCTGCTTCTACTGCGGTCGTAACCTGTCGTCGCCGTTCGTGCTCTGGGCTGGCTTCGGTGCGGAGCTGGTCCTCCACCCCACGTGCGTGGTGGAGCTGACGATTCGCGTCTTCCGCGACGTGCACGAAATCGAATGTGAAAACCATAGCTACATCACCTCCCGCACGCTCCCCGAGCTGCGTGAGCGTCTGATCGGGGAGGAGCAACGATCATGACCACGCGAACCCCACGCGATTATGCCCGCGAGTACATCGCTCGCGGGTGGGCACCTATTCCTCTCCCATACCGCTCCAAAGAGCCCGTTCTGACCGGCTGGAACAAATTGGAGATCACCGCAGAGAACGTCGATCAGTACTTCAACGGCGCCCGTCAAAACATCAGCATCCTGACAGGCGAGCCATCCAAAGGTCTGACCGACGTTGACATCGACTGCCACGAGGCCAGGGCGGCCAAGGAGACGTTCCTTCCGAAGACGGATTCCACCTTTGGCCGAGCCAGCAATCCAGAGAGCCACTGGCTCTATACGGTCGATCCGCCGTTGCGCACCAAGAAGTTTCAAGATCCGCTACTGCCTGACACCGACGCAAAGAGCATGCTTCTTGAGCTGCGCTCTAGCAAGTTACAAACCGTCTTTCCCGGCTCCGTCCATGAAAAGGGCGAGCCAATCGACTGGGTAAAGGCCGGCGAACCAGCCAAAGTAGACGGTGAACTGCTCCAACGCCGCTGCGCCCTCCTAGCAGCCACGGCTTTGATCGCCCGGCGCTGGCCTGGTACGGGCAGTCGGCATGAACTATCGCTGGCCCTTTCCGGCTGGCTGCTCCGGGGGGAAATCTCTGAGAAGACCGTGGTGGCCATCATCCAGAGTGCCGCCACCATTGCCGGTGACACGGAAGTCGCGGATCGCGTTCAGGCGGTCAAGGACACCGCGGCAGCCATAACGGATGGCGAACACGTCACCGGCTACCCCACGGCAGCAAAGATCATCGATGACCGGGCACTGAAGGCGATCAGCGATTGGTTGAACCTTCCCAAAGCCGCCCAGGTGGACCTGGAGGACGGGAATGGCGCGGAGGGGCAGTACAAGCCCACGGACCTTGGCAATGCGGAGCGGCTGGTCAACCGCCACGGCGCCGATCTACTCTATGTGCCTGTCTGGGGCTGGATGGTTCACGACGATCATCGCTGGGTCCGTGACGAGGGCGACATCCGCGTCACGCGGCTCGCTACCGAGACGGTGCGCGCGATCTACCAAGAGGCGGCATCAGAACCAGACTCCGACCGGCGCGCATCACTCTCCAAGCACGCCATTGCCAGCGAGCGGGCTGCCCGCATCAACGCGATGGTGTCTTTGGCCCGTGCAGACAAACGGGTGGAGGCATCCGCTGACCAGTTCGACGCTGACCCGTACCGCCTGGCCTGTCTGAACGGCACCCTGGACCTACGCACGGGCGAACTCTCGCCACATAGCCGCGAGGACCGCATCACTAAATTGGCGCCGGTGGCGTATGACCCGGAAGCCCGGGCGCCACTCTGGCAAGCATTCCTCCGCCGCATCTTCAGCGAAGACGAGGAGATGATCGCCTACGTCCGGCGGGCGGCTGGCTACGCGCTCACCGGCGACACGGGCGAGCGGGCACTCTTCGTACTCCACGGCAGCGGCGCCAATGGGAAGAGCACGCTGTTGGAGACGCTACGCGCCGTCCTAGGTGACTACGCCCTCCGCACGCCGGCAGAGACCTTACTCGCCAAGCGAGAAGGCGGCATCCCGAATGACGTGGCCCGGCTGCGCGGCGCCCGGCTGGTGACTGCATCAGAGACGGAGGATGGACGCCGCTTTGCGGAGGCGTTCATCAAGGACTTGACCGGCGGCGATACACTCAGCGCCCGGTTCATGCGTGGCGAGTGGTTCGATTTCAAGCCGGTCTGCAAGGTCTGGCTGGGCACAAACCACAAGCCAGAAGTACGCGGGACAGATAGCGCCATCTGGGACCGCATCCGCCTGATCCCCTTCAGCGTCTCCATTCCCAAAGAAGACCGGGACACCAAGCTAGCGGCCAGGTTGCGGCAGGAGTTGCCCGGCATCCTCACGTGGGCCGTGGAGGGCTGCTGGGACTGGCACCAGAACGGGCTGCGCGAGCCTGAGGCGGTGCGCGCCGCTACGTCCGATTATCGGGCTGACTCGGACGTACTCGGCGCCTTCATCGCGGAGCGGTGCGACACCGGACGCACCAAGTCAGTGACAGCGAGCGCCTTGTACAACGCATACAAGACATGGTGCGAGACAGCTAGCGAGCGACCACTCACGCAACGCACGTTCGGGATGCGCCTGCGCGAGCGTGGATTTGAGCGGCGCCGGGGGACTGGGAACCAGCATCATTGGGACGGGATCTCCCTTAACAACCCGACACCGGCAGAGGGAGAGTGACCCAAGTGACCCAAGTGACCCTGAAATCACTATAAGCGCCTTGTGAGTTGGTACTTTTTGGCTATACCAGAAATAGGGTCACTTGGGTCACTTGGGTCACTCAAAATACCGCGCCGCCACGAAGTGAGGAACCGCGCATGACTACGACGTTGCAGGCAGCAAATGGGGAGACACACCGTGAACATGACTACCAGGGTTAGCCGCCCATTCAGCATTGGCGACCCGCGTGCTGAGGCAGAGATTCGTGCGGCTGCCGCCATCGGTTCTCGCGATCGGAAAACTCCAGACAGTGTGGAATTCGCGTACCAGACGGCGAGCTGGCTCCGCACCTGCTATGAGTCAAAACAGATCAGTTATGAGCGATACCTCAAGGCGCTTGCGGAGGCCGACGAGAACCGCGTTTACGAACGCATCCCGGTTGACCGGCCCTATGGTTCACTCGCCGCGCTGGTCAAGGGCGAGTTGGGGGTCGAGGTCGAGCAAGCGAAGCAGAACAAGCGCACGGCCCAGGAGCAGGCAGCCCACCCGGCGGAGCTCGCCCGACATGGGGAAGTTGGAAACGGTCGGAGTAGAGGTGCTGTCATCACCTCTACTAAGCGTGGGGAAACTAGTGCAGAGTATCTCACCGCGCGCATTGCCCGTGACCATCCCGACATTCTCCAGCGGATGCAGGCGGGGGAGTTCAAGAGCGTGGCGGCGGCCGCGAAAGAGGCGGGCATCTATCCCAAGCGGGTATCGGTGAACCTCGTGTCGGCAGAAAAAGCAGCGCGCACGCTGCGTCGTGTTGCATCACCGGAGTTCATCATGTCGCTCATGGAGGCGTTGCGTGACCAGGACCGGGGGTGATGTCTAGGTGCTCCCCGCCCGTCTCCTAAACCCTCGTTAAAGAGGCACGCGGGAGCCACACCGAGCGCCTCAAGCGGATGAACGTGAGCGTGCCGCTCGGGGTGGTGCATTAGTCGTCTCTCAATCAGCGTCTATTCGCATAGAGCACATAACGGGTTGTGAGACCGTACCCGCCTGCATCCGCTGGCGAATGTCAGGATGGTCGCGAGCAATGCGGGTGGTGAGGTAGTCAGCGGTGGTTGCTCCACATTCGATCAAAGTGTAGTTACTACACCTTTGTGCCGAGGCCGCCGCCTCCGTCATTCACCACGACCTCGTCTGAGCGCGCGCCACCCGGTCCCGCGCGCGCCGCGATCCGCCCGCGTCGCCGCCGGGGACTACGTAGTGCGGGGTCGTCATCTGCATAGTGCCCTGTCGCCATCTACGTAGTGTGGTGCCGCCATCTACATAGTCGGCGCTCCTGGCGCGGTTCGTTCGGCGACAAACCTACGTAGTTCCACGGATGCGCCGCGGCACGCGCAGCACTCATATTGGCAGAGCGTCAGATGGTGCACCACACCGACCCGGTAATAATAATCGTCGCTTTCTGCCGTGCGAGCGGTAGAACCACTGACAAGGAGTAGCACCTAGATGAAGAAAGCCATCGGCATTCTCGGCGCCCTCGCGCTGATGCTGTCAGCATTTGCGGTCCAGCCACTGGCGGTAAGTGCCCAAACACCCGCTAATGAAGTTGCCGCGATCTGCCGCCAGTTGGACGCGGAGGGCGTTCTCGCTGCCGCGGGCGTTACCCGTGGCGAGTGTGTCAACATCTTGAAGGGCCCATCGAGCGCGAATGCGAACAACTTCATTGCCGGCCTCTGTGGGCTCGATGAAGTCCTAGAGTTCACGGGCACGACGAACAAGGGTCAGTGCATTCAGGTCTTGGGGGAGCTGTTCGAGGAGAACTAATCTCCGGCGGCGGGTGCACTGCTGGATGACTGAGCAACCAACTGGGGCCCGGCCTCGAGCCAGTATCCCAAAAGTTGCTAGGGCCCTCCCGAGTGGGAGGGCCCTTCGCTTTGGCGTCGTGCTGTGACCCACCGCCGCGGCCGCCAGTGCCGGGCGTCGTCTTCGCCCGCTGAGCGGTCGCTGGCCGCGCGCCGCCGCCCCCGACCGTTCCTTCGGGGCGGCGTGTGTGCGGCGGCGGTACCGACTCCGCTCGCGTCGAGCGACGCAGTTCCCGGCAGACCGGTCCCGGGCCCGGCCGGGCCCGCCGCCCGCCCCCGGCTGTGCGAGCTACACCACGATTGCCCAAGCCGACCGGGCGGTTACGATCACACTTCTCGACTTCTGGTCGCGTTATTTGATCGGATCGTAGAGGGCTGCGGCTGTGCCTGGACAGGGGCGCGCCGGAGCGCCGCGAGCGCTTCTAGGTGGGCGAGGCGTTCCGCTGGTACCGTGGCCGTGCGCTTGCGGAATCCCGCCACCACCATCGCCGCGTGCGGCGTCAGGTCTCCGGCGAGCACCTGCGCGTGTAGGTCCGGGCGGTCTTTGCGGAGCCGGCGAAGGGCAGCGGTTTGGGATGTGCCAGAAGGCCGGCTGTTGGAGGAATCACTGTGTATATTATCAACAGTGATTCCTGCCCCTTGGGGCTCGTTGGCGTGAGGAACTGTGTATATTATCAACAGTTCCTCTCTTTGGACTCGTGGCCGGGAATCACTGTGTACATTGTCAACAGTGATTCCCCCCTCTTTGGGCTTCCCCTTGCGACCGTTCTTTACCGTCCTTACCCGTCGTACGCTCCAACTTCGCAAATTGCGAAGTTGCCTCCAACTGGTTAATCTTTCCAGTTGCTTCCAGTTGGGGAATTTCCCCAACTGATTCCAGTTCCTTACGGACGGCATCATCCCGGCAGAGACGCTTGAGCGTCTGTAACGCCTAACTACGTGTTACAGCACCTCTCCCCCTGCTGGTGCAACCCGTCTCAGAAGAGCCGACGCCGGGACGGGTTGTGAGAAACGCTCATCACTCCCGCCGGTGTCGGTTCGAGCATGCGCCGGTTCCGATAGTCGAAGGTACCACCGAGTGCTGGCAGCCGGTCCTGGAGCACGGCCAAGCCCAGCGCGGTGACGAGGTCATCATGCGTCCCCGTTTTGAACGCGCCAAATTTGGCATCGCCGTCCGGGTCGACCCTGATTTCAAAGTGCATTAGTTCGTCCGCCAGCGCCCGCGCTTCAGCGGTTTGAGGCAGGCGGACGCGATCCGTGTGCAGTAAGGCTTGCAGCCGGGAGACCAGAAACGCCTTGCCGACGCGCCGCTCGCCGTCCGCCCAGGAAAGCCGCTGACCGTGGGTAAATGTCGCAAAATCAATCACGAGATTCGCGTGCAAGGCGTCCAGACCGGACGACTGCAGCGCCGCCACGATTAACTCGGCCACGGGGCGGCCGACGCCGGTCACGTCGATCGCGACGCATACCGCCAGGTCGAAGTCGAAGCCGTCCGAGAGAACCCACCCGGCCGGATAGGTATCGTCCCCGGTCGCGTAGCGAGGGCGTCTGACATGCCTGACGGCGTTCGTGACCACCTCCGCCACGCGGGCCGCGACCAGCGGATAACCCTCGCCCAGCGGACGGCGCTCCAAGTGGCGAATCCAGAAGTTCGTCTCCCCGCCGTGCTCGCGTTGCTCGGCCACGACGATCGCCGTCGGGTCGATGCGCTGGCCGATGTCGACGCCGATTGTGAGTGTCATCGGAGGCAGAGTTAGAGTGACCATGTTTCCGTCTCCCCCGCGAACGCGCGGTCGATATCCTCGCGCCTGAACGCCGACGTCTGGGCGTCCAGGAAGCGGCACATATATTCTGCCTCGAACCAGTATTCGCCCATGTTGCGCCGCTCCTCCTCCAAGAATTCCGGCGAGATGCGCGGGCAGAGCGGCGCTGGCACCTCGTAGCGTTCCCAGGCTTCCGGTCCGGTCCATGCCTCGTAGAAAAACCCCCGCGTCCCCCACGGCGTGGAGAGCGCGACCAACCGCCCAGCGGAGACGGCGAGCATCGGGCGGACGCTCAAGTACAAGTCGGTTGGAATCCGGGCCGCTTCGTCCAGTACGAGCAGCCGCACGCCGCTGAAGCCGCGTACCGTTTGTTCTTTGCCGGGGAGCGCCACGATCCTCGAGCCATTTGCCAGTTCCAGCCGGAGTAGCGTCTCCGCTTCCGCCGGCGCGTCCGCCGCGATGTTGCGGTACGCGGCCAAAACCTTCCGAAACAATTCTTGAGATTGGCGCTGGGAGGGCGACAGAAGAAGTACCAGACTGCCCGGCTGGCTAATGGCCGTATGCGTGGCGAGCAGTGCGGTGATTGTGCTCTTGCCGCTCTGCCGGGAACAATTCAAGAGCATCCTGGGCGCGGTGCTGGTGAGCACGTCGTGTTGCCACTCGTCCAGATCTAGTCCGGCGGCCTGGGCCAGCGCCACGGCGGTCGGTGGCGTGCTCGTGGTGGCCGCCAGCGCGCCGATCTGGCGGGTGAGGGCGGCGAGGCGGGGCGCGGCTCCGACGCTCACGCCTGCCGCCGTGTGAGGCGGCTCACTTGCTCCTGGAGGTCGGTGATCTGCTGTTCCACGGTGGCACTGCTGTATACCCGGACAATCGCCCCGGCGATGCTCGCCACCGCGTTGGCCTGGGCGGGCGCGATTGTTCCGTCCCGCGCCTCGCCGAGCACGTCCAGGAGGAGCAGGAGCACCGGCCGCAACGTGGACGGAACCAACTTCTCTACACGGGCGAGTCTACTTTTACCGTGGCCGCCCCTGAGGTTGGCGGCCACCCGGTCGGCCCGGCGGGCCTCGTCATGGGCGAAGCAGCGCCCGCTGCTCAGCACGATCCCACTGGTGCAGCGGCTCCCGTCGCGGCGTGTGCCTGAGCATGTCCCTTCGCGTGGCATCGTCAACCATCCCGTTCCACGCGCGTCACAAGCCGTCTGGTGACTGTTTGCGGAGTTCCGTTATCGTCTGCTGGACGAGCTGCTCGCGCGGCGAAACGCTCGTGGCCCGCTCGGCGAGATATTGTTGCCGCAAGCCGGGCCAGGCGCGGTCAAAGTCGCCCTCACCGCCACCGTTTCTGAGGAAGCTGACCAACGTCCGCTCGCGAAAACTCGCCAGCGCCGCCGCGCCGTCGGACCGCAGCCGCTCTTCTTTCGCGCGGGCATCGGCTGCCTCTTCCTGCTGGCGTTCGGCAATCGCGGCGTTAATCCGCTCGTTTCTGGCGTCACTCGCCGCGTTGCTTTCAGCGGCGGAGAGCGTGGTCGCTGACCCGGGCAGTGGTGGGGGCAGTCTGTATTCATCGGTCATGGTCGCGTCTCCTTCTGTGCAGGTATGCCACCCGGCCGGGCGGGGCGCGGGCTCCGGGCCAGCGTCCGGCCCCCGAGCGCCACCGGGGGCCAGGACGCGGGCTACGTTTTCTCACGGCCCGGCCGCGCGGACGGTGGGGAAGACCCCGCGCGGGCCGAGCCATGGCCTGGGGAGGCTCTTGAAGTGGAGCGCGCGCGCTGCGCCGCTTCACGGAGGGCGAGCGCGCGGTACAGGTCGGCGGGGTCGATCAGCGCGCCGATCGGGGTGGCCTGCGCGGGCAGCCGCCCCGTCCGAATCCAAGCCCGGATCGACTCGGCACTCACACCGGCGGCCCGGGCAGCGGTGGACGTGCTCAGCAGGTCAACAGTGGCAACCATGACCGCGCTCCGTTTCTCTGTTGGTCAGCCGACCTAACTATGCTGCATTCAGTATACGCAAGTCAGGAGAGGGCTGTACACTCCGGGCTGCCCAGAACCGGACAGCGGGCAGGGACGCGGGGAGGACAGCATGATCGAGCCGGTGGACGCCGGGCTGCCCATCGGGGAGGCTGCGGCCCGTCTGGGGATCACCGTGCCCGCGCTCCGCAAACGAATCCGGCGGGGCAGCATTCACGCGCACAAGGTCAACGGCCACTGGTCCGTCTCCCTCCCCGCCGAAGTGGACGCGGGCAGCCCGGCGGGAAGTGGACGCGGACAGGTGGACGCGGGCGGGGACGCGGTGATCGCCGAGGTACGCGCCCGGGTGGCGGACCAGCAGGATCGGATAGCGTTCCTGCAGCGGCTGACGGAGCATCAGGCGGGTGTGATCGCGGACCTAACGCGGCGCGTCCCGGAACTCCCCACGGGCAGGACAACGAGCAGCCCGGACCCGTCGATCGAACCGGAAGCGGCCGCCCCGCCGGTCCTCTTTCCAGTACCCGCACCAGCGCCCCACAGGCGCCCCTGGTGGCTCTGGCGATGGCGGCGGTAGGCAGTCACCCTCTTCCCCTCAGGGGAAGGGGGCCGGGGGTGAGGGCTGCCCACGTAGAAACGATGAGGGATTGGAATGAACGAGTGGAGTCCACTACGACCGCCACGCGCCACCAAGAACTGGACGGTTCAACAGACGCGCTGCGCTGGAGTCGGCCAACCCTATCAGCCCGGCACGTACCGTCCCGCTGCCCGTACCGGCCGTTGCCCGATCTGCTTGCAATGGAGCCGCCTCACCCAAGATGGTCTGCTGGTCAGTCATGCACCCGCTGTGCGCTAGCACGCCGCTGGTGTCAGACAAGGAAAGAGACCGCCTCTATACCAGGGGCGGTCTCTCGGGCTTCCTGGGGCGCGTGGTGACGATCTACCCCGGTAGAGCAGCGTTACAGTGAATGGATGAGTGATGGTGAAGA
>MWVY01000285.1_pt1 | contig 12215 bp, 10 predicted proteins | sample 1047251 | NCBI WGS metagenome assembly MWVY01 (sample SAMN06349983, study PRJNA376086) | soil metagenome | isolation source: MS7-5 sample Antarctic (ecotone) soil | place: Antarctica | collected 2015-01-13
GGCACAGAGACGAGCACTTTACATTTGATCCTAATCGTATTTTTAGTTCTGCGGGGATTAACTCTACCATCAAACTTCTTTCTTCCCGTTACAACTCCGGTGCCGCAAAGGAAGTTTCAAAGTTTACAGAAATGCTCATTGCTGACTATATTGACAGCAGCAATCTTATCATCTCATTGCACAATAATATGGATAGTTCACTTTCGATATTAAGTTATAACAATGAACAGATGATAAACCTGGGGTTAAGTAAGGTATTTATTAACCCCCTAATGGATGCTGACGACTTTATATTAACGACAAATACCAGTCTTTTCTACAGGATAAAGGAAAAAAATATAAACGTGGCGTGGGAAAATGTTGATGCAATCGAAGATGATGGTTCATTATCGGTTTATGCCGCAAGTCGTAATATACCGGTATATAAACGTGGAGGCACAGCATGAACATTCAGTGGAGCAGTTGTCTATGCTAATGGTTTTCGACGACATAATAAATGAGTACAGGCAGGAAACCGGGAAATAAGATAAGAAGAATGACGGCTACGGATGATGTTAACTGTTTTTAAAATGCTTATTCATTATTACGGGATAGTCAGCAAGTGCAATTTCAGGTTCAGCAATTTCGGGGTGCCATAATTTCTCCCATTCAAAACTAAAATAACCTTTATATCCGCCTTTATTTAATGCATCAATTCCTTCAAAAATTGGCGCTTCTCCTTTGCCTACCAATGTATATTGTTCCTTACCATTTACCATGTTCAGATCTTTGATATGTGTATGCCGGATATATTTTCTCAACTTTTTATAAACCTCCCCCGGTGCTTCTTTTGTTACCGCCCACATATTTACAATATCCCAGATCAGTCCGACATGTTTATGTTCTGCAGATCGCATAATTATTTCGAGGTCATCACTTTTTACAACCTGGCCATGAGATTCCAACAAAACAGTTACATCGCTTCCTTTGGCATAATCACCTAATTCCAATAAACCTTTTACAATAAGATCAATGGTTTCATTACGGTCCTGGTCTTTAGGAAAATCGTTTGGAAAAACCCTTATGTAAGGACATTTTAATTTTTGGGCAAGGTCAATGAATTGTTTTGCCTCGTCTATATTTTTTTTTCGCTCTGTAATATTTCTATGATGCAAAGATGAGGAAGCCCCGAGATTAATGATTTTTAATCCTTTGTCTTCTACAAATTTCGTGGTCTTATCAATTTTTTCCGGACTATCAAATGGTGGACTTTTCGGCAAATCCATTTGACGTTGAATAGTTCGTATCTCTAAGCCATCATAACCATTTACTGCTGCAAAGTTTACTATCTTTTCAAAACTCCAATCGGGACAACCTAATGTAGAAAACGAAAGAAGTGGTTTGTTTTTTTTGAAATCAAATGCACTTCCTGCCAATGACAATGCAAGTACGCTTGCTGTATTTTGTAAAAAATCTCTCCGGGCATATTTTTTCATTTCTAAAAATATTTAATTAACATGAGCTGTGACCTTTAACTATAAAATGATCATAACAAGATAGTAAATAAAAGTTTAATCAGGGCTGTAGCAAAGCATTATAAACAGACTGAAAGATACATAAGAAATTACGGTAAGTTCTTTTGGATCAGATAAATAACAACATAATCATAACTTAAGGAACCAACCTTTATATTGCAATATCGAATTCATAGGATGAGAAATTCTTACTGAAAAGAAGATGTCAATGAAGCTTAAAAACGTCCAAAAGAAATGATAGATAGTTTAAAAATACAAATTCCTGAAGTTTGACGATAGAATTTAAACAACAGTTTATAGTTAAATAAACTGTGTGTACTTTTCTGAAGCAGAATATATTAAAAGAAGTTTTTTACCAATTTTGAATAGCTGAATTTCAACCATAACTGTAGTTTTCTTAAATTTATTCTTGAAATCTGTTTTGTTCTTTCATATTCATCTAACAAATGACTTAATTCTTTTAATTTAAATTGGTAATTGGTATATATTTCTTCTAATGCCTGTTTATTATTTTTAAGTTCTGTTATTTTTTCCAATACCTGTGATTTTTCATCAAAAGGTATTTCTTCCATTCTTTGAATAGTATCCTCAATAAGCAAAGAAAACTTTTTGTGATTAAGATTTGTTATATGCGGTTTCATATTATTATTGGTATGATCTAAATCAGTATGAGATCAATATGTGGGTTTGGCACTTCCTGCGTTTACAGTTATGATGAAAGAAAATAGCTGGCAGCAAGACTGGCTGCAGGTGGAGATTAAATTAACCGCAGCAATACTAATAAAGTTTATAGCTCCGAAAACATCAGGAAAGAAAAACCGTCTCAAGTTTTGTTTGAGACGGTTTTTACATTTCAATACGATACAATTATCTTATTAAAAAATTACTTACCCCAAACAGCCCATTGAGCTGTCCAGTCATTAGAAGCATCCATTGCTCCGACAAATGCGACCTTATCGAAAAAAGCATCAGATAAGGTTCCTGCATCAAATTTTGCCGCCTTTGTAAGAGCAGGGGAAGCAGCCTGGGGTTTTAAGTTTGGAGCAGCATTATTAAAAGGGTCAGTTAAGTTTATATCATCTGCATTGGCGAACAATTGACTCTGGTAATTGGTAAGCGTCAAATTTGATAACGTAGTTGAGTCAAGGAAAGCACCTGTGTTTGCCACACGGAAAGGACTTGCATGTGCATGCAAAAAGCTGTTATAAAACCGGCTGGTACCCTGGGCATAGTAAGAAGCAGTAGAGTCTTGCTCAATATCTAAACCGGCTTTTTGGCCACCCATAACAATTGAATTGGCGAGAATAAATTTAGCGCCCCTTCTCCAGCGCATCCCGAAACCAAAGTCTGCACTTGTATTAGCTGCATTATTAGGGCCGACAGCAGTAAAGTTGGATAAAACAGGATAAGTGATTGGAGCTTTACTTAGCAGAAAACCGTTGGAAGGGTTAACATTGTCTACTTCAAAGTTGTTTGAGATGTCACCTGAAGTACCTTTAGGATCGGTAAATGCAGGATCTTTTACAGAAATAGCATACTGAATTTTTCCTGAATAACCATCATCCATATCAAAATCATCATCAGCGGTGTTATAAGCAATCAAATGCTTACAGTTGACAGTTCCGCCAAAAAATTCAAAAGCATCATCAAGACCTCTAATCACCTGTACATAATCTATAGTAGTTCCTGATCCTACACCATAAAGCGACAACCCGTTTACTTCATCACCCGGGTTAACAGCCTTACCGCCATATTCAATACGTACGTATTTTAATACACCTGAATTATCTGCATCATTTGTACCACCAAACACGCTAAATGCGGGATCAAATCCACCTTCTAAAACAGAATGATTACCATTGCCCCTTGCCTGGCCAACAAGAACAATACCGCCAAGATCTCCGGGAGACGGGGCCGTTTCATTAGAAGTAAACACTATAGGTTCGGCAGCAGTACCTTCAGCCATTATTTTTGCAGTTCTGTAAATAATAAGCACACCTGCTGAGTCTTTGTTAGAAACAATCTTGGTACCGGGATCAATGGTAAGTGTAGCTCCATTAGTTACATATACATAACCACGCAAGCGATAAACTTTGTCTTTAGTCCAATGCTGGTCACTTGTTATCACTCCCCTGATTTCGGTTCCTGAACCGCTTCCGCCACCATTATTGCCGGTTCCCGGATCAGGTAAATCATCACTCTTTTTACACGAAGCAAAAAATATTGCTCCTAAACAAAACATCGCTGTTAACTTTTTCATTTTTCCTTGAAATTTTAGTGAAACAAAAATCAGCCCGCTATGTTAACTCTGCATTAAGCAATGGTTAACTGTTGATGAATTAATTCACTGCTGATGTCTTCTACTTAAAGTTATATTTAAACAAAAGAGTGCTTGTAGTGCCGTATTTGTACGAATTGATTATTCTGTCGTCACCTGGTTTATAGTTTATATCAGACGGGTTGGGATCAAATTTGTAATACCAGCTAAACGGTTGGGCAAGTATATCACTTATTGTAAGTTTTACTTCAAACTTATTTTTTGCAAACCTTTTAGTTAACTGAACATCCAATATGTCTCGTGGCTTTTCATATATATTCAAGGCCGCACCCAGTATTGACCTGAATCTTAGTCTTGGACCTATTTTATTATACAACGCATTTACCGAAAAATCATCTTTTGGCGACGAATAAGTCAAACCCGCGTTTACAAGGTAAGGTGATTGTCCCTGGAGGGGATTACTGCTGCTGATGCCTCCAAAAGTTACTCCTCCTTTTATATATGCTGCATTTGCATAAGCCGTCAAACGGTTGAAAAAAGCGCTATTAATAAAATCAAGTTTTTTTCTTGCTTCCACTTCAATTCCGTAAGCACTTGCATGATCGGCATTGCTGTACGAAAATTTATCATTACCTAAGTTTACCTGCTCTATCGGTTTATCAAAATATTTATAAAACAAACCTGCAGACAATATTTCACCTGCTGATGGAAACCATTCATACTTTAAGTCAGCGTTTGTATTTTTTGATCTTACCAGATCAGGATTTCCAAGAACGGAAATATAATTTTCGTAATCGTAAGTTTCGTATGAAGCCAATTCCCTGAACTCAGGTCTGTTGACAGCCTGCGAACCGGCTAACCGGAGGTTAGCTTTATTACTGAGAGAGTAAGTTAACAGCAATGATGGCAATATGTCTGTATTGTCTTTAACAATATTTTTCTTATTGACTGCTGTTACTTTTTGATTATATTTTTCAACTCTTGCTCCCCATGTCATTTTCAGCTTATCTGAAAACTTATTATCCAGCATTACATATCCTGCATTAGAAACCACCTGCCCTTTGTAATCTATTGATTGAGAAGGAATGTTGGCGAGCGATAAATTGTACTGGTCAATTATTGCAGGCTGTAATACATTTGAAAAATTCAATCCCTTTGTTATCTCAACAGGAGTTCTAACGCTGTTTAATGTACCATAACCTAAAGCATCTACCTGTACATTTCTGTCTCTGAAATAGTTATATGTTCCAAATTTCAGCTTCTGCTGTTTCCCCAGCCAGTTGAACTGTTTGCTTAAATTAAGATTTACACCGTAAATGCCTTCAGTTAAGAAAGAATAAATCCGGCCTGCATTTCTTATTTCAGGCGAATTTTCATACCCTACCTTTAAAAAATATCGTGAAGGATCGTCGCTGTTGGTAACAAAAGTCAATATTCTTTGATCAGGCTGATTTCTGTAGGTCAGACCATAAGAGGCAGCCCAATCAATAGTCCAGTCTTTTTTAAGACTATGCAAACCCTCAAACACAGAATTGAAAAGGCCGTTGTTCATAGCCTCATTATTTGCGCTCTTATAATAGAATACCTCCGGATTATTTACCTCGCTGCGTCCGTTTCTTATGGCTGTAGTTTTGGTAAAGTCGTTGTTGAAAATATTTTTCCATGACAACTTACTTTTCCCATAGGTGTAGGTTAGATTTAATAAAGCTGAAAGATTTTTTCTTTCATCGTAATTGGTGGTAGCATATTGATACTGAAATAATTTATCACTTGTAGATAAATAGTCACTGCGCACTCTGTCGGCAACCCTTCTGCCTGCACCATAATTGAGAGAATAAATGAAGCCTAATTTATTATTTCCAATAATTTTTGTATCTCCGCCTGTATAAGAAAAACTTAAGTTTGGGGTACTCTGGTAAGCAGGATTAAATCCAAAAGTATTAGGGAAAAGTTTTGTTACTTCTCTTTTAAATTCAGGAGAGGTATTAAAAAAAGCTGCTCCCCTTCTTTTATAGTACGGAGCAGGAATAAGCCTTGATTTATTATCAAATAGACCTAACCCATCCAGTTTACCTTCGTCACTGCTTTTATAAAAATCCTGGAAAGTTGTCAGCGAATTATAGCCCGCAGAAAAAGAAAATTCACTTAACTGCTTTGCAGGAAAATCTTTGGTTGAAACTTTTATAGCGCCTCCGGAAAAATCTCCGGGCAGATCAGGAGTTGCTGATTTATAAATGACAAGGTTATCAATCAAAGATGAAGGAATGATGTCAAATGAGAAAGCTTTTTTGTCTGGCTCGGTGCTTGGCAGAATAGAATTGTTCAGTAATGAAGTATTATACCGCTCGCTTAATCCGCGAATAACTACAAACTTATTATCCTGTACAGAAGCCCCGCTTACTCTTTTCAAAACCTCCCCGGTACTTCTGTCGGGGGATCTTCTGATAACCTCGGCAGAGATACCGTCTGAGATAGATGAACTGTTTTTTTGCTGCAGATATAATGAGGAAATAGTCTCTCTGCGTGTACCTGCTGATCGTACAGTAACATTACTCAATTGACTGCTTGCACGTTTTAGTGCAATCTCAAAAATTTGTCCGGCAATGCCTGTTGAAATATTTTTTAGCGTTTTAGGCTCATATCCAACACTGGTAACGATGATATTTACTTTTTCATTTTGGGGAAGCACTAAAAAAAAGCCTCCTTCAGCATCTGAATTTGTGCCTTTTTTATTTTGTTCAATAACTATAGAAGCTCCTACAACAGGGCTGTTATTATCTATATCTATAACTTTTCCTGATATTCTCTCAGACTGAGCAAAACCAATGAAAACAATTGTAATAAATACTGAGAAAAGAAAAAATCTTATTAATACTTTGTTCGCCGACATACCTATTTTATTTGACAGCGAAATTCATTTGCATGTATTATTAAATTGTTAAGCCAGTATTACTTTAGGGTTAACAAATGATTTAAAGCTCAAATCCTCTCCTTTATTAACTAAGGCTACCCTCCAAAATATCTCAACCTTTATATTATAGTCCTCGTTTATGCAAGCTTTAGCGCTATCTATGTCAATAATTTTATTCTTCTCCATATTGGGGGAAAAGTGAAAGACAAAGCAGAAGATATAGGTGACAGCATTAAAAAAAGCTTTTGATTAAAAGCGTAAGATTTGAACCTAAAACCCGCTATTGCGGGTTTTTTTTTTACAATAATTAGATGAAAATTACCTTTACAATTTAGTCGTTAATCCTGCTTACAGTTTTACACACTGCCTGAATATGATCGTGCCTCCACTTACAACCTTTACAGTATACACTCCACTTACCAGTGATGAAACATCCACTTGTACTACCCGATTTAAACTGTTTAGTTGTATTGTTTTTATTGCAATGCCTGAAGCAGATAAAACTGATATAGTTGCTTGTTTGGTTCCCTGTATTCCGTTTGTAGAAATGTTCAAAGTCTTATTTGCTGCTATATACAGTTGTACAACTAGTGCTGTCTAAAGATGTTTGAATATCAAACAACGCTTTTCTCTCATTTCCCCTATACCTGGCAATCTTTACAGTTTCAATGGTTGCCTTTGTATCAAGGTAATATCTTATCCAATGATTATCTCCATTAGCAGACCATCTGGCATTGAAATCTGTGTCAATAGTATTTTGCACCAACATTTCCAGTGTCGGTATCTGCAATTACTTTGAGAATAGCTACTTTTGAGGGGTGAGTATATTTACAGGAGTGTAGGGATGAAGATTCACAGTTTTCCCATAAATTACCGCCATTACATCCCTATCTGTTTCTACTTTGGTAATTTTCCCATTTTCTAATTGCATGATAAATCCGGTACTTATATTAAAAGTAGCCTCAGCAGTGCCATCATCATTTATATCTATAGATGTTCCAACTCCTCCTGCCGAAGTTCTTCCGACATACGTATTTCCCTTTACTCTTCCCAATACAGTAGAAAAGTCATTACCGGAACGGGTATAACTTTTCCTTACTGTCTCTGCTGAGGGGTCTGCAGCATTGCGTGGATAGACAAATGTTACGTTACCTGTGGTTCCGGAAACCATTCTTACCGGGCGAAGATCACCATATGAGCTTCTTCTGGCGGAATCAGTGGCGGTGATAGTTAGTGATGAATGTAAAGCGATAAAATTCTGTTGATCTGTTTCACCAGGATAGGATGTACTTGCAATATGAGATGTCAGGCCGGTGTTAAGGTTGGTAGCGCCGTCAAAAGTCAATAGAGGCCATGTGATACCAAAGTTTGCGGACGTAGAGGTAAGCGTTGAGAGAATCCCGTCAGGAGTAATAATAAAATCATTAGTAAAAGTTGGGCCTGTTTTGCCACTCTTAGGTTTATATTGTACACGACACCGCACCAGCAAGGGATGAGTAAACTGAGTAGTGAAAAAAGCTTCATAGCGATCAGGAACACTTGCTAAACAGACCCATTTACTGTTTTCAAAAAATGCAGGAGCAAAAGATACTCCATAATTGGTTGATGGTTCTCTTACCCCATCAGAGGGGCCAAGACGGCTATCCCATCCTGGCCTGGCAAAACGAACTACTCCTAACGTTGTCCAATAACGACTTTTAGCAACTGCTGCGGACCCTCTTAAACAAATCTGCATATGCATTCCTCCTGCATTGGCCACTGCTGTAGCTAATTGCCAGTCACTTACAATTGTGTAACCCCCTATTTCATTAGGAGTAGCTTGTTCTTGTATGTTAGTTTTATGTTTCAAATAATTCTCTGCCATGTGATACATCATATTGCCATTGTAGTTGGTTAAAAAACTATAACTGGCATACCCGATCCTATCTTTTGGGTTAAAATGGTTTTTAGTAACAGAATAAGTGCCATCAGCCCTTCTCCATCTTTGTACACTTTGAAATGCCAGGGCAGCGGCATGACGATACTGACCAGCTAAGCGGGCATTCCCTTCCTTATATGCTATTTCGGCCATGGTTTCATAGCCATTAGCTAATAGTATATCATTCCAGGTGTGATTACCACTGCGCCCGCCGGCGGCTATTTGTCCTGACGGGTCTTGCAATAGAAGAGTGGATTGACTCCCTTTTTTAAAGATACTTAAGATTTTATCCCGCGAAGTTCCATCATATCCCTCAGCAATCATTGTCAGCAAATTACCCCTTGCCACTGATTCATACGGCCACGTATCCGGATCGGTCGAATTATTGAAATTATCATGATAAAAATTCCATAAATTATTTGTCCGGTATTTTTGAGTTTTCAGCCAGCTATTTTCCACCCAGCTAATTGCAGTATTTTTATTTACATAGCCATTTTTTGCCCGGTTCCATTCTCCTTTCATAGCGTAAGTTCTAAAGTTATGAGGTAGCCCCCAGAGAATTTCTTTTATAGGTTTTGCCATCCTTTTTTTCCATGCTTGCAGTTGCGCAGCAGAAACATAAGGAGTATAAAAAGGGATAGCACTTGCCAGGGGCGCAAGGAAAAATTCTCCTTCATTGTCTGGTATAGATTTAGCACCGCCTGCTATATTAGCAGTAGCGCTGTTCATTGCAGCCACGCCTTCATCTAATAAATCCATAGCACGGCCTGCTGATATTAACGCACCTATTGCATTAGCAAAATAAGGCGTAGAATATTGTACTTCCCGTTCGGCATAGGGATCTATAATAGCACCGGCGGAATTTTGAAATTTTACAATTTCACGAACTATCCCTTCGACTTTGTCCAAATAATTAGCTTTTGAAATGTTTAAAGCTTGCCATGGCCTTGCTGTCAGGTGATACTTTACGTTTGGCAGGGTGGAGGGGTATCCCGCTTCGGAATCGACCGCTATATCAATACTGTCTATCCCATCTATAGCATCAACTTTGGAAGGTTTTCTATATCTGATCTTTAAACAAAAAAAAACTGTTGTAATGATTAAAATAACGTATTTCATTTTATGGAGTCAGTAGTGGTAATAATTTGATTAAAGAGAATAAAGGTCAGCCAAAAAGGTCCGCTACTGTTGCAACATTCTTATAGAAACAGCCTTTAAACTAAAAATTATACTGCTATGCGCAAGATTAATTACATTTTTTTTATCGGACAAATACAATTGTATTTATTGTATTAATAATTGAAAAAAAGCCCGAAGCAATAGCCTGGATTTTTAGGTAAGATGAGAGGACTCAAATACTATGGATTGGAAATCCATAGGTTGAGTGATTGGCTAAAGCCATTGGAACTTGCTGTGAACAGCATTCAAAAAATTAAACTGAAAGTTCATTAAAATTATTCCAGAATGAAATTCTGATCGCTGTTCGGACCTTCTCTATGGTGTTCTAAATATTCCTGTATCATCTCATCGGTAATATTTCCTGTACTCCACGCCCCATAACCTATACCCCAAAAATGTCCGCCCCAATAACGCTTCCTTAACTCCCCAAACTCTTCTAATAATATCCTTGCGCTCCTGCCTTTTAGTCGTTTCGCTATATCACTTACACTCAATTTCGGAGGATAACTTATATGCAGATGAACATGATCCTTACTCACAACGCCTTTTAAAATCTGAATATCAAAACTATCACAGCTTTGCCTTATTAAATCTCTACATCTTACCTGAACCTCACCCCGCAAAACCTGAAACCGATATTTCGTGCTCCAAACCAGATGAACGTGTAATTGATGAACACTATGGCTGCTTACTCTTTTATTTTGCCTCCTCAAATTTAAAAGAGATTTGTAGAAGCTAAAGCCTTGCCCTAAAGGGCATAGCTTAACTAACGAATTGAGACCAGTAAAGGTTATGCTGATTTTGTGCTATGGGATCAGCAAGGCAACCTTCTTGAATCAGCCTTCAAGTTAATGGATAACAAAGAAGGTCATCAACAGGCAAAGCAACTCGTAAAAGAGTTTATGAAGCATTATGAACTGACTGAAGTTTATGTAGGAATGGAAAGTACAGGTGGCTATGAGAATAACTGGTTTTTACTGTTCAGGTCCATGCAAAGCCAGGGAGTGAGCCAGGTAATGCGCATTAATCCTAAGGCTGTAAAAGCAATGGGAACAGCCAGAATGGTCAGAACGATAACCGATGCGGTAAGTGCAGAAAACATAGCCCAATACATGCTAAGTTTTGTAAAGGAGAATAAACCGGTTAATAAGCAGGATAACCAGTTCAGGGTGGTGCGTCATATAAGTGCCTGGACAAAAAATGTCAACAAACAGATTACTCAAACCAGTAATCATCTGGAGAAGATAATATATCAAACCTTTCCAGAGTTACTGGTGTATTGCAGGCACGGTTTTCCTGATTGGCTGCTGCACATGCTGCAAAAGTATCCACTGCCCTCAGATATACTTAAAGCAGGTAAAAGCAGGTTAACTAAAATAAGTTTCATCACAGAGCCCAAAGCTCAATCAATTATTCAAAAGGCAAAAGATACAGTTGCGGGGTCAGCAGCAGATGATTTGTTGGCAGCTACCATCAGAAGCATGATCACCGTGCTTCTCTGCCACCGCCAACAGATAAACATGCATAAAAAAGCATTGACTAAACAGTTTGGTGAAGCACAAGAAGTACAACTGATTGATACAATGCCAGGCATCACAGCTGAAACAGCGGTATTAATGATGATAGAAATAGAAAGCGTTGATGATTATCCGGGAGCAAAACAACTGTGCTCACATTTTGGGATGCATCCTACTTTTAAGCAAAGCGGAGATGGCACATGGGCAGCCAGGTTAAGTAAAATGGGGCGTAGCAGCATTAGGGGGGTACTTTATATGCCTGCTATTACTGCTATAAGAACTAATGAATATTTTAAAACCCTCTATGCCGGGCAAAGAGCCAAAGGTAAAAAACACAAGCAGGCCATATGCGTTGTAATGCATAAAATGCTTTGTATGATATACGGCATCCTACGTTCAAAAAAACCTTTTGATTTAAGTCTACATACAAAGAATCAACAGCAAGGAGAGCAAAAACAAAAAGAGGCGGAAAAAACAGCACAGCAACGTAAAAAAGAAAGGAAAAATAAAAGAGAAAGGTATATTACCGCAAATCCCTTAGAAGCACCAATATCAAGAAAACAAACAAAGCAAATAAAAAAAGAGCTTCTTGCCCCAATTGATAAAAATCAAGATATACGAGGTCCGGAAGCTCTTAACAAAGATAAACAGATAAACTGTTTATCTTCTTAAAAAAAAATTTGGAAAAGAACGGTATAGTTAAAGTGTTTCTGCAGTGTTGGCTTCTGGTTACTTCAGCTTGCAAACAACTACAGTCTAATAAAGATAGGATGATGAAGGCTTATTCTTCCGCCAACATTGCATAAACACACTGTGGTGTGCCCTGAATGGTAAATATAGTTCTTAGAAATGAGAAAGCCAGAGAGTGAAAGTCTCTTATGTGCGGGATTAGTTACCC
>MWVY01000286.1_pt1 | contig 12166 bp, 7 predicted proteins | sample 1047251 | NCBI WGS metagenome assembly MWVY01 (sample SAMN06349983, study PRJNA376086) | soil metagenome | isolation source: MS7-5 sample Antarctic (ecotone) soil | place: Antarctica | collected 2015-01-13
TTGATAACTTTCGATAAAAGCGTCGGTCTTATCAAAAACGGAAAATTTCAAGCGTTAAAAAATCTCGCTAGACCGTGCCGCGTGTTGCGCTCGGCTTGCGCGGTTGACGACAAAAGCGATATTTATTTCGGCGAATATCTTGCCAATGCTGAACGCGGCGAAATGCGGATTTATAAATACACACCGGGCAGCGATGCGCTCGAAATCGCTTATACCTTTCCGCCGAGTTCGATAAAACATATTCACGGACTTTATTTTGACAAATTCACCAAATCAATTTTTTGTTTGACGGGCGACGACGAAAAAGAATGCCGAATTCTGCATTCGTTCGATGGTTTTAAAACAATCGAAATCCTTGGCGAAGGCGACGAAACATGGCGGGCGGTGAGCGTTCTTTTTAATCAAGATAGTTTTTATTACGGCACGGACGCTGAATTCCGTGAAAATCATATTTATCAAGTGAACCGAAAAAATTCAGAGCGCGAAATTCTCGGCGAAGTTAACGGAACTGTCTTTTATTCCAAACAATTAGGCAAAGATTTATTTTTCACGACAACCGCCGAAGACGCGCCGATTCAAAAGGAAAACGTCGCCGCGTTGTGGCACGTTGACGCAAACCGTAATTGCAAAAAGTTAATACAATTTAGTAAAGACCATTGGCACAAAACACTTTTTATGTTCGGCACAATTCATTTTCCGTGTGTGAACAAACTCGAAAACGAACTCTATTTTCACCTTGTCGGTGTTAAAGAAGACAACCAAACATTTTGCATCAAAGCAATTTAGTATTTTTTATTTTTTAGCCAAAAACGATAACCGTTACATCAAAGCGATTGCATATAACACGAGCGGCAATTCATCTTTTTCAACTATTACGGTCAATGTGCAGAATTTGGCGGCGACGATTTTGTCGGGCGCGGTAATTTCAAGGTCGGCAGTCCGGTTAAATTGGAACGCCGTCGCCGGTGCCACAGGTTACAAAATTTGGAGAAACGGATTTGTTCTCGCCGTTGGAAATCTACTCGGATATGTTATCGGCGGCTTGCCGAACGGGACACATAATTTTAAGGTTTCCGCATATTCAAAATCGAAGCAATCGAATTATTCAAATCTAGTTCCCTTGACGCTTACGACAAGCGGCTCGTCGCTTGTCGTAAATCCGCCGAGCAAGCCAACCGGCTTTGGAACTGAAGACGCGGGTGAAACCACAATTGGTTTAGTTTGGATTCCGTCAACAAATGACATCAATGTTTTAGGTTACGAAATCAGAATGGCAACCGATGCCGCCTTCACTAAAAACGTTGAAGATATTCCGATTAGTAACAGTAAGCAGGACAGCTTTACAGTTATAGATTTGCTGCCCGCGACAACGTATTATTTCAAAATTCGCGCCAGAGATAATGCAAATTGGTCTGATTATTCATTAGCGGCAAACGACACAGCGACAACGGCAATGAGCGCGTTGCTGTCTAACGAACCACACAGTTCAGAAAACTATTGACATCGGAACTGCCAAATTAGAAGACGTATTAAATTTCGCAATGACAATAGCATTAGATTTAGGTCTGACTTAAAGAACCTAATTAAGGATAAAAAAAATGAAAATCAAATATTTTTTACTTTTAACGCTTTTCAGCATCCTGATTTTTTCAGGCAATTCAGCGGCGCAGGGAAATACGGTTGCCAATAATTACGGAACGGTCTTGCCCGCAACGTGCGACGCTAACCAGGAGACAAACTCGCTTTTTTTCAAAAAAAATGACGGTCTTTATTACTGTTCCGCGCTTAATACCTGGACGCGGTTCATTACAACGGCGGGCGGCGGCTCGGCGGTTGAAACTGTTGTTACCCAGCAATCGGAACTCGACACCGTGATAACCACCGCCAACGCAAACACAAGCGTCCATTACAGTGTCATTATCAACGGCGCAGTTCCGGTAACAACCGTCAAGACAATTCCTAAAAATGTCGCCTTATATCACACTAACAACGGTAAATTTATTCGCACAGGCTCAGGTAGGTTAACGATTTTAGGCGGGATTATTGCGCCGCGCACAACAATTTTCAGTGGGTTTGATAAAACGAATTTACTCGTATCCGGCGCAATGGACAAAATTTATCCTGAATGGTTCGGCGCGGTTGGCGACAGAATACTTCCCTCAGGAACGATAAATCCAACTCCGACTGATAATTATCCGGCGTTTCAATTGATGTTCGACACGGTGAGAACCCCCGTTTCAGCCATTATGACCACCGCCGAAAGCGGCAGGTTTTTACTCGACGCTAAGACATATTATTTTACGAACACTCCGCAGATTTTTAACGGCTCGGTCATTGAAGGCGCAAGCCTGCGGGGGACAGTGTTGGATTTTGCGCCGAACGTAAGCGGCTTGCGCTTTAACGGTGCGTTTACCGAAGACGGCGGCGTGAAACCTTATGCCAGAAACTCCGACAGCTCGGTTTTGCGAAATCTGACGCTTCGAGGCGCGGCTGGCGGAAACACGCACACGGTTAATGCCGGCGGCAGCAACGGATTAACTTTGACACGCACTTCCGGCGATATTTTCTTTGCTGACGCAAATGGACTCAATACGGGCGTATCTTCGGGCTACACGGTAAATATGAACGGATGGGATTGGGTAGTTAAGTTTCGTAACTCGAATGACTCGGTAACTCTGTATCCTTTTCGGCTTTACGTTTATAAATCCGCCGCAAATCAAATTTATTTCGCTTATCCGGCAACCACACAGGCGCAAGCCGATAAACTTGTCGGCGCAAAAATTCTGTTTCCAACCGACAGACTGGAACGCACAATTTTAACGGCAGTTATTGGCGGCGGTTTAGTAACTCTCGCCTTCGACGGCGCGGACATTCCCAACGGCTATGCAGGCGACGCTGAAATTACCTCGCTAGTGGCAGCGAATTTTACGGGCGAAAACGTGCGCTTTAACCGGTGGTCGGGCATTGATGCGAGAATAAAAATTCTGGTCGAGAACGTTTATATTACGGGGTTTGCCGGACACGGCGTGAGGGCTGACGCGCAAGCCTATCCGTCAATACGATTCGACGGGCAGCCGAATTTGAATAACAGCCGTTTCGTGAAAATCTTTGCCGACAGCAATCACGGGGCGGGCTTTTACGCTCGTGGGCTTAATTCCAATCAAATGACTATTGAGCAGATGGATACAGGCAACAACGCAATTTCTATTTATGACTCATCCTTTTTGGGCAACAGTTATAAAGGTATCCATTCAAATTCTGACCGACAAGGCACGTGGATTGGCATTAGCCCGTCGCAGGGATATAACGCCTACGGAAGCCAAGTTCTGTTTGGCTATATCGAGGACGGTCAGCCGTCAGTGCTTTTGGGCGGAAATTCAACCTGGTATGACGGAGATGTCGGAACGGGCTTTGCCGCTTACTATTCCGGTGCGCCAAATGCAGGATTTTATTCAGGAAATCATATTAAAGAAGGAAGTCCCAACGTTATAAACCGGATAAGTTCGGACGGAAAACACGCCTGGCAGCTCGGCAGACCAAGAGGAGATAATCGGGCGATTATATTTGGCTTTGGCAACGCTTCCGACGCTTGGGCAACTAACGCCGCACTGGGAAACGGTGCGGGGCAGGGATTCTCCTATCATCTCACATCGCCCTTGGCTTATAGTATTTCCGACGGTTCATTTTTAATGGAATACGGCGGTATTACCGGCGCAAATTCGGCAAAAGTCGCATTCGGCTTAACAACTTCAACGGCAAGCGTCGGCGGCGGGCGGTTTTTCCTTCCAAACGGTGCGTTTTTCGGAACTGATTTCGGAGTTGAGTTAAATCACGACACGCGGGGATTGGTCGTAAATAAAAATTTTAAAGCCGACACGCTGCAAACTATATCGAACGGCTCGCAGCCCGCCTGCAATTCCATGACACGAGGGACGCAATGGCTGCTCAAGGGCGGCGCAGGCTCTGCCGACAAACTTCAAGTGTGTTTGAAAGGAAGCGCAGATACTTATTCTTGGATTAATATGGTGATAGCACCGTAAAGCTAAACGCGGATTTTAGCACGAAAAGCAACGCGCGTAAAAATTATGCCGCGTAAAAAAGTTTTGACCTCAGTCAAAACACGCATTCTGAGTATTATCGTGTTTGAAAGGTGTGGATTATCGCGCTCTGCCCGCATTTGCTGAAATTTCTAAAATTGTTTGACTAATCTCAAAAAATAAGGTAAAAATAAAGGCAGTATTAGATTCTAAGGAACGCTTGAAGGTTTTTATTTGAAAGTCTTTCAGGCTTTCATTTTTTAAATTGCAATTAGCGTAAAAAAGTTTTCAACTGTAAATCCTTACCGTCGGTTGAAATTGAAACTGTTCCGCGCTCTCCTGTTGTTACGATTTTTGCGCCCGAATTTTTCCATCTTTCTAAAACTTCTTCGTGCGGATGTCCGAAAGGCGATTCGCGCCCGACGGCAATTACGACGAGTTTAGCGTGCGTCGCTTCAATAAACTCTTGCATCGAAGATGTTCGGCTGCCGTGATGCGCGGCTTTGACAACATCACTTTGCAAAAATTCGGGTGTTTGTAAAAGTTCCCTTTCGGTTTCTTTTTCAATGTCGCCCGTCAGCAAAAATGTTCTTTCGCCGTAAATTAAGCGCAAAACGACGGAATGATTATTATCGGAAACCGCGTCAATCGAATCATCTTTTTCGGGAAAAAGCACTTTTATTTTTGCTTCATCAAATCTTAAAACATCGCCGCGTGAAAGTTTCACAATCGGAATATCGCGTTTTTGCAAAATCTCAAAAAGTTCGGCAAACTCCGCATTTCTCAGAGGCGTTCTGCCAAACATCGCGGCACGAACTTTGAAATTTTTTGCTACGTCTGAAAGCCCTAGAATATGGTCAGCGTCAGCGTGTGTCGCCAAAATATAATCAACTCGGTCATAACCTTTTTCCCACAAAAACGTGGAAACAACCGTTTCGCCAATGTTTTGCGTGTCAGGCTCAAAAAGTTCCGGCTCGTCTTCATATTCGTTTTGCAAATAAATTTTATTAAAGTTTATCTTTCCGCCACCATCAACCAACAAAGTTTCGCCGTTCGGAAACGTAATCAAAGCCGAATCGCCCTGCCCGACATCGAGAAAATCTATGTGCAATCTGCCGTCCGGCGCAGGCGCGCTGAACGGATGAAAAATTATCAAAGTTAAAAGTGCGGTAAATAAAACGGCGGCAACACGGAGAAAAAAGAACTTTGGACTTTGGACTTTGGACTTTGGACTTAAAGAAAATGGTTTCCACCAATTCAAGAAAAATGTCAAAGCCAGAAGCGGCACGAAATACAACAAGTAAACCGCTTTCATCGCGCCCGAGTAATGCGGCAATCTTAAACTCGCCCAACCGTTTTCGACAAAAAAACTCGGAACAAGCAGCAAAAACCAATTCAAAAGTTCGGTTAATTTGATAAAAGGCAAAGCTAAAACATCGCTGATATTTGCGAGAAAGACAGCGAAAATCGCCGAAAAACTCTCAAGCGCGATAAAAATTCCAACCCACAGATTCATCAAAACGCCGAAAAGCGAAACGCGATGAAAATAAAGAACAATCAGCGGCAACAGCCAAATTTGCGCGACTAATGAAACGAGAACTGCTTCAAAAATATAACGCGAAAAATTTTGTAAACTCTTTTCTTCCAGCCAATTCAGAAAAGGCAATTTAAAAAGTTTGGCAGACCAGATTTGACCCGAAATCTCTTTTTCCCAAACCCTTTCGCGCCAGTAAAGCATTTCGCAGAATCTTTTGAGCAGACGCGGAACATTTGGCGGAAAAGGCGTTTCGGCAGTCGGCGACCAAGTGCCGATTGCTCTTAATTTTTCAATCAGCGGAAATGCCATTGCGACGATTGCCGCAACGCTGATAAAAGTCAGCTGAAAAGATTGCGAAAAAAGGTCGTTTGGTCGCCAAACAAGTAAAATCAATCCACAAGCACCCAAAGCATTTAATAGCGTTCCGCTTCGGTAAAGCACTTGTGAAAAAAGCAAAATTGTGAACATCAGCGCGGCACGGACGACCGGAACGTCTGCGCCGACAGCAATCGAATAAGACCACAAAATCCCGGCTGCAATCAAAAATTGCCAGAGTCTTTTTCGCGTAAAAAAGCGAACAAAAAGAAGCACTAAACCGCCGATAAACGTGATATGCAAACCCGAAATGACGAGAACATGAAATGTGCCACCTTCACGGAAAACTTCCGCCGTTTGTTTGTCGAGAAAATAATGGTTTCCCAACAAAGAAGCGTTCAAAATGCCTGTCGTTGAAACACTGAAATGCTCTTTGAAATCAACTATCAAATTTTCCCGCCGGTCATAAAGCCAAGCAAGCGGCGCAAAGCTGTTGGTGTCTTCGACTTTTTCGACGAGAAGCGGACTTTTTATAATTCCGACGGCATCAATTTGCTTTTGGTCGAGCAGTTCTTTATATGAAACAACGCCTGCGTTTAGAAAATTATCTTCGCGCCGAAGAATACACGCCACGCGAATTTTTGAGCCGTATTGAAGATTTAGTTGTTCGTATTCTTGCTTGATTTGTTCATCATTTATCGCGGCAAAAAGTCGGACATTTCCCGACACTTTAATTTCCGAGCCTTTGTGAATCGCGCTTGCGACTTTCAATTCGAGAAAAAATTTGCCAACGGCGAGTTCCGGTTTGCCGCGCAAAACACCTTCGATTTCGATTGGCTCGCCTGATTTTATTTGATTTTCGTCGAAAAGTCTTTTTAAACGATTAGGCGCAACCGATTGATTTTCAATGCTCAAACACAAACCGCCAACTGCGACAAACGCGATTGAAAGAAAAGTCAGAGCAAATTTTCCTCTAAGAAAAACAATTGTAAGAACGGAGAAAATTAAACAAACTGCCGAATAAAGCTGCCAATTTACGGCAAGAAAATGTTCCGATAAAACACCAAATGCAAAACAAACAGCCAGCCACAACAATGGATAAAGCGTGAAGTTTGAAACCGATTGTTTTAAAGTGCTTTCAGACATTATTTAATAGGTTGTCAATAGCGATAAAGTTTTGTCAGATTACCATAAAATCACTCAACTTTAATTAAACTTCTTATTTCACGAAAACGCTTATCGCTGATGCGACGCACAAGAAGAAGATGTTCAGGCTTGCGAAATTTACCGTATTTTTCACGATATTCGACAATATTTTGTGCTGTTTTTGCGCCGATATTTGGCAGTTTTTCAAACTCGGCGGCGGAAGCAGTATTGATATTTATCGAATTTTCAGCAACCTGAACTTGATTTTGTGTCGGTAAAACTTGTTGTGCTTCTTTTTGCTCACTACATCCAAGCAAAAAACAACCAATTACTAAAAGCAGAAGTTTAATTAGGAAATTGCAACTGTTGAAATAATAAAGTTTGTGCTTTCGCATAAATTATTGCATATTGAATGTGCAGAATGCTAAAAGTTGTTTGAAAATAACTATTTAAGTTTGTGAAGAAGCAGTTTTCCACAGGTTTTTCCACCGATTTTTACTTGAACCTGTGGAAAACTTTTTACAGCTCTCTGCCTTCTTCGGCTTCCTGCAAATCGTCGTAAGCTTTCTGTAAAATCGGGCGGGCGCGTTTGCTTCCGTCCATTTCACCAATGTAGCCTTCGTAAACCATTGCATCTAAAATAGCGGCGGCGCGTCCGTAACCAATGCGTAAATGACGCTGCAAAAGCGAGGTCGAAGCACTTTTTGAATTGACAACCGTGCGAAGCGCGTCAACGAATAAAACATCTTTTCTGCCCGGCAAATCGCCCGAATCATCCATTTCTTCTTCGGATTTTGTAATCGTCGTGTCGTATTCAGGATTGCCTTGCGCTTTGATGTGTTCGACGATTTTGGCAATTTCTTTTTCGTCAACAAACGCGCCGTGGACACGGACGATTTGCGAAGTTCCGGGTGGCAAAAAGAGCATATCGCCTTTGCCCAGCAGACTTTCCGCGCCGTTGCCGTCAATAATTGTGCGCGAATCAACTTTTGACGAAACCCGAAACGAAATTCGTGCCGGAAAATTTGCTTTTATCAATCCGGTGATAACGTCAACCGAAGGTCTTTGAGTTGCTAAAACCAGATGAATACCGACGGCGCGAGCCATCTGTGCAAGGCGTGTGATTGATTCTTCGACTTCCTTACCCGAAACCATCATCAAATCGGCGAGTTCGTCAATGATAATCACAACGTATGGAAGCGGTTTGTAAGGTTCGCCGTTGTCGTCAAGTTGTTCGTTGACATTACGTTTTTTCACTTCTGTGTTAAATCCGTCAATGTTGCGAACGCCCCAACCGGCAAGGTCTTTGTAGCGTTTTTCCATCTCCGACACCGCCCATTTCAGCGAAATGGCGGCGCGTTTCGGGTCGGTGATAATCGGCGTTGCAAGGTGCGGAATATCGGCGTAAAGTCCTAATTCAAGCCGTTTCGGGTCAACCATTATAAATTTTACTTCATCAGGCTTTGCCTTATACAAAATCGAAACGACGAGTGTATTCACGCCGACGGATTTTCCCGCGCCGGTTGCGCCGGCGATGAGTAGATGCGGCATTTTGGCAAGATCGGCAACATAATTCAAACCGTCAATCGTTTTGCCGAGCGCGATGGTCAAAAGCGATTTCGATTGCTCAAACTTTTTCGATTCGATAACTTCGCGCAAATGAATCGTATCGCGTTCGTTATTCGGCACCTCAATACCGACAAAGGCTTTACCGGGAATGCGGTCAATGCGAATTGATTCGGCTTCGAGCGCGAGGCACAAATCATCGGACAAACTTGTGATGCGCGAGTATTTTACGCCCGGGTCGGGTTTGAATTCGTAGGTCGTAACAACCGGACCGGGACAGATATTGACAACTCGTCCGGTTGCGTTAAATTCTTTGGTTTTTTCCTCTAATTCCTTTGCCAGAGCGCGAGCATCGTCTTCTCTTATCTGAAAACGCGGCGGCGGCGGATTGAGAAAACTCGACATCGGTAAAACATAATCGTTGTAGTTCTGCGGTTTTCTCGGCTGCGGCGCGTCGGTTTCTTCTATAATTTCTTCTGCCGTTTGAAGTAAATCTGCATCTAATTCGCCTGTTTCCAGAACCGGAGTAATCGGAACTTTTTCATCTTCAGAAATCTTTTCAATAATTTCCGGCAATTTTGGAGATTCTTTAGGAACGAAGATGGTCGGAACCGGCATTTCTTTTTCAATTTTCTTTTTCGGTTCTTCGATAACTTCGGGCGATTCTTCCGGTTCTTTTTTCGGCATATTACCGAAATGCTTAAAAATTGCCGAAACCCTTTCGCCAACAGTTTCTTTTTTCTCTTTCGCCTCAACGGAGAGAGTTTCTCCTAACGAAATAGCCGGTGTTTTCGGCTGTGCTTTTGCGGCTCGCTCTTCATTAAGTTTCTCCAGTTGCGCCATTGCCTCTTGGTCTGTTCTGCGCCGCGTCCGCCGTTTATTGAGCCATTCGTCAAAATGAACGCGGAAATTTTCCCAAGCCAGATGAAAATTACCTAAAAAAGAATCCAGCGAAAGATTTGTAATTAACAAAACGGAACTTGCAAAAATTGCCAGCAATAGAATAGCAGTGCCGATATTGCCGAGCAGCCAAGTTAGATTTCGCTGAAAAAACGCGCCTATAATTCCGCCGTAAAATCCGAATAATGTCGCTAAACTCGAAACAGAAATGACAAAAAGTAGATATCCGACAATGCGGCTAATCGAAATTGGTAAATCTTTGAAACGATAGAATCGCCACGCAATCAGAACCAGCAAAGCGGGCAGAAAATAAGCGGTCAAACCGACGGCATTAAATAAAATATCGGCAAGATTCGCGCCGATAACGCCGACCCAATTTTGTATTTTTTGTGTGCTGCTCGTGTTTATCGAAGGGTCGTTCAAGTTGTAGGTTACGAGGCTCAAGAAAATCAAAATCGCCAATGCCAACAAGACAACAGCGATAATCTCGCTGCTTCCTGAATATGTTTTTGAATTGGTTTGTTTTTTTTCTATTTCTGCTGCCATTTTTATAAAATTCCAGATTCCAAATTCTAGATTCCAAATTAAAATGCAAGTTCCATTATGGAATCCGGAATCTGGAATTCACTTCCCGCCTTTCTTAAACAATAAAAATCCTTTAATAAATTCGTCAATATCGCCATCTAAAACCGCTTCGACATCGCTTTGCTCAAACTTCGTCCGTGTATCTTTGACCAAGCGATACGGATGCAAAACATAATTGCGAATCTGCGAACCGAAAGAAATGTCTTGTTTACCGGCTTCGAGTTCGGCGTTTTCGGCTTGGCGTTTTTCAAGTTCGAGTTCATAAAGTTTCGAGCGCAAAACCTGCATTGCCACGGCGCGGTTTTGAATCTGCGAACGCTGATTTTGGCACGTTACGACAACATTTGTCGGCAGATGCGTAATTCTGACCGCGCTGTCGGTTGTGTTGACGTGCTGACCGCCTGCGCCAGTTGAGCGATAGGTATCAACGCGCAAGTCCTTGTCGTTTATTTCGACTTCGATGTCTTCATCAACCTCCGGTGAAACAAACATTGAAGCAAATGAAGTTTCGCGGCTTCCGCCCGAATTAAACGGCGAAATTCTGACAAGTCTGTGAACGCCTGCTTCGGCTGAAAGTAAGCCGTAAGCATATTCGCCTTCGACGCGAAAGGTCGCGCTTTTCAAACCGGCTTCACTTCCCGCTTGCTCGTCCAAAATTTCAACCCTAAAGCCTTTGCGTTCCGCCCAGCGAAGATACATTCGCAGAAGCATTTGCGCCCAATCCTGTGCGTCTGTGCCGCCCGCGCCCGATTGAATCGAACAAATCGCGTTGTTCGCGTCGGTTTCGCCCGACAGCAACGCTTCGGTTATCGCTGTATCAACTTCAGTTTCGAGATTGACAATTAAACCGTTTAACTCATTGGCAGAATCATTGTCCGTTTCAGCAAATTCAAACAACACTTCAGCATCAGAAACAGCAGTTTCAAATTTTTCCTGACCTTCCAAAGCGCGTTCAATGCGGCTTCTTTCCTGCACAATTTTCTGCGCCTTTTCCGAATCATTCCAAAAATCGGGCGCGGAGATTTTCTTTTCTAATGTTTCGAGTCGAGCGCGTTTTGTCGGCGCGTCAAAGAAACCTCGCAAGTTGAGCGACTCTTTCGCGGATTTCTTCGTATTTTGTTTGTAAATCTAATAATTCCATAATTTTTATTGCCACAAAAATGCACATAGCATGCAAAATAATTTTGTGTTTTTTGTGCTTTTCTGCGGCTATCTATCTTTTCTTCCAAAAACAAATTGATAATAAAGCTAAACTCACAATCAAACAAAGCCAGGCGAACCAATCGCCGTATTTGACATAAAAAGTCTGGTTTCCGTCTGACCTTGAAACTGTCCAAACGCGCGTGTCTTCCATATAAGGCTTTGCTGCGTCCATAACTTCGCCGCGTTCATTGATATAAGCCGTGATTCCAACATTCGTAACGCGCAAAACCGGACGATTTGTTTCAATGGCGCGAAAAACCGCGTTTGCCATATGTTGCCGCAAAACAGGCGTTTCGCCCAAATATCCGTCGTTGGTCATTTCAATTAAAACATCCGCGCCGTTTCTCACATATTCGCGCGAAAGCGACGGAAAATGCGACTCGAAACAAATCATTATTCCGCCTTTCGCATCACCAAGCGGCAATAAATTATACTTATCGCCGTATTGAAAATTGCCAACCATCGTCGGCACAAACTGCGCCAGCGGTTCCGGCACAGGAACATATTCGCCAAACGGCACGAGATGAATTTTATCATATTGACCGATTTTTTTTCCTTGCCGGTCAATCATCACCGCAGAGTTATAAAAATTATCGCTTATCGTGTTCGGCTGTGCAGAGTTAAAAAGCACGGAAACATTATTTCTCACCGCAAAATCTCTGATAAATGATTGAAATTCACGGTCGCTTTCATACATAAAATTCATCGGCGATTCGGGAAAGATTATAATTGTCGGTTGTTCGTTGTTCGTTTTTTGTATTGTTATTTTCACTTTTAGCATTACCTTTCGCATTTTCTCCAAACTTTAATTTTTCAGATATTCCGAGCGAAAGAAATGAAATTGTCATTATTGCCGTTCAACCAAATGTGCCGATGA
>MWVY01000287.1_pt1 | contig 12079 bp, 19 predicted proteins | sample 1047251 | NCBI WGS metagenome assembly MWVY01 (sample SAMN06349983, study PRJNA376086) | soil metagenome | isolation source: MS7-5 sample Antarctic (ecotone) soil | place: Antarctica | collected 2015-01-13
AGATCGAAGAGGCCCCCCCCCCCTTCAATCTGAATCCCCCCCCCCGAAGAAAACGCCAGTAAAAATGCGGCTCCCGACGAAGGCCCCGCGCCGAACATGCTGGAATGGGCGCTCGCCTACGCGCGGGCGGGCTTCGCCGTGACCCCCCTTCACACGCCGAACGCCGAAGGCAAGTGCTCTTGCCGCAAAGCTAATTGCGACAGCGTCGGCAAGCATCCCCGCACGCTACACGGCGTTAAGGATGCCACGACAGACCCCGCCACGATTGAGAAGTGGTTCGGACGCATGTGGCCTGACGCCAACATTGGAATAGCAACGGGCGAGGCTTCCGGCTTCGATGTTTTGGACATAGACCCTGAGGCCGGCGGCGATGAAAGCATAACCCGACTGGTGGAGAAGCACGGCCCGCTCCCCGAAACCCCGGACGCCGAAACCGGCGGAGGCGGGTTGCACATCTGCTTCGCACACTCCGGCGTGCCGTTAAAAAACTCCGTCTCGGAATTAGGAGACGGCCTCGACATTCGCACGACCGGCGGGCTTATCGTGGCTGCGCCGAGTCTTCACGTAAGCGGGCGGCGCTACAAGTGGCGCAACGGCGGCGAGTTTGCACCGATGCCCCCGTGGTTACTGGAAGAATTGACGAAGCCTGAGCCGAAGCGAGGAGGGAACGGCAGCGGGAAACTTAAAGCTTTCGACTTCACGGCGGAAGGCCCGCCGATCCCCGAGGGCAAGAGGAATAAGCAGTTGTTCCGCATCTGCTCAAGCATGCGCGGCGACGGCATGGATCAAGAGCAGATCGAAAAGGCGGCGCTGGAAATAAACGCCGTGCGTTGTCAGCCGCCGATGGAGGAAGAAGAGGTCTTAGGGATCGCCGAGAGCGTCATGCGCTATGACCCGAACGTGATCGAAAGCGAGGTAGTGCAATGACAACTATTTTCATCACTCGCGACGGCCAGCAAGATTTTCACGTCAAGTTACAGAGTGCCGACAGCTACGTTTTCAAGTCACTCATTGACGCGTTGAAAAACTTCGTCTCACCGGTCTACCGCAAGTACGAACCGAACGCACGCAAGTGGGTAGTCGGCGAGCCGGCGACGGAGAGTTTTCGCGGCTGGCTAGCATACGCGCGCACGACATTCAGCGCACAGGTTCAATGGATCGGCGGCGAGGCGGACGCTGACCCGGAAGCAGAGTGGACGCCGCCGCCACCGCCACGGCAGAAGCCGAAGCCGAAAGCTGTTGATCCTTACCAAGTTTTACATTTGAGAGAGACGGCACCGCCCGAACTTGTCAAAGTTGCGTACCGATGCTTGGCGCAGATTCACCATCCCGACCGCGGCGGCGATACTGAGGCGATGCAGCGCATCAACGACGCTTACCGGAGGCTGGCAGCATGAGCGTGATAAACGAAGGCAGGACACGGAAAAGCGACGCCGCTTTCCAGGTCAATCATTTTTACGAGAAGCTTCTGGACTTACGGCGCACGGACCCGAAGGCGTTCGACGAGATGTCACCGGCGAGCAAGTTGAGCCTTTTCGCTTACGAGACGGCGAAGCGCGAGGCCGCACGATTACAGGCGATCCGCAACGAGCCGGCGGCATGAACAACTTTGCCGCGCGAGTCAGAGGGCGGCAAACCGAGGCGGGGTGCTCGAAGATTTCTCCCGGCAGTGCCCCGCTTCAAAACTAAATGGTAGGAGACGAAAAAGAGATGAACGAAACGAACTCAAAATCAAGCGATGAACTTCGCAGTCAGGCGGCGCGGGCGCAACTGGAAGTTTCCGAGTTGGAGCGCGAGCAGCAGGAAGCGACGGCGCGATTAGCAAACCCGGCGACCGTGTTCGACCCGGCGCTCGCCGTCGAGTTGCGAAAGCGTTTAGGCGAACTCCCTTTGTACTTGAACGCGGCGCGCCTCAAGCACGCGGCGTTGCGCCTCGAGATGTTTACGGCCTTGTCTGCCGAGCACAAGGCGAAGATGCCGGAGCTGTACGAAGCGATGGAAGCGGAACGGCCAAAGCTTGAAGCGGCGCAAAAGGCTTACGACGCGAAGGTGGAGGCGTGGCGCGCCGAGCACGAATCAGCGAACGTCGCGCGCCTTGACGCCAACGACGCGCGGCGGCAGCTCCAGCAACTGCAATCCGAGGCGCAGGCGATGCAGGGCGTCGCGCAACGCCGCGTGCGCGCGGCGTGATGCGATGGGAAGCGCGTCGTTTCGCGGGCTGTGGGCGGCGCGCGGATGATCTGAGGCACCACGGATAGTGTCTATTTCAGAAAGCATAATGTGCGCCGGTACGCATCACGCGCCGAACAATGTTCAATCGCGCTTCACGCTACGGAACGCGGCTTGAGCACAAGCGAATGTGCTTTCACTCTTCGATCATGCTGAACGACGGTTCAGCGTTTCAAAGTGGCATCCGATAATGGTCAATATGGCATTTCTGCAATCTAACGCAACCTAATGCAAGTCGTAGAGGGAAAATTAACGCCGAAGCAGGAGCGGGCGCTCCTTGCCTTACTCGACTGTGGCGAGATCAAGAAAGCATCGGCGACGGCAGGCGTCAATGAAGCTACCCTGTGGCGCTGGCTTCAGCTTCCCCATTTCCAGACGCGCTACCGTGCTGCCCGTCGTCAACTCGTCGAGACCGCTATCGCACAACTGCAATCCGATTGCACCATCGCGGTGCGCGTGCTTCGTGAAGTAGCAGAAGACAAAGAAGCGCCGGCGTCGTCACGTGTGAGCGCGGCAAAGACGATCATCGAGCAGAGTGTCGGCGCGATCCAGTTAATTGATTTACAGGAACGCATCGAGCACCTGGAGAAGACTTTCGCGGAGCAAGAGAAGGGACGTGTGAAAAATGGGTTTAGAACAGCGGGTCGATAAACTGGAGCAGAGCATCGGGACACAATCCGGCTTGGGTTGCGACCGGTGCCGCGATGAGGTTCACTTGCCCGACGCGGTGAACACGGAAGAGCGCGTTTACTTTCACGGACCTTGCAAAAAGTGCGGGCGCGTGACGACGAGTCGCCTCAGAGTTGTTTACGCCGGGGATGAGGCGCTTGCGTCGGCGGGTGAGGGTGTCAGATGAATCTACAAACGAGAGTTGAACGCTTGGAGCAGTGCAGCGGCACCGCACCCGAAGATTGCCCGCTCTGCTCTCAGCCGCCGCGCGAGCCGGTAGAGGTGCGCGCGGGTTTTCACGTGACGAGTGAGCACCCACTCGACCTCACGTGCCCACACTGCGGCGGGCCGCGCCGCATTATCTTCTGTGTATATGAGCCGGTGGGGGATGAAGCCGAGGCGGCGGTCTTCTAGAGCTTCCGCACGTAAGCGTCCAGATCACCCCTCTTCACCCGCCACCCCCTGCCGATGATCCGCGCGCTTGTTTCCAGCATCACGCCCATGCGCGCGGGGCTTCTACGCTTACGAGGCATGGGCCAAAGTGCCACCAGAGAAACCCTACGGCTCACTTGAGGCGCTACTTAAAGCCGAGATCGGCACTGGCGTTCAGCAGAGCGTGGCGATTGTTAAGACGCGCGCGATGGCTGCAAAGGCACTGACGAAGCATGGGGAATTAGGATGGGGGAGAAGTAGAGGTAGTAACACTACCTCTACTAACGACCGTAGTGCTAAGTACCTTACTGCGCGCATTGCCCGCGACCGTCCCGACATTCTGGAACGGATGAAAGCGGGTGAGTTCTCATCCGTGCGGAAGATCAAGAAGCTTTTGATTTGATAGACCAAGTTACGCAGGGAAAGCACGGCGGGGATCATACTTCTGATTTGAGCAACGTTAACAATGTTAACGTTGCTCGTCCTTTAGGTAACACGCGCCAGCGTGCCTTGCGTCAGCTCCGCAAGAGTCGTCCCGACCTGCACGCCAAGGTCTTAAAAGGCAAGCTCTCGCCGCACGCGGCGATGATCGAAGCAAAAGAGGCGCGCCCCTAGCGGGCTACGCCCCTTAGATTTTCTGTGCACACCGAAGCCTCAGCCACTAACAAACTCAGACCATTCCTCCGTCTCGACCCGCGCATGTGTCAGATCGTAGATTTCACGCTCGACCTTGAACCGCGCCGCTTCATTCTCCGGCTCATACAGCCCGTCGAGCTTCGCCCGTAATTCGCCGACCCGCTTCTCGGCGGGCGGCGCGACGGTCGGCGGCTGCTCACGCACGGCGGGCACGTCATCAAGCGGGCGCTTCTTTCTAAGGCCGTACAGAAGATCGCAGATGCGCAGGCGCGCGTGGAAAAGTCCGGGGCGGTTCGACCAGATGGCGAGTTCCGAGGCCGCGTCGAGGTACGTCTCGCGCGGCGAAGATTCGTCATATTCGGTGTGGGCGACATCGGCGAAAGCACGAAGCGCGTCAATCAGAGCGCGGCGGTAGTCGTCCGGCGTGCCCGCGCTCGAAAGCGCTCTGTGCAGCATGTCGGCTACACCTCTTTCGCACCTGCTGGCCCGCGCCCGACGGCGTATCTTCCAGCGCCGCACGCCGTCGTTGCCGGTGTAGTCGTCGAACGTCTCTCCGCCTTCGATCAGGCGGAGGGCTTCGGCGAGTTCGTTGCGCTGCCGGGCGGCACCCCAGCGGCGGGCGGCGGCAAGGTAGAAGGCGGCGGCCACTCCGGGAGAGTAGACAGAGACGCCCGTATTATTCGAGAGCTCGAGCAGGATGTCAGTGAGCAGGTTGAACTGTCCCTGCGTCAGTCCGTCGCTGGAGAGAAGCGCTTCAATCGCTACGGCGGTAGCCTCCGCCTCTTCCGGCTTTTGTTTCGTTCTCGCCATTAGCGTCCGATCCTTTCCGCAACCATCAGTTGCATCTTGAGTGTGTCCATCTCGCGCAGAACGCCCACAAGAGCGCGCGCAATGTCGTCGGACGATTGGTAGTCGAGCGGGCCCTCTTCGGCGGTCCTCAGAGCCGCGTGGACGCGCGTGCGGGCTTGTTCTAACCGCTCTGCCGGTGTCTTTGTGGTAGAATTATTCTGCATGGCATTTACCTTTCTGTGAAGGGTTGATGTTGGAGGGCTAGGCGAGCGCTGAGGGCACTTTCCTAGCCCTTTGTGTTTAGTGGCCGCGTCTGGCAGCCATGTAGATGTGCAAGGCAAGGGCTGCCGCTGAGTGCTTGCACGGCACCCTCGACGGGCAATTGCAATCCACGATCTTCTCGCCGCCCGCGCGGTAGCACAGCACGGTGTACGTGTTGCCGCGACTTCCGCTCACTTCATACTCGCCAAATTCGATCATGCGGACTTTCGGGTGAAGGGCTTTCGCGCTCTCAATCGCGCGGGTGAGTTGTTCTTTCGATTTCAGGATGAACATTTGGGTTTAGCCTTTCGTGATTGATGTATCCGACGAAAAGAATCTTAGCAGGGTTACTAAGTATTGTCAATAGAATTGTGCTAGGGTTGCTAACTTTTTCTTGATTATTTTTTAGCGGACGTGCTATCTTTCCGCGCATGAAGGACGGGCTTACAGCCGCACAAGTAGCGGAGCGCCTTGATGTGGGGCGCTCTACGGTCAACCTTTGGTGTCGGCAAGGCCGCTTTCCTAGCGCCCGCGTTGAACGGTCTCCGGTAGGTTCGTACTGGTTAATACCCGAAAGTGATCTAAAGGGCTTTCAGCCGCCAAAGCGCGGACGCACACCGAAGCCAAAGCCCGGACAATCGAACGGTAAGAAGAGAGGCGCGAAGAAGTGACCGCACGCAAGCATGTACCAGCCGCACAGCGCGGCGAGACGCGCCAGAAGGTAGGTGCCCGCAAAGCCGTCTGCAACGTGTTCACAGTCGGCGGGTTGGACAGGGCGCGATGCGGAGAGGCTTTCGAGTAGGTAGGTGTCAGCACCCAGAAGGTTAAATTGTCCTTGCGCAAGGACATGTCGAGAGGCTTACGAGTAGGCAGGTATCAGCAGCACGCTGGCGCGTACTACCTTGCGGACGTAGGGCGTTAACATTGTTAACGCCCGTCACGATGTCGAGAGGCTTGTGAGTAGGCAGGTGTCAGCACTCACTACACCATTTGAAGTGCCGCGCGTGGATGAAATGCGGAGAGGCTTTCGGGCGGGTGCCTGCGCCTTTGTCGTGACTGTCACCCGTGCCAACCTTTGTAATTTATGAACAAAGAAGCGGCGGCTAAGTTTCTCGGCATGAGCGTGCGGAGCCTGCAACGCCTCACGTCCGAGGGACTATTCAAGCCCGCTTTGACAGGGACTAAGGGCGCGGCAGTGTACGACGCGGCGGAGCTTCAACAGTGGCGCGACATGTCCGAAGACGAGCGCCGCCGGGCGCGTGACGACGCTCGCCAGCAACATTCCAGCGCGCTGTCACCCATGACTGTCATGACAGGAAAAGCTGACGTGACAGGAAACGGTGTCATGACAGTCACCCGTGACACGCCAGACTCCCGGCGCGAGTTTGCACAGATGATCGCCGAGGCCGTCGCCTCAAAGCCCGCGCTTTCCGTCGCCGACAAGTTGACGCTCTCACTCATTGAAGCCTCTCAGCTTTCGGGACTCTCGCGCGGACACCTTCGCCAGGCCATCGAAGAGAAGAAACTCCGCGCGCGGATCATCGGCAAAGGCTGGCGCATGATCCGCGCCGACTTGGATGCTTACGTAGCGAAGTTGTAAAGGTAAGAAGTGATAAAGCAAGAGAAAGCTAAAGTCATCTCCGCCGAGCGACGCGGCGGCGTGCTTTACTTACTACTTCAGTTTCGCGGCGACGCCGAGCCGAGCGAATCACAAGCATCGCTCTCGCCGGGTGCCCTTGCCTATTTCGCGCCGGGCGCGTGGGTTGATGTGTGGAGAGATACGAACCGCGGCGGTCGTCGCCGGAAGGTTGCGCTGGCAGAGGTAAAGCGGGTGATCCGGCGTCTCGGCGAGGGCGCGTCGCAAAAAGCAGTAGCAGAGGAGTTGAACGTCAGCACGCGCACGCTGCACCGTCTGGTCGCCCGCGGTGAAAAGTCTTGGGAGGAGTTAATTACTAACACCTATAACTTGTCCGATGAAGTATAAAATAAACAGACAAGACAGAACCTTTGACTTGTGCTAGGATGTGTTCGTACTGAGGTAGGCAAACAAAGACGCGGCTAACCCTGAACAAGTCACCGCGCTTTGTTTGATTGAAAACCAGCGCTTCACGCCGGTGTTTTTTGCTCGCTGATTATAGCAGCGAACGCCGGGAGTGCAAGCGGCTTGAAAGAGCCACCTGACACTGGCGAAAAGTTTTATTTTCTCGCGCCGCCCGTCCGCGTGGGAACTTACAAAATCCAATCACTTGAGAGTGTCAGCTCAGGTGGTTGGATTTTGTGTTTGAAAAAGGAAAACCCCGAGGGACTAATCTCGGGGCTTAAGAACTAAAAACAGGACTTACAGCAAAATGATTATAGCACAAGAGAAACTACGGAGGGCAATATGAGCGCACAACCCTCCCCGCAATGGACTCCAGCGCCCGAACTGACGCCGCTCGAAAGACGCGCGAGGCGTCACCGGCGCAACTTCCGAAACGCCACCGGAGCAACGTCTCTGATCCTTCTTTACAAAGAATTCCCTTCGGGCAGACACCGCGACTTCATTCGGACGCTGCAAGGACTATCCGCTTTGACCGGCGCAGAGTTTCGGCGCTCACACGCAAACGTTGCGGAGCACTGGAGAAAGACCGGCGACAATTTCGCGGACTCGCAAGAGGTGACGCGCGAGTTGAATTGGCTCGACGACTGGCAATTCAAAAAAAAGACTTTGCTCTTCGGCGTCTCTCGCGGCGGTGGCGAGCAGCACGGCGCGACGCGTTACGTTAACCACCTGAGCGCGGCGGCTGTGTGGCTCGAAACACGAGCACAGCAGGACAAGGAACTTTGGAAAAAGAACCCGACCGCGGCTATGCAGAAGTACGTTGCGGAAGCCGCGGAGATGTTGCCGGAGTGCAACAAAGAACCGCCGCCGTTTGAGCCGAAGACCAAAGACACGCGCGCGCAAATCAGCAACAACAAGCGCCACGCAATGCAGCGCATCCGAACAAACTTTAAGTTGATCCACGAAACGGGCGAAGGTTCTGAGACACCATCGGAGCACGCCCTGCGGGTGGCCGCGGAGATGATCAAGCAAGCGTACCTCACCGAAACGGGAAAACGGGTTTCCGTCGAGATCACAGTTTCGGACGCTGCGATAGGTGCTGATTGCCTGTGGTATAAATCAAAGGCAGAACATCCCGCCGAACAGCCCGCCGAAGATGTCAGGGGTATCAATGATGATACCCCTGACGAAAGCGAACCTGTTGAAAACCTTGAAGATATAGAACAGGCTGCGCGCAAGTTTACAGAAAAGGGCATCCCCGTCTTCCCCGCCCATGACGTGACGACCGGCAAATGTTCTTGTTTCAACGGCGCGTCGTGCGATTCGCCCGGCAAGCACCCCAGATCAAAAGGTTGGCAGGATATTGCGACTACTGACCCGGCTCAGGTGGCCGCGTGGAAACGCTCTTTCCCGAACGCGAATTATGCGGCGGCGACCGGCAAAGCAGCGGGCGTGATTGTGCTCGACGTTGACCCGGAAAAGGGCGGCGGCGAAAGTCTCGGCAAATTAATTGACCTGCACGGCCCCTTTGACGAGACGTTGACCACGCTCACGGGTGGCGGCGGTTTTCACGCCTTCTTTAAGTACCCCGACGGCATCGAGATAAAAAACTCCACCTCGAAGATTGCACCCGGCCTTGATGTTCGCGGCGACGGCGGACTTGTGGTCATCCCGCCGAGTTTGCACGCGAGCGGTCGGCGGTATCAGTTGATCGACGGCCCCATCGCCGACGCTCCGAAGTGGCTGATTGATTTGTTAGTGAGTCCGCCCGACGCCACGCGGCCTCCAAAAGTAACAGACTTTAAGACTCGTCAACCCATCCCCGATTTCATCCCGGACGGCCAAAGAAATGAGACACTTTTTAAGCGAGTAGCTTGCGCGGCCCGAGCGCGCGGAGGTGGCTTGGATGAGATTAGAAGCGCTTTATACGTTGCGCGCTCAAAGTGTGAGAAGTCTTTTGAGATTTCAGATGACGTGCTTGAGAGTATGGCGCAGCGTGTAGTTGAGACGTATGCAGCGGGCAAGCGCGCTTCAAACGTGATCGAAAGCGAGGTGGTGCAATGACAACGATCATCATCGCCCGCGACGGCCAGCAAGATTTTCACGTCAAGTTGCAGAGTGGCGACACCTATGTATTCAAGCTGCTACTCGACACGCTGAAGTCTTTTATCAATCCCTGCTACCGCTACTACGATCCGGGCACGCGCAAGTGGGTAGTCGGCGCACCCGCCTCGCAGAGTCTTCACCGATGGCTGTCATACGCGCACGTGACTTTCAACGCACAGGTTCAATGGATGGGCGGCGAGGCTTACGAAGACTATGAGGCAGAGTGCCCGCCGCCCTACACGCCACCACCGCGCCCGAAGCCCGTTGATCCATACAAGACGCTTCACCTTTTGCCGTCTGCACCGCCCGAAGTCGTGAAGGCAGCGTACAAGGCATTGGCGATGAAGCTTCACCCGGATCATGGCGGCGACACTGAGGCGATGCAGCGCATCAACGCGGCTTATCGGAGGTTGGCCGCATAAGGTATCAGCGCGTTCGGAGTCCGACACGCTGACGACGGGGAGCGCCGGGCGGCGATTAAAAATCGAACTGTTGACCGTCCGGCGCCCCTGAACTAAACGAGAAGAGAGGAAAAGCTATGTCAATGATGCCGGGCAGCATGTATGACCCGAAAACAAACCAGCAGGTGCCGACGCGGGATCAAACGCCCGACGAAAACGCGCACGTCGTCAAACCCTACCTTCCGAAGATGCGGCCGCACGCGGAAAAGAAGGCGGCGCTGGCCGGCGGACTTCGTGCCAGCTTTGGAGACGACTTCGGGCGCCGTTTAATTGGCGAAGATGCGCCGCACGGCGCGCTCGCCGATGCAGTGACGTGCGGCGAGACGGTGCTCTCCTGGGCGCGCGGTCACGCCGCAGCGCTTCAAGCGGCGGCATGGTACGCGCGGGGGAAGGCCTACGAGGATGCGGCAGCTTTTGACCCGCACGCATTAGATCGCCCGCTCGCTTGTGTCGAAACCTCAGCGCGGGCGATCATCGAGGCGGGCGAGTGCCGCGCGCGCGAGTACGAGCGGGCGTTCGAAGCGTGGCGACTCACGGGGCCTTGGCTTTGCTCGCAGGACGCAGCGCTCTTAGGAGAGGTATTGATCGAAGCGCTGGCCGAGACGGAAAAGCTGGCCGAGACGGAAGAGCTGGCCGAAGTCGAGACTACGGAGACGGAAACGAAAAAGTGGTTCCAAAGGAGATAAAAAAAATGGCTTTCAGTCCTAATGATGAAATTGCGGTGATGGCGATTGTCCCGGGACGGGATACTCGACCGGCGCGAAACATCGATGAATGGATCACGAACGAACTGGCCCTTGCAGACGCCTATGCCGCGGCGATCGCGCTCGAGTTGAAGCGCCGCAACTCGCCCGCCTTCTCGCATTACGATGTTGTGCAGTCTGAATATCGACTGTGTGGAGTATTGGCCGCGCACGCCGAGCGCAACCTTAATCGTACGCTCCGGCGCGTGGATGGTCTGAGGCACAACTAATTGCGCTCGTTTCAGAAAGCATAATGTTCACCGGCGAGCGCCGCGCACCGAACAATGTTCAATCGCGCCTTATGCTTCAGAAGAGGGTGCGATCACAAGCGAATGTGCTTTCGCTCTTCGATCATGCTGAACCGTGATTCAGCGTTTCAAAGTGGCATCCGATAATGGTCAATATGGCATTTCTGCAATCTAACGCAACCTAATGCAAGTCGTAGAGGGAAAATTAACGCCGAAGCAGGAGCGGGCGCTCCTTGCCTTACTCGACTGTGGCGAGATCAAGAAAGCATCGGCGACGGCAGGCGTCAATGAAGCTACCCTGTGGCGCTGGCTTCAGCTTCCCCATTTCCAGACGCGCTACCGTGCTGCCCGTCGTCAACTCGTCGAGACCGCTATCGCACAACTGCAATCCGATTGCACCATCGCGGTGCGCGTGCTTCGTGAAGTAGCAGAAGACAAAGAAGCGCCGGCGTCGTCACGTGTGAGCGCGGCAAAGACGATCATCGAGCAGAGTGTCGGCGCGATCCAGTTAATTGATTTACAGGAACGCATCGAGCACCTGGAGAAGACTTTCGCGGAGCAAGAGAAGGGACGTGTGAAAAATGGGTTTAGAACAGCGGGTCGATAAACTGGAGCAGAGCATCGGCACACAAGCCGGCTTGGGTTGCGACCGCTGTCGTGACGAGGCTTACTTTCCCGATGTGGTTAACACGGAAGACCGCTACTACTGTCATTTCCCTTGCGGGACTTGCGGGCGCCTTCGCACGCTCTGTTTTCAAGTTGTCTACACGCGAGAAGAGGCGCTTGCGTCGGCGTGTGAGGGTGTCAGATGAATTTACAAACGAGAGTTGAACGCCTAGAGCAGTCGAGCGGCACCGCGCCCGAAGATTGCCCGCTGTGCGCCTCGCGCGCCGAGAAGGTTCACGACAAGCGAGACGCCGGCCTGCGCGTCACCTGGAGTCAGACTATTCAGACTAGGTGTCCTCAATGCGGGAGTCCGTTCAACATAAAAGTTGTCGTGGTCGAGCGTGCGGACAGGGAAGCGGCATAGGTTCACAGCTTTCGCCGGCGAGCAAGCTCTCGTTTTTCGTTTATGAGATGGCGCTGGTTTTGTGGACTGCTAAAGAAGCCGCCGGCAGGATCGGTATTTTCCTGTAGCTAAAGCTTCTGCCGTTCAGCAGGTGTTGACGCTTCGCTTGGTTCGGGATTATAGTGCGCGGCAACTAAGGGCGGGTGCTAAATGTGTCCGCCACCGCATCGGATTAGTGAGGAGTCTGATGCGACTCACAAGTAACATTGTGAACCGAAAAAGCGATGGGGTTGCTCTTTAGCGGCTCCGTCGCTTTTTACTTCCCTAGTCTATCTCGATCAAGGGCCTCTCTAAACTCTCAAAACCGAAGCGCAGGTTAGGACAATCAACAGTCCTTCCCTTCTGCGCATAGTTCTCTGCTTGTGTCGCCGGAACTTTGCGCTAGATGACGGCGC
>MWVY01000288.1_pt1 | contig 12059 bp, 18 predicted proteins | sample 1047251 | NCBI WGS metagenome assembly MWVY01 (sample SAMN06349983, study PRJNA376086) | soil metagenome | isolation source: MS7-5 sample Antarctic (ecotone) soil | place: Antarctica | collected 2015-01-13
GAGAAGCCCACGCCCGCCAACCCGGCGGCCGCGGCCCCGTGGGTGCTGACCCCCCCCTCAAGGCTCTTCAACCCGCCCAACCCCCCCCCCCCCCCCTGCCCTCGTGTTCAAGAGCCGTGACGCACTGCCCACCGAGACTCCCACCTGGAGGCATCGTGGCTTGGTTGCGAAGGGTGCGGCGGGCGTGGAGGCTCTGCTGGAGGTGCGTGGACCGATGACGAGAGAAGAGGTTGCCGAGTTCGTTGGATGGTCGAACGCCAGCGAGGTCGAGAACAGGTATCTGCGCCGTTTGGAGGGTCTGGGCCTCGCGGAGAAGATAGGCGACAAGTGGATGTTGGCCGCCGATCACCGCGACAACGTCGAGGAGACAAAAGCCACGCCTTATGCCGTTCTGTTACGGCGCGAGACGTGGGAGATGGACCCCGAGACCGGCGAAGTCATCCACGAGCCGGAGGTGCGCGGGCGTAGCTTGAGCGAGAACGAGCGCGACGAAGAGACCGCCGAGAAGCACGAGGAACAGCGTTCGGATTATCGGGCGTTTCGACTCGTCGTAGACCAACCGGAAGACGAGACGGTGGCGTTCGAGGAGCTTGAACCGGCACCGCCGGAGATGTTGGGCGAGAATCGCGTAGGTCGCGTGTTGCGGGCGAGTGGCTGGAAGCGTTTCGACGGCGACACGAAAGCCGAATGTCGGCTGTGGGTCAGCCCCGAGACGGGCGAGGCGTTGCCCATCGACGTGGCGGTCTACCAGACGTTGGAGGAGTCGGCGTGAGCGGCTGGGAGGACATCAAAAAGTTGGCCAAGGAACGAGATTGCACCATCTCGGACCTGTTGGTGTTGGCACGCAACAACGACCCATTCTTCATCGGCAGCCCGGCACAGGTGCGTGCGGCGGAGTGGTTCGCAAATCTGTGGGAGTCCTTCGACTTCACCACGGGCGTGCATCTCCGGCGGGTGCATTACCGACTCGTCTCGCAACGCTCGCCCACGGACGCGAACGGCGAGCCCTACGAGAACACGCAAAAGTGCTGGGATGACCTGTGTTCAGCCGGTAAGTTCGCCCGTCACCTGGCTTTGATCGACCCGGCGTCCTTCGTGGATCGCCGCAACCCGGAGCCTCACGTCTATATGGTCCCCGGATTGGGAGAGTCGCCGGGTTGGTGGCACGCCTTCGAGGATTGGCGCTTGCCGAGGATCAGAACGGACCTGTCCAGCGGCATTGCCCTGGACTTGCCCGAAGTCTTCACGAGTGGGTATGAGTACGAGGACGGCTTACAGCCCTACCACGTTGAGGTATGGGCCGAGAAGTCAACGATGAACGATGTCTTGATCCCGCTCTGCGAGCGGCACGCGGTCAATCTCATTACCGGCGTTGGTTTTATGAGCATTACCAGCGTCGTGGAGCTTCTGGAGCGGGTAAGGCGGCTGGATAAACCGACGCGCATACTCTACCTCTCCGACCATGATCCCGCAGGTTCTCAGATGCCGATCGCCGCCGCTAGGCAGATAGAGTACGGGATCGAGAGCTACGCGCCGGACGCGGACGTAAAGCTCGCCCCGCTGATCCTGACGTCGGAGCAGGTGGAAGAGTGCGTCCTACCGCGCACGCCGATCAAAGACACGGACCAGCGTAAAGAAGGCTGGGAGAGAAAAACACGGTGTCGGAGCGGTGGAGTTGGACGCTTTGGAGGCCCTTCACCCCGGCGAGCTTGCCCGAATAGTCGAGCGACGTGTACGGGAGTTTCGGGACCCCGACCTGCGGCAAAAAGTCCTGGAGACCTGGGAGTCAGCCCAAGAGCAGCTTGACGAAGCGTGGGTTGAACAAGCCGGGCATCACGAGGAAGAGTTGCGTGAGATACGCGAGAGCGTAGCCGAAGTGGTGGATGGATACAGGGAGCGGCTAGAAAGCCTGAACGACGAAATGCGGGCTGAATTGGATCCTTTTCGAGCGCGTCTGGAAGCTCTACGGCGTGCCGTACAGATCGAACTCGCTATCTTCGATCCCGATCTACCCCCCATGCCGGAGCCGGAGACACCCCCGGAGAGCGACGGCTGGCTCTTCGACGCTAGCCGGGACTACCTGGACCAAATCCGTTCCTACAAAGACCACCAGAGCGGGGGAGGCTGACATGCCCGTCGCCGTGCGGACGTTATTGAACCCCGACGAGACAACCGCCCGAACGTACGTGGCCTGATGCCGAGAACCGCCATGCTGCTAGTCGTGCATGACACCGACGACGAAGCCTCCCGCGACGCCCTCGGGGAACTGCTTCTAGCAGGCGGTGAAGGCGTGGAAGTACAGTGGTTGGACCCTTCGCGGGCGGTCGCTATGATCGTCCCTTCGGACCTCGCCCTCGACCCCGAGCAGGTAGAATGACGGCGACCGCACACGACGCAACCTTGTCCGCACCACGACGAGACGGCGACCAACGAGAGGAGGATCACGGTGCCCCGAATCTGCAGCGTATGCGAGCATCCCTCGCGGGTGGAGATCGACCGCGCCATCCACCACGGCGACGCCTCCCGAGCGGTGGGCGAGCGGTTCGGCCTCACGAAACCGACCGTTACCGGGCACCGCCGATCCGGTCACCATCTTTTGCAGACGCCGAGGCAAAGGAACACGGGCACGCCTCACACAGCCGCCACCCTGCTCCGCAGAATCGCGGATTCTCGGGGCGACCACGAGGCGATGCTTGATCTCAGGCTGGCGGCCAGCACGTTGCCGCATGGGGAGCGCCGTCGCTTGATTGAGGAGCTACGCCGTCGAGCTGGTATAGGCGTCGGCGCGAAGCCTGTCGAGGAGGCGGCATGAGTAGGAAGTGCGCGGCTTGCGCTCATCCTGATCGAAGCGCGATTGATGCGAATCTAGCGGAAGGTGGGCGGTCGATTCGCAGCTTATCGCAGACTTTCGTGCTGTCGGAGCACAGTTTGTCGCGGCACAAAGCGAATCACCTACCGAAAATCGCGATTGAAGCGGTCACCGAGAGCCGTGAGTTCGGCCACCGCCGCAAGCTCAAAATCTTGGAGCACACGCTTTTCCTGGCACTCAAACGCCGCCTGCGGGACGAGGATGACGGGATGGTGCTCAAGGTTCACGCCTCGTTGTTGCGGCACTATGAGTTTGAACTCAAGTTGGGCGAGCTTGAGGAGATAAAGGCCGAGATCGCGGCGTTGACCGAGATGGTCAGAGAGAAAGAGGAGACGAGATGAACAGCACAGACGGCGTGAAGCGGGAAATTAGAAGGCTCCGAGACAGGCTGGTGGAGCGGGACTTCAGATCGTCGGCTCCGCTGTTGGACGAGGACGGGCTGCCGAATTGGTCTGGCGGCGAATCTCTCACAACCGAGGGCTACGCGAAGGCCCTGGCCGCCGACGTACCCGACGACGATCTTACGGAAGCCGAGCTTGCGACCCGCGAGCGCCTTTCTCCATACGCCTCGGTCTTCTCGCGGCTGGAAGAGACCGAGAAAGCCGGAGGTGAGGACGTGACTACCTAACAGCCACCGCAAGGAGAGACGGCCCACGAGCAAGGAGACGAGCATGACGATGCACAGCACGGACACGAAGGACACGAAGACACCCACGACCACGCCGAGTAGGGGTGAGGCCGCAGTGCGCCACCTCTACAAGCGGGCGCTGGAGGAGGACCGACCGGCGGACGCGAAGTTGATCGCCACGGTGGCGAACGCTCTCCTGCCCTCGATAAAGCTGACCGCCGGATTGCCGTTCGAGGCCAAGAAGAAAGTGGACTCGGCGGAGGTTGACGGGCAGCCGGTTGACCTCTCGCAGATGGAGGACCAGGACGCGGCGGATTACGCGGCGTATGCGAAGGAAATGGACGGATCGGCGGCCCTCGAAAGGCACATCCGCCGAATGGAGGAAGAGGACGAGGAGACGCGCAAGCTCTTCGGAGTGCGCGATGGAAGCTGAGGTTAGGGACACGCCCACCGCCGAGGACCTGCTAGCCGGGGTGCGTGAAGGCGTCGAAGAGATCGTGCGCGAAGCGCTTGAGGAGGCCGCCAGTTTGCGCGAGCAGGCCGACGAGAAGCTCCAAAGGTATGACGGGATCACCTCCGAGTTGGCGGCGCTCCGCCTGGAAAAACACGCTCTAAAGCACGACCTTGCGGACCTGCCCGCCCGCGTGCACGTCGCGGCGCTCGACTCGCTGGCCGTCTCTTACGTGGGCGAGGCCCCGGACCTGCTACAGCGCCGGTACGTCACGGCCCGCGAGCGTCTTCCAGTAGTGGAGGATCGCCTATCCCGCCTTGAGGATGACTTGTCGCGCATCACCTCCGGCGGCTCCCGCCCCGCTAAGGTCTCGCCCGAGGGCGGCCAGCGGCGTCTCCTCAAACACGAAAGCCGCGAGCCCGCGCTGGATGTTCTGAACGAGACGGTCAACGCGCTCGAAAGACTCCGAAATCAGCTACCCGACGTGGTGAAGGATGTGGCCGCCGATCTACAAAGGGAGCGCGACACGTTGCGGAGCGGCCAGAACAACTTGTGGGGTCTGGCGAAGGCTCCGAAGTAGCACTACTAGGGGCGTCGCGGGGGAAGTAACACCTCCTACCCGTACAGACGAACGAGCCGCCTTCAGAGCGGAAATCGTCCCCGCCCGAACAGGCCCGATCCTTTTTCTTAGCGGTTTTCGGATCGGGCTCCGGGTTCTTCAACATCCGATAATACTTTGCGGAGATCACCGCGCCTCTTTGCGAGCAAGGCTATCCGGGGTGGCGCAACCGGGTTGCCGCTAATCACCTGCCAACTGGACCAGATTTAGCAGCTATGCACCCGGTATCCGAGAGTGCGGGTTCTCGGATACCGGGTGCATTGGGGGGCTTGACAGAGGCTCCCATCGTTTGCTACTATAGTTCCCAGGGGAAGACAACAGGCTCCTAAAGCCCGGCGCTCCTTCGCTCCGACCTGCCGGGCCTGGGTGTAACGATTTGGTCCCCTGGGTAATCAAAGGGACTGATGTGCAAGCAACCTCCCAGGAGGAAACATGAAGAGCGGAACGAAAGCAAAGCTAGCTGCCGGTCTGACCGCTGGGGTGATGATGCTAAGCGTCGCGGCCCCGGCGATGGCCGTCGGTAATCCGACCCAGGTCAACGCGGGCAACCTGATTTCCGTCCTCAACAACGTGAACGTGGACCTCACCGACGTACAGGTGATCAACGTCCAGGACTCGGTCAACAACAACACGGTGAACGTGAATGCCTTGCAGAACTTCCTGAATCGGAACGACATAGACGTGAACATCGAAAACGTCCTCAACAACAACAACGTTGAAATCCTCAACAACTTGGTAACCATCCAAGGGATAACGGTCACCGGCACGACCTTGGTGATCTTCGTCTAGTAGCGACTTGCGCCGCCGCATCTCGGGCCGGGGTCCTTGTCGGGGTTCCGGCCCTTCTCTTTGCTCAGGGTTTCGCGGTGGCTGTCGTTTGTTACCATTCGCCGTGTGGGCCCGTGCGGTCTTTTGGCCTCCTTGGGGTAGCTTTCACGTCAGTTAGCAACCTCCAAGGGAGCGGGCCCACTTCCCAAAACCCGACCGGGGCGCACGGCGTTACGAGATCAATGCAAGGTTCGTTCTCTTTCCCAGAACATGTCTTCTCGGAAGGTCGCACAATCCCGATCTAACCCCCATAAGCTAAATAACTCAAGGTGATACATCTTATAGCTCGGGTTCTTCGATCCATCGGAGCGAGACTATGGGTTCCATCTCTCTTTGTTTGCTAATCGGTGGCTCCGGGGTAGGAAGTAACGTATAGTGCGAGAAAAGGAAGGCAACTCTATGGTAGGTAGGGACAGCAAGAAAGACAAGAACGAAGGGGCGATGGACAAGGCCAAGGGCCGGGCCAAGGAAGCGGCAGGGTCCCTGACCGGAGATAAGGACAAGAAGTCGGAAGGACAGGCGGATCAGGACAAAGGCACCTTAAAGAAGAAGAAGGGCGCCGCGAAAGATCTACTAGGGTAGGCGCAGACTAGCAACCCCCTGTGCTGGGGTTCTATGAGCTCCGGCCTTTGTGTTTTACGTTTAATATCTGCACTGTCGGCGGCTGACCGAAGGCATGAGGAAGGAAAGGCATGGCTACGGATAAGGGCAAAGGTGTCGTAGGGGCGGCTACGGATCACTTGAAGGAGACCACCGGCGCTTTGAGGGGTGGGGGACCGTGGCACTCGGTTAACTCAGAGGTCTACCACAACAGCCCTAACTGCCAGACCGGTAATAGCATGAACCCCGAGAATGTTCAGCAGGGAACCGGTAACAAGCCACTTTGCGGAGAATGCGAACGGCTCAACAGTTCGGGCGGTCCCGGAGGCAATCTCACTGGCCTTTAATTCCATAGAAGAGAATGGCCAGACGGCTAAGGAGGCTGAAGATGGCAGACAAGTTCAAGGGCAGGATGAAGGAGGCGTTCGGCGCCATAACCGGCGACGAGAACAAGAAGGCCGAAGGCCAAGCCGAGCAGCGAACGGCTGCAGCTGTAGAGGAAGCCGCGCAGAAGGAGAGGCTCCGCCAGGAGCAGGCCAAAGCTAGGGAGGCGGAGAGAGAGCGAGACCGGCAAGCCCGCAAGGACAAGGGCTTGCTAGGAGACGTAGGCGATACCTTGTCGGGACGCTGACGCAAACTCCGCTGAGTGAATACGGACAACAAGGGCCGAGAAATCAGAGGAGAGGATGTAGTACCTACTTCGTGCCAACGACGCATATGAGGGTATAAGAAGAGGGACACAGTCATGGGGACCGGCACGCGACACTACCAACTCTTCTTGTGGATCGCCACGGCGTTGTGGCTAGTTGCAGCCATAGCTGCAGTCATCGACCGTGATACGCTCAATGCCATAGCTTGGTTTGGTTTTGTTGCGTCCGGAGGTCTTGCTGCGAGCGGCGCGACGGAACGCTCCAGGGGTCTGGCCTACCTGGCGATCGCGTTGCTGGTCGCCGCCGTGGCGCTCCTAGTAGGAGTGTTCCTCGTTGCCGATTAGATGCGCCTAAGCACAGCTGATGAAAGCACTCTTCAGAGGGGTCTGTCGGGAGGTGGGTGAATACAGGCATGAAGAAGGGCTGAGGAAAAACGATAACCTCAGCCCACCAACTCTTTCTTCTTGCGGCCCAAGCTCTTAAGTGGTGTTCCCGAGCCTACGGTCTACCTGCGCAATGATGGTTTCCCGATTCTTGTTGCGCTGCTCGTAGTTGCGCACCCGCCTGAGCTCCGCCTCAGAGAGGCCCTCCAGCCGCGAGGTGACCTCCTCTACGGTCAACTCGTCATAGCCGTCGATCGGCGGTTGCCCTGCGGCCGCCTCCGCCGTCGATCGCGTCGCCTCCGCCGTGGTATCCGCCATGGCACCCGCCGTCCCCGTTGCGGTGCCTATCAAGCCCGTAGCTGTATCGGAGAGGGTGCGTGCTCCCTCTTGGGCGCTTTGTGCGGCCCGTTGGGAGCCTTCCTGATACTTGGAGAACGCGGTGTTGAGGAAGTCCATGTAGGCGTTAACCGACTCCTGGGTAAACTCCCGCCCAGCCTCCCGTTGCCTCCTGGCTTGGTCCGCAAATTGCTCGGAGGCGGCGCGCCCGCTTTCGGCCCGCTCCCTGAGGTTCTCTGCCACCAGCTCGGAGAACTCTTGGGCGCGGCGCTTTTGGCGCTCCCTCGACTCCGCAGCCTGCTCGTAGATGAGCCTGTAGGACTCCGCCAGAGTGTCGGCGAACCTTGCTGCCGCCTGCTCCACTTCCTGTTCCCGTCTTCTATCCACCATGTTTCTCTATGCTCCTTCCCTTGTAGGGTTCCGCTGGTAGCTCCATACCCTGGGTGTTGAAGAGGTACACGCGGCCGGGCGTGGCCCGGGACTATGCGAAGTTCCGAGAGCTACTATTCCCGGCAACTCGTATCCACGATCCCGCATACAACGACGCTCGAAGGCTTCCGGGAACCTCTCACCACACCGCGAGGCATGGTAGTCATCACTACATCTTGTGGTCCTGGATAAAGATTCGCCCTCGTGAATGCCGAGAGCCCGCTACCTCCACCCCGGATACGCCCTACCCCGCAGGGGATCGAATCGGCCCTAGGAAGTATTATCGGAATAACCGGCTCCACCACCCCCGCGAGAACGTCGTCGTCGTATGGGGTACAGCCGAGATATGTGTAATTGAGTGCCACTAGCGTGTTCCAGCATAAGCGCCACACTGGGTTCCAGACTGCTAAAATCCAAGCATGGCCGCCGAGGAATGGACGACTGCGGAACACGCGCTGCGCTACCTCGCCCGGGCTGACGCCTATCCGCACCGCGCGGAGGGAGAGGGCGTCCTGCTCGAGCAGGTGCCGGGCGACGCCCGGCGCATCCTCGACCTCGGGACTGGTGGCGGGCGGCTGCTCAGCCTCCTCTCACACGTTCGCCCCGGAATAGTTGGCGTGGGCCTCGACTTTTCCGAGCCCATGCTCCAGGCTGCGCACGAGCGCTTCGTCGACGACCGGCGCATCACGCTCATAGAGCACGACCTCGCCGAGCCGCTGCCCGCGCTCGGGAGCTTCGATGTCGTCGTCTCCTCGTTTGCCATCCACCACCTCGAGCACGAGCGAAAGCACTCGCTCTATGGCGAGGTCTTCGATCTCCTCGAACCCGGCGGCGTCTTCGCCAACCTTGAGCATGTGGCCTCGCCGACCGAGCGCCTCCATATCGCTTTCTTCGCCGCGATCGACGAACCGCTCGCGGATGCGGATCCATCGAACCGCCTGCTCGGAGTCGAGACTCAGCTCGGATGGCTACGCGAGCTCGGTTTCGATGACGTCGACTGCTACTGGAAGTGGCTCGAGATGGCCCTTCTTGTCGGCGTGAAGCCAGTCGGAGCCTGAGCAGAACACTGCGACTAGCTCGCACTACTAGGCATGGCGCTTTTTACACGCATCTCGGCTGAACGCCGTATGGCGCGGCGGCCACGTCTATGAGGTGTGAATTTCGTAGGCCGTCGGTATTTTTCACGATCTTCGCTACCGCCGTCCGATCTAGTCCCACTTCCTCCCCTACCCGCTGCTGCGTCCACCCGGCGCGGGAGAGGAGCTTGGCGCGGACGTTGCGGACTTCCCTGTTCTTGTTCCTCTCGTCCGGGGCCTTATGGTGGCGGGGACGGTGAATGCTACTTCCCGATGATCCTCTTCCACCACGAGGCGGGCTTCTCCGAGTCCTCCCGTGATCCGGTACCCGAGTACGCCCCCGTCGTTTCTTCTCGTGAGGCGGGAACGTCACGCCGCTCATCGGCGGCTGCTTGTAAGGCCGGGACGCGGCTGGCTAGTGTGGCGTTCGCCTGCGATAGCTGGAGGATTATCGTATCCGCCCGCCTCCGGGCCTCCCGCTCCTCCGCGAGTTGTTCCCGGAGGACGGCGACAAGCTCCGACGGGTCGCCGCCCTGGTCGTGGCCGGTCGGTATCTCGTCGGCGTTCAGGATCACGAACACCCGGCTACCGTCCCGCTCCGAGCGTAGAGTCCCGCGCCGCACCCGCATCCGCACGGCGTCGATGCTGATGCCGAGGGCCTTCGCCGCTTCCTTGTAGTCGAGACGATGTTTGGTTCCCATCGCGTCGCAGTCTAGTCGTTGTGCGGACCCGACGCTCAGTATTCGCTGGGGAGTAGCAGGCAGGTGCTCGACCTGTCGGCCTCCGTTATCACCCACACCCGCCGGGACACGCCGCGTGGGTTGACCTCGTACACGGAGAGGACCCGGCCTCCGGTCTTCAGCGCCCGGTTGTTCTCGCGGGCGTCGGCCTTGCATACCTCGCCCCAGTCGCCGCCTACGTGCCTCCTCAATAGGTCCAGCGGCGAGACGCCCTGTTGGTCGAGGGCTTCGATAGCGCCGGGGGTCGCCACCACGCGGCCTAGCTCCAGGCGCGTCACCACGCGCAGTCCCGGCAGAGTCCCAACATCGGCTCTCCCTTCTCCAGCCCGGTGAAGTCCCTGGGGGACCCGTAGGCTCCGCAGTGGCGGCACTTGGCGGTGCAGCAGATGTCGCCCGGCACGATGACGAGGCGTAGCGCCCCCCAGCAGGCATCGCAGACCCGCGCCCGCTCCCCGGAGGTCCGGCGGCAGGTCTTGATCCACCTGTCGCCGCCTCCGCAGGCGAAGCATCCGCTCACGACCGTGATCGCGGACCTCACCGCGTGACCAGCAACCGCATGGCGGCGTCTCCACCACCGGCGAAGCGCGGGTTGCACGACATGCAGAAAAGCGGCCCCGTGTAGTTCCTTGCGTTAGGGTGCGGGGCCAGCAACGACTTTTTGGTGGAGCCACAACCGGCGCAACACCGGGACGCCTTCCGCTCGACTCGGGGTACACTCTGCTCGATCACGAACACTCCTTCGTGGTCCGGGCTCCGGGGTGTTATCAGCGCCGCCGGAGCATGGTTTCGCTTACACCCCTAATTATACCAACAAGGCCCGGAGGAATCTACGGTAAAAAGGGCTATTTTGTAGGATAATTTGCGCTATTACGCAAGTTGATATATACTGGAACAGGACACGAAAGAGGAGGCGATGTTGGAATCGAAGACCAGACCCAGGCCGGGAAAGGCGCTACCCGGAGGCGGGGCGTACCGGCTCGTGAGCCTAAAGGCAATCCGCGTGCGGTTGGGCGTCTCCCCGTCCGAGCTTTCTCGCCGCAGCGGGGTGTCTCGAAACACGATGCTCTGGTTGGAGCGCGGCGAGCAGGTCGCCAGGGCCGACACCGTTAAGCGACTCGCGGAGGGGCTAGGCTGTGAGCCGATGGACCTCGTGCTACCGGCGGAGGAGGCGGAGACCACGATGGTGGATTAGGCATAGAAAAGCGGGCGGCTCGGCAGCCAGCCCGCTGATTTCAAAGAGACCCCCAACCTCGACGAAGGAGATCACTTGCACCCCTATTTTGCAGCACCCGAGGGCAATGTCAAGCCCGCACAGTATAACCCGAAGCAGGCCCTCAACGCGGCCCTAAGCTACGCCCGGCGAGGCCAGCGGGTATTCCCATGCAAGGCGGACAAATCGCCGCTGATCGGCGGCGGCTTCAAGAACGCGACCACCGACCCCCGCAAAATCCACATGTGGTGGAACCGTTGGCCGGAAGCCAGGATCGGACTCCCAACAGGCGAGAAATTCTTCGTGGTCGATGTGGACAGGTTGGAGGCGCTCGGGGAGTTGCCCGCCGAATTGCCCCGCACCTGGACCGTGGAGACCCCGAGAGACGGGCTGCATTTTTACTTCGCGGCGGTCGAGGGGATCACGAACAGCGCCGGAGGGCTGCCGTCCGGCATCGACGTGCGGGGGCGAGGAGGGTACGTGATCGCGCCCCCAAGCCCCGACTATAAAGTCATCGACCGGACACCCATGGACGAGGCCCCGGACTGGCTCCTCGACCTGATCCGCACACGGAGGACGCCGGACCCGCAACCATTACGTCGTGATAGGAAGCCGACCTCCTCGAACGGCGAGACGATCCCTTCGGGCTCACGCAACGGCACTTTGTTTTTCGTCGCGCTGGACCTCAAGGACGGCGGTCGCAGCGCCTGCGAAGTCCTGGCCGGGCTCCGCGAAGAAAATCGTAGGCGGTGCGATGAGCCGCTAGACGCCGGTGAGGTGGAGAGGATAGCGAAAAGCGCGATGCGCTACCCGATCCGCTCGGGCAGCCAGAGCCCCGAACTACGCGAGGCCGTAGAAGCTCTGATCCGCCAATGGTGGGAGCGCCGTTGGAAGGGCCTGGGAGGGCAGTCGGACAGGGACGTGTACCGCATCCTACTGGTGCTTGCGTCGAGATACGGCAGGCTCAACGAGAAAGGTTCCGTGGAGATCAGCGCGTCCGTAAGATGCTTGGCCCTGGCCGCCTCGGTTAGTTATCAAACAGTCTCGGGCGGTTGCACGAGACGGCTCGAAGACGCGGGACTGGCCGAGAAGCGAAACCCGGCGAACCCGGCGCACTCGGCCACGTGGGTGCTGACCGCGCCGTCACGGCTCTTGAACACGCCAAGCACCCCCCCCCCCCCCCCCCCCCGCGTCCCCTGGCGCGCACGCACCCCCCCCCACCCCCCCCCCCGGGGGGGCA
>MWVY01000289.1_pt1 | contig 12038 bp, 17 predicted proteins | sample 1047251 | NCBI WGS metagenome assembly MWVY01 (sample SAMN06349983, study PRJNA376086) | soil metagenome | isolation source: MS7-5 sample Antarctic (ecotone) soil | place: Antarctica | collected 2015-01-13
AATCGCTTCAAGCCAGCCCGCGAGTTTCCGGCAGTAGAGACTGAGGCATTAAGCCAGGAAGAGATTCAACGCCTCCTCAGACAGGCCCTGGAGGACGAGGTGCCCGAACCCCTGGCGACCGTCGTGGGCCGCGAGAGAAAACAGCGCGTACTCGTACGCCAGGCGCTGAGGCCGCTGAGAGACCAGGAGAACGGCGACGAAGATCTCGATGAAGATGAAGAGGTGGAAGACGCCAACGAAGACCCCGGCGTGGTTCCAGACTTCGTCATCGACAGTTTGAGCGAGGAGATCGAGAACCGGATATCCGAGGTCTTACACACCATCTCCCTCCCCCTCCCCTTCCTACAACACCTGGCACCAGAGCGGGAGATCCAGAAGAAGCTGTCAAAGAGACTACTCCGCCTGTCGCAGGAGTAGCAGCCCGGCCCACTCGGGGGGCCGGGCCTCCTAAGGCGCGTCCCGGCCCTTCGGTGGCACTATCTGGGAGCGAAGCCGCTCACGAGCTCCCCAGGCGGGCGAGGCTAGGCCGGGGAGCGCCGCGAGGCTCTCTCCGGACCTCCGGAGGGGTTCATGAAGTGGTTTGGAGTACCGGGTTGATTCGCACGAACGAAAAGGTCTCCCCCTTGTGGAAGCCGAAACACATCTCCCACTCGTGGCCTTCTTCGCACCACACCGGAACTACCAACAAATTCCCGCGCCCGCCCCACCCGGCCTCGTAGGCGTCTTGGCCGGGGATATCGAAGGGCGTTCCGGTGTGCTGGTAGCTACTGCCGCAGACGGGACAGAGCAGACGCCGCGTGTGCGGGCCGAACGATGCAGCGAAATCGTCCGTCGCCGTCTCTAGGACGCGGCCGAGTCCGGCCTGCGTGCTCTCTTTCGTGAACCAATCGTCCTTCATTTGGTTTTCCTCCTCTTGAACGCTTAATCCTCAATTGCCCTTGCCACCTGGTGTACGGCCCCGCATAGCTCGCCACGCAGGGATTCCACCTCTCCGGCAAGTTCCTTGACAACATCGCTTAGCCTATCTACCTCTTCTGCCAGCCCGTCTACGGCATGTACTACGCCAGGGCTCCTGGAGGTTGACCTGCTCCCCCCGCCCTCGCTCTTGTCCGGTCCCGACTGCACTGCCAGCGATTGGGCTATGCTGTAAAGGATCTTGCGTAGTCCTTCGTCGTACATCTCTCTCCCTTCAATAAAGGGGCCGAGCACTTTGTCCCGGCCCTCCTTCCTTACCGGACTACTAGAGACCGCTGGCCCCATGCTCGAACCGGGCCTGGCGAGCGACGGAATAGGCCCGAAGAAGATCGTCACTTACAGGATTTTGGCGTCCATACACACCGCATGTTGGACAGAGACAAGTGTAATCGTCATCGGGGGATGAAATCCCGTCTATATCGAAAGCTCCGCATTTTAGGCATTGCTGCCAACATTGACTCCATGGCCCCTCAGGGTTATAGCGAGTGGCATCTTTTTGTCTCCAGCCTTTAGGTAGGAGCATTGCTTACAGTCGCGCTGCATCTACGGATTTGTACGTGACCCCGTTCAATACCCCGACTACCAAGCCTTTAGGTATGCTGCCTGCTGCTACATATACCTGTAATTCTGCCTGACGTGCGAGTTCTTTACATTTAGCATATTCGCTGTCCTTCTGTGCCTCGCTTATTGAGAGAGAGACGCCTTTTACTTCAAGCCAGCATTTATGCTCAGGAAGCCAAAAGTCGGGTAAATACCATCCGGCTTCCCCGAGGTCATACCCCTCGGGCTCGTACTCGTACGTGATTCCGAGGGTGTCGAAGAACACCGCCCACCGCGCCTCTAAGCGGCTGCGGAACCTGTAGCCGTTGTAGCGCGTCTCTATAGCTTTAATCCCCATTAGTCTTCCTTCTCCTTGTTCGCTACGGCATCTACCAGTAGGGACGCGGGCCCCATCCAATCCTTCCACGCGCCCGGGTTCGTTGCTTCTCCGTGGTACTTAGCCAACGCGCCGGCGACCACGCCCAGGCTTCCCCCTTGATAGGCGCTGGCGCCCGTCTTGTGGTCCTTATCGTACTTACCGTCGAGGCAGTCGACGACCGTCTCTCGCACCCCGCTCGACTCGTCGGCCAGCGCCTCGAAGGCAAGCTGAGAACGGCCGTCGCCGCTAGCGTTTTTGTCTTCTTCGGAACGGTATTCCACTCCGGGGGGACCGGTAGAAGTGGTGGAACCGGTGGAACCTCAACCACTGGTTCAACTTCTACCACTTCCACCGAACATGGGGGGTGGGTCGGGGTCCGTAAAGTCGGTGTCGAGAACTATTGGCCGGCCAGCTCGGTTATCGTCTTCTTCGGAACGTTTTGGAAGGTTTGGAGGGTTTGGAAGGTTTTTGTGGTTATCTACGCGAACCTTATTTTCCGAGCTGTTTATACGAAAAACCGTTCCAAACCTTCCAGAAGCTCCGGCTGACTCCGCGTTTTTGTCTGCGTTTGCAGGTCTTTCGTTGTCTGGAGGGTTTTGGTCCGGCCCTTCCGGTTTTGGAAGGTTTGGGCCGGGGTTTTGGGGGTCTTGGCCCAAACCGATGCCAAACCAGAACACCAAACCTTCCTTCCGACGCTCAAAACCGCGCTCGGAGAGGCGCTTGCTGAACCAGACCTGAGATTGCTTTTCCTCGCCCGTTTCGTCGCACCAAGACTTGTATGCTCGGTACAAGATTGCCGACTGGATCTCTTTGGACTCGCCCACCACGCAACGCTCTTCGATAAATCGGGCGAGGGTGTCCATTTCGGTGCGGTATTCTTTCGTCGCCGCCCGGACTTCTTCGGGTGCGTTGAGGCCCTGGTCTTGCCACAGCAGGCACCCGGCCACGATCCAATTGAGAACGCCGGGCAGTTCGTCCTGGATTTTCGCCGTCAGCTTCTTGTCCTCTTCCGCCGGCGGGATCTTCACGTCCCACGGTATCAATCGGATCCTCCGCCAGATTGCGAGGTCTGTGCCCCGGATTTCCGGTTTGTGGTTGGTGGAGAGGAAAAGCTTGTGCGTCGGCGAGAAGTCGAAGAACTCCGCCCGCATGAACCTGGCGGTGATCGTGTCCGACCCGGTGAGGTCCTTCACCAGAGATTCCGCTAAGCGCCGGCCCTCTTCGGTCTCGGAAGCCGCGACGAACCGGGCGCCTTTCAGGCGGGCGATGTCGTTGGGGATGCCGCCGGTGCGTCGACTCATTAGCATCTCGGTCGGCGCCCTCATGGAATAGTCGCCCAAGACCGCTGCTATGGCTTCCTGGAAAGTCGATTTCCCGTTCATGCCGTTCCCATGATTTATGAACAAGCATTGCTCGGAGACTTCGGCAGACGCCCCGTACCCCACCGCGCGTTTGAGAAACTCGCGAACCTGCTCGTTGGGCTGCACGCGCTCTAGGAACGACGTGAATAGAGGGGCCGTCGCGGTAGGATCGAATCCAACCGGGGCGATTTTGGTGAGGAAGTCGTCTTGGCGGTGGTCCCGGAGATCTCCGGTGCGAAGATCTACCGTGCCGTTCAGGCAGTTCAGCAGGTACGGGTCGGAGTCTAGCTCATCGGGGGTTATCGCAACCTCGCACTCGGCCAGCTTCAGCATGGCGTCCATTCTCGCCGCTGCTTCGGAAGCCGATGCGTGTTTGGCCGTGGCCTTGCGAATAGCATCGTCCGGGACGGCGGCCACCTCTCGGTAAATGGCGCGCACAGTGGTTTTCGCGAGCTTGCGAACCCGGCCGCCGCCCACATCGCGGGCCCACCGGGCGCCGTCGAATACGAGCCACGTCCCCCACTCATAACAATACCGGACCTTGTGGCCGGCTTGGTCTACAAAGCGCTCTGCGTTGCCCATGTCCGTGAGGTGGCGCCCCTGAGATTCGTGCCCGGCTTTGCCTAGCTCGATTTCCCGATGCGCCCATCCGAGGGCCTTAGCAAGCGCTTTCGGCAACCCAGGTGCCAACCCTTCGAGCGTCCTGCCTCCCGTTACCGGCTCGTTCCTGCTCAGTTTGGCGGCCGTGGTGGCGACGGCGCCGGTAACGTTGTGGTGCCGAACCTTATCCGCTGGCCAACACGCTTCGAGTATGACCTCGAGGTCCTCACAGGGCGTGCCGTTGCGGAGCAAGTAGCCGCACAGGCTGTTTGCGTAGTCGTGGCCGCCGTCGGGCGGGAAGTTCCGGGCGATCAGCACTGCCGCCGCTAAGTGGCCTAGCCGGCTCGTCAGGTCCTCTTTGGAAACCTCCGCGACGAGCGCGGGGTTGAATGCCGGCATCCAGCGGTAGGGGCCTTTTTCGGGGTGTGTCGAAGGTTCGACCACGAATTGGTGTCCGGCGCCGTTTTCGCTGGCTTTGAGCTCTAGTAGCATCGTGCGATCCACGTCGCGAAATTGCCGGTATCCTGCTCCTGGGCTCCGATAGATCCAGTGCGTCGGAATGCCTTGCTTGCCGCTCTTTAGTGTCTCGGGCAGGAATTTGGGGGCCATCCGGACGGCTTCTTCGCTGTCGAGGTCGGCGGCGCAGATCCAGTCGGAGACCTGGCCTGCCTGGATGCCGACGTTTCCTCCGCCCTCGACGTGCCGGCGGAGATCTTCGCGAGGAACGGTTATTTTCTGCCAGTCGTCGTAGACAGGCTTCTTCAGCTCGCGGCTTACCTTGACCTGTTTCCAACCGAACTCGTCGTACGCGGTGAGAAGCCGGTTCGGGGTGCTTTTTGCGTCCATTTGGCATATACTCCTCTGTAGGTGCTTGTTGAGAAGGACCCCGCGCGCCCTGCGGGGTCCTTCTCGTTCTGCGGGGGCTACCAGGGAATGCTGTCGAAGTCCTCCGCGTTTTCCTCCTCGGCCGCCGCAGAGCTAGCTTCACTATCTACGTAAACCATGTCCCAGGTTATCCCCGTGTGCTTGCCTTCGGACCCTCGCGTCTTCGTGATGGACTCGAAGCTGCGCCCTTCGAGCGCCGCCAGAAGAGAATCAACGTCATCGAAGCCGTCTATGGCCTCCGCATCACCTTGGAAGGCGGCCATGCAGATGTTTATCAACTTGCCGCTCTGGCCGACCTTCACCTCGTCCTCGGGCTCGTCGATCTCGTCGAACTTGTAGCCCTCTCGTTCGAGGATTTTGGCGATGTTCTCGTCTGAGTAGTACCTGTTCCTTAGGTTCCTAACAAAGTCGGTGCGAGGCTGGGCCAGCTTCGCCCACTCGCGCAGGATGGTTCCTTTGTGCTCTCCAGCGAGAACCTCCAGCTCCATTTCCGCCTGCGGTCCGTACTCACCCTCAACAAACTTCGCTGTCCTCACGGTGAACCTGAGCTTTTCTCCGGCGGGGACGTTACTACCCCCGCCTCGCTGCTGCGTGATTAGTCCCATGCGGGACTCCTTTCCGTACACTGTTCTGCTACTACAACCGGATAAAAACCGCTATGATGTCTCCGTCGGCGCACTCCTTTCAAACGTCGGTGCTCTGACCTATCTTCGGACCCTCGCCGTGCCATCGGTAAGGGTCCCTTGTCCGTACTGCTTATTTTCTCAGAGGCTTTGACAAAAGTAAAGAGCCGTGAGAGAATTTAATTTAGTGATGTCTGCTCCGGAGGCTCTGAATGTATACAGTTAGACAGCTACGGTTAGAGAAGGGGTGGAATCAGAACGAGCTAGCGTTCCACGCTGATTTAGCGCCGTCTGTAATTAGCCAGGTAGAGACCGGCAAGCGTGAACCAAGCGCAACGTCTTTGCGCAAACTAGCCAATGCCCTAGGTGTTGATGTCCCTGACCTTTTCGAGAGAGATAATTTCCCAAAGCTAGAGGAGCCCGCTCTCGCCCCAAAAGCGTAGGCCCGGCAGGACCGGGCGAGGCGGAGGCGGGGGACGAGGAGCGGCGCCATTACCCCTACCCGTGGATGACGGACACACTTGCCGAGACCGCCGCACGCTGGAGAGAGAACTCTCTGGCGCCGACGAATCCGAGGTACAGCCACGCTATTGCTTTGGCCTGCTTTGACGTTATGGGGTCAATCCTCAAATACGACGTTCCAGGGGAAACACTCCAGGACCGGGTTCCCGAAAACGAGATCAAAGAGCGGTTGAAGTTGGTCGACTGGCTCGACGAGACAGTGTGTCGCGCGCAGGATCATTACGTAGGCAGCAAGGAAGCCGAGGCCGCCGAGGTGAGGGGCCTTGAGGAGCGCAGAGATAACGTTGTACGCCTCATGAAAGAGACGGCGTAGGGGCTTGTGGCTATGCAAAATACCACCCGCGCCGAACTCCTCGACGAACTAGGCCAGTTAGACGCTCGTATCGACGAGCTCCGGATAGCTAGGTCTCGTGCCTCAAACGACCTCGAGCAGAACCTCAAAGAGCGAGACCGGCTCCGCCACCATCTTGCTTCGTTGGTAAGGAACGAGACGAGAGCGAGGTTTGATAGTCATCGATGATACGCCGCACCGGTCCTAACGACCTCGGGGTCGCCACGGGCCGGGGGAAAGCCAGGGAAGAGAAAAGGAGAGGAGCGAGCATTGAGCGAAGCATCAACACCGTACACATCCACCGGGGTCGTGACGACCCCTCCGGGGTGGGGCGATGCCCCACTGCCGAAGCGCAACGGCGCCAGGGGAATGGTGCCGAGCACCTGGTTGGGCCAGTCTGTGCGGATCGGCTACGTAGACATTAGCGGGATCGGGGTGGAGACGAGCGGGGTACTCCTGGACTGGTGCGGCACGGGTCCGGTGTTCAACCTCTCCGGCGGCCGGGTGCTCCTGGCGTGGGACCGTCTCGTCAGCCTAGAGCTGGTAAGCGACTAATGCCTCGGGGCCCCACGAGGCGCCGGTCGTGCAAGGTGTGCCAGCTACCGGCCAGTGAAAGAGACTTAGTCACCGGCGCCCTGCGTTCTGGCTGGAGCGCGAGAAGCATTGCGCCGCGTTTCGGCACCCTGAATCGCACCGCCGTGGCCTACCACCAGCGAAATTGCGTTGCAAGCGAAGCAGGAAAGGAGGAGTAGCAGTGGTCGTAAATACAACTCGAGGGCCGGTCGAATACGACCCGTCGAGGCCGGGGCACGTAGTAATGACCTCCCGCGTGACCGACGAGGACATGGTCTACGAGGACGAGGGCCCGGAGATCCTGGCCGTCCTACCAGCGACCGGGTGGGCCGCCGTGGTCGGAGGCGAGGTCGTCCCTTTGGTCGTCTTCGTGGCACTGGACGACGGCAGGTTGTACGGCGTGGCGGTCGACAACGACGGCAGGATCGACCTCACCGAGAACGTCTCGACGTACGCCGGATTCACAGGATATATCCAGACCAACAACGAACCAAAGGAGAACTAGCATGGCTTCGATACAAGAAATCAAACTTTCCTACTCCGAAGACCAGACCAGGCTCATCAACGAGAGCTTCGAACTTGGGGCTTCGGCTCAGCACCACACAGGCGCGATGTCCCCCGAACTCGAGGGAAAGCTTGGGCCCCAAGAAGCGGACCGGGTGCGGGCCGCCGAAGCATCGGCGTGGGCGGACAAAGATCGCGCGCGCCTCAGAACCCACTACGAAGAGCTAGACATCGAGAAGCGCGCGGCGATCGAGCTACGGGTCGAGCAAATAGAGCGCGAACTCTCCCCGGGGGAAGTTAACTTCGGGGACCGTTTAGCGGCGTCGGCGGCCACGCCCGAAGCACTTATCGGCGCAATGGACTCGGCCCTCACTTCGGGCGACGAGGACGCAGCTCTCCTCGCTTTTCAAATCGCTCGCCAAAGGGACCTCGAGAAAGTCGTCGCTCACGCCGTCACGGTCCGGGAAGATTGGGGCGACCTCTATGGTGAGCTTGTCGAAGCCGCCGAAGACCCCGAGCTAGATCCAGGCGACCGCTTCGAGATGTTCGCAAAGCCAGCGCCGACCAAGGAGGCGATCCTCGCCGCCCCGCTCGATGACCGGAACATTTACGGGATGATGCGCTAGCCATGCGGCACGACAAGCACGCAGAGGAGGCCAGGGAGGTCTCGCCGGGGCTGCAAATCTTCGCCCCCGGCGAGCCGATCCCCACCCCACACGCTCCTGCTGCACCTCGCAAGTTCCAGCCGGGCCGACACCCACTAAACCTCTTGCGTAATTGAAGGGATAGGGACAAACTACCGCTCTACTATGCTTACCGTCAAGAAACTCCGCCGCAAGCCCAAGCACTTCCACAACTTCACCGGCCTTACGCCCGAACAGTTCGATCGGTTGCTCGTGGCCTCCAAACCGCTCTACGAACAAGCCGAAGAAAAACGCCTCTCCAATCCGAAGCGCCTGCGAGCCAGGGGCGCCGGGCGCAACTTCAACCTGGAGCTGCCTGAGAGGCTGCTTATGAGCTTGATGTACCTCAGGCTCTACCTTACCCAACCCTTGCTCGGCTACCTCTTCGGGCTCGATCCGAGCAACGTAAGCCGCGAGATAAACGGACGTATGTTGGGAGTCCTACCGGGAGTGTTGCCCGTCCCCGCCCGAGATGAGCCGCTATCGGCCCTTGCCCTGCCAGCGACTAGCGGCGGCGGCAAAAGAAAGCGTGGGAAGAAGATTGGCACCCTCGAAGAACTGCTCGAAAAGCATCCGGAGTTCGAGGAGGTGTTCATCGACGCCACCGAGCAAGAATTGCCCAAACCCAAGGATAAAGACCGTCGCAAAGGATTCTACAGTGGCAAACGCAAGAGGCATACCGCAAAGATGCAGCTGGTAAGTACGAAGAAGCTCGTCTTACACCTTTGTCGGCACGTGCCGGGAAAGGTAAGCGACCTGGTGCTTCTCAGAGCCACCGGAGTGATGCATCGGATACCCGAAGGGACGGTGGTAAGGGTGGACAAAGGCTATGAAGGGCTAGAAGAAGAATATCCGGAGGTCGGGATCGAGAAACCCAAGAAAGCCAGGCGCGGTCATCCGCTGACGGTACTAGAGAAGCTCTTAAACAAAGCGATGAGTATCTTGAGGATACCGGTCGAGCACGTGATAGGGCATCTGAAGAAGTATCGGTTGCTGGCGGAGGTCTACCGAGGCAAACCGGAGCGTTACGATGAGAGCGCTCTGGTGATAGCAGGATTGCACAACTACCGGCATTTGGGCAAGCTGAGCTGGTAGGGACGCAGGGCAAACAGAAAAAAGAGGCGTGGTAGTGGCGTCTTGTCGGACGTAGCGTCGCTATTACGCAATAGGTTTACTAGATTCCCCACCACGTCCGCCTGTCCGGTTGGTGGGTCGGCGGAAGATAGAGCTGAGATGAAAACCATCGTTAAGAGGGAGGGGCGGGGGGTATGCCTAGGTGTAGCGGAGTAAAGCGGGATAATAGCCAGTGCGAGCGCATCGTGGGGGAGTCCAACGCTTATTGTTTCGCCCACGACCCTCTGCGCAAGGAAGAGCGCTCCGCCAATGCCTCGAAGGCTGGCAAGGGCAACCGCTCCAAAGTTTCCAAGGACCTTCACACCCTGCTCGAAGACCTCACCGAGCGGGTCGTCGGCGGCGGCCTCGAACCATACCCGGCGTCCGTGGCCGGGCAGCTCGTCGGAGTGCGCCTTCGGCTTCTGGAGTACGAGCGAAAACTTAAGGAGGTAGAGGAGATTGACGCCCGCCTCGAGGAGCTAGAAGTCGCGCTGGAGAAACAGAAGGGACGTGCCGCGCATGGGTAAGCTCTCCAAACTACGCCGCCTCGAGCGGGTCATGCGGGGCAACTTGGACTACATCGAGCTTGCCGACGGTTCACGGTACTTCTACGAACCCGAACAGGTGTGGAGCGCGCTATTCCTGCACCACTCGGACTGTATGCGCGCCGACCACCGGAGCGAACCACGCCCCGACCCTCCAGAGATCCTCACGGCCGTTGCCAAGGCCAGGGACCGTAGGAGTGCCGTAGAGCGGCTTTACGCCCAGGAGGCTTCGCCGGCGCCGCTCACAGCCTACGACCTCGAGGCGCTCGTCGAGCGTGGCGAGCTTGTACCGCGCAGCTTCCTGGCCGACCACTCCTACGAGGAGAGCGTTGAGCATTTCGCCAAGAAGAACGCAGAGGGCTAGTAGACGGTGGTTTCGCCCGGGTCCGTGCCGGGTCGTGTAATGCGCTGGATCTCCAGCCCCCGCCACTCCAACGTTATAGCTCGGTTTCCTTTGCGACGCTATAATGTTTTCAGCCGGGGGCGTCCCCTTGGAGGGGATGAACGAGAGCTTCTTTTGCGGTTCCTCAGCTCAATCGTCCCCCGGCTTTTCAGGGAGCGCCACGCCTCAAGATCCCCGAGCAAGCTACAGGAGATCCCCTACACCCCAGGAGATAACGAAGTGCAGCGCTTGTCAGAAAAGTTCCAGACCACCGCGGAGGCTGCAAAGCGACTGGGGGTCTCGCGGGTCACCATCTGCAGATGGTGCCGACAGGGCCGCTTCCCGGGCGCACTAAAGTTCGCTAGAGGGTGGTACATCCCTCTGACCGGGCCGGCGGACTTTCAAAGAGAGACGACCACGGCGGCCGCGGAGCGACTGGGCGTATCCGTGCCCTACGTCATCTCCTTGATTGAACGTGGAGAGCTGGCCGGCGAACGTGGTCCTTGGCGTAGCTATGCTGTGGCTCGCGGTTCCATGCCCAGCGAGGCGAGGCAAGCCTAGGGCCCTAGGGCCACAACGCTCAGTCTACCTTGGTAGGCCGACCGACCACCCCGGTTGGACTGGGGCTGAGCGGTGCGAGGCTTGCCGTCAGGCACCCAGGATGGGCGGCGAAGCAGCAGATAGGGGTACGATACCCCGCCCCGCGTCCGTGCTTAGAATCGATTCTCGAAGCCGGCGCAGATCGGTTAATGTTTCTCAACACTAGCGCAAGGAGGTTCGCGACCTCCTCAACCCGGAGCTGTCGGAGCATCGCAGACCGACTCTAGAGGAGCAGGATAAAGGTAATAATATAACCTTTAATCGCGGAACCTCAGAGTCCTACACGCTCCGCCGCCTAAAACGCGACCGGCCCGACCTTGCCGAAAAGGTGCTGGGCGGCGAGGGTCCGGTTGGGGGTAAGATATGCCCCGTCATGGGAGAAGGGCGTTTAAGCGGCGATGAGTCGCCGGCTAATCAGCGGCTAACAGTACCGGAAGCGGCCTCGTGGCTCGGCATAACCGAGGCCGCTGTTAGAGGGCGTATCAAACGCGGTACTCTTCGCTCTTATCGGGAAGAGGGCAACGTGTACGTGGTCCTGGTCGGCGATTCATCGCGCGATTCATCGACCGACCAACCGGCCACCGATCCCCGCGAGCCCCGCGAGGAGCTGGTCGAATCCCTGCAAGACCAGGTGGCGTACATGAGAGGACAGCTAGCAGAGGAGCGGGAAGCCCGTAGACGCGCCGACACGATAATCGCTCAGCTCACCCAGGCCAACGCAGAGCAGGCACGAACCATCCGGGAGCTGGAACCCAGCCCCACTCCAGAGACTAGAGATGCCCCAGAGACGGCCCAGAGACGGTCCGATAGGGGTACGGCCCCAGAGGACGCTCAGGAGCCCGCAGAGCGCCGCTCGTGGCTGCATCGGTTTTTCTTCGGACCGTAAGAACGTGGGGAGTTAAATCTTGCCACACGAATGGCTGATAGCTTTGGGAGGAATAGCCTTAGGAATAGCCTTAGTAGTCCTAGGAGGTAGCTATCTCGTCTACGCCTTGCTCCGAAGAGATAAAACTGTGCGGGTATACAAGAGACAAGGTAGTACTGAAGCTCCCTCAGAGCCACGAGAATCCCCCGAGACGGCCGCCGATCCCCGGTCCGATAACCGAGCCCCTGGCCCCGGAGAATGAACCACCGCACCTCCTGGTGGCGTAGGTTCTTTGGGTTCGAGTGAATATCTATCCCAGCGTGTAGCAAGATGCCTCGACCATCGCGATGATCGGGGTGCGAAGCGCCGCTTTGCCCCGGTCCTATTGAATAAGGATGCGCAAGGCTGAATACGGGTTTCCGAGAATAACTGCTCTCGGCAGCTCGATGAATAAAGGCTACCCGTCCTTGGTACAATTCCTTCTTTGGCCGGGCATGACAAGCTGCACTAGATGCCACCAGGATCATTCCGGCAGAAACCAGGTTCTAGTGAGGAGG
>MWVY01000290.1_pt1 | contig 12036 bp, 18 predicted proteins | sample 1047251 | NCBI WGS metagenome assembly MWVY01 (sample SAMN06349983, study PRJNA376086) | soil metagenome | isolation source: MS7-5 sample Antarctic (ecotone) soil | place: Antarctica | collected 2015-01-13
AATGTTGATAAGGTTAAAAAAACCGCAGGAATATTTTTTTAGAGCTTATCAATGTTCCGGGTAAATAAAACTAAATTGAAACAATATTTAATAACCCAAAATGGTCAACCTATTTCAGGGTAAGACAGTCCTTTGGTTTTACAATGCCGCTATTCGGGCATTGAAGTGCCTGATCATTTGTGGGCTTATAAAGCATTTGCGACAGATAAAAAATATAGTGACAACCAGGCAGAGCATTTAAGCAACAACAAAGAAGTATTACAGCATTTTGATGATTGGGTAAATGCGTTTAAAGATTTTGTTTTTGAAAAAGGAAAAATTCAACCCGGAAAATTCAGGGCTTATGGGTATGAACCCCCATCACATTTTAAAGCCGATATAAAAGATGGTATTAGATATTTTAAAATGATGATAGGGAAACCTGAAAAAGGATCTTCTCCATGGATACAGGAAAAAATGGATTTAAATGACGATGCCACATGGCATCCAAAATGGGGCGAAGGAAAAAAACTGAGGAAAAAAGATTAAACCATAGTGAACTCATATTAGGTAACCAATTTAAAACAAAATTTGAGCAACAATACAGCCATAATATTTTTCTCAAGGTCCGCTTCCTATGAAGCAGACAAGAAGTCGTTTTTAAAAACTTCCTTCAACTCCAATAAAAAAATTGCTGAAAGTTTAATTGACCACAGTCTTGCTACTATAAAGAAAACGGAATTTCCCTTTTATATTTTTGATGAAACCCGGCAAACCGGTAAAACCTTTAATGAACGGTTATTAAGCGCCATTGTGATAATTATTCAGAAACTGAGTTGAATTCTTTTAAGCAAAAAGTGAAGAAAAATATAAAGGACTAAAATATTTTTCCATTGTTGTAAGGATTGAAAAATTCCTGCGTCTATTCTCTCAAACAAACCAAATTTTCAAACAAAAAATTACAACAATGGAAAACAAAACAAAAAGCATTCTTGCCAGCACATTGATCGCCGGAGCTTTATTTGCAACAACCAGTTCCAATGCCAACCCTTTTCACTACAACAGTCTCGGTACAGGAGAAGAGGTTCGCACCATTCTCTTAAACAAAGAAAATACAAACCGGAATCTCGAATTAGCATGTGGCGCTAAAAGTAAAACAGATTCAACTTCCACTGCAAAAAAAGGAAAAGACGGAAAGTGTGGTGAAGGTAAATGCGGCGACAAGAAAACAAACAAAAAATCCACTGCAAAGAGCAAGAAAAAAGGTAGCTGATCTTTATTGCTGCGTGAAAGCAAGTAAAATCTATTACTTGCTTTCATTCCTCACATCCTAAAAACAAATTTTATGGTTGGTATTGGATTTAGAAAAGATTTTGATGAAGAATTTTTGCAAAGCAATATCTTGAAACCTTCCTTTATTGAAGTAGCGCCTGAAAATTGGGTGGGTGTAGGCGGTTATTGGAAAAAACAATTAAAAAAAATAGTAGAAGAATATCCATTGTTTACACATGGCCTTTCTCTTTCTATTGGAAGTCCCGATGAACTGGATTATGAATTCTTAAGAAGGGTCAAGCGGTTCCTACAAGAAACGAATGCACAAATTTATTCCGAGCATTTAAGTTATTCAAAGTGCGACAATGCACATTTGTATGATTTGTTGCCTATTCCTTTTACCTGGGATGCTGTGAAGCATGTGGCAGAGCGAATTAAAATTGTTCAGGATGTTCTAGAAAGAACCATTGCAATGGAAATTGTCAGCTACTATACGCCTGTTGCCCCGGAAATGACAGAACTGGAATTTATTAAAAATGTTTTAGAGGAAGCCAATTGTCATTTATTGCTCGATGTAAACAATGTGTATGTAAATGGCTTTAATCATAAGTATGATGCAAAAGAATTCATTAGCCAATTACCATTGCATAGGGTAAGCTATATACACATGGCAGGACATGAAAAGGTTGCTGAGGATTTAATTATAGATACACATGGAGAAGCTATTATTGACCCGGTGTATGATTTATTTCAATTCACTATGCAACAATTGGGCAGAGACGTGCCGGTGCTGTTGGAAAGAGATTTTAATATCCCGGAATTGGACGAGTTACAAGATGAAATCCAGCGTCTTTCAACAATAAAAAGCGCAGCTTTAAAAACGAATGCCCATGTTACAGCCTGAGACTTTTCGCTATCAATCTTCTCTAGCCAGCTATTGCCGAGGTGGTCACTTGCGTGAAATAAAAGGCATCAATCAAAATAATGTAAAGCAATACAGGAGGTTGGTTTATAATGTGGTGGATGATATGCTACAATCCGCCTTTCCCATAACCTATGATTTTGTGGATGAGGATGAATGGAACTATTTGGTAAATGATTTTTTTAGCAGCCATTCTTGCCAGTCGCCACAGGTTTGGTATATGCCCAAAGAATTTTATGGGTATCTCGAAAGGGCTGAAAATCCAATCGTAAAAAAATATCCCTTTCTTTTAGAGCTGCTTTGGTTTGAATGGCTGGAGGTAGAATTGTTTATGATGGCAGATAAAACTGCTTCTTATTCAAAACAGGGCAGCTTGCTTACAGATGTTTTGATACTGAATCCGGAACATCATTTCCAGTATTTCCAATACCCGGTGCATCTGAAAAAGCCTTCAGAAATTTCTGTAAAAGATCAGGGGCATTATTACCTGGTACTGCATAGAGACCCAGATTTGGGAAGCGTAAGTTTTACTGAAGTCGCTGCCCCTGTTTTACGAATGTTAGAGCTTCTTTCAAGCAGACCATTAAAGGCCACTAATGTTATCGAACAAGTAGGTACTGAGTTTGGCTTCTTGCTCAACGAGGAAATGAAGCAATATGCGTTTCAATTCTTTCAAAAAGCACTGTCCATGCAATTAATTCTTGGTTATCAAAAAATATGAAACTATGGTTAATACAAATAAATTGGTTTACTCACTTTGCATCGCTGCTTTTTTCTTTCTCATTTTTACGGTCTTTAGTTTTTCAAATAAAGAAAGTACTTCAAAAACTGAAGGAATTATCTTCTTTACCGGCACATGGAAACAGGCGGTAGAAAAGGCGCAAAAAGAAAACAAGCCCATTTTTTTGGATGTTTATGCTAAGTGGTGCGGTCCCTGTAAAAAGCTAAAGAAAAATACGTTTACCAATAAGGAAGTCACTGAGTTTTATAATCACCACTTCATCAATCTTTCTTTAGATGGAGAAGAAGGTGAAGGCGCTCAAATTGCAGCTCAATTGGGCCTTTCCGGTTATCCCACACTTTATTACTTCAATAAAAATGGCAAGCCTGTTATATACACTATGGGCTATTTGCAACCCAAAGAACTGATTAATGCAGGGAATGCCGCATTAAAAAAGATCAACTAATAACTTCTTATTAAAGCAACTGTTATGAACTTTTCTCAAACCTATACAAATTTTATTACCTCTTTAAGCAAGCTAAAAGATTTGCCTCTACTTTTCATGCGCCTGATTTTAGCCTATGGTTTTTTTAACCCTGCGAAGATGAAATGGCAGGACATCAACAGCATTGCTGATTGGTTTAAAGAAATGGGCATTCCAGCGCCAATATTCAGCGCCTATCTTTCTGCCGGAACGGAAGCATTAGGTGTAGTCCTTTTGGTTTTAGGTTTGAGTACTCGGTTCATTACCATACCCCTCATTATTCTTTTGTTAGTAGCTATTAAAACAGTTCACTGGACAAACGGTTTTGAAGCTGGTGAAAATGGCTACGAAATACCTGTTTATTACACTATCATGTTGCTTACTTTGTTTATTTATGGGGCAGGAAAAATAAGTCTTGATTATCTGCTAATCCAAAAAATGAAAAGAAGAACTATTAAAAAAATAACTTCTCAAACACATAGCTCAGCAGTAGCTATTTAAGTAAATCCAGCGAAAATCATTTGGTTACCCCACAAATGTTTATAACCCATTGTGGGGTAATTCTTTATAGTAAACCTACCGTTCTGAACCTTTTAGGCGGTATAATTAATGTTCATCAGTCTGAAATTGTCACCGGTGTTCCCGCTTATGCAGATGAAAAAGAGCTGACAATCGGAACTCTGCTAAAGATGCCTTTTACAAAAATTCGGAAATGGAGCAACAATGATGAACTTAGGAATCGAGACACTTCAGTTAACAAAAAGGAGAAATGATAATAACTAAACTCTTTTTTATTTGAAGCAAATGCCTACAACTGAACACAGGTAATCGGCATCAAGCCTGTTATCACACGCTTTCCCCTTTCAAAAATGGAACAAGCAGGGGGTAAAATTTTGTTACCCAAAACTTCAATAGGTACGAATGGCTTTATGGCACAATTCGTTGACACCGAAGGAAACAAAGTGGCTTTACACTCCACGAAGTAATAAAAGGCAGGCGGTAGCTTCCCTGCCACCATCTTATTTAATAACGATAATTATGAAGCCAACTACAAAATTATTTTTAACTGCCATAGCATACATTATCCCGACAATGATTTTGGGCTATACCTGGCATCTGATATTCTTCAAAGACCTGTACGATAGTCTGGGAGTTTACAACAGGGCAGAGCCAATCATTCCGCTTGGTTTCGCTTCCATGATTGTTCAGGGTTTGATAATAGCCTACCTGTTTCCCTTTTATGCTAAAAACAATTACTCCATGGGAGCAGCGATAAAATTCAGCATTCTTATGGGATTATTTCTTTTCAGTGTTTCAACTTTGGCGAACAGAGCCAAAATTCAGGTTTCAGTTATCCAATCATGGTTACTCATCCAGATCGCATTCTATTTGCTACAATTTGGTGTAGCGGGTTTATTAATTGGATTGGTTACCAGGAGAAGAATGTGGTGCCTGAATTTTTGTTTATTATTCAATTGGCATTCAGCATAAGTTATAGTTAAAATAACTTGCATCAGTAATATTCTGGTTGGAAGGGTGTAATCTGCGATACCACAGGGTTGCTTTGATTACACTTTACGAGTTATGGAATTATCAGTTGCATTATACTGGAACTAAAATGACAGTTCCTCCAACATTCGTTCAATTCTTTCTTTTGCAAATGCTGGTAAATTATCTTCAGCATGTACATGTTTGCTTTCTTTGCCTATGCGGGATGCTTGTTTTTCAAATTTCTTACATAACGAACACATGGAAGTATGAATGGAAAGCTTCATCCTTCCAACAAAAGACAACTTCCCTTCTTCTCTCTTCGCCATCAGGAAAGTAGCTTCTCTACAATTGATCATCAGATATTTCATCATGAACTTTTTCATACTCCTCAGTTTTTTAACCAGTATTTTTCTACACAGTCACGCATTTGAAGCCTGGCCCGGTGAATTAATACCCAATAGTTAGACGATGTTATATTCAATACCTTACAAATTTCTTCTGAATCGAGGTCTTCCATGTACTTCAGCGTAAATACATTTTGCTGCAGGTTTTTGAGGTGGTCCTTGCACCAATTGATAATTTTTTGAATTTCTTTGCGCTCAGCAGGATTATCAGAAGCATCCCAGTCTTTGGGAATTTTATTTTCCGCCCATCGGCCATCTTCATTGAACCAGTCATCTTCCACCATTTTCAAATCCGGCATGGAGGTTACTGCCTGTTCTGTGGCCTTTTTTCTGTAATAATCAATTATCTTATTTTTTAAAATAGTGAACAGCCAGTTTTTCTCCGATGCTTCGCCCTTATAACCATCCAATCCTTTGAGAGCGGACAGGAAGGTTTCCTGTACCAGGTCTTCGGCAATAACGCTATCATTGACCCGCGGTAATGCATACTGATAAAGCAAATTTCCATAGCTCTCCAGCCATTTTTGCGGGTTCGCTTTAATTGCCATTTTTTCCGTTGTGTGAGGCATTGATTTTTTGTAATATAGCGAAATGTTTCCTTGTCGGGCTGCCTGGCATTCTCAGCGATAAACTTTTTTTTAACATTCGCTTTGTAAGGCATTTGACAGCGCTCCGTCTCCACGACAGTAGTCTGTCAATTTATTTCATTACCGGAGCCATGGGTAACCTTTTAACCAAAATGTTTATTTCATCAATTATACCTGCTTTTAGTATCAGTGGTTTTTCTCAAAGCTGCTGTTCCGGCGGGGTGCCCATTTCCAATAACCTGGGGCTACCGGTTTCTGATGCAAAGACTATACAGTTTTCCGTAAGCTACGACCTGAATATATTAAATACATTGAAAGAGGGAAACAAAAGGTTGAATGATGATGCAAGAAGAAGATTAACTCATTCGGTGCTCTTTCAAAGCGGTTATGTAATCAATAAGAAATGGAGTATTGAATTATTCCTGTCGTATATACGACAGGAAAGGATCATTAATCAATTTAGTAATACCAGTAAAACTACCGCAGAGGGTGTAGGAGATGCAGTAATGCTTGTGAAATATAAGTTGATACCGGGTGATAATAAAAGAGTGAACTGGTTAATTGCCGCAGGGCCAAAAATACCATCAGGATCTTCCGACAAAAAGGACAAAAATGATATTGCACTGAATGCTGACCTGCAACCCGGTAGTGGCGCCTGGGACGTAATTACCTGGACGCAGGTTTTAAAAAATTTTAAAGCAAGGCCATCATTGACCTGGTCTGTTACTGCTTCATACAGCATTAAAGGCAAAAACAACAACTACCTCGGTTCACAAGTGTATCAGTTCGGCAACGAGTTGGTTGTTATTGGAGGAATAGCGGATCAGTTTTTAACGGGAACGTTTTTATGGGGAGCTTCTTTGCAAACAATTTTTCGCTACGCATACCAGGATGAAAACAACGGCGAAAAAACTCCGGGTACAGGAGGACGCTGGATTTTTATCAGGCCGGGATTTACAATTAAGCCGGGAAAATCATCAGCTATAAATATCAGCGCCAGTCTGCCAGCTTATAGTTGGCTACAGGATACCCAATTAACACCTACCGCAAGATATAATGCGGGCTTCTATTTTGAGATTGCCAATAAAAAATCATTTCAAAACATCTTTAAAACAGTAATACTATGAAACAGCTAAGCTATTTAATTTTCCCGTTTATTGTTTTGGTAAACGATGGTTGTAAAAAAAATTCTTCTGGTCCCGGTGGTCCCGGTGGCAGTTTAGGATCGGGCAGTGATGAATGGCTGATACCCCGGAACCGTGTAGTGGATGGCGGACCGGGTAAGGATGGAATTCCTGCATTGAGTAATCCGCAATTTGTTACTGTATCGCAGGCTACCTATTTATCAGATAACGATTTGGTAGTCGGTTACAGAAAGGGAAATGATATAAGGGCCTACTCGCATAATATTCTCAACTGGCATGAGATAATAAATGATGATGTAACAGGTGATAAACTGGCAGTAGTATATTGTCCGCTTACAGGCACTGCAACCGGGTGGAACAGGATGTTATCATCAGGAGAAACAACATTTGGTGTATCAGGTCTTGTATACAATACTAATGTTATTCCCTATGACAGGAAAACCAACAGCAACTGGTCGCAGATGTTGCTAAAATCTGTAAACGGTTCCCTAAGCGGAACAGAAGTCTCCAATTTCCAGGTGATTGAAACTGCCTGGAAAACCTGGAAAGAAATGTTTCCGAACTCAAAAGTAATTTCTACCAGTACGGGGTTTAACAGAAATTATTCCTCTTATCCCTACGGCGATTACCGAACTAATCATAATTCTCTTCTTTTCAGCATCGAACCGGATGATGGCCGTATTCCGCGAAAAGAAAGGGTATTGGGAATTATCAAAGAGGGGAAGTCCAAAGTGTACAGGTTTTCTTCTCTCAGTACAGCCAATGGAATTATAAAAGATGTTTTCAAAGGAGAGTCCTTAGTAATAGCTGGTGATGCGCAGAAAAACATCATGGTTGCTTTTGAAAATAAATTACCAGATAGTAGTATTCCAACTTTTACACTTGATAATAGTGGATCAGGTTTGTTGAAAGATCAGTTTGGAAATATATGGGATGTATTTGGAGTTGCTGTTTCAGGGCCATTAACAGGGCAAAAACTAAAATCACCGCAGTTTATTATAGGTTACTGGATGGCTTTTGGTTCCTTTTATCCTAATGCTGAAATTTTTTAAAATGAACGCAGTTATTGCCAATGGTCGAACTATAGAAAAACTCCTTATTAATAATAAAACTGCAAAATACATGATGAACAGAAAGGATATACTCATACTTCATAACGCCGGGGTCGTAAGAAGAGTACCGGAAAAGAAAATAATACATACAACCGATACCACCATTAAATATGTTTATTTCCTGCAAAAAGGATTGATTAAGATATCAAATGAAGTGTGTTTTATTCCGGCGGAAACAGTGAAGCAATTAATGGCGGTGAATTCAGCTTTCCGGAAAAGCATCCACCAATCCATCGGTCAGCGAATTAAAAAGTACTGAAGAGCTGGAAGTGCTAATCATAACTAAACTTATCAAGCTATAATGTATCTTTTTTAAAATGGAAGCAGCAAGAATCATAAAACCTAATCATAAAAAAAATTAGTTTATTCTACCCAAATTTAGTGTATGAAAAAAGTATTAGCTATAGTTGTTTTAATAATAGCAAGCCAAATAGCTTCAGCCCAGAGCGACAGTTCATATTACACAGTACGGCTCTCATCTTTTGATGTAAGTGTTTCTAATAATATTACAAAGCTTCACTGGAAAACAGTTTGCTTTTTGCAATATGCAAACTTCCAGATTCAAAAATCCGCTAACGGCACAGATTATAATACTATAAGTTCATTTACCGCCGACCGGCTTCGTTGTCAGCAACCTTTTGATTTTACTGATAGTTTAAGAGCTAATCAGGGTAATATTTTTTACAGGATTAATGTTGGCAATATAGATGGTACCTTTTATAATTCTGCGGTAAGACGTGTATATCTTAAAGAAAAGGGATTTGAGCTAATTGCTATCTATCCAACAATTGTTACTTCATCTGCGAATTTCACTTTATCAAGTGCAGATAATAAAACTTTTTATGCTACGATTATCAATCAAAGTGGCGTAAGTGTAAAAAAGATAAAACTTCATGTTCCTAAAGGGCTGTCTTATTATAGTTTGCAGACGAATGGTTTACCTCCGGGTTATTATTGGTTGCAGGTTTTGAATGAGCAGGGAGAAGTTAAAACTGAAAAATTTATAAAACAATAAATTATGATTATGACTAATAAAACTGTAGCTGTTTTTAATCGCTGGTTTAGAATATCAGTTGGATTATTTTTTATGGGAGTAGCTATTTATTATAAAGAATGGATGCCGGCTTTATTCGGAAGTATTTTCATAATCCAGGGGATATTGAACAAGGGATGTCATGGTGAATGTTTTGTTTCTGAACAAAAGTCAGCTTCGTAAGACCATTTTTTATAAACTTGATACAAACATAACCATATGGGCAACAATTATTACAATGAGGAAGACTTGAAAAAGTTTGGCTCAGCAGTGTTACAGATTTTGCTCATAAAATGTTGCCCCCATCAACCTATCAATGCCAGTTATGTGCTTTGACTTATGGCAGCTTTTTCATGAAGCAGGAATGGAAGTCCTTTGTAGAAAGTTTGCCAATTAAAACTGTTTTCCTTCATAAAAATCAATTTGAAAAGCAGTATAAAATTCAAACTGCTCTTCCAGCAGTTTATGTTGCCACGAACGCAACAATAAAGGAAATGATAAACAAAGCAGGAAATAATAGCTGTAAGAATTTAGAACAGTTGAAAAATTTAGTTACAAAAAAATCAGACGCACATGTTCAGCATCATCATTCCAACATATAATGAAGCTGACCGGATTGCGCAAACAATCAACAAGACACATGCTGCCAATTGTAACCATGAAGCAGAAATTATTGTAGTAGATGGCGGCAGCACTGATGATACAGTTAGGATTGCCGAAAAATGCGGGGCAACTGTTGTAAGAAGTGAACGCAAAGGCAGGGCAGCTCAAATGAATAAAGGCGCTTCAGTTGCAAAACATAATATGCTCTACTTTCTTCATGCCGATAGTATTCCGCCAAATAACTTTACAACACAAATTCTAAGTGCTTACAAAAACGGAGCAAAAAGCGGATGCTTCCGGCTTGCCTTTGATTACGAGCACTGGTTTTTAAAAGCCAATTGCTGGTTCACAAGGTTTGATGTAAATGCTGTTCGCTTTGGTGATCAGAGTTTATTTGTGACAAAGGAAGTTTTTCTAAAATCAGGAGGATTTAGAGAAGATTTGCTGATGATGGAAGACCAGGAGATCATTCATCGCATAAAAAAATATGGAAGGTTTAAAGTGATGAATGATTATGTAACTACATCTGCAAGGAAGTACCTCGATAACGGTGTGTACAGAATGCAGGGAATATTTTTCCGCATCTGGTTTTTGTATTATTTACATTATCCACAAGAACGGTTATTAAAGCTGCATCGCAAACTTATAAGAAAATATAAACTCTAACCCCTCTTTTTTATCTTCACACAAATTTATTTTATTGTTCTTATTTGTTGCACGGCATCCCTTACTTCTGTTACCGGGCGTTTGCTTACTTTATCCTGACATACGTAAATGGTAGTTTGCCCTTCCACAAATTTATTTTCCAGCAATTCCAAACTTGATTTTTTTCACTAAACAAGAATTTGAGCCACTATTACAGTTCTCTTAAACAACCGCTATAGGATTAGTAGGTGCATAAGAATTATATAATTTATCTACCTGTGCAGCAGATTGACCCTGCTTCTCTTTTCTTGTGGCATTTGTGGGCGGCTTTGTCCACGGCATTTTATCAGCCACCATTTTAGGCACATTTATAAACACATCTGTTCCGGCTCTTTTAACAACAGCATCAAGCGGAATATAAGTATCGTCTTTAAAAATAATACCTACAGGTACAAGCATATAACCTGTTCCGCCAATATCTTGCTGCACTTCTTTTACCGTACCTAATTCACCACCATCAGATCCACGAACGGTATCGCCCTCCTGAATTTGCAAGGAGGATGCACTACTTTCAATAGCGGCTAAGAAATCTTCTGTTTTAATAACAGCATTGGAAATTAAAGGGAAATTTATATTTATAGCAGCTTCATATTCCATCACTCCTGCGGCGCCTATGGCATCAGATATAAAGGTGACATCATACCCTTTTTCCATGGCATGACGACCTGTAGATTCGCAACAAAGGTTAGCTGTCATGCCGGCAATAACAAGATGTGTTGTTCCGCGCTTTTCAAGCTCTTCTTTCAGATCGGTTTGTAAAACATCGCAACTTTTATGCGGCTGCAAAATAATGTCTCCTTCCAGTGGCGTAAGATCGGGATGAAAGTCGGCTCCCCAACTTCCTGCCTGAAACATCTTCATTTCGTACATCATCCGGTTAATGCCACTTCTTTTTTGCAGATGTTCATTGGCATAATCTTCTTCGGTATAAGCCATAGGACCATAGAAAACAGGAATTCCCTTTGCTCTTGCGCCAGCTATCGCCTGTTGAAGGTTTTCAATCACATTATTCATCTTCACGGTATTTTTCGTCAATTCCCATGCTGCACCACCTTCAGATAGAAAGTCATTAACCGGATCAATCACCAGCAGCACGGTATGCTCTGTCGGGTAGTTAAGCGCTGCTTCTTCCTTGGGCAGATAAGTAGCAACGGGTTTCGTGGTTTCAGTTCTTTGTTCCATAATATTTATTTTTAGTTAAACAATCAATTTATGCATTCTGTGTTAGCAATAGAGGCTTTTATTATATAGTTAGTCCCAAGGTAGGCAAATACCTGACAAAATTTATTCCTGTGTGTTAATTATTCTTATTTCCGCTGGGGCGGTGTCCCAACCGCCCATTTTCTTACTATTGCAAAATTTATAAAATCATTTTTAAGCCGCTTCTTATCAAACAAATTTATTTTAATGTTCTTATTTGCTGCACGGCATCCTTTACTTCTGTTACAGGGCGTCAAACTGTCTAAAAACTATTCACATATGTATATAACTCTTATGCCTATGCGCAGTAGCAAATGGTTATTTTTACATAATGCAATACATCAAAGGAAATGACCGGACACAGGCTATCCTTTTTCC
>MWVY01000291.1_pt1 | contig 12015 bp, 18 predicted proteins | sample 1047251 | NCBI WGS metagenome assembly MWVY01 (sample SAMN06349983, study PRJNA376086) | soil metagenome | isolation source: MS7-5 sample Antarctic (ecotone) soil | place: Antarctica | collected 2015-01-13
GACAGCTATTCGGCGTGGCGGACTGGGGTCCACGATGATCTTGTGCTTGCGCTCGCTCTCGCTGTGTGGGCAGGAGAGGCACGGGTGTTCGGTCAGCCCATGGCCGCTGCTGTCGGCGGCACGCGAAAAAAGATTGGAGGATGGTAGCTATGGACGCCTATAAGGAACTGGAGCGGCTCCAGGAGCACATGCGCCAGGTGGAACAGCGCCAGGCGGAGCAGATCCGGCGGATGCTGCAGGGTGGGGAGGCATGGGGCGAGGTAACTGACGACAAACAATAACCAGAAGACGGAAAACCATTGGCATATTAGCAGCGTTTACAAAGAGCAGGATCGGGCCACGATAATGGACGAAGCGCGCGCCCAGACGCTGTTGCATAACCTGGGAGGGCGGAGGTAGAGAGCGATGGAGTCAACCCCGCTGATATTAACGTCGGCAACCCTATCGCACGCGCTCCACCGCATCTGGAAGCGCTGACTCGTTACAGCACACGGCGCACGTGCGGCACAACGTGCGCTAGAGCGTGCGGCACAACGTGTGGGACAGCGTGCGGCGTAGTTTTTCCCGAAAATGCCCTTAAGTCTGTCGGGTGAATAGATGAATGAATAAATCAGCCGTGGTTATATGCTTTGAACTCCCTATCAAGCCATAGGATATACAACACTCTTCTATCGCGGTACCCTAACATCGGTTTCATAGCAGAAAATCGGAATGCGATGATGTTGACGTCCTCGGTTATATGACTTGGTAGAGGGATACGGAGGGCGTTGCGCTCAATAATTTCAGATCCAGACTTATGTCGGTCAGAGCTAGAAATCTCTGCCCAAGTCATCTGGCTAAGCTTGAGGAGTGTATCGGCAAAAGCTGCCCTCTCTTCTCCCTCACAAGAACGATAGTTACCGTTGTTGAGATATTCGAGGGAGAAGAGAGGGCGTTGTTGTTGAGGAGACGGTTCGGAGTTCGAGACAGGCGCAGCAATCTTTTTTCCTGACTCAATTCGCGGTGCCTTTGGTCTATTCTTCCCTTTAGCCATGCGTCAGCTGAGTCTTGAAATATTCCTTCAGTGACTCATGGGAAATAACTGATCGAGTAACGCTAGCCTCCAGCCATGGGGGCTCATCGTGTGTCATGTTACGTAGCTTCCAAGCTGAGAACTGCCCGTACATGCTGTACACATCGTCCAGGAGTTCTCGCGTATTGTCATCATATACTGAAAAGTCCATGCACTCAGGAGGTGGAATAGGCCGTGCCCCATAGTCCTTATACTCATGATAGAGATCGGGGACAACCGGGCCATGCGTCCACGCCTCAATGCTCTCAGAAAAAAGCGGGGCATCGAACACAGCTAAATGGAAGCCCTGCGCATAATACAGAAGCTTCTGTAGCTTGAGGTTCGAAATCAGATCGCCAGCGTCCTCGTCAATTTGTGCGAGGAAATATTTGGCGACATCAAAACATGTGAGCATGTGTAATCTCCCAGGGGCACAGTATACCATTGATAGCAATGATACGAACAGATGTACTATTACGGATGCATTACGACAATGCAATCCGCCTCACTATATGCCCCTGAATCGCCACGTCATTCGCCATGTGAAGCGCCAGATTGGGGTGCTATTACTCACGTGAACATGCCTTCACTGGTGTGGTGACACAACTCGTCACACCTTCCAAAGCGGGGGAGATGGGCGGGAGAGGGAATAAAGCTAGTAATAATATAACGAGCTTTAGTGGCTTCTGAGTATGCGTGACGGAAATAATAGCAAAGTCGCCCGATTCTCCTGCACCGCTGCCAGCATGCCGCTGTGAGCGCGTGGGATGGCTTCTCCCTGTGTCTCAATCGTTACATTGTCACTATTCAAAGCTACACGCGCGTGTGGGTGGCTCAGGACGCACGAAGACGCCCCCAGCATACACCAGGAGCGCCATACCGATAACCGTGTGATTATCGGGCTACTCGATCGGGGTATCGAAATCCGCAGCCGTCATCAGAAACACCTGTTCCGGCGTGGCGACGAGCACCACGCCGTCATGGGCGTCCATGCGCTTGATGTCCAGCACCGGATAGCCGACATCATCCCAGCCGTCGTCGCCCTTGAGTTGCAAGAACAACGCGTCGTCAATCACCACGATGCGGGGCGGATGGGCCAAAATACTCCCCTCGCAGTTGGGCGCAATGTTGAGTTCGACATGGCTCGGGTAGGGGTCAGACGTGGCCGACGCGCCCGACGCGTCCTCGGGATCGCGCTCCACCCGCTCTTCCTTGACCTGCTGGATCACCGCAGCAATCTGGGTCAACGCGAGCCGATCCCACATGTTCCACAGCTCGAGGGTGTCGCGCGGGGTCAAGTGAATGGACTGGCCACCGTGCAGGTGGGCAAGGGAGAAGGCGCCATTGTCAGAGAAGCCCACCGCGTAGGTGGTCCCGAGGAAGCCGAGCCAGATGCTGTGCGAGCCTTTGGCATCAGGCTGTTGGTCAGCCTGATCGAACGCGGCTAAGACCCGTTCGCGAGCATCTTGCGGAAACGGATCGGCATGCAACTTTTCGGCGGCTGTGGTCGTCTCATTTGAAGAAGTCATGATTGGCTGTTCCTTCGTGACTGGCGCCCGCTGGGGTCTGATCCACACCCAGCGGGCCTTGTGTTGCTTGTGCCCAGAACCCGCTGGGCGCGGCCGTCATTGCGAACATTTGTACACATTATTTCCCCGTTTGGGGACACTCAATGTTGGGTGTACACTGGTATTCCCGGTAGGTGGAGTTAGTGGCAAACGTGGCTTCATCTGCCGGGGCACCATTTCTGCTTCCTCCCCAGTCCCCGGTGGCTGGGAGCTTCAGGAGAGTTGCTCCCAGCTGCCGGGGCATACGTTCTGCTTACCTTCAGTGCCCGGTGGCTGGGGCAGTGGGCACACCTTCCCCAGTTGCCGGGCTATCCCGCTCGCCTCACCTCCTCTTCTTTGATACTGGCGACAACTGCCTCAATCGCCTGAAGCACAGTTGTCCAGTCGGTCTGTGGATACTGCTGTATGCATTGGTCAATGGCAGAGATCAGCCTGGCCGCAACATCCTCCACAGTCGCGGCCATGCGCGGCTCCTTGCCGGCCAGGGCTAACCGGAGGCGGCGTAGCCAGAGCGCCCCATCCCGCACGCGCGGTTGCTGTTTGCTGACCAGCACAGCGGCTTCCATGGCGCTCTCTTGATCAGGAAAGCGGCCTAGCTCCATCAGCAGCGTTTTTCGCTTCCATTCGCTGGGGCCGCCCTCAATGAGCCAAGAGCATGCCGGATCGTCCTTGATCCAGTTCCACGCTTGAAACGCGTAGTACATGTTCTGCTGAGCGCGATGGCCGAGGCGTCCAAAGTTGTTCTGGAGCCAAGACTTGAATCCAGGGCCGTAGATCGAAGGCCGGCCGCGTTCCGACTTTTCGGAAGAATCTTCCATAAATACACCTCCAGCCTTGATCCTACCCTGCTCGCTTCCTTATGCCGTCTGCGCCACGCCGATCAGCGCCCATTGCGCCTCGGCTGCGTGCTGATTCCAGTCATGGGCATAGAGCACCAGCCCGCGTAGCTCGACGGTGGCGCGCTCCAGGGCAGCGGCGAGGGGGATACCCTCAACCGCTGCAATCTCTTTGGCCAGGTCGAGCAACTCTGTTTGAAACCGTCCCATCGTCGCACCCTCCCTAGCTAAAGAGTTCATCGGCGGCCGCTTGCAATTCAGCCATGGTGGGCTTGGCATCCTCGAAGGGGCGCGCCGGCGCATCCTGGTAGCCGTTGGTGACGCCGGCGGTGTAGAGCATCTCAGCAGCCTTCACCAGCAACCGGCAGCCAGCGCGGTGCCAGCAGGGCTTACCGGCCTTGCCAGCGCTACATGGGCAGGTTTCGACCGTCACGGTGTAGAAGTCGCCGCTATTCGTCGCGCTCTCGACACGAAGGGTATCGCCATCGAATTGCCAGCGAACTGACTCAAGATTGAGGGCCGCGCGGTTGACGGCATTCAACCAGCGGTGGGAAGCGGCGCACTTCGCGCGGGCATCACGGAGGGCCAGGGCGACGGTCTGACGGTTGACGGCTTGTGCGATAGAAGCATTCGCCATTACGCTGCCCTCCGGCGCGGCCGCGCCTCGCGGAATGTCACGCCGTCGGCCTTGGACAGTGCTGCGCGGTGGAAACTGAGACGGGCCGGCGTCTGGGCCAGGGTCGTGACTTCCAGCACCGTCGTGCCCTGCATGATCTCCACTTGCTTTGTGGTGGAGTTGAGCCGCCATGTTACGATCTGGTCTGCCATTGGGATTATCCCCCTTTGGTATGGCCTGGTCGGTGGTTAGAACACTGATCAGGCCGCTTTGTTTGTGTACTAGCAGTATACTCCTAGTAGTATAAAATGTCAATAGGGGAATATTGACAACGGATTATCGCTAATGATATAATTCAGGTCTAGCAGGCAGGGGGTTATGCAAGTACGATTGCGTGTAAAGGATCTGGCTGAGGAGCGCGGATTGAATATGTCGCAGCTCCAGCGGCAGACCGGCCTTACGATGGGCATGGTCCGAAGGTACTGGTACAACGAAGGCAAAGATGGCCAACTCGATGGCGTGAGCCTCTCGGCGCTCAACAAGATCGCTGAAGTGCTAGAGGTTAGGCCTGGGGAGTTGATCGAATCCGCGACAGAAGCCAGGAGTATTCAGGGAAATAAAATGAGCCCGGTCCTTGCAGCCGCCTGGTAAGCACAGCAAGTATCCGGGCACATGGTGTTGTAGGGGCATTATACATGCACACATCTCCTTCATATATGCTAGAGCTCCGGTGACGTGGCAGAGCCCGAAGACGGCTCAATCTCTGTGCCCGAGGCTGCCGAGCGTCTCGGTGTTTCTGAGCGCACGATCCGCAGACGGATCAAAGACGGGGCGATCCGTGCAACAAGCATCGACACTGCCCAGGGGCACGCCTGGCGCATTGACCCGGCAAGTGTCTCAGACCTACCGGCACTACCACCCGGCACATCCGAGCGCCACCCGGCAGACGCCACCCGGCACGAGAATAACGCCGGCCGGCACGAGCCAGGATCGACCCAGCATGATGACGATGCCGCCCGGCAGGCAGCGGACACACCCGGCACGCCACCCGGCACCATTCCCGATATTGCTCGAGCGCTCCTTGATGAGCTACGCGAGGAATATCGCGATCGGATTGCCGAACTGGAGGATAAAAACGACCGCAACCTGGCAGCAGCGGCCCACTGGCAAGCACGCGCCCAAATCCTTGAGGAGCAAGTGAAGCTCCTGATGGCACCCAAGGACGAACCCGAGCCGCCGGCAGAGTCGGAGCGCCGACCGTGGTGGAAGCGGTTCCTAGGATGATGGGTATGGCGAGCGCGAAATCCGTCCAGTTTTGTGAGTTTTATCATATAGGTATCTATGCAGGGGCGTGCTAGAGTCGGAATATGGCTAAAGGGTGACACGATGAGCGAGACTCAAACTGCAATACAGGCAGAGCCACGGTGGAAGACCGCCGGCGAGCCATACCTGCTCACACGCAATGAGCTTCTGACAGAGTTGCGCGAGTGGGTGCCTGGTCTCACAGAGCGCCAGCTCTGCTCGTGGACCTCCTATGGCCTACTTCCGCCGACCACGCGCAATGTACCATCCGGTGCTACCGACGGCGTAGCAAGAGCGCTCTATCCGGTATGGGTCATTGGCTTGGTACGTGATTTATGGAAGCGGACTCAAGGCAAACAACGAACGGTGGAGGAGATCAAATCCATTGCACCAATTTTGTGGAAACAATGGGCAAAACGTGAGCACGTGTTCATATCGGACAGAGTGACCCGAGAGCCAGATCCAATCCTAGAGGAGCGCCTGAGCAGAGCAATGCAGCAGGCCGTAGCAGACTATACAGGATACCTGGCAAAGACGACCGGACGCCTCGTCACACATGCGACACTCGATCTGTACCATGAGGATGCGACTTCACGGTCAATCGCATTCAAGCCATATGCGCCAGATCCCGACGATAGTACTTGACGGCAACCCGTCAAGTAGTGTAGTATAACTTCAATGAGTAACAGAGAAATGATGACAGAAAACGCGACTGGCTTCCGAATGCGTCCTTGGAAAACGCGGAAGCCAGCCACTGAATCGAGAGCCCCTAGACCAGGCTCACCGTTTTCTGATTCTACCATGACGTTGCAAGCAGCAACGGAGACCCTAACTAAGTAAAAACGGGCTCTACGATTCAAGCCCTTTCAAGAACCGTCCTGACTCGGCTGGTCCCCGCGTCATTTGGGCGGTTCTTTTGTTTATCAAGTGGTCTATGGGAATTGGCCCGTAGATACCAAAAATCGCAGCACATTGGCTGCGACATTCGGCGAGCGGCGGGCTCTATACTTGGTACGGCAATTCCAAGTATAAGCCAAAGTCGCTCCTATCGCAAGAGGGATCTTATGGCAACTTGGAGCACAGCGGAGACCCAGCCACGACCACGAGAACGCATCCGGATTACACCTCCGGAAGCAACCAGCGGCATTCGACCGCGGATTCTCATCCGGCCCCCCGTCCCTTTCAACCGAACGCTCTCCGCAGCGCTTGACGATCTGGAATTGCAGCTGCAGCAGAACCCAGGCCGATGGCGGAAGCGACTGATTCGGCTGAGGAAGCTCATCTTAGAGTATCGCGCTATGGGGAGGGCAACATGACGCTATCTATCCTTGACGCCGCGCTGCACTATCGCAGCAACGGGATCAGCGTCATCCCGATCAACCCACGCACGAAGCGGCCCTACTGGAATCTCCTGCCGAAGGACGCCGACGGCAAAGGCATCTGGAAGCCCTTCCAAGATGAGATCGCCGATGAAGCAACGATCCGGCAATGGTTCACCGCGACAGACGCCGGCGTTGCTGCTGTTTGTGGCGCCGTTTCCGGCGGCTTGCTCATCATTGATACCGATGTGCCACGCTTCTATGACGTCTGGCGCACGAATGTCGGCGAGCTCGCCGATGGGCTCCCATCGCAACGTACTGGGGGTGGCGGCAATCAGACCTTGATGCGCTGCTCTGACCCGGGCCGAAACCAACCGCTCGCATGGGCACCAAACGAAGCCGAAGACACCGGACGCGAGATCGCAATAGAGACGCGGGCCGAAGGCGGCTATGCGGTACTTGCCCCGTCGCTCCATCCCAGCGGCAACCGCTATGTCTCTCTGGTCGAAGACCTCGCCGACATTCCAACGATCTCCCAGGCCCGCGCTGATGCGCTGCTGGCAGCGGCTCGCAAGCTTGACGAAGCGCCGAAGACGCGCGAACAGATCGAGGGAGCGGCAAAGGTCCACACGGCGCCACGAGCGGATCTCAACGGACAGGCCAGTGTGATTGATGCCTATAACCAGGCCGTCACGATTACTGACCTTCTCGAGGACCATAAGTATACGAAGCATGGCGACGGCTACGCGCGGCCTGCCGGCAGCCATAAATCAGTCACCATCGAGGATAACAAGTCATTCCACCACAACACCAACGATCCGTTGGCGAACGGCTACTGGCGCGATGCCTTTGACGTGTATTGCCAGATGAAGCACACCGGCGATATCAAGAAGGCGGTCAAGGCCGCAGCCGAAGAGCTCGGCATGAAGTTGGAAACCCACGGCACGAAGAAGACTACCAGCAACAGCGCGGCGAATTCGGCTCAAAGTGGGCCGCCGAAGCTTCTCCACGCCGACCAGCTGGATACCCTTCCAAAGTCACCCGATCTTATTCCTGGATTCCTATCACTCAATACCCTGCATCAGGTCTTTGGGCGCGCCGGCGCTGGCAAGTCGTTCTTGAACCTTGATATTGCCCTCAGTGTTGCGCAGTACGCGAACGTCGTCTACCTCGCAGCCGAAGACGCCGAACGTTATCCCGAGCGCATCCATGCCTGGAGAGAGCATCACCAGGCCGGCACGGGCGATCTGTTCTTCTGGCCCGAGCCAGTAAACCTGTTGAATCCCGATGCTGTGTCGACGTTCCTCGCCGAAGTCAACCCCCTGGAGCCGGCCCTGATCGTCGTTGATACCCTCCAGTCCTGCATGGTGGGCGCTGATGAAAACAGCACGCGCGATATGGGCCTCGCCATTGAAGCGTTGAATACGATTCGACGGCAGACCACAGCGGCGATCCTGGTCTGTCACCATACCGGGTGGAGCGACCAGCACGAGCGGGGCAACTCCGCATTGCGGGCCGCGTGCCGCCTCGTCATGAAGCTCAGTCAAAGTGACGACGGTCTGATCACCCTCAGTTGCGAGAAGACGAACAGCGCGAAGTTTGAGCCGCGCTATTTTCGACTGCTGCCCGTCGGCGATAGCAGGACAGTCGTTCCCTCAAGCAAACTCATGGGGCGCGATATGGCGCTCACTGAAAAGCACTTCGATCTGCTTGAGGCGCTCAGCCTGGCGATCTTCGCCGGCGGCGCTACACATAGCCAGCTCGTTGAGCATCTTGATATGCCAAAGTCTACGGTAAACAAAGGGATCTCGAAGCTGTTAGGCCTTGGGTATGTTGAGGCATCCGACGGTCGATATAAGCAGTACACCCTGACCGCGACTGGCAAGCACGAACTTCAATCCCACTTCTTCTTCACCGCCAATTCACCGCAAGTTCACTCTGAGTTCACCGATTCGAGTGAACTCGCATTGAACTGGGCTATCGCAGTCCCTCAAAAAACAGGTGGTGAGTTCACCGAGTCTTCACCTGAGACACCGCATTCCAATGCGGTAGTTCACTCAGTTCACTCTGAGTTCACTGATAGTTCACTCGAACCGGAGTTGTTCACTTCACCGTCCCCCCCTTATAAGGGGGACGGAGTGAACTCGGAACACGGTGGACAAGAAAAAACCGAACCTGAAAGTAGGCCAGTAAGTGGGATCGAACACGATAAGCGCCGAATCGTCGAAGTTCGTGAAGCCTTGGCTAGTGGAGACATCAAGGCCGCGCGAAAAGCGGCTGGCAAGATACGAGGTCGCAAGGACCAGGAAGCGGTTGAAGCTGAGATCGATCAGGCGGTTGAAGCTGGAGCGCCGTCATGAACCGCGACGACGATCCCAAGCTCATGCTGAACGACAACGAATGGCGCTGCTATAAGCGGGCAACCCGGAACCTACGCCATAAGCACCGGATGGAGCGCACGATCGAGGCAGCCGTGTTGCCCTGGCTGCAAGCGGTGGAGCGGGATGACGCCGGCGATCCGGTGCTGGCTGAACCTATCAATTTGATAACTTTGCCTGTGGAGTTAGTCGCATGACGCAAGGATCATACACCTACATCCTGCCTGATCTGCCGTGGGACATTCTGCTCGACGGGATTCTGCATGATGCGCCGGCAGGAGCGGTGATTGAAGTGCATACCGAGCCGATGCGGGAGCTTGTGGAGCGAAGACTGGCAGAGTCTGGGCGAACGGATCTTGGGCTCCGGCTGAAGATAAGGAACGACCCGCCGAAGGGGCAAGCAGGATGAGGGATGCGTATGGATCAGAGCTATACCGATCTGCTCGCAGCGGTGGCCAAGCAGGCGATCAAGGACCATGCCGCCAGCTTTCATCATCGCAAGGGCATCATGCCCGCTGCTCATTGGCTGAAACTGGCTGGCCTCATGACTGAATCCGGCGAGCTCGATAGGCGCGGCGTGAGTCAGCGCCGGCAGCTTACAGACGCTTCCTGTGACGGTTTGGTCGCTCCTTCCCGATCAGGAAGCGATAACGAGCGGGGCGTCGTCGGCCCGCCCCGCTCGTCTGACACACCCCAAATACATCCATGGAGGAAGAAATGATCGAAGACATTCATCCGGAATCGAAGATTGGCCAAGCCCGGGCCAGACTCGAGGCACTGCAAGCGCAGGTACCACCCCTCCAGGAGCGCCTCGCAGCACTCCGGAGCGAGCGCGCTGAGCGCCAGGCCATTGTTGACCGCGCCTCCCTCGCTTCTGACCCGATGGAGATCGCGGCCGCACAGATTCGTGTGGGGCTCCTCGACAAGGCGATTGTCGAGGTGGGTCAACAGTTGGCGCCGGTGCTCAAGTCAAAGAACATGGTGGAGCGTGATCTCAGCCAGATGGAGAGCGATCTCCAGGATAAGTTGCTGTGGGGCCCTGACCTCCAGGATGTGCGCGTCAACGACCTCCAGAATATGAGCATTGCCCGCTGGCTGGAGCAACTCCGCGACATTCGGAATCAGCTCCAGGCGTTGATAGAAGCGCCTGGTGGCGCGCGCTACGAGCCCGAGATTAGCGTCAGTTTCCGACGTCTTGAGCCCGGCGAGGCACTGCCGACAGTGCGGCCCTCGGCGTGGGAACAGCGCCGTCAGGCGAGCATCGAGCAAATGCGGGTCCAGCTGGAGCAGTCAGTCGCCGCCGGCGTGATTGGCTTTACCCACGAGCCAGTCATTGGGCTCGGCCACGAAGGAGGAAGGATATGAATGCAGAACGTCGACTGTTGACGGCTCGCTACGCTGCGGGCGAGATCACCCATCAGACCTACTGGGAAGGGCTGTGCGCCTTGGATCAGTCTGCCAAGCGGGCGCACCAACAGGCCGAACAGACGCAGACGCAAGCAACGCTTGCCAGACTCAAGCGCCAGGCTATGGCGGCGACGCCGGCCGCACCGGTGATCCAGACGGCCCGGCCTGTGCCAAGCGCGCCCCCGACGTCCAGTGCGCGCCCCAAGCCCAGTGTGGTGCCCGCGCCTGTCGCCGTCGACCCGGAGGCCCGCCGGCGTCACCTGCTCGAAGCAACGCCGCTGGGACGCGAGATGCTTGCGCAGGAGAAGATCGTCGAAGAAGCCGGAGCGAGCGCCCGAGCGTGGGCCGAGCGCAAGAACCGCGCTGAGAAGGGCCGCTAGCGATGCCAAGGGTCTGCACCATCTGTACTCATCCGGAGAAGGAAGCCATCAACCAGGCGCTGGTCAATGGTGAGCCGTTTCGTCACATTGCGACACGTTACGGCACATCGACTGGTGCTCTCCAGCGGCATAAGGCGGATGATCTTCCATCTGTTATGGTCAAGTCAGAACAAGCGAAAGAAGTCGCCCATGCTGACACGTTGCTTGACCAGGTGAAGGATCTCCGGAGTACGGCGATATCCATACTGGGGAAGGCAGAGAAAGCTGGTGACTTAAAGACGGCGCTGATGGGCGTCCGCGAGGCGCGGGCGTGCATTGAACTGCTGGCAGAGATGGAAGGCGAGATCAACCGGCGCCCGGTCTTCAACCTCTACCTGTCGGCCGAGTGGATCGAAGTACGGGCGGTGCTGTTGCATGCGCTGGGTGACTTTCCAGAGGCGCGTGCAGCGGCCGCACTGGCATTGCGAGGTGGCACTGGTGCATGACCTCGCAATCGACCTGGCCTTGGCGCTCGATCCGGTTGGCCTGGCTGAACAAGCGGGCATCTATCCCGATCGGTGGCAGCGCACCGTGCTCCGCAGTCCAGCACCGCGCCAGTTGCTGAACTGTTGCCGGCAGAGTGGCAAGAGCACCACGACGGCGATCCTTGCCTTGCACACAGCCATCTATGAGCCGAAGTCGCTGACGTTGCTGCTGAGCCCTGGTGAGCGGCAGTCGAAGGAGCTGCTGAAGAAGGTCATGGACGTCTACCGCGCGCTCGATCGTCCGGTGCCGAGTGACACAGAGAACAAGCTCGAACTTGAACTTGAGAACGGCAGTCGCATTGTGGCGCTGCCAGGGAACGAAGGCACGATCCGCGGTTACTCGGGTGTACGGCTGCTGATTGTCGACGAGGCAAGCCGCGTGCCCGATAGCCTGTATGCAACCGTCAGACCTATGCTCGCGGTCTCGGGTGGCCGCCTGGTGGCGCTCAGCACGCCCTGGGGTCAACGTGGCTGGTGGTATGAGGCATGGGAGCGGGGCGGGTCGACGTGGGAGCGGGTGAAGATCACGGCGCATGAGTGCCCACGCATTCCGGCTGCGTTTCTTGACGAAGAGCGGGAGACGTTGCCGGACCTGTTCTTCAAGAGTGAATACCTGTGCCTGTTCGTCGACGCG
>MWVY01000292.1_pt1 | contig 12012 bp, 13 predicted proteins | sample 1047251 | NCBI WGS metagenome assembly MWVY01 (sample SAMN06349983, study PRJNA376086) | soil metagenome | isolation source: MS7-5 sample Antarctic (ecotone) soil | place: Antarctica | collected 2015-01-13
ACAACGCTCCGTGCGGGTCTTGTTGCTCATAAACGACGTAGTAAATAACCGCGCCGTCGGGCGAAAACGCCGTTCCGCCGAAAGTCCGCTCGCCCGGTTCTAAAAGTTTAACTTCGCGGTTCGTGTCAATTTGCCGTACGTAAATTACGCCTTCGCCTCGTTCGTAATTTTCTCCGTAGGCAATAAATTTTCCGTCCGGCGAGATGCTCGCGTTGCTGGCTTTGCCCGAATTGGTAACGAGTGTAAAAGTCTTCGCCGGTTTGAGCGCGGCTGATTTACTTTCGCTAAAAAAGGCGAACCAACCGGAAACCGCCGCGCCGACAATCGCCAGCAAAACCGTCGGTAAAACAATGGCGCGATATTGTTGAAACCAACTGTTTCGCGCTTTCAAAGTTTGTTCGGGCGTTAGTTGGCGCGTTTCGGTTTCGACTATCTTTTCCGGCGCGTCGCTCGTTTCGATTTCTTCTTCGATGACGATGTGCGCCAGCGTTCGTTCGTGCGCGATTATCTCGATTGCTTCGTCGCCGTTTGTTTCTGTAACATTCGCCGCAAAGCGATAACCGCGTTTGGGAATTGTTTCGATAAACTTTTCGCCGTTTTTCCCTTCGCCCAAAACTTTTCTGAGCAGGAAAACATTACGCGAGAGATTGGCTTCCTCGACAAAGCTGTCCGCCCAAACCAGATTCATCAATTCGTCTTTGGTCAGGATGTGATTATTGCTTTCAAGCAGGACGAAAAGTAGTTCGACGGCTTTCGGCGGCAGCGGCACAACTTCACCGCGGCGCGTCAGGAGGCGTTCCGTTTTTTCGATTTTGTATTCGCCAAATGTGTAAAAGTGTTGTGTTTGCTCGCTCATAGTTTCACCGAGAAATCACCGAGAAAAAAAGGAGAGTTTGCAAAGGACTTAAAAGCGATGCGTTGATTATAACGGTAAAGTTAGATTTTTACAATTTAATTTTGCGGCAGGCAAGCCGCCGAAGTTTGGAGAAAACATTTGAAAATCCGAAAAAGAATCGAAATGACGGTTGAAACCGAAAAATTTCTGACCGTCCGCATCCGCGCCGGAAAGCATTACGAATTTTGCAAAACGTGCAATAAACACGCGCCGATGCTGACCGTAACGGAAGCGGCGCGATTCGCCGGAATGAGTTCGCGGACGATTTTCCAATTAATCGAAGCCGGACAATTGCACTTCCGGGAAACGGCGACGGGTTTGTTGCTCGTTTGTTTCGATTCGCTTTCGGCGGAAAAAGAAAACAACCATAAATAAGGAGCAAAAACTATGAAAAAGATATTGATAATCGTATTACTGACAATCGTTTCGGCTGGCTTTGCCATCGCGCAAAACGGCGCGGACGAGCAGGAATTAATTCGACTTCAGAAGGAATGGCGAGCGGCAATCGAACGCGGCGACCGCGACGCGCTCAATCGTTTTATCGCGGACGACTTTTCTAACCGCGCCGGATGGAACAAAACTCAGCAAATTGAGCAGAGTTTGAAGACTAAGGAAAGGCGGTCTAATCCCGATCTTAAGAATTTCACCAGCACGCCCTTCGACTACACGGTGAAGTTTAAGGGCGCGGATACGGCGGTGATGAGGTTCAGCGTTGTTGATAAAGGACAATTCAAGGGGCAGGATTTCACAGATTACCGCCATCGCCTGCTCATCTGGATGAAGCGCGGTGGTCGCTGGCAAATCGTCGAGGGCGATAACTCGCCGTTCACCGAGGAACAGACGTTAATGCAAATCGAACACGAATGGGGCGACGCGATAAAAAACAAAGACAAAGCGTGGCTTAAACGCGCTTACGCCGACGAATACACCTTTATCAGCAGTCGCGGCAAAATGTCCAACAAGACAGAAGATATAGCGGAAACGCTGTCAAGTGCCGAAACCATCATGAGCTCCGACAACATTGATATGAAAGTGCGCGTTCACGGCGACACGGCGGTTGTTATAGGTCGCTTCCATCTGGTCGGCAAAGATAAAAACGGCAGCTTTGACCGGAATTATATTTTCACCGACACATTTGTCAAACGCGATGGTCGCTGGCAGGTAATCTCCTCACAATCAACGCTCGTCGTGCCGGAAACGACGGCGAAAAATTAAATTAAATCACACGAAAAAGGAGAAAAACAATGGATAAAATTAAGAACTTGATTATCGTCTTATTTGGGATAACGGCACTCATCGGATTGGTCGGCGCGGTTATCCCGACAACTACTCAGGGGCAAGGCGGCGTGAACTCGAAAGATGTCAACGTCGTCAACACGCCGACGGTGCAGGCGCAGCAGTCGGGTGCGTGGAATGTCGGCATCACCGGCACGCCGACCGTTAATCTGGCGAATAACAGCAGCGTCCGACTTGCCAACACTGAAGCCAATCCCGCGCTCGTGCGCGATGTTGACAATTCCGCAAGGCAATTCGCCGAAATTTCGGTGCAGCTAACCATGCCTCCGGGCGACCCGGTAGACACCAAAACCCTCGATATACCTACTAACAAACGATTTGTCATTAAGCATGTGTCAGTGTTCGCACGAATGCCCGCCGGTCATGTGCCATACATTAGCTTCAATACACCAAACAAGTCGGTCGTTGACCCCGATACTCTTGTTTCGGTTGGGCATTACCTTTCGCTAACAAAAATAGGAAGTGAAGTTGGGGGTAATTTTGATGTCTATTCGGCGTTCGAGTCAACAGAAGTGCCGACGAGTTCGGTCTTTCTTGAAGACCTAAGAGTGACTGCCCGGCGTGTTTTCTTACCGAATGCGGTAATCAACTCACAATTTGATGCCGACGTTTCAGTGACGTTATCAGGCTATCTTGTGAACGTGCCTTAGCCGGGTGGACGACTCATTTGCAATTTAGAAAGTAAAAACAAAGGAAAAACCATAAAAATAAGAGAGGAAAAAATTATGAAAACAAAACAAACATTAGTAAAAACACTCGCCTTGGGTGTCGTCATCGGCGTTCTCATCGGGTTCGCCGTGTGGAATGTCAATCGGGTGAGCGCAATCAAAGAGGTTGACAAAGTCCAATTCGGGATTGTCACCTTGCTTCCGGCATCGCAAAACGCCCGGCTCAATTTAGTCAGAGTTGATGGTTCGATTGACGACCCGAACATCAGACCGTGCCGCGTTCAAATCAAGTTTTACGACGCGAACGGACGAACCTACGGAACGCCCGATACATTTAATTTACGACCGGGCGTTGCCATCAGCCGCATTGTCATTCCGCAGGGCGGAACGGCAATCGAAGGCGGATTCCAATTTCGCGCAGAGGTCGGCATTGACCCGGAAGACGCAACGCGAAATCGCTGCACCGTCGTTCCGACCATGGAAGTCTTCAGCAAACAAACCGGCGGAACTTTGTTTATGTATCCCGGATTGGCAGAAGGTTTTAATCCGCAGCCCGACCCGCCGGGACAGAATTAAATAATCAAGTCTGTCATTTAGAAGCAGGTGGCGCGTTGGTTTGACCGCGCCGCCGGCTTTCTTGTCGGAGTTATCGGAGTTATTGTAATGATGATTTTGACGTGGCTCTAGCAGAGGCATTCACGCCTGACAAAGGTAGTTGTTCGATTTTCTTTGATTATGAATCCGCATCGTAAAAACAAATAGAGAAGTGAATATGAAACTTTCAATTTTAATAATTTTGATTCTGATTGTAGCGGCATCCGCCGTTTCGCAAACGAAATCCAAATCTTCCGAAACAGAGGACGTCAAATATATCAACCGGATGAGAAGCGAAGTTCAGAAGGCGGAAAATTCGCTGAATGACATTGAACCGCTCAGACGACATTCCGCCCCGGACATTGTTTTAATTCCCGACGGTCTGCCGCCCGTCTCAGGACTAGAAAATGCGCTTAATCTGATGCGGCAATTGTGGGTGATATTTGAGGTAAAAACGGAATATCACAGCGAGGAAGTAAAGATTACCGGAGATACAGCCATTGACCGGGGCTGGGCAAAAGAAATTTTAAAGAATAAGAAAACCGGCGAAATCACGGAGAATACGGCAAATTATTTATGGATTAGCAGAAGAAATGAAAATGACGTGTGGAAGCAAACGCACGTTATTTGGAATAAACGCTCAAAATAATTCTGTAACACGCCCGAACAAATCATTGGACGTGAGGTGGCGCACAGCGACTTTATTATCGCGTTATCTTTTGTCCGTTAGTTCGCATTTGGCGGTTTCCGCCCACGATAACTCGGTTGTTAGACGGCTAAACCCTCAAGATTACGTTTTAGAAAAGGAAAAATAAAAAAATCAAGTCTATTGTGAAAGGAAAATAAAGATGCAAAACAAAAGTATCCAGAATGCGGTGCTTACCGCGTTGATAATTATTGTAGTTTCCGTTGCGGTTTTTGTCGGAGCGCGGGCGCAGGTTCGAGAACGGCAGGAAAAGAAGACCGTGATGACTTCTACCATCGCGTTTGCCAGTACGCGCCACAATCCTGCGGGCAAACTCTTGTTCGATACCCAGATTTACCTGATGAACGGTGACGGCACGAACGTGCGGCGCATAACCGATAACAAATACGCCGACAATTTCCCGTCACTGTCGCCCGACGGGAGAAAAATTCTTTTTGAGAGTAGCCGTCTCCGGACTGAGAAAGAACCGCTTAACACTTCACACCTGTTTCTGATGAACGCGGATGGAACGGAACAGACGCTGTTGACGCGCGGCAGTTCCGCAACATGGTCGCCGGACGGTAAGAAAATCGCCTTTCACGCTTCGGCATCAGGCACGGGTCACCCGACTAAACCATATCCGGGTGCTGCCACTATTGACAACGACATCTTTACGTTAAACGTCAATGATGTCCTCAAAAAAACTGCCAAACCCAAGAACATCACGAACAGTCCTGAAGCGATTGACGAAGACCCGGACTGGTCGCCAGACGGTAAGAAAATTCTATTTACGAGCCATTTAGTCGCCGATGATAAACTTGATTCCGCAACCGCCGAAATCTACGTTATGAATACGAACGGGAAGGGTAAGCGAGTGCGGCTGACCAATAATTCTGAAGAGGAACGCGCTCCTGCTTGGTCGCCGGACGGCAAGCGTATTGTCTATGCGTGTCGGAAAGGCGGTGCTGATTTTGAGATTTGCGTAATGAACGCCGATGGCACGGGTCAAGTTCAACTGACCGACAACACGCTGGGCGACTTAACTTCCTCGTGGTCACCCGACGGCAAGAAAATTATCTTCCACAGAACAATGGGTCAAGGAACAGGCAGATTCCAACTCTGGTTGATAAACAGCGACGGCACGGGCGAGGTACAAATAACCGACACGCCCGGTCTTAATGGATTTCCGAACTGGGGCGAACTCCGCGCCCCGAGTAAAGCGCGTTAGATGCTTCGTTACATAGTCCGCTAAATTTCTACGAATATTCTGGAGGAAATAATGTTTATTGCCTTGTACCGATGGAAAGTAAAAGAAGGACACGAGAAGAATTTTTTGGAAGGATGGCATAGGAGGACGGAGGAGATTTATCAAAACTGTGGCAGTCTCGGTTCGCGTCTGCATCAGGCAGAAGAGAGATTATGGGTGGCTTATGCGCAGTGGACTGACAGACAAACTTATGACGCGGCACAAAATATTCCGGTGATTGATGCAAAAGCGCGAATGATGTTTCGAGAGAGTATTGAAGAGTCCTATCCGGATATTTATATGAACGTCATTGATGATCTTCTACAGGCACAGAGTTTCGTCAAAAAAGGTTAGTGATTCATTTTATGCCGAGCCTAATTTAGGCTTTAGCCTGCTTACGCGAATGAATCTAAAAGATAAGTTCAATATGAAAATCGAAAATGAAATGAAGACTGAAAAGACCGCAAAGTTTTCTTTGTCAAAGCGGCATTTAATTTTCTTTCTGGTGTTATTCGGATTGATCGTCTTTGCCGTTGTTCGCTCAAGCATTGCGACGCGGCTCGACAGTTTTACGATTGACGAGGCTTATCACATCGGCGCGGGCGCGGCTTACGTTCAAACCGGAGACTTCCGGCTCAATCCCGAACATCCGCCGCTCGTCAAATTGTGGACGGGAGCTTTTGTTTCAAGTTTCGGCTATCAGCTTTCTCCTTACCGCACTCTTCAGGACAAAGCGGATGAGCGCAAGTTTGTCGAAGAAGACATTTATCTCAACAACGATCCAGACTTGATTCAAAGCCGTGCGCGAACGGCGATGTTTGCTTTGAACGGCTTGCTGCTGTTTTTGTTCGCGGTGGCAACACGGCGTGTTTTCGGAGATGTGATTGCTTTAGCGGCGACTGCTTTTTTGGTGATTGACCCGACGGTTGCCGCGCATCTTCCCGTGGTCATGACGGATTTGCCCGTCGCACTGCTTTCGACCACCGCCGTTTTGTTTGCTCTCGCGGCGTTTCGCTCGTGGCGCACAATTGATTTGATTTTTGCCGCACTCGCCCTCGGATTGGCTTTGAGCGCGAAACATTCAGCCGTTATCACCATGGCGGCGATTGCCATTATTGGAATCGTGATGGCGATTTTTTTGGCAAGGAATGCTGGCATTGTCGTTCGCCTGCGTCGTGTCGGATTGGTGGCGGCGGTTTTAATCGGGGCGATGATTGTCTTGTGGAGTTTTTATCTGTTCCGCTTTAGCGAAAGTCCGGTAACTTCTGAAGAACAATTCAATCGCTCTTTGGCGGAGAAAATCAGCGATGTTAATTCGCCGCGTTACCGAGCCGGTTTGAATATGATGGCGCGCGGACATCTGTTTCCCCGCGCCTACACTTGGGGAATGGCGGACACGATTCGCGCCGGTGCGGAAGGACGCGCCCGCTCCGTTTTTGCTTTCGGCAATCGTTACAAGAAAGCACCTTTCTATTTTTTTCCGGGTGTGATTGCCGTCAAACTCCCGCTTGGTTTGCTTCTGCTGACTGTAATCGGCGCGGTTTTACTGATTGCCCGCAAAATTCCGCGAGAATTTATTGCGCCTCTGTGTGGCGTGATCGGTTTAGCTGTGCTTTTTTTGATTGTGCTTTCCACAGGTTCGAGTTACGCGGGAATCAGACACGCGCTGCCCATCATTCCGCCATTAGCTTTATTGGCATCGCTGGCAATTTACAAGGCGGTTGAATCCAAATCTTATCTTTTGCGCGGCGCGGTCGCTGCTGCCTTAATCGCCGCTTTAATTTCGGCAATTCCCGTTCTGCGCCCGTGGGAGTATTACAACGAAACTGTCGGCGGCACGCCAAACGCCTATCTTTATTTTAGCGATGAGGGAATTGATATAAGTTTGCGGGCTAAGGAATTGACAGAATATTATAACGAGAACTTGAGAACCGCAGGCGAAATTCCTTTCATCCTCTATCCTATGAGGCAAGCGGAAAGGAAAGGTCGGGGACTTGATTGGGTCGGCAAAAATCTCGAACGCGACGCGGAAAAACTTGACAGCGAAATGCTCAGCGGCACGGTTATTATGGGGGCGAGGCAAGTCCGCAGCAAACCGGCTTTCCGGGAAGCGACTCCGATAGCGCGTTTCGGAAACTTGTTCGTCTTTCGCGGCGTGTTTCATGACCCTGACACAAAGGTATTAAGGCTTGCCAATCGTGCAAATAACAAAATTTATTCCGCCGAGCCGGACATCGAAGGGGCAATAAAACTGCTGTCCGAAGCCGTTGCACTTGACCCGAAAAAGTATCATAACGCCGTGGAACTCGGAAATCAGTATCTCAAACTCGGCAAGCGCGAAGATGCGCTGCGGGCTTACCAGATTGCCAAAGAAAACGCCCCGGCATCCGACGCCATCAGCGAATTGCTCACCCGCCAGATTGAGCGCGTAGAAGCAGAACCGCTTGAACAGATTTCACCTTTGCGAAATCCTAAGGTTGAATAATGATTTGGTGATTCTAAAAGTTTATTACCAAGTCCTATCAGTGAAATAGAAATAAGGAAGTGAATCGAATGAGAAAAATACTATGGCTGTTTGTTTTAGTTTTGTTTTGCCCGATTTTTGCTTTCGCGCAAGAAAGTGGAAATCGCGCTTACGGCACGCAGCGGCGCAAACCGCAGATAAATTCCGGCATTTTGACCGGAAGCACCGACGGAAAAGCGCAAGTTTATTTTGTCGAAGCCAATGTTTTGATGAATATGAAGGCTGATACTTTTGTCGCGGTTTTTGGCTTGGTGCAGGAAGCCGCAACTTCTGCCGAGAGCAACAGTAAAATCAACGCGCAAGTTGCCGGATTTATTAAGGATTTAGAAGGTTTGGGAATAAGGCGCGGCGACATTTTTGTTGACTTTATCACGCTAAATAAAATTTATGATTATACGACGAGCGGCAGCATGGTAACGGAAAAGTTTTCCGGCTTTGAAACCAAGAAAAATATCGCCGTGCGTTACAAAGACCGTCAATTGCTGGAAAAGATTTTGTCCGCCGCCGCCAAAGGCTCAATTTTTGATTTGATTGAAGTTGATTATGTCATCGGCGATAGGAGCGGTGTTCACGCTAAGTTGTTTGAAGAAGCAGTCAGAATTATTAAACAAAAAGAAGCGAGTTATGCCAATTCGTTCGGCATTAAGCTGTTACCGACAAACTTGGCAAGTGAAAAATACGACGCTTTTTATCCGAGCGAGTTGTATACGGGTTATCAAGCCTTTGAAGCCGGTGCTACTTCGGGCGATTATAACCGCGTTGTCGTGCGGCAGCGTAAAACCAGCACTTTTTTCTACGAGCCGCTTGATGCGAGTAGTTTTGATTCGGTTATCAATCAGATGGGCATTGAGCCGATGGTGCAATTTACGCTCTATCTGCGCCTTCAATATGATTTGAAGAAGTAAGAAAACATTTATTCATTGGAGAAAGCAAATACATTCCGTTAGCGAATCGCTTTTTCATACCAATCTTTCCAAAAGGATTTTTTCCGCGAAGTCAGAAAAATAAATGCCGGATGTGTCAGCAGAAAAGTTTTCCAAAGACTCATTTTATCGAAACGTCTCGAAGAAGTAATGGCTTTCGGATTTTCGATGAAATGCAGAAAACCGCCGTTTTGTTTGGCGAATTTGGAAAGTTTCCAGTAAAACTCAATGTCTTCGCCAATAAAAATGCTTTCGTCATAGCCGTTCAGTTTGTCAAAAACCGCTTTTCGGCAAAATTGCGTCGCGCCTTGTTTCATATTGAAAAGTTTTCCCCAAAACTTCCAGCCGAGCAGATAGAATTTCATCCATTTTCTTTGAAACGGTTCGTAACTGACGGCAACCGCGCCGCCGAAACATTTTTCATTTTTCATCGCTTCGGCAATTTTTTGAAAAAGCGTTTCGGGAACAATTGTATCCGCATCAATAAATATCAAAACATCGCCGCTGGCGTTCTTCGCGCCTGTGTTTCTGACTTTGGCAATGTTGTGTTCGCTTTCCGAAACGACTTTTGCGCCGAAATCTTTGGCGGTTTGCGCGGTTTTATCGGTGCTTTCGTTGTCAACCACAATTATTTCCGCCAGAAAGTCAATTGTCGCCAATGCGGTTTTGATTGCCGCGAGCGTTTTCGGCAAATAATTTTCTTCGTTGAAAGCGGGAATGATGACGGAAAAATTCATCTTTGTATTTTGCCTGTTGACTAGACAAAACTCCAAGTCAAAAATAAACTAGGAATTTTATAAAACCAAGCAATTTTTAATAAACGGAGATAATAAAATTTTATGGCACTTTCGGCAAGCGACATTCGCAAAGGTATGGTTATTCTTTTTGAAGGCGTGCCGTGCAAGGTGATGGAATTTCGCCATCACACGCCCGGTAACCTTCGCGCAATGGTGCAGTCGCGCCTAAGAAACTTGATAACGGGCAGTTCGTTTGAACATCGGTTTCGGGCAAATGATACGATTGAACGCGCCCCGCTCGAACAGCACGAAATGGAATATCTTTATTCTGACGGCTCGCATCATCATTTTATGAATTCGGAAAATTACGAACAAATATCGTTGACCGAAGACGAACTCGGCGACACGACGCAGTGGCTGATGCCGGGTTTGAAACTTCAGGTCGAGTTTTACGACGACACGCCGATTGGCATTGAATTGCCAAGCTCGCTCGAACTGACGGTTACAAAAACCGACCCGATATTAAAAAGCGCAACCGTTTCCAATTCCAACAAACCGGCAACGCTGGAAAACGGCGTAACTATAACAGTCCCACCGTTTATCACCGAAGGCGAGCGCATTCGAGTCAATCCAACCGAAGCGAAATATATCGAGAGAGTGAAGTGAAAAGTGAAAAGAAATGAAAAATAAGATAAATTCTTACCTATCACCTATTAGTTATCACTTTTCACCTTTCACCTATCAATATGTTTTTCTTATACAGTGTTCTTTTGACAATTGGTTTTATCGTTTTGCTGCCGCGATTTCTTTTTGACGGATTGAGAAAAGGGAAATACGCGGCGGGATTTTGGCAGCGTCTCGGATATTTGCCCAATTTTCAGCAGGATGAAAAACCTGTCCTCTGGCTTCACTGTGTTTCGGTTGGCGAAATCAATGCCGCTCGTCCGCTGGTCAAAGAACTGCTCGAAAAATATCCTGATTTTTGTCTTGTCGTTTCGACCACTACAAAAACAGGTCAGGAACTCGCCCGCGAAGTTTTTGCCGATTCAGCCGCGCTTGTCTTTTATTTTCCTCTTGATTGGCGTTTTACGGTGCGCCGCGCACTGCGGAAAATCAAGCCGAGCGTTGTTTTGATAATAGAAACCGAACTGTGGTTTAATTTTCTGCGCGAAACACACAAAAGCGGAGCAAAAATCGTCATCGTCAATGGCAGATTATCGGAAAAATCGGTTAATCGTTATCTTTATGTCAAAAATTTTATGCAGAGAGTTTTGCAGTTTGTTGATTTGGCTTTAATGCAGGGAAATAAAGACGCGCAACGAATTATTCAACTCGGAATCCGCGCCGACAAAGTAAAAGTTACCGGAAATATCAAGTTTGACCAAGGTTTTGAGGAAACCGAAAATCAATTAACCCAAGAATTTCGGGAAAGATTTGCCATTTCGGAAAACGCGCCGTTAATCGTTGCGGCAAGCACTCACGCGCCCGAAGAAGTATGGATTTTAGAGGCTTTCGCGGAGGTTCGGGAAAAATCGGAAGGAAAGTTGCTGCCGCGTCTTCTGATTGCGCCGCGTCATCCCGAAAGATTTGCGGAAGTCGCCGAACTGATAAAAAACGCGGGTTTTAAGTGGTCAAGGCGTTCCGCAAAACCATCCGATAAAGATAAAATCGCGGAAATAATTCTGCTCGACAGCATCGGCGAGCTTCGCACCGTTTTCCCGTTAGCAGAAATCGTTTTTGTCGGCGGAAGCCTGATTCCGCACGGCGGACAAAATATCCTTGAACCGGCGATTGCGCGAAAAGCCATTGCAACAGGTTTCTACACAACGAATTTTGCGGAAATTGTCAGAGAATTTCTCGCCCAAGACGCGCTCGTTCAACTGCCGAAATTGGACGAAAGAGAAATTTCCAAACAACTCACCGAAGTTTTTTCCGAATTACTACAAAACGCCGAACGGCGGCAGAAGCTGGGCAGAAACGCTTTTATGATAATGCAAAAAAGCTGCGGCGCAACATCTGAAACAATCAAACAACTTAAGCCTTTTCTGCAAGTTCAAAATAAATTATGATTTTCGTTTTCTACTTTTTTGCCGCCGGTTCAGTTTTTCTCGGCTACAAATCTCTGCGCGGCGGAATTAATTATCTCGCATTTTTCAAAAAAGAATTAGCCAAACCAAAATCTAATTACACGCCTTTTTGTTCGATAATTGTGCCTTGTCGTGGGCTTGACGAAGGTTTGCGGGAAAATCTTTTCGCGCTTTTTCGGCAGGATTTTCCAAGTTATGAAATTTTGTTTGTGGTTGATGATGAACGCGATGAAGCAATAAAAATTATTGAAGAAGTTTCCCGTAAAGACGCAAAGGTGCAAAGGAAAATTAATCGGGATGAACAGGATTTACAGGATACAAAATCTGAAAAAAACTTTGCGCCTCTGCGCCTTGGCG
>MWVY01000293.1_pt1 | contig 12001 bp, 17 predicted proteins | sample 1047251 | NCBI WGS metagenome assembly MWVY01 (sample SAMN06349983, study PRJNA376086) | soil metagenome | isolation source: MS7-5 sample Antarctic (ecotone) soil | place: Antarctica | collected 2015-01-13
GGCATGGCTCCTGATAGGTGTAGGCCTTGCGTTCCTTGTATTCACCGAAGTCGGCAATCTTCCCATAATCGAGGTCGGGAGATGCAGCTGGTCGGACGAGGATCTCGGTGTCCCAGTATCGATCGCCGGTTTTGGGATGGGTCTTTTGGACGCGATCCGTCACGACATCGATGAGCCCCTGGTCGGCGAGATCGCCGAGTGTCTTGGCAACGCGTGACCGCGCCGCCAACGGCCGCGTTCCGTCGAGCGGATTGACCTCCATGCGTGGCTCACCCCTCGCTGGGATCGGCCGGTGGTCGTTGGCGATCTTTCGGGATTCAAGCCGAACATAGCCGTCAGTCTCAACATTGCCGCGTGATGTCTCTGCGTGGGCGAGCGTGATGGTCGAGACGGCGAGCATCTTCGATGTGTGCGGGATTGCTGGATTCTTGATCAGCAGGACCAGCGCCCGGTTCACCTTGCGAAGATGGACGACCTCCGCTTCGAGATCGCCGGTCAGCTCGGGATCTTCCAGCGGGGCTCTGCCATCCCAGGGCCGGGTGAGCGCATCGAGGCCGTCGACGGTGCCACCGTTGGCGAAGTAGTCATCGAAACCCACCTTCGCGCCGTCGGCGTCCGTGAACGTGGTCACCTCGACATTCGCGCCACGGCGCGAAAGCGCGGCGCACAGTCGATGGAGCGCATCGGCGACCTTCGGGTTCGTGGTGACATCGCTGTCGAACGCCACCCGCACGGAGCGATCCTCCAGGTCGATGTCATCGAGGTCGTCGAGCACGAGTTTTCGTCGCATGAATCCGTAGACGCCGGAGATGCTCACACAGGCCAGTCCATGCGACGCCGCCGCGTCGGCTTTCTTTGACCCTTCAGTAACGTAGAGGGGAATGGTGGGGTCTCTGAGCGCGTGGGTCATGCTGGGCGGGCAGTCCAGTTGCAGGCGAGACCCGGCCGGTGACTCGTACTTGATCGGCTTGCCGTTCGTGCCGATGCGGGGGTTGTCGGGACGCAACTTGTAGCCGCGTTGGACGCCGCTGGTTGTCCATTCCGGAATCAGGAGACCCGGCCGACATTGGTAGTCCGCGAACCCGATCTCCCGGAGTTCGGCGGGACTGTCAACGCTGCGCCATCGACGATCAACGATCATGTTCGGCGAGATCCCGGACTCGACTTCGAGCATGTGGTGATGGTGCGCGTGGAGCGTTGCCCCTTGCGTTGATTGCGATTCGGTGTATAGTGGTGATGACATACAGATGTCCTTCGTGAAACCCGCCCTTCCGATTTGCCGTCATCGGGGCGGGTTTTGCCGTGCGCCTAGGCGGCGGAGCCGTCGTACTCGCGACCGTTGTCGTCCGTGCGCTCCACGGGTTCGATGCGCGTCAGGCGCTCGACATCGCGCACATCCAGCGCCCGGCGGCGCTTGTCCCGTCCATCGATAAACACCGCCATCCCCTCACGGGCGATGCGGTCGAGCATGGTCCGGCGGGGGAGGCCCGTGACCTTCATAACCTCTTGGTAGGTGAGATAGTCGGTTCGGCGTGGCGTGTCCATTGCTGCCCTCCTGTGCCTCATGCGACCCTATGCGGGTCTGCTCATTCCTCCGATGATACCACCGGACAGGAGATATCGATACTGTCCGGTGTGTTCGCTACCTACGGGATATGAATAGACATCCTTTTCGCCCTTGGAATCGACAAACACGACCTGGACGTAGGCCGGTGGTTGCCCCGTCGCATCGCTGTATTGTTTGCCGAGTTGTTCAGCGATATCGCGCCAATTGAAGGGATCTCCTCGACGCAGCCGCCACCAATGGAACTTGGTTCGGAGTCGTGGGGCGATCTGTTGCAGGGTAAAGCCGTCATCTTGCAGGGACAGCACATCGATGATCGCCACCGCCGCCGGCACCTTTGGGTAGAGTGATCGCGTCGCGCCGTTATGCCATCGTCGGACCGGGTGTGGGAGGACGCCTATTTTTTGCCAGTAGCGCAGCGTATCGAGCGTGACGGCAGTGGCAGATGGTGGGGCGCTGATCGACAATGCGTCACCTGGGGGCAACGGGGCGTGAGGGTGGAGTATCTCTTCGACATAGTCGAGCAGCTCATCAGCAGTAACATGCTCATAGGTGTCGACGTCGGGAACGATATCCGCCCAGGTCTCACGTTCAGTTGGTGCTCGTGCGGTCATGGGCTGGGGCTCCTATTCTTTGCGTACAATATTCGTTAAACGAACTTCATCGGGCCGGCGGTGGCGTCCTGGTCACATCTGCCCGGAGTTGCGCGGGTTCCTGCGCCGGCATGATCGGTCGAATCGTCGGCAACGCGGGGCGGTAGGCTCACTTCCATCGGTTCAGGCCATGGCCGTGCGCTTCTTCTCCAGCTCCCCCTCGATGATTCGCCTGGCCTCAACGAGGTATCCACGCTCATGGTTGATCCATCTGTCGATCGCTTCAAGGGCATCGATGAACTGCTGGACCTCGTCGATGCCTTCGAAGTCCGGGTGTATGAGATCGGCGGCCGCCGTGATCGCGTCCAGCCACCCCCGTACCTGTGCCCCCGTTGGGGTGGTGGTGGCGGCGATCGCCTCCCGCGCCGCCTCGAGTCCCGCGGCGATCACCGCCTTGATAGCCCGTCCCCTGTGCATCATGGCCCGGATACGCACGCGGCGTGTCTCGGCCGCATCGATGCCGAGGGTCTCCATACGCGTGGCGGTCGTCTCCAGCGTGTCGCATATCCTGGCCAGGTCGGCTTCGGACTCCATCCGCTCGATGTCGCCCCGGATCGCCGCCAGCCACGCGTTGTGCTGGGCCATGGCGTCTTCGAAGGGCGCAAGCGCCGGTGTTCCGTCTGGCAGGTCGCTGGCCAGGTCGGTGGGGTCGACCTTCTCGATGAACCCCGGAACCGTCTCCACCCACGCTTCAGGGTGGTAACCGTTACCACTTCGCTCGCGTCGCATCTTGGCGACGAATGGATGGGTCACGCCACAATGCCGGGCGATCTCCCGATCGCTCCAGGTGCCCGCCTTCGGATTCTCGAGCGTGTCCAGCACGGACAGGCGCTTATCTGCGTTCGTGCGACGGAGTCCGTGGGCCTTGTTCGCCCCGGACGCGCAAAGGCAGGCATCCTCGAGCGTGCCCTCCCGTACATCCGCGTCGATGGTGTCCCGGCCGGCATACCTTGCAGCCTCCACGCGGTGAAAGCCATCGGCTACCAGATAGGTGTCACCATCGCGGTACACGATGATCGGCGGGAACATGTCACCCTCGCGCATCGCCTCTGCGTACTCTGCGACGGTCTGCTGATTCATGGATGCCCGTAACTGGCACCGCGTGTCCGTGATGGTGTCGAGCTTTAGGTGCATCCGGTGTCCCCTATACTGGTACTGCCCTCACCGCTACGAACGGTGTCAGGCGTCTCAGCGAGTGGCCTCCTAATCAGGCCGCTCGCTTTTTTTGGTGCGTGCCTCCGATTGGAACCGGCTGTCGCAGTTGCTCCAGGTCTTCTCGCATCACGTAGGTCTTCCGATCGCCCATAAAGCGATACGTCTGCATCCCCTGACGCTTGACCCACTTCCACATCGTGGCCCGACTCACGTTGAGATCGTCGGCCGCATCGTTCACGGTGATGTAATTGCCGTCCATTCAAACCCTCCTATCGTCAATTGACGTACTTGTATTGTAGCATATCGACTATATGTGTTGACAACTGTATACCGTTTGTCTATAATGAGAATGTCAGGGGATGAGACGCCTGACACCTACCGTTCAGCGCCGGCAATCGTTCGTAGCGATCCCGGCAACCACACAGGAGGGCCACATGGCCAGCACAGTCACCACCGTCACGAGCTGCGAGACCTGCCAGGGCGCCGGGACCGTCGCCGTCACGCGGAGCCGATGGATCGGCGGCGGCAAGGAGGGCTACTGCTCGGAGCGGACCGAAGATGTCCGCTGCGACGACTGCGACGGAGCGGGCTCACGGGAGCCCGTTTCCACCCTCGACCCGGCATACGCGGGTGTGCCCGACTTCGACAGCTATGACGACTATGCGGCATGGTTCGCTGACGATCTCCGCGACGCACAGCTGGAGCACGAACGCGACGATTGCGAGGTGGCCTGAGATGATCACCAGGAAGAATCACCTCACGGTGCCGGAACTCGCCTGCCACAGCCGTGAGGAGATCGAGGGCGGCTACGTCATCCGCTACATGATCCGGTATCCGGGAGAGGTCGAATGGCGGGCGGTCAAAGTGTTTCGGCCTACCGAACCCGTCGCTAGTGAACAGGAGGTGAGATGACGTACTGGATTCGCTGGCAAAGCGCGACCGACACCGCGTATGACGGGCCGCGCATCGGGCCCTTCAACCACCGCCGAGACGCCGAGGCCGCCCTGCTCAACCACGTGCGCGCCGCCGCCGATGCGCTCGAACACGGAACCGGCAAGGCCGGGGTGTGGACATCGGACGGCGCGCTGTACCGCGGCGACCTGGACGACAGGTTTCTTGGCCGCTACGTGATCGAGCAGGTTGCGCCGGAGGAGGACGCCCCTCAGCGCGCGTAGGATCGACTGAGACGAACGCAACCACGCGAGACGGCTCTGGACACCACCGGGGCCGTTGTCGTGTGTGGGGCGACATACCCCATGAGCGATGGCCGGACGGGTTCAGGGATCGGCACGCGCCCACCGCGCCCACCCGCGTGCCCAGCACAGCCCCTTGTGGGATATATCGTGTCCTGCGACCATCCCGAGACGTATCGGGACACGGTCCCGGCCAGGCGAGCGGGAGAGGTGCGACATGGATGCTGATACCGGGACACGTCCCGAGACGTCCCGAGACACGACGATCACGGTGACCGAGGCGGCACAACGGCTCCAGGTGACCGAGGATGCGGTCAGGAAGCGTCTGCAGCGAGGAACCCTGAAGGGGGTCAAGACGGGCGGGACATGGGACGTTATCGAGACAGAGGCGCTGAACGATGCGACACCGACCGGGACAGCCAGGACACACGACACCGTCTCGGGACGTCCCGGGAATGTCCCGGTCGCGACCGATAGCGCGCTTGTCCAGCATCTGCAGGGAGAGGTCGACTATCTCCGTGAGCAGCTTGCCAAGCGGAGCCTGGAACTGGCCACCGAACGGGAGCGGGCCGACATCCTGCAACGGGAAGCGCTCGGGCGTATCGAATCCCTGAGCGCGTCTGTGAGCGTTGAGCCCGACGATCAGGAACAATCAGCCGAGCGGAATGCTCCCGTCGATTCTGATGGCGTCTGGGCGCGTTGGCGGCAATGGTGGAACGGTCAGAGTCGTAGCGGGTGATCACACGACAGGCCATAGATAAGACGACGGACGAATTACAACTTTTGGAAAGTTTTCCAAAAGTTGTACAAACCGCCGCGCAGTTCAATGAACCTGACTGGTCGCCACCACTCTACAACATCTGGACATTCAAGAAGAATGGTCAGAATCTTCCCGCGGGAAGAATTTGACGGTTTTCTCAGAGCCGGACTGGTCGTAAAGAACTATGTCTAGAAAAGTTCCCGGGAACTTTTCTAGACATACCTTGATGGCAGCATCGACTGAGCCTCTCGGAAGAATGGGGAGAAAAGTATCGCGGGACTAAATTCCCAATGTTCCCAGAGCCAGACTGGACGCCGCCGCGCTGGGCGGGTGACCAAACCGTTGCGAATTGGATACCTGATTCAGGTGTTCCATCTGGAACACCTGACCAACCCGAGCGGGTGATCGGCGCGGACGGCAAGTCCTACGCCGCCACGAGCACCCGCCCATTCGGCCCGGATCGAAGCGAGCTCGCCCACGACTCAGCAAGAGAAAACCGGCCTTACCGATCCGGTGCGAGCGGGCACGCGGTCATCCGATCCGCCGAATCTTCGAGTCACGGGTGGGGTCGACGATGGCTTCGAGGGCGGCGAGCCGGGCCTCGAGCTCGATCTCGGTGGTGATCGATACCGATGGCTTCGAGGGCGGCGAGCCGGGCCTCGAGCTCGATCTCGGTGGTGATCGATACCGATGGCTTCGAGGGCGGCGAGCCGGGCCTCGAGCTCGATCTCGGTGGTGATCGATACCGACGCCTTCGCAAGCCCACCAATGGCGCTCGCCTCGTGTCCGTGTTGCCACGGTTACCCATAGGGGCTGACCGTGTGACTTTCTTCCAGAGCCATCGTCTATAAACGTGTGACCCGTGTGCGGAGTACCGCTGGATGCTAACCCAGGCAATCCAGCGAACGTTCTCCAAGCTCCACTGAAGAGGAGGTGGTCGTCAGCAGGGGCAAAGGTCGCGGCTCCAGGATGGAGCACACTGAAAATGGAGCGGGCAAGAAGGAGGTGGGCGTTCTCTTAGCCAGCTGGTGTTGCTACAGACGATCGACATGCGGATTGAGGGAGGCCACGCATGAACCGAAGAGTGTTTCTACAGACCTTGATCACGCTCGCGTCGGCGGCCTTCGGGTTTGTGGCGGCCCTGGCCTGGAACGCAGCGATCCAGGCCACCATTGAGGAGATCGTCGGGACGGAGGACAGCTTGGCGGGCCTATACACCTACGCCATCTTGGCCACGGTCATCGCGGTCGTGGTGCTGGTGATGCTGGGGCGCGCCGCAGCGCGCGTCGGCGGGGAGGCCGCGATCGAGGGCTAGGAAGCTGCCACGCGAAAGGGAACCGCCATGCACGCGGCGGTGCGCTAGAGTTTTCGGCATGCAACATGCGAAACGTACACCGAACCCGGTAGAGACGGGTTCGCAACAGCCACCAGAGCGGTGGCATCGCAGCACGTAACTTGTGGCATTGGAGCCGCGAGCTGCAGATCTGAAAGGGTCTTTTCATGAATACGAACATCAAGCGCGGAATCGTAACTGGAGCGCTCTCGCTCTCACTTCTGGGTGGTAGCGTGGCAGGTGTAGCGGCGCAAAACCAGGGCAATCAAGGTGGTGCTGCTGGGTTGGTGGCTGCGGTCGTCCAGGCCAACCTCAATGACACCGTGGACGTGATTGTTACGGACTCGTTCAACAACCTGAAGGTGAGGGCCCTCAACAACATCCTCAACAACAGCCCCATTCTCAATGATCTGAACATTGAAGTCACGGACGTCAATGTGCTTAGCGGCGTCACGATTTTCGTCCTGAGCAACGGCGACTCTATATCCGTCTTGCAGTAGGTGTCACAGCAGGTGAGCCGAAAAGGCTCAGGTGCTGCGGCATAACGAAGTCGGGTCAACGGGTGGAGGGCAACAGCCCTCCACCCGTTCTTTGTCTACAAAATCCTCCGTACTCCGCTGGCGCCGGAACGTTGAGATTCCATTCGATGACGTAAGGAGCATATGCGGCGTAGAGGTCGCTCCAAGCCAACAGGCCCGTCGCTTTCTTCACGGTCAGTGCATCGATCTCCGCGAACGACAGATTGATACGAATCTTTACCCGCAGCGGATCGTCCCCTTCGTCGTAGGGCATCACCTCTCGGGGCACGTCGATCTGCAGGTAGGCGGGTTTGAGTCGGAACGTCATGATCATGCTCCTTTTGGTCGATTGCCCGCGAACCAAGGCGGGACGTAGTCCGGGTGGCGATAGTCGTCTTCGTCGTATTCGCTGGCCATCCACGAGATGACCGTGGCAGGGCCGTGATACCGCTTGCCCGCGCCGACGCTCAGCCCGAGGGCGATCACCAGGTCGTCATGCTTGCCGCTCGGCGCGTTGAACGATGCATGCGCCCGCTCATTCACGTCGATCTGATACTCCTGGAGTTCGGCGACCAGCACCGCGGCCTCCGTCGTGATCGGCAAATGGAGCCGATCTGCCTGCAAGAGCACCTGAAGGCGGCCAACCATGTACGCCTTGCCGATACTGACCACGTCGTGCTGGTGCTCGGTCAGCTTGTCGCTTCCGGTAAAGCTCGCCGCCTTCGCGCTGATCCCCTGCTCACGCACCAGATCGACCACGGGCAACCCGACGCCAGTGGCATCGATCCAGGTCTCGATCGAAAAGCCCTGGTCGATGGAGTCCAGCGACGCGGACCGCGCTTCCAGGTTGCGGACAACCGCAACGATGCGATCAGCGACGGCCGGATACGGCGTGCCGAGAGGCAGGCGCTCGACCAGACGGACAACGTAGTGATCGATACCGCCTCGGTCCTGCTCTTCGGTGACGATGATCGCGCTCGGATCGGTCTTCTTGCCGATATCGGCCCCGACTCTGACGGTCGTGGTTCTCGGCATCACAGCGTCCACAGCTCTACTCCTTCACTCACCTGGGCCCGCTCGATGTCCGCCGTGCTGAATGCCTGGGATTCGGCGTCGAGAAACATGCACTCGTATTCCTGCTGAAACCACCACGCGCCGATCTGCTCACGCTCTTCCGCCAGGAACGCCGCCGAGATGCGCGGGCACTGTGCGGCGGTGATCTGCACCCGTTTCCAGTCATGCGAGCCGTGCCAGGCATCCGACCACCAGCCCCTTTTGCCGAACGGCGTCGACAACGCGATCATGCGTCCGTTGCTGACGGCGAGCATGGGACGAATCGAGAAGTACAGACCATCTTCGACGCGAGCGGCTTCGTCCACGATCAACAGCGACACGCCGGCGAAACCCCGGATCGTTGCCTCGGATGCTGGCAGAGAGATGATCCGGGAACCATTCTCCAACTCGAGCCGGAGCCTGCTTTCCGCCGTGCTCGGAATCTGTGCCCCCGTCGCGGTGTACTGACGTGCGACGGTCCGGAACAACTCCGCCGATTGCCGGAGGCTTGGACTCAATAACAGAATGAGGCTACCCGGCATGTACGTCGCCTGATGCAACGCGAGCAGCGCCGTCGTGGTGCTCTTGCCTGATTGCCGTGAACAATTGAGCAGGATGCGCGGATCACCGGATCGCAGGACATCCGCCTGCCACGGGTCCGCGACGATCCCGGCAGACCGGGCGAAGACCACCGGGTCCAGGGCAGCGGCGAGATCGCCCGCAAGCGCCCGTGTGGCGTTCTGGGGCACGCTAGGCGACGCGAGCATGATCGCCCCCTTCGATGGACGCCAGCGCCCCGGAGACGGCCTGGAGCGCGTCAGGATGATGCCGCAAGGCGGTGAGTAACACGCTCCGGGTCTCGATCCAGGCAGGCGCGACCAGGATATTGATCGTGTCGCCGTCATTGATCAGGTCGATCAGCTTCGCCTGCAATTCGATCTGTTTCTGAACCCGGTCGATCGCCTGAAGCGATAACAGGCCGTCACCGGCGCTGCGGGCATCTCTCAGAACACTCAAGGTGGCGCTGTTGATCGCCTTGAGCTGCCCCGCCACATCGATGGCGGTCCGGACATCCGCCTCTGCCGAGCGTGTCACGGCCTTCGCCATGCGCTCGGAAAGATGGTCGGCCTTGTGGCGCGTCAGTGACGTTGTGGACGTTCCGAATCGTTCCGCTATGTTCCGGAACGGATCGCCTTCGAGCAATGCCCGGTCGATCGCCACGCGCTTCGGATGGGTACAGATCGTGCACACCCGTGGCATCGCGCTAGCGGCCCAACCGGGTCTTGACGGCGTCCGGGTCGAACTGCCGGGCACGTTGCCGCTGCTCGGAAGAGGAACCACCGCTCCCAGTGCCGAACTCGTGACTCAGCAGGAGCGAGCCGACGTCCCGGCTGGGCGCGTGCGCGTTGCGCCGTTGCGTCACGTCGCCGATCGCCTCCCGCACCGCCGTCTGTGCAGTCTCCAGCTGTGCGCGGGTCGCTTCCAGCTTCGCGTCTCCGGTGCGGCGCTGGCACTCACGAAGCGGTTCCCCGAGCAATGTCCGAGGGTAGACATCGCGGAGCTGATCGTCCTGGACACGCTGATCGTTGGGAAAGCGGTGGTCGATGGCATCGGCCAAGGCCGCCCAGGCGGCCATACTGACCTTATCGCCGAACGTCACCGCGCCCTTGATCGCCCTGGCCGCGGTGCGAGCGGTCATAGTGGGCAATTGCGCGGCCAACTGGGCGACTTTGACGTCGGCGCGCTCCTGGTCTGCCGCCGACAGTCCGGAGCGGTACCCGACGCGGGCCAGGTGATCGGCATCGCGCTGAACGGAGCGCTGCACCGCCTCGAGGTGCGTCAGCGTCTCGCGTTCGGCCGTGTCCAACTTCGGGGAGAGTTCCGTGACCGTCGACTTCCAGCCGTCGGAGCCTGCCTCGAAGTTGGCGAGGATGCCGTCGACGCGGCGACGCTCGGCACTGAGCGGGCTCAGGGTTTTTCGAATGATGCCGTCAACGTCCATCGCATCCATGCGAATGGTGTGAAATGAGCGCGTGTCCTGATCGGTTTGTTCAACTGCCATGGTCGCTGGTCCTTTCTTCAGGTCATCTACTATCAGTACGGTCGCTTGCGGGGCTTACAGGCCATTTAAATGGCTCGGTTATGGTCACGGTGCCCGGATATCGACAGAATGGAGCATCATGCGCCCCGCTTCCTTCGAATCGTTGCGACGGCGGAATTGAGCTCCTGCATCGTGGTGGTAGTGCCGCCCGCGTCGGGATGGTGCATCCGCGACAAACACTTGTAGGCCGACTCAACAAGCTCCGGCGGGGCGCTCGGTAGCAGGTGCAAGACGGTGTACTCGGTGCGAGGTGCACGATCAGATGGAGGCGGGGTACATGTCGATCGGCGCTCACTGTCCATCTCGACCTCGATGAACACGGCTTCGAGCAACTGCCGGATGATGCGCTGATAGGCGACAGCGATGTACCAGGCCTTTTCATCCGGGTCATAGGTGCGACTGTGCGCCGGCACATCAGCCTTGATCGCGTCGACAACGATGCGGTCGAAAGGAAACGTCACGCGGTAGCTCAGACCGTCAGCGGTGCGTGTCATGCGAGCGGCGGTCATGCCGACTGCCTCCGATCTGCCTGGTCACGCTCTTGATCGACCGCGGCCTCGTATTGCCGGAGCAGCTGGATCCAGAACGCTTCCAACCGCTCGCGCTTCTCGGAGTTGATCTCCGCATCGATCCTGCGTTCGCCGGTTCGGAGTCGGCCGGCCAGGACTACGCTGGCTTGGCTGTGTGGGCGTCGAGGGGGATGATTCACGATGCCATCCCTTCACGTTGCCGGTCAGCCCTCTCGTGTGACCACGCCTCACACGCTTCACAGAGCATGACTCGATCGGGGGGCAAGAATGCACCGCAGCCGCCCATGCACGTGCTGGGTGAATCATTGGCTCTGGCATGTTCTGTGTGGACGACATCTGTATCCAACTCCTGTGCCATTACATTTTTTGTTGAGTAGTAGTTAATGGGGCCGGAGACCGAGGGAGCGGGCCCGTCTTTAGCCATTACATTTTTTGTCATGGCGGATTCGGGCGGATCGTCGGGTTCGGCGGCAACGTCTTGGCGAGCCTGAACCGGCATGATCCTGGGCGCGTCGGTTTCGGCGCCGCAGCCGTTGCAGAATGTGCGTCGGGTTCGGCTGTGGACCTCACCGCACTCTGGGCATGGCTCCTGATAGGTGTAGGCCTTGCGTTCCTTGTATTCACCGAAGTCGGCAATCTTCCCATAATCGAGGTCGGGAGATGCAGCTGGTCGGACGAGGATCTCGGTGTCCCAGTATCGATCGCCGGTTTTGGGATGGGTCTTTTGGACGCGATCCGTCACGACATCGATGAGCCCCTGGTCGGCGAGATCGCCGAGTGTCTTGGCAACGCGTGACCGCGCCGCCAACGGCCGCGTTCCGTCGAGCGGATTGACCTCCATGCGTGGCTCACCCCTCGCTGGGATCGGCCGGTGGTCGTTGGCGATCTTTCGGGATTCAAGCCGAACATAGCCGTCAGTCTCAACATTGCCGCGTGATGTCTCTGCGTGGGCGAGCGTGATGGTCGAGACGGCGAGCATCTTCGATGTGTGCGGGATTGCTGGATTCTTGATCAGCAGGACCAGCGCCCGGTTCACCTTGCGAAGATGGACGACCTCCGCTTCGAGATCGCCGGTCAGCTCGGGATCTTCCAGCGGGGCTCTGCCATCCCAGGGCCGGGTGAGCGCATCGAGGCCGTCGAC
>MWVY01000294.1_pt1 | contig 11984 bp, 17 predicted proteins | sample 1047251 | NCBI WGS metagenome assembly MWVY01 (sample SAMN06349983, study PRJNA376086) | soil metagenome | isolation source: MS7-5 sample Antarctic (ecotone) soil | place: Antarctica | collected 2015-01-13
CGGCGCGACGCGCGGCATGGTCCACTATCACCGTCTCTACGGCCGCTTGCCCAGCATTACGGTTGACGGCCGCTATCTCATCCCGCGTGAGTCTGTTGAACAGTTGCGCCGCGACCGTGCGGCGCGGCTCGGACAAAGTGAAACCGTCTCGCGCTAAGTGCTGACCAGGCACGCGAGACGGTTCAGAAAGGAACGATGCTATGAGCACATTGAATCACGAAACAACGCAATCCCGCAACCCGCATTCGGCGATGACAGCCGACCCGGCGCTCGTGCATGACTTCTGTTCTCGGCTGATGATCCCGGACTGCGTGTACGAGGTCCGGATCCCAAACTCGCGCCGCGGCCCGATGCGTTTCTTCGGCACAGTGTCCGGCTACTTCGACAATCCAGGCGACATCGCTGGCGCGGTCCAGCGCATCACCGGCGCGGATGCTGAAGCCGTCTACGTCACGCTCAATCCCGTCACCCCCGATCTTCTTGCTCGTGCCAGTAATCGACTCGTCAGTAAAGCGAAGGCGACGACCGGCGACGGCGACATCGGTTGGCGTGGTTCCCTGCTGATTGATGTTGATCCTGTCCGGCCGTCTGGCATCTCCGCGACAGACGAGGAGCGGGACGCGGCGCTGGACCGGCGCGATGCAATCCGCGCCTATCTCTCCGATCATCATGGATGGGGAGCACCACTCGTTGTCACGATGTCCGGCAACGGTGGTGGCCTCATTTATCCGATCGAGGCGCCGAACGACGCGCCGACGCGCGACCTGATCGACGCCGTTCTCACAAGCCTCGCCCACCTCTTCGACGATCACGCCGTCACCGTCGATACCACGGTCAGCAATGCGGCGCGGATCACCAAGATCCCCGGCACGGTCGCCGCGAAAGGCGACGACACCGAGCGACGGCCATGGCGGCAGTCTACGGCTGCGTTTCCCGGCGATGCTGAAACCATCAGCCGCGACCAGTTGCAATCCGTCGCCGACATTGCGCCCGAGAACGTCCAGCCGAGGACTGGACCGCGGTTCAACGGGACGGGTGAGCGCGACTGGACAATCGAAGATGTACTCCGCGAGAACCAGCTACCGGTCAACCCGAAGCCGTGGCAAGGCGGCACGACCTACGCCCTTGATCGCTGCCTGACCAGTGCGGATCACACGGACGGCGCCTGCATTGTCGAGATGCCGTCTGGGGCGCTGGTCTACCGCTGTCATCACAATCGATGTCAGGGCAAGGACTGGAAATATCTTCGCGAACACGACCTGATCCGCATCCCAGCATCAACACCAACGCCAACGGGCATTCCCTACGCGCAGAACGGCTCAAGGGATATGCCGCCTGCCGGGGGTAGCGGCCCCGAGACACACGAACCACGCGTGTTCGCGAATACCGATACCGGCAACAGCGAAAGGCTCGTCGCTTTGCATGGATCGAAGATCCGCTTCAACTGGGGGCGGAATGTCTGGCACGTTTGGAGCGACAAGCACTGGGAGGAGGACCGCGCCGGACGGATGGATCAACTGGCGAAACTCACGGCCCGCTCAATTCCTGACGAGGCCATGCATCTGACCGGCGAGGCGTACACCAGGATGCTCAAGTGGGCCGCGGCGTCGGAGTCATCCGGCAAGCGGCAAGCGACGATCGACCTGGCGCGATCCGAAGACGGCATTCCGGTGCAACCGCACGAACTCGACGCGGATCCGTGGTTGCTCAATGTCGCCAACGGCACGCTTGATCTGCGAGACGGGACGCTGCGACCACACCATTGCGAGGACCTCATCACCCGCCTGATCGATGTCCCATATGACCCCGACGCAACCTGCCCGCTCTTCCTGGACTTCCTCAATCGGGTCTTTGATCGTGACGAGGACCTGATCAGCTACGTTCAACGCATCGTCGGCTACTCCCTCACCGGCTCAATTCGCGAGCAGATGGTCGTTATCGCGTTCGGGCCGGGATCGAATGGCAAGAGCACGCTGATCGGCATCCTGCGCCGACTGCTCGGCGATTACGCTCGTGAGGCCGACGCCGATAGTTTCATGGAGCGGAAGACAGAGGCGATCCGCGAGGACATTGCCGCACTGGACGGCGCGCGCTTTGTGTCCGCGGCGGAGACCGGCGACGGTAAGCGTCTCTCAGAAGCACTCATCAAAAAAATGACTGGCGGCGAACGCCTGCGCGCCCGGCGACTCTACGAAAACGGCTATGAATTCATGCCGCAATTCAAGGTATGGCTGAGCACGAATCATCGACCGGAGATCCACGGGACCGAGCACGCGATATGGCGACGGATTCGGCTCCTGCCGTTCAGCGTGACAATCCCGGACAACGAACGCGACCTCGACTTGCCTGAGAAACTCGCGACCGAACTGCCCGGGATCCTGACGTGGGCCGTCCGTGGCTGTACGGACTGGCAGCGACTGGGTGAATCACCGCCGGCGATCGTTCTCCAGGCAACCAACGAATACCGACGCGACATGGACCTGATCGGCAATTGGCTTGAGGATCGATGCGAACTCCGGCGCGGGATACGTGAGACACCGAAAGCGTTGTACGAGGACTACGTCACCTACTGCGATGTCGCCGGCGACACACCCCTGAAACAACGTACATTCGCCGGGAAGCTCTCCGATCGCGGTTGTGGTGAAGAGAAGAGCAACAACATCCGCTATCGAACCGGAATCCGCTTGCGAGATCCAAACAGACCCGATCAAACGACCTTCGACGCGCAAGGTACGCAAGGTACGCAAGGTACGCGGGTTTCGGGTAAGTCCCTAGAGAACAGTGTTACACGGGACTTACCCGAAAGTAACGTACCTTGCGTACCTCATGTACCTGACGACTCACAGGCACCGTTGCCAGCGTCGAGATGACAACGAAACGTGGCCAGGCTGCGAAAAAGAAGCGGGCTGCATGCCCCCACTGTGGATCAACTCGCACGTTTGCCAACGTGCACGATCCTTCCAAGATCTATTGCTCCACGTGTGTGCGGCTGCGAAAGGACAAGGCATGACTACTACCACCCAACGGCGCGGCCTGCACGTCTACGGGCAGCATGGTCAGCCGATCGCGATTGTCTCTCTGTCGCGAGCGACATACCTGTCGTCACTCCTAGCCGAATGTGATTTCGGCCATTGCTACCTGCTGCCCGATGACGTGAAGGCCTGGCTGGCGGACGGCGCCATCTGTCCTCGATGCCGGCGGCTGGGCCTGACCCCCGGGGGGAAGGAGGCGATCCCACATGACGACTGACGAAATCGGCCGCAGACGTCGTCGCAAACCCGGCGATATCGCCGCCCTGCGACGCACGCTCTGGGCCGGACTGCTCGAAATCGAAGATCTGCTCGCGACTGACGATCCAACCGTGAAGATCAAAGCCGGTCACTGTCTCGCCACGCTGGCAGGCACCTATCTGAAGGCTCTGGAGTTGACCGATATCGTCGCCCGCCTCGACAAGCTCGAAGCGGCCCAGGGCGCGGCGACGATCACGCCGATGCGGCGGGTGTCATGAGTGTCGCGAGTCGCCTGCGCCGGCTTGAGGGCGACGGCGGAGGCTGCGCCGTCTGCGGCGGCGTCCCGCAGCGGTTCGATGTGCGGACGGACGAGAGAGCGAGCCCGTTCTACCGGCCGGAACCAGCACCGGAACCGGAACGCTGCCCGGGCTGTGGCCGGCCACTGACATTCACGATCAATATTCAGTACGGCGGCCCGCTCGACGTCGATGACCTGGAGGACGAATGAACGACATCAACGAACTGTTCCGCCGCATGGCGCGCGGTGAACCGGCCCCGGGGCCGGCGCCGACGCGTGAGGAAGCGGAGGCGCATCGGCCAGCAGCGCCTCCGGCGACACCTGGGCGCGCCCCGCACGGATCGGCCGATGGCGGAGCGCGGGGCGCGCTGGACGTGCGTCCGACGAACGAGATGGTCAACGAGTGGTTTTTAGAGATCTTGCGGGATCCCCGCTAAGAGAGGACATGCACCGATGGCGCCCACCACGACCCGCACGCAGGATGACATTCTGGCCGAGATTGCCGACCTGGACGAGCAGTTGAAGCGGCAGCCCCACGGCGGGGAGACCGCGGCCAGCCGGACGCGTTTGCGCTGGCGCAAGGAGCTGGCCGAACTCGAAAGCCTGCAGCTCTACCGCGCCTCTCGCGACGCGAGAAAGCAAGAGGCGGAGGCGGAGCTGGCCGAGGCCGCGGCCGAACTGGAACAGGTCGAAGCGGCCATGCAGGCGACTGAGTACGGCAAGCTTGCCCTGCGTGCCCAGGCCGCCCGCGCCGTGATCGCCGACGCGCAGTACCGCGCCACCGACCTGCGACATGAAGTCGGGCATCTCACTGCCAAGACGCACGAACTCGCCGCGCTCGCGGCAGCCAGCCAGCGTCAGGCGGAGGAGCTGGAGAGCGCCTGACGCCACGATGCCCGCTAGAGGCGCGGCGCGAAAAACCGCATGCCGCCTCTAGCCGCAACGAACCGCGCCCGGCGTGACCCCATCGGCGCTAGAGCGCGGTGACCGAAACGTTATGGCAACCATCCCACGCGCGCGGGGACAGGGGACATACCCCAGCCGTGTCGCTCATGCTGGTCGCTGGTTGCCATAATCCGATGTCCATTGCGGCTAAGGGGTATTATCCGCCGAGCGTTTCCGCGCCAGTGCTGGGGTTGTGCGGGCAGCGCCCACACATGGCCGAAAAGCGTGAGTCGCTGGCTTACGAACCGGACGATATTGTCTCGTTATGGAGAGCTGACATGTTCCAAACCGTCTGGGTCTTCGCGCTGGGCTACGGCGCTGTCACACTGGCAATCGTCCTCGCGATCGTGATCCTCATCGACCGCTATCTTCTCTGACCTGGTGTCCATGCTCACCGCTTCCAGAACATCCACCACGGCCCGCTCGTCGCCGCGTCTGTGGCCGTCTGCGGGGCGCTGGATGTCTGCGTGAGTGATTCGGCGTGTTGCGCCTCGAGCGCGCTTAGACGGGCTTGTAGCGCGCCGATCGTTTCCGCCTGCTCGGCGATGCGCTCCTGCTGTCGTTCGTTCTGCTCGATCAGCGGACGGAGCAACGTGTCGCGGATGACCTCGAGCTGGCGCTCAGCCGTGGCCGGATAGGCTGGCGGCATATCCTCCGGCCTGTCCGCTGGCGTATCCGCGGCGCCCCCTGTCCGCGGACGAGCGGCCGGCCTAGGCGGCATACCCTCCAGCACACGGACGCGCCACTCGCCATCGACCTTCACGGCGGGCAATGTGCCACGCCGGATCTTATGCCGGACCGCGTTGACGGAGAGGCCGAGATGTGCCGCGGCCTGGCTGACGGAGAGGCCGCGGCCGGCGTGGCCGTTGTCATCCTGCGGATAGTCCGCTGGCATATCGCTCATGGCTGCGCAGGATGCCCCAGGACGCGCGTGGATGTCAACGCTGGCGCCGGACACAGTGAAGCCCGCTGGTGACTGCCAGCGGGCCATAGAACGATCGGATGGGGTATGTCGCGTCGGCTATCCCGTGCCGCCGCGTCGTTCGTCGAACGCTGCCCAGTCGTAGTCCGGGTTAGCGGCGCGGGTGATGTACCACGGCGGGACGAGGTTCATCGCGTGGTGCAGGCGGTTGAGCACGATCGCCGGCGGCATCGGCTCCTGCAACGCCCGCTCGACATCGTTCATGCTGGCGTACGGGTTGCCCCCCTCCGTGGCGCTCATCCAGCCGCGCTCAATGGCGAGCTCGCACCCCAGCGCCATCACCGCGTTCCGAAGCTCGTCCTGGTAGATCCATTGGACCTCGTTGACGATACGCGCGATCAGCCGTCCGAGCGCATTGTTGTCGAAGGCTGGGAACACCGACCTGTCAACGACGTCGTAGGGTGCGCACTCGAACAGGATCGGGCCAATGCCGATCCACCACCGGCCGTCATCGTCAGCCACGGTGTCGGGGAAGCGTGACAGCGCGGTCTGGCCGGTTGGCGGAAACGCCAACCTGGCGGAAACAGATTCGGCCGGTTCAGGGAGCGGCAAGCGCGCCAGCACCGGCGCTGTAGCGGCGATCGTGGCAGCGCCAAGCAGTCGCCGGCGGGTGATGCGTCGCATCATCGGGACACCGCCTCTCTGGTCAGGTCGAGAATGTGCTGGACGCCGCAGCGCGGGCAGGTGGCGTGAATGACGCCCGACGCCAGGTAGAACCGATCGCCACATTTGATCTCGACATGGCGCCCGGTCGCGTAGATGCCGAGCAAGATGGCCGGCTCAGCGCAGCGGCACTCCCAACGTGCGCTGGGTCTCGTGATCGTCTGGAGCATGGGATGTCCTTTCAGTGAGGCGAGAGGCCGGTCAACGATTCCGTCGCCGGCCTCTCGCGCCATCGTCCTAGTCGAGCGCGGTCAGGACGAACGCCGGCGGCGCCATCCCGAGCATCGCGCAGAGATCCGCGTAGGCCGACGCCAGCGAGACCGGCGTCCGCGCCAGCGCCGCCAGCTCGTTGTCCGCGTCGAACGCGACCGCCACGTCGCCGGCCAGCTCGAGCGTCACGCCCTGCATGGCCATGTGGATCGTTGCCTCGTCAAGCGTCTTCGTGAAGCTCAGCATCGTCGCGGTCATCTCAGTGCTCCCAATCAATCGCGTCGTCGTCATCGTCGGTGTCAGGGACCTCGGCCGGCGCCAGCCACTCGTCGCGGCTGATGCCGAGCAGCTCGGCCATGACGGCGTGGTCGATGCCGACGACCACCCGGGTGGAGGCCGCCGGCGCATCCCGCCAGCGTTTCACTTGGCCGGCGCCAGCAGGACGCTCAAGCCGAGCGCCGGGTCGACCTTGAAGGTCTCGACCGGTTCCGGCAGTGCCTCATCCCACAGTTCCCGGTGCAGCGTGGCGGCGGGTGTAACCCCGTCCGCCAGCTCCGCGGCCATGATGTGCTTGCAGGGCAGGCCAGCGACCTGCTGGCGCTGCTTGAAGTCCGGGCAGGTGCAGTGCTCGTGACCGGCCTCGAAGCGAACCAGATACATCTGCGTGCCGTCGCCGTTGCGGACGACGCTGTAGCCGTCGAGTCCCGCGACCGGGAAGACCGCGCCGTCCGTGACGAGCTGCTCCGCCTTCTCGAGCCGTGCCGCGAGTCCCTTGACCGTGACTGCGTTGACCATCGTTGCATTCCTTCCTGTCCGTCTTGCCGATTCCGTTAAGGGGGCTTCCGACTCCCTCTATTAGTAATATAATATGCTATTGCTACTGTGTCAAGTGTTTGCGCATATTGCTTTTCGCCGAGCACGGACGTAGAATAAGGCACGAAAGGAGGTCGCGATGCTGAAGACGATTCGACAGTTGAGAGAAGAGCGGAACTGGTCGCAGTACGACCTTGCCGGCAAGGTCGGGGTGACGCCATCGACGGTCTACAACTGGGAGCGGGGCAAGTTCGAGCCGCGCTACTCGCAGATGCGGGCGCTCGCGTTCGCGTTCGATGTGCCAATGGATGACATCGCCATGACTGAGGATGACCGGGCAGAGATAGTAAAAATCGCGGCCTGACATGACCAGGCCGCGACCGCAAGCCCCTCGACCTGGTTTCAGCAGGTCAGGAACAGGAGCATTTTACATGGGTGGCAGCACGACACCGGATTGTGAAAGGCAGTCAAGCGGGTTACTATCGTCGGGATAGAGAAAGCCGCCCCTAGTTTGGCGACCGCGGGCGGCGTGTTCTCGAAGTGATTATCGCCCCGCCTCGAGGGGAGGGCTTTGTGCTGTCTTCGATCGTAGACCAAAGGCGAACCGGCGTCAAGCAGGAGGATCCGCAATGACCAGGCAGAGACCGCCAGTGCTCATCAATATTGGCGCAGACGTGTGGGTCGCCTTCTGTGGCGCCTGTGGCCGCAACGACCGCGCGAGACTGGGGCGTTACGAGGGAATCACCTACATTCTCGCCCCTGGATTTATCGCCAAACCGAACACGCCCGGCGTCTACGAGCTCAGCCGGCGGGCTCGCCGCAAGGAGCAGCAGGGGCTGCCGCGGCAGCGGTACAAGCTCAGGCACGCACCCACGCACATACAACACGAGGACGGGGCATGGCACATCCAAGCGCCCGAGATTGACGAGCAGGGCAACACAACAAAAGCAAGCCTGATGATCCGGCCACCATGCCTGATCGTCTGCCCCGTCTGCCGGATACAGAATCAGATACCCGAATATCCGCTACCTCTTGCGATCGGCGGGCAGTAATGGCACTATACGTACAGTTGAATATCACGGTACCTGATGGGATCCGTGTGACCCCGCACCCGCGAAAGCGCAGTGTGTCGGGATCACACGGATTTTTTGTTACCCGCGACTGGAGGCCCGGATGGTCACAACGCAACCCGATCTCGTCACCGTCACCCAGACTGCGAAGGCGATCGGCGCGACGCGCGGCATGGTCCACCACCACCGGCTGACCGGGCGGCTCCCGGCCATCACGATCGAGGGACGCTATCTCATCCCGCGTGAGTCTGTTGAGCAGTTGCGCCGTGACCGTGCGGCTATCGCCGGCGCGTCGAAGGCCACCGGCAGTTAGGCAAAGAGAAGCCCCGTCGCGCAAGTGCCCTGGAAAGCACGCGGCGGGGCCCTGAAAGGACACGACATAATGACGGTAACATCATATCGCATCGCTGGAAGTATCTCACGTGAAACACACGCCGCCGCGATGCTCGCCCTCTGGGCCCACATCTACGGGCCGGGCGGAGGCGATCAACGAATCGCGCTGTACTCCGGCATTCGTGCTGATGGAGAACTGGCAAAGAGACGACCAATGAGCTACCTCTACCCAGAAGAGGCCACGAACGCAGCCGCCTGGATCGAGCGCAACGCCAACGAGGGCCGCGAGACGTACATGTGTGGACACCTGCTAACCAGCAGGGAGCGCAAGAAAGCGCACGCCGCCCCGCTGTGGGCGCTCTACGTCGACGGCGACGGGGCAACCGTTCCCGATCACTTGCCGGCCCCAACGGCCGTCGTGCGATCGTCACCAGGACGCGAACAGTTCTACTGGCGATTGTCTCGGCCGGTTGAGCCAGAGATCGGCGAGCAAATGAATCGGAGACTCGCCTACGCAATGCGTGCTGACCTGTCCGGCTGGGATCTCACCCAACTCCTTCGACCCCCCGGAGCCCCGAACCGAAAGTATCCCGATAGCCCGACCGTCACGCTGGCCGAGCTCGACGACTCGACCGACTATGACCCGGACGAACTCGATCGCATCCTCCCAGCCGCGCCGGCGGCAAGCATCGGGAGATCACATGATGTGACGGACATCGGGGATACTCCACCAGTGGACACGATCACCGGCAGCGACCTGGCGCTCTGGCGCGGCGAGACGCCGGCGCTGAAGGACGGCGGCGAGATCGACCGGTCGAAGACTCTCTACCGCATCGGCGCGATGCTCTGGCGCCACGGCGTCACCGCGTCATGGATCGTCGCCGCGCTGGCCGAACGTGACCAGTCGCTCGGGCTACTGCGATACGTCGATCGTCCTGACGAGTACCGACGCATCGCCGCGAAGGTCAGCGCGGAACCGCGGATGCTCCATATCCCGCAAGCTGGCGAGACGACGCCGCCGGCAGCGGCCAATGACGCTCGACTCGCCGCGCTGGAGGCAGAGATCGTCATCCTCAAAGCCCAGGTCGAGCAGCTGCGGGAACGGGCCGACCGTGCCGAAGAGCTGCAACGACTGACGGTCGAAGTGCTTCGCAACCCGGACCTGAAGAACATGAAGGCAACCGCCCTGGCCGTCGTCTTCACCGTCGGCGGCCTTGAATCGAGCGGCAAGCCTGGCGAGTACAACGACATCACCCCGGACGGCTACGTGAATGTCAGACGCGCTGAGATCGCCAGCAAGGCCGGCGTCAAGGAGGATGCCGTCACCCGGCACGTCACCCGCATGGAGAGCATGGGGCTCCTTGAGAAGCGCGTCCAGCGCATGAAGAAGGTTGATCGGTCAACCGGCGAGGTCCTGAAGGATGACGACGGCCGCGACCTGTACGACACGAAGCTTCAGATCAAGCTCAGCGACGATACCCGCAACGTCCTGCGCCGCCTGGCGCAGCCGCTCGACGAAGAGCATCGGTCGAACTGGGGCGGCGAGCGCAAGCGTCCGGCTGACTGCGAGCAACACCCCGGCGCAGCCATCAACGTCTACCGCGTTCTCGAATGTGCCGAATGCGTCGAAGAGATCGGCCGCGAACTGACCGGGCGGCATCCAGCCGAACTTGAACCTGACGATCCGGCGCTGCTCTTCGACCAGGAACCGCAAGATGCTGCTTCTGAAATACCGCCCCCCTCTGTGGACTCCGTACCTATGGGCAGCAAGATGCAGTTTCTGGAACTTGCGGTTCCTCTCTGCTGCGCCTGCGGCCTGAGAATGTTTGCCGACTCCGACATTGCGGCCGGTTCACACGACTATGACTGTGCAGGAGTGCTTGCATGACCACCATGACTACCCGACGCGGGCTGAACGTCTACGGCGCGCATGGTCAGCCGATCGCGATTGTCTCTCTGTCGCGAGCGACATACCTGTCGTCACTCCTAGCCGAATGTGATTTCGGCCATTGCTACCTGCTGCCCGATGACGTGAAGGCCTGGCTGGCGGACGGCGCCATCTGTCCTCGATGCCGGCGGCTGGGCCTGACCCCCGGGGGGAAGGAGGCGATCCCACATGACGACTGACGAAATCGGCCGCAGACGTCGTCGCAAACCCGGCGATATCGCCGCCCTGCGACGCACGCTCTGGGCCGGACTGCTCGAAATCGAAGATCTGCTCGCGACTGACGATCCAACCGTGAAGATCAAAGCCGGTCACTGTCTCGCCACGCTGGCAGGCACCTATCTGAAGGCTCTGGAGTTGACCGATATCGTCGCCCGCCTCGACAAGCTCGAAGCGGCCCAGGGCGCGGCGACGATCACGCCGATGCGGCGGGTGTCATGAGTGTCGCGAGTCGCCTGCGCCGGCTTGAGGGCGACGGCGGAGGCTGCGCCGTCTGCGGCGGCGTCCCGCAGCGGTTCGATGTGCGGACGGACGAGAGAGCGAGCCCGTTCTACCGGCCGGAACCAGCACCGGAACCGGAACGCTGCCCGGGCTGTGGCCGGCCACTGACATTCACGATCAATATTCAGTACGGCGGCCCGCTCGACGTCGATGACCTGGAGGACGAATGAACGACATCAACGAACTGTTCCGCCGCATGGCGCGCGGTGAACCGGCCCCGGGGCCGGCGCCGACGCGTGAGGAAGCGGAGGCGCATCGGCCAGCAGCGCCTCCGGCGACACCTGGGCGCGCCCCGCACGGATCGGCCGATGGCGGAGCGCGGGGCGCGCTGGACGTGCGTCCGACGAACGAGATGGTCAACGAGTGGTTTTTAGAGATCTTGCGGGATCCCCGCTAAGAGAGGACATGCACCGATGGCGCCCACCACGACCCGCACGCAGGATGACATTCTGGCCGAGATTGCCGACCTGGACGAGCAGTTGAAGCGGCAGCCCCACGGCGGGGAGACCGCGGCCAGCCGGACGCGTTTGCGCTGGCGCAAGGAGCTGGCCGAACTCGAAAGCCTGCAGCTCTACCGCGCCTCTCGCGACGCGAGAAAGCAAGAGGCGGAGGCGGAGCTGGCCGAGGCCGCGGCCGAACTGGAACAGGTCGAAGCGGCCATGCAGGCGACTGAGTACGGCAAGCTTGCCCTGCGTGCCCAGGCCGCCCGCGCCGTGATCGCCGACGCGCAGTACCGCGCCACCGACCTGCGCCACGAAGTCGGGCATCTCACTGCCAAGACGCACGAACTCGCCGCGCTCGCGGCAGCCAGCCAGCGTCAGGCGGAGCGGTTGGAGAACGCCTGACGCCACGATGCCCGCTAGAGGCGCGGCGCGAAAAACCGCATGCCGCCTCTAGCCGCAACGCACCACACCTGGCATGACCCCATCGCCGCTAGAGTGTGATGGACGAAACGTTATGGCAACCACCCCACGCGCGCGTGGACGCTCTATCG
>MWVY01000295.1_pt1 | contig 11984 bp, 15 predicted proteins | sample 1047251 | NCBI WGS metagenome assembly MWVY01 (sample SAMN06349983, study PRJNA376086) | soil metagenome | isolation source: MS7-5 sample Antarctic (ecotone) soil | place: Antarctica | collected 2015-01-13
CTTAAGCTTGTGTTGATTTCTCCTCTTTCAATTCTTCCAATCTGAGAAAGTGGTAAATCTGAAAGGTTGGCGAGATGTTCTTGTGATAGCTTCTTTGACTCTCTCAACATTCTTAAATGCTGACCGAAAGTCTTTAAGAAAATTTCATCTCTGAGATAGGATTTTCCCACAGAGACAAAAAGAATGCTTTAACAATGTTTTATCCAGAGCAAATTTGAGTTATATATAAAAAGGGTAATATCTTTGATAATGCGGTTTTTCTTCTTCTGCTTGCTACTATTTCACCAGTTAACATCATACTCGCAAGTAACGGATTCGTCCACTCAAAATAGAATAGTTAAAGTAGACCCTGAAGGGTATGAAACAGTATTGGGAATTAGAATTGGTTTGCCTCGTGATGAACAATTGAAAGCGCTTCACGATGACGGCAAAGTGCTTATAGATGGTCACTATAAATATTATATGATTAGTTATGATGATTTCAGAGCACACATCTTTACCCATACATACGAACAGAACGGAGTTCATAAAATCAAAAGAGTAGTTTTATCTTTTAACAATTTAGCATACCAAGACCAAAACGCTACCTTCATAGATGTAATTACTCCGAAACATTTTGACGAACTAGTGAGAATGTACCAAACGAAGTATGGAGAAGGAACACAAGTACACTTTTCAGATATAGAACGCTACGCCGGGTATGTATGGAATGTTGGAGATATAATCATTGAACTTAACGCTTGGCGTCTTTTACCCATCGGCTCAAGTCTTAATTTAAGATGTACTGTAACATACATGTTAAAGCCTGAGCTTGAAAGAAAGCTGCTTGATGAAAGCTATAAAAATAAAATCTAAATTCAAGGACAATCTAATTGGATTTAAGTTTTTAAAGAAGAGGTTGCTGTAGTAGAACACAGTAACTATCCATACCAAATTAACAAACATGAGAAATTTATTTTTCAATTTACTTATTATTGGTGCTGCACTATTTACGAGCTGCAACAAGATAGAACCAAAAGATGTTACTGTTATTGATGGCATTAGCTTAGGCACTACGTTAGAAGAATATTATAAACAGTGTGAAGATTTAAACATCTCTCAAAAATTGGTTTATACCAAAGTATTTTTCTCTGATTTTCAGGATGTTTACCACAATTCGGTAAAATTTTACGTCACTGATATATTTAACTTCAGTGAGTATCGTGGTCCAGATACAGAACACTTTGGAATATATAATTCCATTATTATGTCAGGTACTAAAAATGTAATAGGGTTGAATATTTTATTGGTACATACTGCCCCTGCTGTAATTTTTTCTCCATCAGGTTCTACTTACCTTACCAAACAAACCAAAATACCTGGTGTTATTCAAGATGTCTCATTGGATTTGGTGGAAGATATAGGTGATATGTTATCAAAAAAATATGGGAAACCAAATGGGAAAATGAAGTCCGAACATTTTACAGTGAAAGTAATTGAAGGAAACCAAATTAAGAATTATCGTTCAGACAGTACAAATATGGGGGAATTGCTTTATTGGGAAACAGAATACTTTGACATAAGCTTCTTCAAAGGAATAAATAGTACTGCTAGTACATTTACTAGCAATGGTAATTCATACACTATATACTTTGATACTAACCCGAACACGATTCTTGATTATGATAGCGGAGAAAGGCCATGCCGCTCATATTCTTATATAACATATAAATTAAACAGCAAGGCTATCAAAAGATTAGCACTTGATAAACCAAAATTATAATGGAAAGTCAACTATGCCTAATGTCTGAAATCGCCGTTATGAAAAACAGAAATCTGAATAACAATGAGACTAAAGCGGCCTAAGTTAACGGATTTTTCTAAAGAATTTCGTCGCAATGCTAAAATTATTGAACAGTTAGAGAAAATTCCTGAGAATGATAGTAGAAGAAAACGACTGATGAAACAGCTTGAGGTTTCTAATCAAAAATTAGTGCGGATTCGTTCCTCATTATCAAAAAACAAAACTTAAAATTCGAGACATTACCTGTTGAAATTTGAGAAATTGGAATTTCTTTGTAGGTTATGCACAATATTTAGTAAAGAAAAAGCTTACCAAAGCTTTATATCATCATACACTTTTTACACTTTCTACATTTTCCTGATATTTTTATTCATGCTTTCCAATTAACTAAGTCTATAACGATCCTTTTGTGATGCTTTTCACTGTTAGTTTTTTTACAGAACGTATATATATATTATAGCATTATGGAACAAATTTCAACAACTAAGAGCTATTTGTTGTTTCCTTTTACCCCCCCTTTACCTTTATAACCATATTTATTCTAACCCCTACCTATAATAGTATTGAGTTTAATATGCTCCCTCCACATGAAAAGTAGTTTTAACTTCTCAGCCCGTAGAAAATTGTAAGCTGACTTTACCCCCCTTATTTAGCCATACATCATTTTCTTTTCAGATTCCTTTATTTTTTATCGTTTGTTGTGGATGTCTACGTAAATGCTGAAAATCGTGCAGAAATGTCTCAAATCATGTATCAAACAAAAAAAGACCTGTGATTGTATACTTCACAAGTCTTTGATAATCAAGCTCCCCCTGTTGGACTTGAACCAACGACCCTCTGATTAACAGTCAGATGCTCTAACCAACTGAGCTAAGGAGGAATTTAGGACGGCAAAAATAACTACAGTTAATGTAGTAACCAAACAGGTTTATAGTATTCATCATTGTAAATACATTCTTTATTTAACTGCAGAACTGCGGCACAATTGTTTTCTGCTATTAAACTTATATGAAGATTTCCTTCCATGAAGTGGAACTATTTGGAGAAAGCATTGGAGTAAAAGCAGAAGTTGGACAGATGACCGGAATGAGTGCTCATGGTGATTCTGAGGAATTATGCAGGTTTGTAAGTTGTGTAGATCCGGAGAGGGTTAAAAATATATTCTTAGTGCATGGCGAATACAAAGTACAACAAGCTTTCACTGCTAAACTGGAACGTAAGTGTTTTAAAGGAATTGAAATTCCTTCACAGCACCAGGAGTATGAATTATAAGATTGTTTATTTAATCTGCTACTACAAATTCTCAAGTGAACTAGATTTCTAAGGTGCAATTATCATCCTCCCGATGCTTCTGCCGGAGTTTCCAATAAGCGCATTAGTTCATCTAATTTTGGTGCAAGAATAATTTCTGTCCGCCTGTTCCTTGCTCTACCTTCCGGAGTTGTATTAGTATCTACAGGCTCATACTTGCTACGTCCACTTGCAGTAATTCTCAATGGATCTACTTTATATGTGGCAGTAAGTATGCGTACAATAGCGGTAGAACGTGCTACACTTAAAGCCCAGTTATCTTCATACCTGCCTTTAATTGGAATTGAATCTGTATGCCCTTCAATTAAAACATTTATATCTGGATTTAAGTTTAAAACCTGTGCTAAGGTGCCAAGAGCTTCTTTACCCTTCGGATTTACTACTGCACTACCGGAAGGGAACAACAGGCTCTCCTGTAAACTAACATATACTTTTCCGTTTTTTACAAATACTGATAATTCATCTGACTTGAAGTTTACTAATGCATCAGCCATTTTCTTACGCAGGTTTTCTATATTCTGACGTTGCTGATCCATTAATTCTCTTAATGCAGCTAACCTCCTTTGTTCTTCCTCCAGTTGCTGTTGAGTCATATTAGCTGAACGTGCAAGTTGCGCAGCATTTTTCCCGGCTTCATCCATTTGATTTATAAGCCGGTTATTTTCATTCTGAAGAGTTGTAATGGTGTTATTTAGCTGAGCAACATTATTATTTAACCTGTTTACCTGGTCTACCAGTTGCTGTTCACGACTTAAAGCATCTTTATACCGTTTACTGGAAACGCAGGAAGAAAGAAAAAACAGCAGTAAAATAGTTGATAGCAAAATGTAAAAGTTCTTCATTACTGTGGTTTTCGTTGTAAAAGTAAAAACTATGCCATTTATAGCCTTATCTTTTGTTCGTTAATAAACATAAAGCTTGAAAACGAGGCTTAATGATCTGCTGATTAAGAAATTGTCTAAAACATTTGAACCAGACAGCCTGCTGGAAATGAAGTTTAAGGGTTATGATATTGCTTTTAGAACTGATGAAGAAGGTAATCCTGTGCAGGTTTTCTTCGGAAGAAAGACAGAGGATGGATCAATTAAAGGGGAAAGATACCGCAGAACTCTAAAGAAGGATAAAGATGGTAACATCATAAAAGATCATTGGGAAATGAAAGGAAAAGCTTCCTGAGCCGATTAGTACTATGTCTATTCAAAATTTTGAATTTAAAGCAAGAACTAACAACCTGGCCGAGTTAGAAGATGCAATTCAACCATTTCGCCCAAAATTCGCTGGCATTGATCATCAGTCAGATACTTATTTCCATACTATAAACGGTCGAATGAAGTTAAGAGAAGGCAATATTGAAAATGCTTTGATCTGGTATGAACGCAGTAATATAGCAGGTGCAAAAGCCTCTAAAGTGCTGTTGATTAATTCACCGGAAAAATCTATAAAAGAGATGCTAACTGTTGCACTGGGCATTAAAATTATTGTTGAAAAAGAACGGCGAATCTGGTTCATTGATAATGTAAAGTTTCACTTTGATAAGGTAAACCATCTTGGTGATTTTATTGAAGTGGAAGCTATTGATGAAGATGGAACTATCGGTTTAGAAAAACTAAAACAACAATGTGCTTTTTACTCTGACCTTTTCAAAATATTACCATGCGATTATATAGCTGAATCTTATAGTGACCTGTTAATGAAAATTCCACATAAATAACCTTGTTTCTCCGGCCTACACTTTATTATTTTTTAGCCAAATAGATAAAAATCCACTGATTTTGAATTTATGGCATAGGTTTTTAGTATTAAATATAAAAATCGTAAACCATGGAACAAGAAAGAAAAGATCTTTTTGGCACACAAGACTCTCAAAATGATCTTAGAAAAGAAGATAGAGATAGGTTGGAAGGATTTGCAGCAGGTGAAATGGCTGACCGAGGTCCTAAAGACATTACTTTAAATACAGATGATTCAGATTCTGTAAGAAACACCTTTGGTGCCTCCAGTGTTGGGGACGAAGATGATGATATTGATGATGATGAAGATGATCTTATTTTAGGTGATGAAGACGATCTGAATGATGATGACACAGAAGATGTAGCAGATGTTGAAATTGTCGATGATATTGATGATGATATTGATGAAGATGATTTATTGTTAGACGCTGATGATGATATTGATGATGAAGATGAAGAAGATGTTATTTAGGAGAATAGAGCAATGAAGTGAAAATTTCATTGCTCTACTTTTTCACCCATCTCTATCAAACGTTTGGCATCTCTGAATGCATGCCCATGAACGTCATTATTGAAAAAAGCCCAGATCACATGACCTTCTTTCACCCAGTTCATAAATTTACCAGCATAATAACTTAACATCTCATCACTATATGCAGATGCATATAAGTACCCTGGTCCATGAAACCGGATATATATATTTTTTGCTGTCACCATTTCAGAATACGGGAAGACCTCTCTGGATTGTGATATTACAAACCCGAATATCGTACCTAGCAAGTAATGTTAAGCTGTCTTCTTGCAGCCATGTTGAATGTCGAACCTCCAGAACAAACTCATATCCTTTATATTTCTGTTTTAATAGCTTAAAAATATTCAGAAACATCATAGTTGAACCTTAATGATGGAGGCAATTGTATAAGTACAGGTCCCATACTTTTTTTCATCGGTTCAAAAACATCAAAGAAAAGCTCAAGCGGTTCTTCCGAATCACCTAACTTTTTCATGTGAGTAATGAAGCGGCTGATCTTTGGACAAAATTTAAATTCAGCAGGAACTTTATTTAGCCATCCTAAAACAGTTTCATGTTTCGGTAAATGATAAAAGCTTGTGTTGATTTCAGTAATATTAAAGTGTTGTGCATAAAAGGAAAGGTATTCTGTAGATTTTAGTTTTGGGGAGTAAAAAATATCCTTCCAGTGCTTATAACTCCACCCTGATGTACCAATATGAATTTGTTGATTCATCAGGAGTTTAACTTCAAATAAACATGCCATACAACACTATGGCATGAACTTTCGTCAATATAGCTGTTGAAGAAAAAATTCAACTTACCGAAGAAAAATGAAAAGATTGTTTTTCAAGAATCGCCAATCTTCTTTTGCAGCTGATGAAAAGCCGTTGCCCTCACTGGCTGTTTGTTTAATTATGGACATCCTGGGTTATGCCTCTTTTGCTATTCCTTTCGTAGGTGAGTTTCTAGACCTCTTGTGGGCTCCAATTTCTGCCATGATCTTTATGAGAATGTTTGGAGGAAGAAAAGGATTAATCGGTGGTATATTCAATTTTATAGAAGAAATACTACCGGGCCTTGACTTTATACCAACTTTTACAATTATGTGGTTTTTACAATATATGAAGTCGGGCAGAAAAGTATTTACAGTTAGACCAGCGTCAGCCAATCGTATCCAGCAATTTTAATTGTTGATCCATTACGTTGAATTTTGCTAAATAACCCGGTGCAATTCGGCCATACATATCAGAACAATTTATAGCTTGTGCAGGATAAAGACTGCACATTTTTATTGCCTCTTCTGGTGATATATCCGCATATTGAATCAGATTAGTAAAAGATTTATACATAGTTAAAGCAGAACCACTTAAAGTGCCATTACATTCATATTTATCACCTTCCAGTTTATGATGGTACAAACCTTTATCAGTTGTAGTTACAGCATCTGTTATAACAAATAAGCGCTCCTGCATAATTGTTTTTGCAAGTTTTACTGCTGCATAATCTACATGATATCCGTCGGGAATAATGCTGCACTTCACTTTCATATGATTGAAAATTGCTCCTACCAATCCCGGTTCGCGGTGATGCAAAGGACTCATTGCATTAAATAAATGTGTTGCTGTTGTTACACCATTATCAAATGAATTCATTGCCTGTTTATAAGTAGCATTGCTATGTCCGGCAGATATTAGAACCCCATACGATTTAATCAACTGAAGTATCTCCATACTGCAGACCTCCGGAGCAAGTGTTATCATTTTAATGATTCCTTTTCCATACTCCAGCAATTCTTCTACTTCATTAATTCCAGGTGCATGAATTTGTTCCTTTACATGTGCACCGCGTTTTTCTTCGTTTATCCAGGGACCTTCCAGGTGTAATCCATATACACCTTTACCACCATTTGAGGTGTAAAGTCGCACCACATCAATGCATTTATAAAAAACCTCTATTGTATTTGTGGCTACAGTAGGAAGAAATAAACAGGCACCTCCTTCCCTGCAGTAATTAAACATTAGTGAAAGTGTTTCAGGATCAGGATAAACTGCAAAGAGTCTGTTATAAGCACCGTAAATCTGAACATCTAAAAAAGCTGGGATCAAAAACTGATTTTCAAGATGTTTAATGAAAACGTTACTTTTTATATCAGAGGCAGGAATTATAGTATGTATTATATCACCTTCAACAACTACAGCATGCCCGGATAGCCAGGCATCTCCAGTAAATAATTTTTCTGGCAAATATGCTATAGACTGCATCTAACAAAAGTAAGTTCTGATTATTAGCTGCCAACATCCATAATAATATTCTGCATGCCGTAAAAAATCGTTTTCCAGATAAAACCAAAGAATGACTGGTTTGATATTCTGGCACGTTGAACTCCATTCGCTGTTCGGGCAACAGTTCCCCCACTTGGATTGCCTTGTTTAATGGTGTATTTATTTACAATCTTAGTTAAGAACCCTTTCTTTGAAGTTGTGCCCGTTTCCGGATCAATTTTTAGAAAAGTAAGAGCAAGGTTATCATATAGCATACTAATGTTACCAGTAGTCCTCAGATCATCACCCCTAATATTAAATTTTAGCTCATGTATATTGAATGATTCCAGTCTAACATTGGCCAAGGGTACAGCTAAACCATTTAATTGTGATGCTGCTACATTTTTAACTAAACCACTCGTTTCAAATGCACCGTTAGATGAATCGAGGTGAAAAGTATAAGTTACATGCATGGGGCTTTTACCTAAAATAATTCCATCCATTACAGCTATACTCTTAGGATTTTCTTTTATTAGTGCAGAGTCGTTGGTTACATTAGAAATCAAAAGATTCACATCTTTTAATGTAAATGCACCTTCCTGTAAAGTAACGTCACTTCTTTCTGTGTAAAGGAGGTCGAGGTCTTCCATTTTAATCCCTCTGATGTTGATACCGAATTTAGCTCCGAGTAAATTTTGGTGTGGGTAATTACCTATCTTATTCTTCATGCTGGGTAAATAGGTTTTATCCATGTAAATATTTATATCGGGGTTAACTACAAAAGCAGTGTCGGCAGAAAACATATTCTCGTGAAGAAGCTTAGTGAAATTAAAATTGGTGACGCGCAAAAGATCAACTGTTATTATATGCCAGCTCTCACGATGCCCTATCTTCTTAAAAAAAGCATCACCTTTTAAGGTTGGTTGAACCTTATAGCCTTTTAACTCCAGCAGTTTTGAAGAGGAAGAATAAGTAATAACCTCCGCCTTCATCTTATGACTTGAATCAGCTGTTCTGTATTTAAGATCATTAAACTGCAGTGAGAGAATTTTTGCATATACAATCCGGTTAGTATCCGATGCGGCAGCACTATCTATTCGCAAATTTTCCATTAATGCAACACAGTGGTCAAACTGGATTTTCATTGATTCAGAAGTATCTGCATGTTTGTACAATAGTTTAACACCATCCAGGTTTACTTTGTCCACAGATATTCCATTTATAGCCGGCTGCAATGATTTCCATAATGGTACCTTCTCAACAGATTTTCTTTTATTAATATGCCTGATTAGTACTACGTCTGCATCATGAGACATAATCTCCCTTAATTTTATTTTCTTATTTAGCAGCAGAGGAAGAATTCTAATTCCCTTTATATGTGCCTTTACCACGTTAACCTGCATTGTTAAAGACGGTAATGAATCGTCCTTAGCCAATTGCTTATATCGGGTACTGTCTACTTGAATTTGTAGATTTTCCACCTCAACAGACCCACTTAAGAAATGAGCGTCCAGATCACCTAAACTATAAGTATATAATTTATCTGATCCGTCGATTATTAAAGAATGCAGCTTTTGTTTTAAAATAGGTTCAACTATCCTATTTATAAATATTATAAATGATATTATGAGTACGCTGACTACTGCTCCGGTAATTAAAAGAGCTTTCTTGTGCCCTTTACTAATTTTTGGAACATTAAGCTTCATAAATGATTATGTATAATTTATTAGTGCCACCACTTACTGTAAATAGTCAGGTATTATCACATACAAACCTGTAGCCAATTCCTTTAACAGTAATGATCTCAATGGATGGATCGTTTTTGAGGTAGTTACGAACTTTTGTAATATACACATCCAGGTTACGACTATTGAAGAAGGAATCACTTCCCCAAAGCAGGTTTAGAATTTCTTTCCTTTCAACAACCATATTTTTATTCTGGTAAAGCAACTTTAATAATTCACTTTCACGATAAGATAATTTTCGTTGTTCGGCAGGATGAACTAAAAGCTGACGATTTGTATAAAAAATATATTCTCCTATCTGCAGTTCCTCTGTAGCTGATTGTTGTTGACCGGGGCTCTGCTTCAACACGTTTTCTATACGAATAATTAATTCTTCCATGCTGAACGGTTTTCTTATATAATCATTACCTCCGGCCTTAAAACCACTAATTACATCATTTGTAGCTGACTTAGCACTTAAAAATATTATTGGAACTGTTGCATCCTTTTCCCTTATCTCATCGGCAATTGCAAAACCGTCTTTTACCGGCAACATAATATCCAACACGCACACATCTGGCTTATTTGCCACAAATGTTTCAACTGCCTTTTCCCCGGAATTACGTAAGATCACCTCATAGCCGCGACTCTGTAATGTTTCACTTACTATTTTAGCAAGAAAGATTTCATCTTCTACATAAAGCACCTTTGGTTTATTCATGCATTCTGTTTTGGAAGTGTTATGATAAACTTACTGCCTACGGGATTACTTTTTTCTACCCTGATGTTTCCATGGTGCTTTTCTACTACATTAGCTACATAGCTTAAGCCGAGGCCATACCCTTTAGCATTGTGCAAATTGCCAGTTGGAACTCTGAAGAACTTTTCAAAGATCTTGCTCTTGTATTCTTCCGGCACACCGATGCCTGTATCAGCAACTGTTAAACTAACATTGTCACCACTCCCTTTTATATTTATATCAATCTTTGGATTTCCATTGCTGTACTTAAGTGCATTATCAAACAGGTTAAAGATCACACTTACCAAATGAAGCCTATCAGCCTCAAGGTTTGTTTCACCCTCACTGGAGATATTAACAGATGCTTCATGTTTTTCAAATTGGAGCCGCATGGAAGAGGTTACTTCTTTTACAAGATCCTGCATATTCAATGGCTCGTATTTTAATTCGATCTCTTTATTTTCAAACATGGACAGCTTCAGTACTTTATCAACTAACAGCGACAAACGCTGTAATTCATTAGCAGAAATATCAAGGTATTCCTTAGTCTTTTCTTTATCCATATTCGCGTTAAAAGAACGAAGTGCTTCTATTGCAACACTAACTGTGGCAATAGGGGTTTTAAGCTCATGAGTTATGTTGCTGATGAATTCGTTTTTTATTTCTGCAAGTCTTTTTTGTTTAAGCAAATTATTATAAAGCAGGGAAAAAGAAAGTACAGTAAAACCTATCAGAAATAAAGAAAATAAAACAGGAATGCTGATACGCTTTAATAAATAAGGAGTTGTATTACCTAATGTTAACCTGTATGTAATTGGTTGTGCAAATCCTAATGTTACCTCATTAAATACCCGCTCCTCTCCAGTGTTACTTTTTGGTAACCTTGTAATTGTAAATGGCACATCAACATTTTGCTGTTCTATACGTTTGGAATAGGCTGTTGATATTTCTTTTACAGAAACAGAGTCTTGTAAAGAGTCCATTTCATAAAGAAATTGAACCAACCTGTCCCTCTTCCAACCAGAATTTTTTCGTCTAATGCCTGAATCTGGTTTGCTACCATCTGCTGGATTTGTTTCAGTGATTTTTAATTTTTCATTTAGAACATTTACAAGAGCAACAACCTTTTGTTGTGGTAACATCTCGAAACCGGCATTTGCACCTCTATCCTTCTTCCGGATGCGAAGGGTTGCATTTGGCAAAACTGAATCGAATGCAATCCTATCCAATTTTAATTTAGAAGCCTGTAGTGAATGCACAGTTTCTCTGAATGCCATGTTGCTCCGTATTTCAAGAGTACGCTTCTCACGATCATACGCCTTTTTCAACCAATACAATTGAAATGCAGTAATAGCCAAAATTGTAGCTGTCATTAAAACCGGCAGCCATTTTATGTGCTTAAACAATCCTTGCATCTTGCCAAAATTAGCCTTTTACGTTGCCGCTCATCATTGCTTTAACCATTATTAACGTTGTATGAAGGTGATTTAACAATAGCTGATTTAAGCGTTAATTACATTTGTCCCACGACTTCTTTAAGGAGAAGAAAAAATAATAAATGAAAAAAATTTTAATCATCGGTTTATTAGCATCAACCTTAATAGCTCAGGGGCAAATGAAAGAAGGAAAAGTTGTTTATGAGCGTACAATGCAAATGCAAAACCGCATCAGGGGAGTAAGTGAAGATGTAGCACGCAGAATACCTACTTCCCGTACCGATGTTTTTGAGTTACTTTTTGGAAACAATCAATCACTATGGCAAATGTTGCCTGATGCTACACCAGAAAGTAATACATTTTCCGGTGGTGGCAACATGGTGGTAACCCGTTTTGGTGGAACTGATGATGTGGTGTATTATAATTTTGATAAGGCTATAAGAGTTGATCAAAGAGAATTATCAGACAGAAAATACCTTATTTCTG
>MWVY01000296.1_pt1 | contig 11984 bp, 14 predicted proteins | sample 1047251 | NCBI WGS metagenome assembly MWVY01 (sample SAMN06349983, study PRJNA376086) | soil metagenome | isolation source: MS7-5 sample Antarctic (ecotone) soil | place: Antarctica | collected 2015-01-13
CGCCTTATCCGAATCGAACAGAGGCAGCGCGGTGATTGAGAAAGAAACAAATAAATTTTTGGGTTGGTGCGGCATCTGGCGTTTGGAGGAAACCGGCGAAATGGAAATTGGTTACGCAATTGACAAAGCGTATTGGGGAAAAGGTTTTGCTACCGAAGCCGCCGAAAAATTTATGCGATACGCTTTTGAGCAGCTGAACGCCGAAAAACTCGTCGCGGTGGCGCGTCCCGAAAATACGGCTTCGCGGCGGGTGATGGAAAAACTTGGAATGAAATTTGTCAAGACCGGCACTTTTTACAGTCAAACTTTGGTGCAATACGCAATTAGTAAAAGCGAATGGGAGAGATGGCGACAGCATCGGTTTTAAATGAGCATCGGCGTGGCTCAAATATGAGAAAACCAAACACATTACGGCGCGAGATGCGTTTTTTACGCGATTTCCAAAGACGAATTTTTGCGGTTAAACTAATTCTATGAAGGTAACACTTATCACGGGCGCATCGAGCGGCATCGGTGAAGCGTTTGCGCGGCGACTTGCGGCGGAAAAACATAATTTGGTTTTAGTGGCGCGTTCTGAAGATAAACTGCACGCGCTTTGTGACGAATTGATGCTGAAATACGGAATCACGGCGCATTACATCGCCATTGATTTGATTGATTACGAAGCCGATTTGCGCCTTTTCCGGGAAACCGAAAAACACGGAATGGAAGTTGAATGGCTGATAAACAACGCGGGTTTCGGTTCGATGGGCGATTTTGCTGAACTTGAGCTTGAAACCGAACTAGAGATGATCAGTTTGAATATCATGGCGTTGGTCGCGCTGACGCATCGTTATTTGCAAAAAATGTGTGAACGCGGCGAGGGAACAATTATCAATGTCGCCTCAACCGCAAGTTTTCAGCCCGTTCCGTTTATGGCGACATATGCGGCGACAAAAGCCTTTGTGCGCTCGTTTTCCGAAGCGATTGCCGAAGAAAATCGCCCGTTTAATATTACCGTTACGGCACTTTGTCCGGGTCCGACGGACACAAATTTTTTTAACGCCGCCGATGCCGAACCGTTTCAAACGAAAGGTATACAAACGCCTGAAGAAGTTGTCGAAGCTGCTCTAAAGGGCGTCAGCCGCGGAAAAGCGCAGATTATTTCAGGCTGGACAAATTACATCGGCTCGGTTTTTGGAACGCTAATGCCAAATTCGTTGACAACTCGCGTTGTCGGAAAAGTTTTGCGTCCGAAAATAGAGAATAAGAAGCAATTAAAATAAAACTGGTTTAACCGCAGTTCGATTTAATTTTCTCTTTATTTTTTTATTTTCCAAACGCTTCCAAAACTTCCTCGGCGTGTTCGTCAATTTTTACTTGGTCAAAAATCTTTTTAATTTTGCCGCTCTCGTCAATCAAAAAAGTTTTTCGTAAAACGCCCTTATAAGTTTTTCCCATAAATTGCTTGTCGCCGTAACTGCCGTAAGCGTCGGCAATTGCGTGGTCGGTGTCGGCAAGCAACGTAAAAGTTAAATTGTATTTTGAGATGAATTTCCGATGCGATTTTTCATCGTCCGCCGAAATTCCCAAAATCTTGATATTTTTTTCGCTAAAAATGTCGTTTGCATCACGAAACGAACAGGCTTCCCTTGCTCATCCGGGCGTGTCGTCTTTCGGATAAAAGAACAATACAACTTTTTGTCCTCGCAAATCGGAAAGTTTTACATCTTCGCCATTTTCGTCCTTTACTGTAAAATCAGGTGCAGTATCACCTTCTTTAAGCATAATTTTCTCCGAAAACTAAAATTTTGTTAAAATTGTAACACGGCGGACAAAAAAAGATGAAAACACTGACCGGAACAAAAGCCTTGACGGAGCTGAAAAAACTCAAAACGGCATATTGTGAGTTTATAAAAATCAATTACGAATACAACGCGAAAAGCTGTTTAACTTGCGAAACACAAGGCGCGTGTTGCCTCGACGCGCATTTCGTCAATGTTCATATTACAAAACTCGAAGCCGTAGCGATTCGTAAAATTTTGGGACAATTAAGCGAAGAAAAACAACGCAGAATTTTTGAGCGGGCTAAAGAAACAGTAGAAAAATACGATTTGAAAACATCGGGCGATACTTTTGAACAAACTTTCGCCTGTCCGCTTTTTGAAAAAGGCGTTGGTTGTCTTGTGCATTCAGACGCAAAACCTGCGCCGTGTATTTCTCACGCTTGTTATGAAAAAGAAGAGGATTTACCGCCCGAGAAATTCCAGGAACAAGCCGAAAACCGCATCGAACGGCTCAACAAAAGAACTTACGGCAACGCTTTTTCGTGGCTGCCGATTCCCGTTTGGCTGGTGAATATCTATGCGAAAGATTTTGAAGATAAATAATTCTTTCTCGACGAGCTTTTTTTCTCAAGCGGGAGAATTTTTCGTTTCCCGCTTGAGAAAAAAAGCTCGTCGAGCAAATGCAAAGAGTTTAGTTAAAAATAAAACCGTGCAAAATAATAAAGAATCGGCGCGTTAAACAGCAGACTGTCCAATCTATCGAGCAAACCGCCGTGTCCGGGCAAGATATTTGCTGTATCTTTTGCACCCGCGCCCCGTTTTATCGCGCTTTCCGCCAAATCGCCGCCAACGCCGACAACGCTCATCACTATTGCCAGCGGAATCGAAACTTGGTAAGGTAATTCGGGGAAAAACAAAAATGTGGAAAGCGCGGCAAAGCCAATTGCCAGCAAAATTCCGCCGATAAAACCTTCCCAAGTTTTATTCGGTGAGATTTTCGGCACGAGTTTGCGTTTGCCAAAATTTTTTCCAATATAATACGCGCCCGTGTCCGAACCCATTACCACAAGAAAGAAAAATCCAAGAAGTTTAGTCGAAAGACCCGGAAAGGTTTCAAAACCGACGCGCACCGAAACCAGAAAGCCGCCCAAAAACACAATAAAAAAAACGCCCAAAATCGTTACGCCAATGCCAGTCAACATTTTTGTAAAATCTTTTTGAAAGCGAAATGTCTGCGTTACGAGAACCGCAATCACAAAAAGCGCAATTGTCAAAAGTAATAAATCAGGCGTTTTGGTCGGCGCGTCAAAAAGAAAAGCGATAAAAAAAGCCGCCGCGCCGAGATATGCGGTTGAAGCATCGGCTTTGAGTTTTAGTATTTTTGTCAGCGTGTAAAACTCAAAAAGTCCGGCGACCAGCGCGGCGGCGGCAATAATCACAAAAAGCCAATTTGCCGGCGGATAGTTTGGCAGAAAATACGGCAAAACAATTGATAAAAACAAAACAGGAAGCGCAAAGAGCGCGGTTAAAAGGCGTTCATTCATAAAATTATTTCACCACCGAGCCGCAGAAACAAGAACATAGCGGAAAGAATAAATAACGCAGAAACACGCGCGATAGTCAAGTGTGTTTTTGCCCTTTTTTTGAGTTTTTTGTGCCTTTTTGCGGCTAATTCACTCCGCCGAAACGACGTTCGCGTTTTTGAAAATCCACAATTGCTTCAAAAATATTTTGGCGGCGAAAATCCGGGAAAAGCGTTTTTGTAACGTAAATTTCGCTGTAAGCAAGCTGCCACAGCAAAAAATTGGAAATGCGATATTCACCGCTGGTCCGAATCATCAAATCAACTTCGGGCAAACCGCTGGTATAAAGATTTTCTTCAATGTCGCTTTCGGTCAAATCTGCCACCGATTTGCCGGTTTTCTGCAAATTTCCGACGGCTTTTTGGCACGCTTGGACAATCTCGGCACGCCCGCCGTAATTAAGCGCGACATTTAAAATCGTTCCTGTGTTATCTGCCGTTATTTGCATTGCATCGGCAATTTCTTTTTGCACCGATTCATTCAAACCTTTGATGTTTCCGATTGCCTGAAACTTAATGTTTTGCTTATGGACTTCTTTTAATTCGCTTCGCAAATAATGTTTGAGCATCCGCATCAAACCGGAAACTTCCGTTTTCGGACGCTTCCAGTTTTCGGTCGAAAAAGCATAAAGCGTAACGGCTTTGAGTTCAAGCCGTGCGCTTGTATCAACGATGGCGCGAACCGATTCGGCACCGGCGCGATGCCCAAAGATTCTCGGTTTTCCGCGCATTTTTGCCCAACGTCCGTTGCCGTCCATAATTATCGCAATGTGATTCGGCAGACGCGCAAAATCAATCTGCGAAAGCAGTTTTGCTTCTTCCGAATTCGGCTTGATAATTTTGGTAAAGTTTTCAAGCATTGGTGATAAAAGGCAGAAACCCGCACGTCAGCAAGGATGCAATAAATTTTAAGTTTCAGAACCTGAAATTTGAAACTTTGGCACGCTCCCTTATGGTCGTGCTCCCGCCTTTGTCTTCTATCGGCATCCTATTTCTTTTTCCTCAATTCCGATAATCGCATTCGTATTTATTTTGCCGTAAATATGCGGATAAATCTCGATGTTTGTCGAAGATTCATTGATTAATTCGGAAGTTAATTTTTCTGTATCAATCTGCAAAAGCAAAACTTTTCCGGCGTTTTTATAATAACGATTCAAAACCGCATCAATCTGCTTGGCAAAACTACAGTGAATAAAGCCTTCCGCCGTTAAACTCTCGGCTTCATAAAAATCTCCGTCTTTAAATTTTTCCCAAAATTCGGGTAAAACGATGTGATAAATAAGCATTTTTATTCTTCAGCTTGAGCAACTGCTTTTTGTAATTCCAAAAACTTTTCGCGCACAAATGGATTAAGTTTTTCGGCAAAATCAGCAGTTAAATCTTTGATTTTGATAATTTCCTGCACGTCTGCCAAATCCTTCAAACGATGCGGCGCAGTCATTCCCGAAGCTAGTTTTAATTCAAGGAGTTTCTCTAAACTCAAGGTCTTTATGCTATCAATTTTGACTTTACTTTCATTTGGATTTGGAAAAACAACGGGTTTCGGCTTGCCGTCGCCGGGAAATTCGCCGCCGGTAATGATATCAATAGTTACATTCTCCCGCGTTGTACGAAACTTTTTTGTTGCTCCTTCAAATGCAGGACGATAACCGAGTCCGACAAGTTCGTGCCTAAATTTTTCTAAACCTTCTTTCGTTAAAAGTAAATCAATATCTTCGGTAAAACGCCGATATCCATACTGATTCAGCGCAATCGCACCAATAACATTGTAATCAATTCCGCAATCTTCCAAATCTTTCACGACGCGACGCAAAGTTTCATTAAGCGTTCCTTGTCCCATAAAAAACCGCAAACCTTCCTCGTAAGCCGCAACGGGCGAAGAAATTATTTTTTGAAAATTGGTTCTCATTCGTAGCTAACTTTCAGCAGCGTTAAACCGTTTGCCGGAGCGGTTTTGCCCGCTAAGTCGCGGCTGCCGGTAACGATTGCCGTTTGAATTGTATCAGAATCTTTTTCGCCGCGCCCGACTTCGAGCATTGTGCCGACAATCGAGCGCACCATAGAACGCAAAAAGCCGTTGGCGGAAATACGAAATTCAATGATTAAAGCGTCGGCGCGTGCATTCCAATGCGATTCAACCGTAAATTCCGAAATTGTCCGTACGCGGTTTTCGACATTGGAACGCGCTGCGGAAAACGCCGTCCAATCGTGTTCGCCGAGAAAGAGTCGCGCCGCTTCGTTCATTTGCTCGACATCCAAAAAGCGCGATTCGTGATGCGCGTAACGCACCCAAAACGGCGATATTACCGGCGCATTAACTACTCGATAAACATAAGTTTTTACTTTAGCGGAAAATCTCGCGTGAAAATCGTCCGCCGCTTTTTCAACATTTAGTATCTGCACGTCGCGCCGCAAATTTCCGTTAATCGCCACCCGCAATTTGTCGGGCGTAAAAGTGCGGTTCAATCTGATATTGGCGACTTGACCTTCAGCATGAACGCCTGCATCCGTGCGACCCGAACCAATAACGCTAACTTCTGCGTCTTCCAGCAAATTCAAGGTTCTTTCGAGTTCGCCCTGCACCGTGCGCTGGTTTTCCTGCACCTGCCAGCCGTGAAAATCCGTGCCGTCATATTGAATGAGAAGTTTGAAATTCATCTTTCTAATGGTAAATGGTAAATTATTTTTGCAGATTTATCTTGGCAGTTTTAATTGAAGAAGTAATAGGTTTTTGGATTTCTTCACAATCTTCTAAAAGAGAATTTGCCAAATATTGATAAAGTTTTACAATCTGCAATACAAAATTATATGCTTTATCTTTTAAAATATTTTCTTTCATTTATTATTAACAATTTACCATTAAATCTTTCGGCTTCCGGGTTTTACTGCAATTTCACCTCGCTTACACATCGGACAATTTTCGGATTTGTAGCTCGGAACTTCCAAACTGACCAAGGAAATTCGCGGAACGCCGACATCTGCCGCGCCGTTTGAACGGTCAATTATCGAAGCCGCCGCCATAACTTCCGCGCCGCGAGATTCGAGTGCTTTGATACATTCGCGGGTTGAACCGCCGGTTGTAATAACATCTTCAACAACCAAAATTCTTTCGCCTTTTTTAATCGAAAATCCGCGCCGCAAAGCCATCGCGCCGTTTTCGCGTTCTGTCCAGATAAAGCGCACGTTTAATGCTTTTGCAGTTTCATAACCAATAATCAAACCGCCGATGGCGGGCGAAGCGACTGTTTCGATATTTGCATCGGTAAAATATTCGGCAATTGCCCGCCCAAATTTTGCCGCGTCCGGCGGATACTGCAAAGCCAGAGCGCATTGCAGATATTTCGGGCTGTGCAAGCCGCTCGACAAGATAAAATGTCCTTGCAAAAGCGCACCTGTTTCTCGAAAATGTTCTAAAATCTGTTCGGAATTCATAGGTTTTTAACCGTCGCTAATCAGCCTTGGGTCATAAAAGTTAAGTAAGTAGATGGACAAAAATAAAGTATATTTTAACCAGCGTTGCACAAAAATTAAGTTTTTAGTTTTTTGAGTCGATTAGTTGTGAGTAAGCTACAACTCAACCACAACCAATAGACTAAATTTTTCAATTTACTTAATTTTTGTGCAACGCTATTTTAACCACAGATTGACACAGATTTTCGCAGATAAGAAACGATTGGAGAATCAGCTTTTAACTTTATCAATCAACTATCTGAGTTAATCTGTGTTTATCTGTGGTTAAAATAATCTTATAAAATAATTCTGTCCGATTACTTACATTCAGCGATTTTCTCGTTTTTAATACGAAATTTTTTCAAAATCGGAATTAGCCCAAAAACAGTATCAACCACAAAATGACTAATGACGTATTTGTCTTCGCAAACGCGGCTGTAAATTTGAATATCGTTGATGGCGGAAACGAAAAAACTCGTCATTTGCTTCGCTTGCGCTTGCGGTTTCACATTTTCCCGCTAGAATAAAATGAAGATGTTACCGTATCCTAACCTAATTTCAGATTCTCTGCTAATCAGCGAAACTATTCAACTTCTGCAATCTGTCGGCGGACGCGCTTCAGCGGTTAAGGTCGTTGATTATGTGATGAAAATTTCTGCGCCTGAGCCGAGTTTAGCAAAACTTTTGGTTGCCGATTTAGTCAATACTGATTCGCGTCTGCGGTTGAATAACAATACTTTGGAATTGATTGAGTCAAATTTTGAACGGAGAAACTTTGCGGAAACTGATTTTGTCGTGTTTGATTTAGAAACGACGGGCGCGAAAACTCCACCGTGCCGAATCACGGAAATTGGTGCTTATCGCGTGCGAAATAGTGAAATTACGGAAGAATTTCAAACCTTGGTAAATCCCGAAACACCGATTCCGATGTTTATCTCGCAATTAACCGGAATCACGGACAAAATGGTGAAAAATGCGCCGAGATTTCCCGAAGTTGCCGCTGACTTTTTAGATTTTATCGGTGATTCGGTTTTGGTGGCGCACAACGCGCATTTCGATTTGCGTTTTTTAAATCACGAAATCGGCAAAATGTTTGCCGAATACCGCGTGGCAAATCCGCATCTCTGCACGGTGAAACTTTCGCGTAAACTGCTGCCGCATATCGAAAATCACCGGCTCAACACGGTTGCTGATTATTATTCGGTTGCGCTGGTCAACCATCACCGCGCCGCGTGCGATGCATTTGCCACCGCGCATATTTTTGTCAACTTACTTAGCGAATTAGACAGTTTGGGCATAAGAGATTTGGCAACGGCGAAAAAACTGAAGTTTTAAGCAGCCGTTTTGAGAAGTGTTTATATGTTAGACAAAGTAAATTTACCACCGACCAACCAACAAAATTTGGACATCCGCTCAACGCCGCGCGAAGAAATGAATCTTTTTCCGCTCGACACTTTCAAATATGATTATGCCGGACGCGAGATTTGGATAGATTTTGAAATTCCCGAATTTACGGCGATTTGTCCGTTTTCGGATTTTCCCGATTTTGCCATTATTAAATTAAAATATGTGCCGAATGAACGTTGTATCGAATTGAAAAGTTTGAAATTATATATTAATTCATTCCGCGAAATAAAAGTTTTTCACGAACATGTTGTCAATATAATTTTGGAAGATTTTGTCAAGGCTTGCGACCCGCTGCGCGTCGAGATTGAGGGCGATTTTCACGTGCGCGGAAATATTAAAACGGTGGTGCGGGTAAGCTATACAAAAAATTGATAAGTGATAACTGAAAAGTAGATTTTGTGAAATATACGATACTTGTCGTATTAATTTTAGTTATCACTTATTAATGGCTCGTTGCCGCCATCACATTCGGCTCAGTGATATTATGTTTATGACAAGCATTTTCGATTAGTTCGTTTATTTTGCCGTCAATCATGCTTTCATCCGCTAATCCGGCATTAGTAACTTCGGAAACAATCAGGAATTTAGCTTTTTCGAGCAAACTTTGTTCGCGGAAGGAAAGTTTTTTCTCATGGCTTAAATATGTAAGTTTTTTCAACACATCAGCCGCCTCGAAGACATCGCCCGATTGCAGTTTTTCGTTATATTCGCGTGAACGAACTTTCCAATCGCTTGAAACCTCCTCGAAGTCTTTGGCTAAATTAACTACTAAATTTTTATATTGTTTTGACGTGATAATCGGTCTGAGTCCGACGGCTTTGACATTTGCCATCGGAACAAAAATCGTCGAATTGTCGCTCAAAACCCGAAGTTCGTAAAATTCCAACGAATCGCCGCCGATTTTTTTCTTTTCAATATTCTCAACCAGACAAACGCCTTGATTCGGATACGCAACCTTTTGTCCTATGCTTAATTCCATAATGTTCTCCTTTTATTTAAATATTCATAAAATGATGAGAAACGAAACGCCACAGCCAATTCGCGTTTGAGCTAAAAACTTGAAAGTGAAATTAGTATATCACAAAATTGCGACCCGCAAAAGAATTCCTGAAAACTGTTTGCCGGAGAAAATTTTAGTGAAGTCGTTTAAACATAAAAAAGCGAGCCTTTTAATAGACCCGCTTTAATTTGGTTTAATTCAAAATTTCTTGACTAGTTAACACTAAATACTGAATACACGCTACCGGTTGGCTGTATCACATCGGCATCTTCCATTGTAACGAATAATCCAAAATCTTTCAGTGCGGTTTCGCTGCGGATTTCAGATTCTTGACGTTCACCGCCATTAATAACCTGACCGAGTTTTGTATATTTTCCGTCAGGCGAAGAAGCCCAAAGAACAAAACGTTTGTCTTTCGGAGCCAGTTTCATATCGTCAAAACGCATTTTTATTTTCGTTACGTTGTCCTTGCTATTGTCGATATACGCCTTTCCTTTTAATCCTTGCAAATCACCGGCAAAGTTTATTCTGATTTCTGTTTCACCTTTTTTAAAGCCCGAAACTCCGAGAAGCGGGACATTGTAAGTTGAAGTAACGGCGCGGCTGGTTGCCACTTGTTTATCATCGCCGGTCGGGACTGTTGGTTTATTTTGCACAACAGCGTAACCTTTTGGAACAGAACTTCGGAAAACAACCGGCGTATCAGTCGCAACAGTTGTTAAACCTTCCGTCGGTGAAAGCACCAGCATAAATTGGTTAAGCGGAGTTTTGAAACTTGCTTTGCTCATACCGTTTTCAGCCATTACGGGACCTAAAAGCGTGGCTCTGCCTAGCGGGTCAACTGCATAAGCAAAATAATTAGAATTATCAAGACCACTCAGGTCAAGATTTACCGTTGTTTCGTTGCCCGTCCGCATTACGCGAGCCATTCCTTTAGAAGTCATCATACTGCCTGTCGGCGTTAACTCGACGGCAACTTCTTTTCCCACCGGATATTCGATTACCGTATATGAACCATCGGGATTCTGCATGACTTGTTGTTTTGTCGTTGTGGTCATCGTTGTTGTTTTCGCAGTTGTATCTTGTGCAACGCATGACAAGGTTATCGGTGCAGTTGCTGAAACTGGTCTGCTGATGTCTTGTGCAATGGTAACGCATGACAAGGTCATCGGTACGGTTGGTGAAATAATGTTTTGTGCAACGGCAACACCTGTCAAGGCAGTGATGAGAACCAAAGTACCGCCAATTGTTAATAATTTCTTGTTAATCATAAAACCTCCTAAAGTTTTGACAATTTTCTAATTGCTTAATTTTAAAAGCAAACTGTCGTATTTCAAAGAATAAAGTTTGCAAACACTATGCCAAATAAAATAAATCTTTTATTTATAAAACTTTACACAAACTCACAGGCAGTTTGATAAGCTATTAAATAATTGTGCATCAAAACTTTACACTAATGCTTTCCATAAGATAAAAAGCGACGAGCCAAATAAAACTCATCGCCTTTCATAATACTAATGAACCGAATTGCAATTACTTTATTTCCAATTCAAACGGCAGTATCAACATCGCTTCGCCGTTTTTCATCCGGTCGAAAAGCTGTGCAAAGCGCAGAGCGCGACGCGCGTCTTCCGGCAAAGATTTAACCAAGGCTTCCTGTACTTCCTGTTGTTTTGCTTCGGCAAAAGTGTTGCTGTCGCCGCCGAAAATCCGCTCGAAAAACGACTGCGGCGAGGGGAAAGCAACTCGCTCCACTTCTTTGTCGGCGGGCAGATTTGCCAAGCCTTTGGCGACATCAATGGCTTTTTCAAGTCCGCCGAACTCGTCAATCAAGCCGTTTTGTTTGGCTTGCGTTCCCGTCCAAACGCGACCTTGACCGATGGAATTTACTTCTTCGTCGGTTTTGCCGCGACCGCTGGCAACTTTCGGCACAAAATCACCGTAGTAAATTCTATTTGCCTGGTCTTGCATTTTGGCGCGTTCATCATCGGTCCATTTTTCGGTTTCGCGGAAGATTCCGGCGTTTTTACCGCGCATAATATATTCATTCGTTATACCGAGCCAATCGTATGTTCCTCTAACAACGGGTTTTCCGAGAAAAACACCGATTGAGCCGGTAACGGTTGTCGGTTCGGCGACAATTTTATTGGCGTTGCAAGCAATATAATAACCGCCGGAAGCGGCAACATCCGCCATCGAAACAACCAGCGGCTTTTTCGCCTTTGCATTTTCGAGCGCGTGCCACATCACATCGGAGGCGAGAGCCGAACCGCCCGGTGAATCAACGCGCAAAATAATCGCTTTGATTGAATTATCATTTGCCGCGTCATTGACGGCTTGCACAATCGTATCCGAGCCGACGGTTTCCGCGCCAAATGCGCTGCGGTTGGATTTTCCGCTGTTGATTGCGCCCGAAGCATAAATGACGGCAATTCTTTCGCCCGTGTTCAAGCCGAGCGAATCCGCCGGAACTTCGCGGTAATCTTTGCCGTCAACCGTGCGGAGTTTGTCGTCCGCTTTGTAACCAAGCCGATTTTTCATCTCGTCGAGAACTTGGTCGCGGTAATTTGCGCCGTCAATCAGTTTAAGCTGTTGGGCTTCGGGAGCGTGATGCGGCGCGTTGTCAATAATCGCTTCAACGTTTTCGGGAGCTAATTGACGGTCTTCGGCAATGGCGTTCTTAAATCGCCCGAAAAATTCATCCAGTAAAGCATTGATAACTTCGCGCTGCGCCTCCGACATCTGTTTTTCGGTAAATCGGTCGGGCGCGTTTTTATAT
>MWVY01000297.1_pt1 | contig 11976 bp, 18 predicted proteins | sample 1047251 | NCBI WGS metagenome assembly MWVY01 (sample SAMN06349983, study PRJNA376086) | soil metagenome | isolation source: MS7-5 sample Antarctic (ecotone) soil | place: Antarctica | collected 2015-01-13
ATGAGCCTCAGCTACAAGTACGCCTACGAGGAAGCCTGAACCAAACGCCGGCGCCTGTGGGTCCGAAGATGCCGCAGTCCATCCGCATTCCCCTTACATCCCAAACGGCAGCAATAGGGCCGGGGCTCTACGGGGTCTCGGCCTCTTGGCTTCTTGCCCCTATTCACCCAAGTGCGTGGAAGAGGAATTCTCGGAAGTTCGGATGCACGATGCTGCATAGATCGCCCCTGAGAGCCGCGAGGATGGCTTCTGCGGGCCGTCCCGCCGCGGGACGGGGATCTCTACATGTTGTTGTGGTGCATGAAGATGCAGGCAGACGAATACTCCGGTCCTGGGCCTTATGTGCGTGGGCCGGGGTGTTCCGGTCGGCGTGTGGTGGCGTAGGCTAGGGCCAAGGCTTGAGCGTACGCACGCTCTCTGCGGGCCTTGTGTGAGTCGTACTGACCTTTCCCCTCCGGCTTGCGGCAGGCGAACCCGGGCGGAGCGCCACATTCAGGACATTCGACCGAGAATGCTCCCACATGCCCGCGCTCCTCGCCGGCGAGCTTCTTGTACGCACCCATGCTGCTCCTTCCCATGAAGCGCTCTTCGCACACATGGTACCCTCCATAGCCCCGGCCGCAGCTAGCTTCTTCGTCTTTGCCTTATGTAGGGCCTGCTCCTGAGAGATGCCAAGGACGTACATAAGAAAAGGACCGCCGGCGAAGGGATGTTGTGTACGCGGCCACAACCAGGCGTTGCATCGTGGCGATAAAGAGAGTTTTTACAGTCGGCAGTCCCGCAACTCGCGCGGGCGGCTGATAGTGCATACTGTCGCATAGCAATAATCCTCGCAGAGTAAGGAGAGGCTACGCCAAAGGACCTGGAATACTGGAGCACACCCTTGCAGTGCACTAATGAAAACGAACATCATCGCTATGAGGATGATGTACTTTGGAAAATACATACCGTAGTGGGTGCGCGCCTGCCCACCAATCAGATACCAGAAATCCGCGTGACGTGCCGGGAATGCGACGCCCCCCTTGAGGTTGCAGACGGCTGGCTCCCCCACCCACCAGCACGCTAGAGGGCTTAGGGCATCGGGACGGGGCAGAGCGAAGGGCCGGGGCTCCCAGGAGGGGTGCCTCGGTGCCTCAGAAAAGCGCGGCCAGGGACAGTATAGAGGCCGGAGCCCCTAAGAGCCCCGGCCCGCTGATTCCTACTCCTACCAGCCTCCGCCAGAGCCCTCGCAGTACCCGGCGTTTGACACCACCCACTGACGGAACGCCTCCCCTTGCTCGTTCCATAGCGCTATGTCCCCATGGATGAAGTGGATGCGTACCACACCATCGTCTTCCCTGATTATGTACTCGATGTTGTCCAGGTTGATTACCTTGTCGCCCACCCGCAGCAACCTACTCATGGTCCACCTCCTTCCTCCTAAGTCGTGGGCCAAGACCCTTCTAGGCCACGGCCCGATTACCTACTCTACACGTTGCAACGACGACAAAGATAAAGCGCGTACTCCTCCGTCTCCTCGCCCGTCTCCGGGTCGACCACGAGCTGGCCTAGTGTTATCCAGCCATCGTTGCAGGCGTGGGGGCGCTCGTCCTGGTCGTGATCCTCGGTGGATGGGTGCGCGGGTGCGCTAGACTCTGGGGTGTCCATGAGGGCTCCTCCTCGTGGGCCAGGCCTCGGGGTGTTGCCTCACCGCCGGGGCCATCTTTTTGTAGAGTTTTATTATAACACAATCTAGTATATACTGTACTTATGGATAAGCAGAATGAGGCTCAGATAAGCGCTTTTCACCCTGGTGGCGGTGTCATCGTAGACGTGATATATCGGGCCTCGTTGCGCCGCGAAAGGAGTACCGCATGGTGAATGTTGTGGGCGAGGGCATAAGGCGGTGCCGCAAGGACCGCGGGCTGACCCAGATAGAGCTGGCCGAACGCATCGGCGTGGTGCAGCCGATGATCAGCGACATGGAGCGAGGGAAGCACTGGCCGCATTACGCGACGCTCCGCAGGGTCGCCGATGCGTTGGGTTGCAAGGTGGAGGAGTTCTTCGTCGAGGATCCGGATGGCCGCCCAAAAGTCCCACTGCTACCCGACACGCCGCTGGCGCTCTTGCTGCCAGAAGCGATTGACGAGCAGCTCGATGCCCTGGGCAAGCTCGATGATCTTGTGGGGCTGGCACAAGAGATGGACTCCGAGCACGCTGCGCTCAATGCGTGGCTGAGGGAGTACCGCAAAGCACCACAGCCCGAGCGGTTCGCCCGCCGCGCTGATGCGGAGCTGGCAAAGCAGAGGCGTGCATCCGTGAAGCTCTACAGGCTGGCCGCTGAGGACCGAGCCTCGAAGATACTCGACTCGCGAGGCGTTGGGTTTAAGACGGTGAAGCAGATCGCCATCGAAACCATGGAAGCGCAGGACATAGTTCAGGCCCTGGTGGAAAGCGAGGAGGTACGCGAACGGATCGAGGCAGCGGAAGAGGCCCGCGAGCGGATCGAGTCAGCAGGAGAGACCGCATAAAGGACATGCAACACGACGTTACAAGAAAGCCGCCTCCCCCTGTCAGGTGTGGCGGCGTGACTACGGAAAGGAGATTCCGTGTCGAGTACGAGTAGAGAATACAACACAAACGGCGAGAACGGTAGGGGCAATCCCGCCACCACGGTCTACAAGCTCAGGGATGCAGATGGCCGAGTGGTCGCCGAGCATGTGCGCGAAGAAAAGTCGGATGGCAGTAAGGAATGCCGCTGGCGACTGCCCGATGGAACCTGGGGCCTAAACGGGACGCGCCTGGAGCAGCTCCCCCTCTACGGCTCCGAGCAGGTGAGTACATGGCCCAAGGATGATCCGGTGATCCTGGCCGAAGGAGAGAAGGCCTGCGACGCCCTCGACAGCACCGATTACTTCTTCGCCCTCGGCACCGTCTGCGGGGCTAGTGTGGTGCCTTCCACAGAGAGCCTGGAGGTACTGAGGGGCCGGATCGTGGTGTTGTGGCCCGACAACGACAAGGCTGGGCGCGCCCACATGGAGGGGATCGCCGAGAGGCTTCAGGCCATCGCCGCCAGGGTGCTTGTGTACGAGTGGCGAGACGCACCCGAGAAGGGCGACGCAGCCGATCACCCGATAATACAGACGCGTAACCGTGCGGCCATGTCCGACCTCCTGGCCGACCTCGAGGGCGCTCCCAGGTGGAAGCCCAAGAGGCTCCCCGCGTCCTCGTTCAACCCGACCGACCTTGGGAACGCGGAGAGGCTGGTCGCCCACCACGGCGACGATCTTCGATACTGCCACCTGTGGAGCAAGTGGTTGGTGTGGGAGGGCAAACGGTGGGCGGTTGATGATAGCGGGGAGGTGGAGCGCCGGGCCAAGGAGACCGTCAGGGCAATGTTCCATGAAGCCGGACCCGACAACGAGACGCTAGCCAAGCACGCGCTCCGCTCGAACGCACGGCCACGTATCGAGGCGATGATCGCCCTCGCCAGGTCAGAGCCCGGGATCCCGGTTGCTCCCGGCGATCTCGACGCCGACCCGTTGCTCCTGAACGTCGAGAACGGCACCATAGACCTCCACTCCGGAGAGCTACGCGAGCATCGGTGCGAGGACCTGATAACGAAGCTCGCCCCGATCGAGTACGACCGCGAGGCTAAGGCCCCGAGGTTCCTGCGGTTCCTCTCCGAGATATTCGACGGAGATGAGGACCTGAGCGGCTTCGTGCAGAGGTTCGCGGGCTACTCGCTCACCGGATCCACGAAGGAACGGGCTTTCGCCATCCTCCACGGTCGCGGCAAGAACGGCAAGAGCACCCTGATCGAGTTGTTGCAGGGCGTGATGGGCGACTACGCGACGACCACGGACACCGAGACGATCCTCGCCAAGAGGTATCAGGGCGTCAGTAACGACGTGGCCGCCCTCAAGGGTGCCAGGTTTGTAGCCACCGCCGAGGTAGAGCAGGGCCGCGCCCTGGCCGAATCCAAGGTCAAGAGCCTCACGGGCAGCGACACCGTAACGGCCCGGTTCCTCTATGCCGAGCCGTTCTCCTTCAAGCCCGAGTTCAAGTTGTGGCTCTCCACGAATAACAAGCCCGTTATCAAAGGTACCGACGATGCCATCTGGGACCGGATCAGGTTAGTTCCATTCACCCAGCGATTCGAGGGAGCGCAAGCCGATAACCGTCTCCCCGAGAAGCTAGGGGCTGAGGCCGCAGGCGTCCTGGCGTGGATGGTCGAGGGTTGTCTACAGTGGCGGCAGAGCGGCCTTGGCGAGCCTAAGAGGGTTCGCACCGCCACGGAGGGATATAGGGCCGAGATGGACACCCTGGCGGGGTTCATAGACGAGTGCTGCATCGTCCATCCCGAAGCGTGGTGTAAGTTCGCCGACCTCTACGCCGCCTATACGCGGTGGTGTGAGGAATCCAACGAGCAGCCCGAGAAGAAACGCCGCTTCGCCGACAGCCTCACCGAGCGCGGATACGTGTCCGACAACGGAGTCAAGAACGTAGCGATCCGTCGAGGTATCGCGCTACGCTCCGACGACGATCCAAACCCCTCCAGGGTTAACGACCCAACCCCGGATCCAGGCGGTTCTGCCGCCGATAATCGCCCATCCCGCGACCAGATCGTTAACCGGGTTAACGACGTTGGGGAGAACGTTAACCCAAAAAACACCTGCAAAACCGGGATTTCTGTAGAGGGGGTTAACGAGGGTTACCGAGAAATCAACAACTTTGGAGTAATGCCCCTCGTAGGCGAAAGTCTTGAAAACAGCTTAACCCTCGTAAACTCGTTAACCCAAGAGGACGCAACCGACCCTACCGAGGGGCTTACCGAGGAGCAGGCTCAGCGGGTCATCGAGATGGTGCGCCAGGGTGAGTCTGAGCGGGACGCCATCAGGGAGGTCCTCGGCGATTGGGAGGTGGGACGGTAGCCAGGACGCTCACACCCGCCCCGACAGACCGCTCCATGTGGCGGCGCTTGCTTCGAGTCTGTCACCCTGATGGTGCTGGAGACGAGCCCCTGTTCGTCTGGGTCCGTGAGCTACAGCAGTACGTCGCCGGCGACGACGTAGAACCTCCACGCCGAGAGAACGAACCACCGCGCAGGACCACCACGCAAGACAGCCCCCGCATCGACTACACCTATGCATTCGATAAGGCCGGGAGCTTCGACGAGCTTACCCGCCAGGCGGTCGCCCTGGCCGAGTCGGTACCGGAGCCGTACGCGTCTGTGCTGAGGCTCCTGGATGGGTGCCACGAGGTAGCGGAGGTGGCCGGTCCCGTGTACCGCCAGCAGCACGCGGGTGCGACCTACAAACTGGACTGCGCCGGGCGATGTTTCGTAGTCGATGAAGCAGCATGAGAACAGGAGGGCAACCACAGTGGGCATAGAGACAGACCAGCGGAGATACCGAAACGGAGCTGCGCTAGACGGGAGCGGATGCACGGCGCTGCCTTCCACATGGTTGAACCGCGGCTTGAGTATCCAGTACCGTAACGCCTACGACGAAGGAGTCTAGACGTCAGGTATTCTGGCGGGCCTCTTCCCGTTCGGGATGATCGTCAACATCAAGGGCGCGAAGACGGTCATCTCGTGGGATGCCGTGCGCGTCGTCGAACTGGTAGAGGACTGATGCCCGAACAGGTGCGCTCTCCTGGCAACCCCATGCAACCCTGGCAACCCCATGCAACCCAACGCTGGCGACCTCATGGAACCCTGGATACCTCATGGACGGACACCCCATGGAACGATGGACACCCCATGGACGGAGACCCCATGCAACCCTGGAGACCCCATGCAACCCCTCGCGAGTTAGAAAGGAGGCGAGCAACACCCGCATAGAAGGCGAACGCCTCGGCGCTGAAGGAGGCCAAGAAGCAGTAGTGCCTGAGCACCCCGATGAAATCGAGGTCGCACTTAGGACGTGGTCTGCGCAAGAGAAGATCATCGGGGAGACCAACACGATAGTCGAGCTCATGAACCTCGACCCCGCGCTTGCTGAGGAGGTCTCAGTAGCTTGCCGGGGTGGTAATGCTACACACATCTCAGCGGCTGACGCCCGGCTCTTCGGGGCGGCCAACGAGGAGCTAGAGAAGCGTTAGCTTCGCGGTAGCAAGCCGCAACAGCTTGTCCCAGGCGCACGACAATGGCTTATAAGGGCCTGCGCGTGGCCTTCTAGGGGGTTACTATGCGAGTGTGGGAGAGGGCCGTAGCACATCCGGGATGTCGCGCTACACGGTGACACAAGCCGCCGACATGTTGGGCATCTCTACCGGAGCAGTTCGCAACCGCCTCTCACGCGGAACTCTGCGCAGTGTAAAGGAAGGTGGGACGGTTTATGTCTTGCTAACCCCCGACATACCGCGGGATGTCAAACGAGATGTCGACGACACACCTGGCGGTATACCGCATCCTGAGCCTGACGCACTCACATCTGAGCTACGCGACAGGCTGCACTACGTAGAGGAGCAGCTCGAAGCCGAGCGCCAGGCCCACGCCGAAGCCAGGCGGTTGCTCATGGCCGCCCTGGAGCGGATCCCACCACAGCTAGAAGCACCTTCAGACGTGCGAGAATCACCTGAGACAGTCGAGGGGGAGCCTGAGAGGGCAGCGCCCCGCCCGGCCACGACAAGGGCGCAGGAGGGCGTACAGAAGCCCTGGTGGAGGCGGGTACTCGGGAGATGAGCCAGTCCCGGGTTATCGCGGCGGTGGTTGGTGGTGTTTTCCTCGTAGCCTTGGCCGGCCTCCTTGTGGGCAGCGTCAGACCCACCCCTATAGTCGAGAAGGTTCAAGGCCACGAGGCGGCTTCCACACCGTCTTTGTTGTCCAACCTAGGTCTTGGTGCCTTGGTCGGGGCCCTAATTGGGGTAGTCGTCGCCCACCTGCTTCGCGAGCAGGCGGAACGCGCCCGAGAGATAAGAGAGAGGGACGGTCTACTGCGTATCGTGTTCTCAGAGCTCCCCCGGAACCAGGGGCTACTCATGGTTGTGGACGCCTTCCACCATGCAAGAAGCATGTCAGAGGAGCACAGGAGGAACGCCGGGTGGCGCGCACTCAGAGAACAGCCCATCTACGTGGAAGCTTGGGAGGCCACAAGAGTGCAGCTATCCCAGCATCTACCGAGCGCGAAATTTGCAATTATGGCTAGCTACTACTCGGACCTCATGCAGCTAAAAGAGTACGTGTCAAAGAGACAGGAGCCCCGAAAGCCCGTCTTTGGCATCCCGGACAACACCCCCGAAGTAATAAGAGAACTCCGTGAAAGGGGGCAGCGCGTGGAGCACGTTATCAAGGAGTATGTCCCCGACGTTACGACCGAGGGGATCACTGTCGGAGATCTGGTGCGCAGAGAGCAACGCAGAGCAGGGCCCTCGATGGACACTGAGTGGTAGGACCCTAGTAGGGCATCCACAAAAGTGCATAAGCATCCAACCTCAGATAATACCGACCGCCTCGAGTGTGGATAGGGTCGTCCCAGGGTCATCGGGCCGGGGTATTACGCGGTCTTATCCAGGATCCTGCATCCGAACTTCGGAGAATTTCTATTCTACGAGCTTGAGTGAATAAGCGTCCTCTAGTCTCCTCGCTCCGCCTCGGAGGCCGTCTCGGAGCGCAGCCACAAAGACGTGTGTGCGGGCTGCATGGTCTCCCTTACCACACCTACCAGGCCATCGCTCAATGCCTCCAAGTCTGTCTCGTCCCTGAGCTTGGCCGAGAAGACTTCTAGGGTCTTCGCAGCATCGTACTTCCTGCGGTAGAAGCTGCGGTCTATGAACCCCTGGATGCGATGCCTCAAGGGATTGAACAGGGCCGCGATAAGGAGGGTAGAGGCCACGACGACGAGTTGGGGTAGTTGCTCTTCGCCGGTGAGAGTGCGGAGGAGCGCCTGGGTAGCCGTCACGCCTCCGAAGTACAACAGCGCGAGCATAGCGGTCAGCGAGCCATAGACGAGGGTGCGGTTTATGATCCGGTCTATGTCGTAGAGGCGGTAGCGAAGGATAGCTATCCCGATCGAGATAGGAATCATCGTACCCGCTGCCGTGAAGATCGCCACCCCGGTCAACGCGAACCAGCGTGGTGCGTCTATCACCAGGGCGATGACGTTCAAGGTGGTGCCCACAGCGAATATCGCATAAGCGTAAGCGAACCATTTGATCTGCTGGCGCTCTACCCCCACGGCCCTGCGTAGTCTGACAATCACCGAGAACGCTGTTGCGAGGGAAAGGAGCGGAGCCAAAGTGTACAGAACGGCCTTGTAGACGTTGGTGAAACCCTCTATCCCGAGCGGGTTGCGGATCGGCCCTAGTGCGCCAAAGTACGCTCCGGAAGAGAACGCGGAGAGGACCACTCCCACCAGGACGAAAGCTCCTGTCAGCCACGCCACCCACCTCCAACGCCTGCTGGGCAACCGTCCGGTGGGGAACAAGAGGACGTAGGATATCTGAAGGCCGATAATGATAGGCAGTATCCAAGCAGCGATCCAGGCCGACGCTTCGCCCGCGGGGAGCGAGCCGGGTCGCGCGAGCAGAGCGTAGATGGCATATAGGGAAGTGAAGGTGCTCGTGCTGACGGCGACGCCAGAGAGGCACAACAGCCAGCCCACGGGATTTTCAGGCCTGCGGGAGGCCACGATGGCACCTACGGTCACGTCGATCACGACCAGCGCGTTTCCGAGCCAAAAGTTGGGGATGGGGGCATTCGGGTATCGGAGGTTCAGGGCCAGGAGAACGAGGCTCAGCGCTGTCATCGTCACGGTAACCGCCCACAGCGACCAGGCCAACCAAGCGGCAGTGCGGCGGCTCATCCCACCGATACCTCGACTCTGTTTACTTGCCCCTTCTGTCACAACAACACCACACTACAGCACTACCGTCTCCTAAGCGCTACGGCAACCGTTACGAACGAGAAGATCCAGGGCGAACTTCCGAAAACTCGTTGCATGCGAACTTCTTAGAACTGCGTAATGGCGAAGTTCGCCTTGCCCCATCGCCCCGCCCCGGAGGGCATGATCTATGAGGGGCCATAATACGGACAGGTATTATCTGTGTCTTATGTACGCGGGGCACACCCCTTCGCGGCTCTACATAAGACGACTTGCTGCATAGGGCCGGGGCTATGCGGAAGTTCCGAGAATTCGGATAAGGTGAAGTTCGTGGAAATCAACTTCTACGAAGTTCGTGCATACTGAGGGCCAGGAACAGACCACCTACAGAGAGGGGGAGCATGGCAAGAGAGCCAGAGCGAAAGTTGGAGGACAGAACGTTTCGGTGCCTTGACGAGGACTTCCTCTTTACAGGGAAGATGGAGTATGTGGGGCATGAAATCCAAGTACCGGGCGGCGGCACCAGGATCGAATGGAGGCCAAACCAGTCCAGAGCGAACTGCCCGAACGAACCCACCCATAGCATTGAGCTAGTGGAGGAGTAAGGCTCGGCACCGGCCCGATGGGACACACGACTCCCGAAGGAGGATAGTCCTTCCCCGAGGTAATTATGCGCCGGAAGGACAGAAGGAGTCCTGAGCGTTCCCGAGGGAATCGGGGTGTGGCAGAGCTAAGGGCCGAAGCGCTTGGCACCGGCCCGAGGGGGAGGGATATTCAGGATCTTGGATATGAACTTCCGAGAATACCCAGAACACGAACTTCCGCTAATTACTATTCCACGCACTTGGGTGAATAAGCCTCCCTTGCTGCTAGCGTCCTGTTTTGTAAATGTAGTAATGCAACAAAGATCACTCATTTGGGGGATGTGCTGCCTGCCCGCACTTGCTACCGTGGCCACAACTGCAAATGCGTGACGGGCGGCAGGTGTCCGCTACGCCCCTTCGGAGAGGAGAAAGATAGTGAAGACTGTTAGGCTCAATGACCTCAGGGCAGCGATGTTAGCGGTTGCAGCGGCAGGGCTGCTTGCGGCTGCGGGACTGGTGGTGGTTCTTTACGCCCAGCCTGCGGAGGCTAACTATCCTGGCAAACCCGGCAAAGTAGCCTATGCAGGATACGACGGAACAGACTACGAGATCTACACCATCAACGCTAACGGAGGGGGCAAGAAACAACTCACCGACAACTCCACGTCCGACCGCTACCCTGCCTACTCACCTAATGGCAAACGGATAGCTTATGCAGGATACGACGGAACAGACTACGAGATCTACACCATCAACGCCAGCGGGGGAGGCAAGAAACAACTCACCGACAACTCCACGTCCGACCGCCACCCTTCCTACTCGCCCGCCGGTAAGAGGATAGCCTATTCGGGCTACGACGGAACAGACTACGAGATCTACACGGTCAATGCAGGCGGTGGGGGCAAGCTCAACGTCACTGACAACGGCACGAGCGACTATGGTCCTGCCTACTCGCCTAGCGGCAAGCGCATCGCTTATGAGGGCCACGAAGGACCCGGAACAGACTACGAGATCTACACGATCAAGGTAGGCGGTGGGGGCAGGCTCAACGTCACCGACAACTCCTCGGAGGACTACTTCGCCGACTACGCTCCCGACGGCAAGCGGATAGCCTATACCAACTACGTCACCGGAGGCGACGAAGAGATCTATACGATCAAGCCCGACGGGGGTGGTAGGCAACCAGTCACCGACAACTCCGTGGATGACTACTACCCTTCCTACTCGCCTTCCGGTAAGAAGATAGCCTATGTCTACGACGCCGGAACAGCCGATGCAGAGATCTCCACGATCAACCCCGGCGGGGGTGGTAGGCAACCAGTCACCGACAATACTGATGACGACCGCGATCCTTACTGGGGGAGTAAATAGTAGCGATCCCTCCCTCCGGGTAGCGCCGGAGGAGTTAGCAAGTTTCGCACAGTAAGGAGGTCGGGAGCCCGGAGAGCGCGAGATGGCGCTCTCCGGGCTCCACTTTGTTGGAGGTTGCTCTGTCTCTCCTCCTGCGACCTCCCCTCTCACATTTATTCAGCCGAGTTCCTAGAAGGTGAACCCTAGCCTCATAGGACCACCCCGATGCGAACTTCGTGGAATCCCCAAAAGGCGAAGTTCGCAGAATTACTATTCCACGCACTACGGTGAATAAGGCTGGGTGAGAGGAGGGGGCGCAGGCTCCCCTCCCCTCGGATGGGCTATGAGGTCTACTAGCTACTAGCTCCGACGCGACAGCTACGCTTTGGGTCAAACGCTGTTTTGGCATTCGTGCCGAACAACACCTTGCCGTGAGGCTTGAAGTAGATGTGCAGCATGTAGTGAGGGTCCGGTACGCCTGGGTGTCCCGGCTGAAGCTTGATGGTCTGCCCGAACATCTTCATCGGTCCCTGCCCTACATCTGCAGCCTCCCACTCCAAACCTATCACCTTGCCTTTCTGACCGAGCAAGAGTACGGGCGGTTTTTCAGGGTCCATCTTTCCTTTTGGAAACTGAGCCTGCAAGAGTTTTTGTTTTATAGCGTGAATACCCATAGCCCCTGGACCCTTAGGGTTCGGAACGCACGGGCTCTCAGGCACGTACCTCCGGGCCAAGATCTGTTTTATGGAAAGCCCTTCGAACTGCTGGCGTAGTTCAGCAACCTGCTTGGGTGGGTCCACCGGCTGAGCGGTGCTCTTGGCCCAAGCCACCCCAGCAAGGGCGAGCATCGCCGCCAACAGCGCCGCCACCGTAACCAACAAGATGATGCGCTTCATAAGCGCAACCTCCTTCTAGCTCGTGCGGCAGCCGGTTGCACTACTGGCTCCCCGTGCCCTACGTGCCCACCTGTAACGGAACACGGTTCTAAGCCTCTGCTCGCATATGCAGACGACACCCTACTATGCACACAAGGGGCGGGGCAACTGCCAGGTGGCTATTTCTGGCAGCGAACTTCTTAGAACTCCGTGTATGCGAACTTCGGAGAATACCTAAACCACGCACTTCGGTGAATAGCGCATCGGCCCGCCCCGATCGGGGACTTCGAGGCCGGGCGAAAGGGACGGCGCGCACCCCCGTCCCAGCGAAGCTACCCTAAGCCCCGTCCCTGCGCGTTGCAC